>Ga0073934_10002242_pt1 | contig 41363 bp, 37 predicted proteins | sample LarsenN4metaG_FD_76834 | JGI IMG/M metagenome (GOLD analysis project Ga0073934, IMG submission 76834) | Hot spring sediment bacterial and archeal communities from British Columbia, Canada, to study Microbial Dark Matter (Phase II) - Larsen... ...
ATAGGCTTCGGTGCGCTCGCTGGAGGGCTTGCCGTCGGTTGGCTGGCGCTGCCGGAAATCGTCCACTTTGGCCAGCTTGCCCTCGACGGCCGGGCCAGGCTTCATCTCCAGAAAATCTTCCAGGGAGGGCGCGCGGTCTACGCGGGGGATGACGAGTTCCGGCCGAGGCAGTTCGTCGCCGGCGGAAGCGGCAGAGGAAAGTTGCAGAAAGAGTGCCAATAGAAGCAGGCGGTGCGCCGCGGGGCGCTTGGTTGGGGTCCCTAACAGATGATTGCTCCGAAATCGAATCGCTTAGTGTAGCGCAAGCCGGAGCGCGCGTAAAAAGGTTTCCCCGCGAGACCCTGGGCCGGCGGCAGCGGCGCGTGGCAGCGACCGCGCTGGCCTGCGACCCAACCGCTGAGGAAGAATCCCGGTCTAATGAGACGGATGGAAGGAAGCCATGCAGCGGGAGTGCAGCAGGCACTGGGCGGCGACCGCGACGCCTTTCGCGCGCTGGTGGACCGCCACAGCCGCAGCATCTTCCGATTGGCTTATCGCATGACCGGCAATGAACACGACGCGGAGGAAGTGGTGCCGGAGACCTTCCTGCGCGCCGACCGACGATTGTCCAAGTTCGAGTCGCGGGCCGCACATTGGGATGCACTGCACATGAACTGGCACCTGCTGCTGCCGCTGGGTGCGGTGGCGGAGACGTTTGCGGGCGTCAGCGCGTCGCAATGGTTCAACGCCAAGCAATTGCGAAAAGCCTTTGCTGTGTTTATCGCGCTGCTGGGGGCGTGGATGGTGGCGCAGAATTTCCGCCCAACGATGGGGCTGTGGTGATCTTGCCGGACAGGCTGAAAGCCTGTGCAACAAAGACGCTACAAATTGAAGGGGCCGAGGGGAACGTGCTGGGAGGCGATGTGGAGTTGCCCGGCGAAAGGCGCCGCAGTGCGGCGCCGGAGGGCCTCTTCGGCGGAGATGCGCGCGACGTCGGGGTTGTTGTTGTTCTCGGAAAGATGCGCGAGCACGAGGTGGCGCGGCTGGGCGTCGAAACTTTCGCCGTCGGCCAGGTATTCGCTGACGGCGTGATTCGAAAGGTGCCCGGTGCGGCTCATCACGCGCTGCTTGATGTGCCACGGGTAGGGGCCGACCTTCAGCATTTCCAGGTCGTGGTTCGATTCCAGGATGAGCAGGTCCGCGCCGCGCAGATGCTGCTTGACCAGCTCAGGCAGGTAGCCCAGGTCGGTGACGATGGCTACTTTTGCGCCGTTGGCCGAGAAGGTGAAGCCCAAGGGGTCCACCGCGTCGTGGGGAATGGCGAACGCGGAGACTTCGATATCGCCGATGATGAAGCGCTGGCCCGGGCGGATGAATTCCAGCCGGTCCATGCGCTTGCCCGTGGCGTTCTGCGGCGAGGGCAGCAGGCGCATGATTTCGTCGAAGGTCGGCGCGGTAACGTACACCGGCGCGGGCCATTTGGCATAAAGCTGCGCGAGGCCGGCGCAATGGTCGGTGTGCTCGTGGGAGATGAGGATGCCGTCGAGCCGGTCGGGGCACCCGCCTAAGGCGGGCAGGGCTTCCAGGCGGCGCAGAGTTTCCCGGCGGGAGAGACCGGCGTCAATCAGCAGGCGCGTCTGCGCGGTTTCGAGCAATGTGCTGTTGCCCGAGCTGCCCGAGGCCAGAATGGAAACGCGGAACGCGATGCGCGACCTCCGAAGAACCTCACGTCCGTGCGTCCCGCTCGGCGGGACGGACGGGACGTGAGCTACAAAACACTGAAGGATGATGGCAAAGCGTGGTGCGCGCGTCAATGGGGAGAAAAGGAGGCAGAGGAAGTAACGGGGGTAGAAGAAAGAACGGCGTGTCAGCGGGACGTTTGTGGCCGCGGCTTCGGCGGGACTTCGAAAACGTGGAGGGTGTGGTTGAGGAGCGCTTTGCGCGGGTGACGGAGGAGCCATTTGTAGGCGTCGGGGTCGTGGAGCAGGCGACCAGCGAGATAGACGGAGCTGACAACCACTGTACCCGTGACACGCTCGCCTTCTTTCAGAGGAGTGGCGCGGATGCCGTAGAGGCGCGGGTCAACATTGCCGTAGTAGGCGAGGTAGATCGCCTCGTTGGGGTGCTCCGCTTCGTAGCGGCGCAGCGCAAGCAAGCCCTGTCCCCAGTCGAGGCTGGAATCGGCCAGCAGGTGCCAGGCGTTTTCGCGCTTCACAAGGATGTTGAACCAGGAGAGATAGTCGGGTGCGCAACGGAGGGCATCGGCGGCGTTGAGCAGGACGGCAACCAGCAAAACGATTTGCAGGCGGCGGAAGAAACTTGAGGAGGACAGGCCGAAGGCTGTCCCACTGGCTTCAGGCGCTGAAGCCCCTGAAGAAACATCAAAGGAAGCAAGCTTTGTGTCGCGGCTGAAGCCGCGACCTACAAACCCGCGCTGGGACTCCAAGGAGTGCCACAGGCCGGCAATCACCAGCAAAACGAACGGATAGATGGGCAGAATGTGACGGTCGCCGATGTTGATGCGCGAAAAAATGGCCTGCACAAAAAACACGGCCGGGAACCAGAGCATCCAGCGCAACTCCGACGGCAGGACGATGCGCTTCCGCAGCGCGAGAATTACCGCGGCAACAAAGAGCAGCAGGACCACCGTCGGCCACTTCAAAAGGATGCTCACGGGAAAGTAGAGTTTCCAGCCCCCGGTGGGGGAAAGTTGGCCGAGGAAGTAGCTGTTGTGCCCGCGCAGGTTGTGATGAACCACGGTGCCCAGGCCGACCAGATATTCGTAGGCCGGAACATAGAACGTGGCATGGATGAGCGTGGGAATTTTTTCGATGAGCGGCTGGGTCTGCTGAGGGGAGTCGAGGCGGACGCGCCCGTCGGCGAGGGTCACTTTGGTGACATGGAAGAAGTACGCGGCCCAGATCAGCAGAGCGGTGATGCCCACGATGGCCAGCGCCGCGCGCCAGTTCCACTCACGCGGGCGCGGCGTGAAACCCTGCGGCTTGCACACAAGCACGAATCCAACGGCAAGCGCGAACAGCAGCGGTGCGTGGAATTTTGAGAGCATCATCGCGCAAAGGGCCAAGCCGAGCAGAACAGTGTGTCCACGTGTGGGGCGCGAGCGCCAGCGGGCAAACTGCACCGCCGCGGCAAACGTGGCCAGCACGGCGGCGCCGTCGGTAGTAGCCACGGAAAAATGCGCCATGAGCGCCGGGGTGAACACGAACAGAGCGAGCGCGAAGTTGGCTGCCGCCTCGGACCACAGCCCCCGCGCCGTGAACCAGAGCAGAACCGCCAGCAGCAGGCCGAGCAGCGCGTTTACCGAACGCACGCGCCAGGCCAGCGCCTCGGGAGAAGGAAAAACTGCGCGCGCGGGGCCGGGATCGGGCTGGTCAATCTGCCATTGGCTGCCGAGCACGGGCAGCGTAAAGAGCAACCTGGCGAGCGGCGGATGGTCGTTCCAGCGCTCGAAGCGGGCCTGGCGCCAAGCGTCCAGGCCGGCGACGACGTGGTAGGTCTCGTCAAAGGTGAGCGATTGCGTGGCGATGAACCACGCGCACTGCGCGAGGTAGGCGAAGCAAAGAAGCGCAGGAATCAGCAGGCGGACACGAGAATGAGGAGTGACATGGGCCACGGACGGTCGCCGGACAAATGCAAACGCGAAAGGTAATGCGAATGCAGAAGGGCGTCAATTGCAAAGAAGGGGGTGACAGAGCGGGAGCCCTTCGACTGCGCACAGGACAAGCTGCGCTCCCGCACTCCACAAGGTCAGCAGGCGAGCTGCTCGCGGGAGAGCTGGAAGCCGTCCAGGTTGCCCAGCACGGTGACGCCGATCTGCTCGGGGTGGAAGAACTCGCAGGCGATGGAGCGGACTTCTTCGCGGGTGACGCCTTCGATGGAGGCCATAATCTCGTCCAGCGAAAAGAAGCGGCCGAAATAAAGTTCCTGGCGGGCCAGATTGGACATGCGCGCGCTGGTGGACTCCAGCGAGAGCATCAGCGAGCCTTTCAGGTGGTCCTTGGCGCGGCGTAACTCTTCGTCGGTGATGAGCGCTTCTTTCATGCTGGCAAACTCCTGGGTCACGGAGCGCACCACCTGGCCGGCGGTTTCCAGCGCCGTGCCGGCGTAGATGGAGAGAATGCCGGCGTCGCGGTAGGGGTTCAACTCGCTGAAGACGGCGTAGGCCAACCCCTGGCGCTCGCGGATGTTCTGGAACAGGCGCGAACTCATGCCGCCGCCCAGGATGTTGTTGAGCACGGCCAGGGCGTAGCGGCGCTGGTCGGTCATGGGATAGGACGGCACGCCGAGGCAGATGTGCACCTGCTCGAGTTCCTTTTTGGAGCGCGTGGTGATCCTGGCGTGCGGGACCGGCGACGCATCGGCAAACTGCTCGTCCGCGGGCCGCAGGTGAGCGAACTCGCGCGCGACCAGCTCCACCAGCCGGCGGTGCTCGATGTGCCCCGCGGCGGTGATGAGCATGTTGTTCGGCGCAAACCAGCGGCGGAAGCAGTCCAGCACCTGCACGCGTGTAAAGGCCGCGACGGTCTTGCGCGTGCCCAGGATGGGCTTGCCCAGCGGATGATTGCGCCAGAAGTTCTGCGTGAAGATTTCGTGCACCAGGTAGTCGGGGTTGTCCTGGTCCATCTTGATCTCTTCCAGGACGACGGATTTTTCTTTGGCGATGTCGCCCTCGTCGAAGCGCGGGCGCAGCACCAGGTCGGAGAGCACCTCGAAGGCGATGGGCAGGTGCTCGTCCATCACCTTGGCGTTGAAGCAGACCATCTCTTTGGCGGTGAAGGCGTCGAGCATGCCGCCGACGGAGTCCACCGAGCGCGCGATATCCTCCGCGGAGCGCCGCTCGGTGCCCTTGAAGACCATGTGCTCGATGAAGTGGGAGATGCCGTTGAGCTCGGAAGGCTCGCGTCGCGAGCCGGTGCGCACCCACACGCCGACGGAGACCGAGCGCACGTGCTCCATCGGCTCGGTGATGACCACCAGACCGTTGGACAGAGTTTCCTTCTCGATGTTGCGCTTCTCGTTCCGCATGCTTCGGTTCACAAACCAGCGCCGGCCAGATGCTGCAAACGGACCGAAGGGACTCCTGAAGTACTGTCTATTATATGCCCGGCGGCGCGAAACGCCAATTCGCGCGACACAGTTAGACGCCGCAAAAACAGAGAGAGGATGTAGAGGAGGTAAAGGAAGTAGAGGAGACAGAGGAAACCACCCGAAGGGTGTCACCCTGAGCGGAGTCCGCGCCGTGGACGAAGAGAAGGATCCTGCCGGCGAGATTCTTCGGGGCGATGAACACCATCAGCCCTCAGAATGACAATGCGCGACTTCCGGCTACAGCAGTTTTTCTGCCGGGTTGAGCTTGCCGTACTCGCTGGTGTAGTGCAGCGAAACGTCGAAGTAGGTGCCCTTCTCAGGCTGGTAGATTTCGCAACTAACGTAGGGTCGCGAATAGACGTGGATGGTGGCGGCGCGGTGGTTGAACTCGCGCAGATTGAGGACCTGGTGTACAGGGGCGTGGGGGTCCACGCAGGCGGGGTGGTCGGCGTCCATGTCGTAACAGTCGGTGGGCACCAGGCGGCAGGTGCCGTGCGCGGGGTCGCGCTGCTCGATGCGGAAATTCTGCACGCGCAGCTTGCCCACGGGCACGGACATCCAGCAATTCTGGTCGCGGTGATTGTGGACGCGGCTCACTTGACCGATCTCCCAGCAGATGAGCAGCACCTCAAAAAGCGCGCACTTGTGGATGAGGTTGCGCGTGTAGTTGCCCTGGGAATAGAAGGTGTATTTTTCGAGCGTCTGCGGGCGCACGCCATGCGTCCGGTGAAAGGCGTGCACGCGCTCGAGAGTGAAATCCTTTTCCGGGATCGCCGCAAGTTTTTCCACCCAGTCGCCGATGGCCAGAAGTTCCACAAGCGCCTCCACAGAATTTCCCAGGATGGCGCAATTATAGCCACCTCGAAGACGCTTGGCAGTAGAAAATTGCACCGCAGGCGGCATGCTAAGATGACTGCGTGGGACAGGCGTGCACGTCTGTCCGGCGCGATCGCGAAGTGGTCAGCGGACAGGGCGGGATGGTTCGTCCCGCCATTGCGGGATCACCACAGGGGCCTGTCCTACAGGCGCTGGAAATGCCACTCGACCTGCTCGGCAAATCGTTGGAGGACCTGCGCGCGGTGCTTGTACAGATGGGTGAGCCCGCCTACCGCGGCGCGCAGATTTACCACGCGCTCTACGCCGGGCGCCGCTTCGACTTTGCGGCGATGAGTAGCCTTCCCGCGGCGCTGCGTGAGCGGCTGGCCCGCGAAGCGTTCCTCACCTTGCCGCAAGTGGCGAAGAGCTACCGCTCCGCCGATGGCACTGTGCGCTACCTGCTCAAGCTGGCCTCGGAGGTAGGGGCGGAGCTGCGTGTCCGCCGGGCGAATGAGGGCGCACCCAAAGTTGCGCCCCTACAGGAAGAATCCAAGTCCACCACCATAGAAACCGTGTTCATGCCGGAGGAGAGCCGGCAGACAATTTGCATTTCGACGCAGGCGGGCTGCGCGGTGGATTGCCGTTTCTGCCTGACGGCGACGCTGGGCCTGATCCGCAACCTGACGGCGGGAGAAATCATCGGGCAGGTGCTGGTGGCGCTGGAGGAGAACCGCGCGGCGCTGAAGCCGCAGACAAACGTGGTGTTGATGGGCCAGGGCGAGCCGCTGCTGAACTACGACGCGGTGATGGCGGGGGTGCGCATCCTGCTGGACGCGAACGGCGTGGCGCTGTCGCCAAGGCGCGTCACGCTTTCGACCAGCGGGATCGTCCCCGGCATCGAGCGGTTGGCGCAGGAAAAAGTGCGGCCGAAGCTGGCTGTGTCGCTCAATGCGTCTTCAGACGAACAGCGCGAGTGCATCATGCCCATCAACAAAAAATATCCGCTGGAAAAGCTGCTTGGAGCGTGCCGGCGCTACCCGCTGCGGCGGTGGGAGAAACTGACGTTTGAGTACGTGCTGCTCGGCGGGTTCAACGATGCGCCCGAGGACGCGCGGCGCGTGGTGAAGCTTGTCGCCGGCCTGCGCTGCAAAGTGAATTTGATCCCGTGGAATCCCGGCGAGCTTCCCTACACTGCCCCCCACGCGGCCCGCATCGAGGAGTTCCGCCGCATGCTGACCGAAAAGGGCGTGGCGGCGTTTGTGCGTTACTCGCGCGGGCAGGACATTATGGCCGCGTGCGGGCAATTGGCGCTGCTGGAAACCGCCGACGCTCCGCTGACGAAGATAACGCCGTAGGGGCACGATATGGTTCGGCTTCGCTCACCACAGGTATCGTGCCCCTACCAAAGTGCCGTGCTGAGCGCGGCGTTACATCCGGATTCCCACAAAGCCCATCAGGCGACCGGTGCGGCCGTGTTCGCGCCGATGGCTGAAGAAAATATCCGTGCGGCAGGCGGTGCAAAGATCGCTGGTCAGAATGTTCGCCGCGGGCACGCCCGCGCTTTCGAGTTGCCAGCGGTTGGCGGCAAGCAGATCGAGCCTGACCGTGGGTGGCGGCGGCTGGTGGCCCGGCGGATGCATGTTCAGCCACTGGAGCGGGTTCGGCGTATCGTCGGCCACGAGGCGCTCAAAGGGCCCGTCGAACCACTCGGCGGCGCGCGCGAACTGCGAATGGAAACCCTGCGCGACTTCGATGCCAACCTCGTAGCAGCAGCGGCCAATCCCCGGGCCAAACACGGCGAGGACGTCGCGCGGGCGCGTGTCAAAGCTCATGCGCATTTTGCCCAGCGTTGTTTCGGCGATGCGCTTCAGCGTGCCGCGCCAGCCGGCATGCACCGCCGCCACCACGCGGCGCTTGGTGTCCACCAGGAGAATGGGCACGCAATCTGCGGTGAGCACGGCCAGCAGCAGCCCCGGTGTGCGCGTGATCAGCGCGTCGCCTTTGAGCGGCTGCGCGGGCGGAGAGTCGAAGACACGCGCCAGCGCGGAATGAAACTGCCGCTGCGAGATGAGTTGCATTTTCCGCGCGCCGAGGGCAGCGAGAAGTTTCTCGCGGTTGGCGAGGACGTTTTCGCGGGTGTCCCAATCGGTGCGGCCCAGGTTGAAGACGCGCTTCCCGTCGAGCGTGCTGGCCCCGCCCGGGCGCAGCGTGAAACCGTGCACCAGCCAGGGAATTTTCTCCAGTGCGCGGGCGGCGAGAATCTGCACGCCCTGTGTGTGGACTGTGCGCCAGGACGCAGCGCGCTGCGAAGGGCGCGCGGGCGTCGTGCGTCGCATTGGTTTGCGGGTCGTTCTGGAATTCATATTGAGCACCCTCAGGTCAGTGCGTCCCCCGCCTGCGCGACGCACGGGACCTGAGCTACAGTCCGCGGATCGTGATTCACGCTATAATCGGGCTGCGGACGGGCCATTGTAGAGGCAAGCAGGCGGCCTAGCAAACCGCACGCAGGACAGACTTTCTAGTCTGTCCACTGAGAACGCTGGCCATAGAGGACAGGTTGTAAAGCCTGTCCTACGGTCCGCTGGAGCGGCCGAGGGGCTGGGGCACAGCCATTCGTGGCGGTGTTCTTTACAGGCAGAAACGCACAGGCAAGAATGCCTGTGCCACGGAGCGTAATGATAGTCGGGCTGGGCGTGGACATCGCCGAAATTGACCGCATCGAGGCCGCGCTCGGGCGGCACGGGCGCGCGTTCGTCGAGCGCATCTGCACCTCCGCGGAAATCGAATACTGCGAAAGCCACCGCAACCGCGCCGAACGTTACGCCGGGCGCTTCGCCGCCAAAGAAGCGGCGATGAAGGCGCTGGGCACAGGTTGGCGAAAGGGAATCCGCTGGGTGGACATCGAAGTGGTGCGCGAGAACAGCGGCAGGCCCACGATTCAGTTCCACGGCATCGCCAAGGAGTTCGCCGAGCGCCTCGGCGTGAAGAATGTCTCCCTCTCCATCACCCACAGCGGCAATAGCGCCTACGCGCAGGTCATCTTCGAGAGTTAGACAAAAACGAAAATAGAAAAGGGAAAAGAGAAAATAGGTTTACGCAAACTTCTGCGCTGCCCTATTTTCTAATTTCTATTTTCTACCTTCGCGGTGTTTGCCACGCCACTCGGGAGGTGAGCCCCATCCGTTGCAACCTGCACAACGAGAAACTGATTGCGCGGATGATGGCCGGGGATGCGGAGAGAGAGGTAGTTGTCGCTGATGGCCGCGGTCCAGGGGCCTTGAGGAACCTCAGGGGCTAAAGCCCCATCTTCGTCGCCACTCGTACGCACGGGCTGAAGCCGGTCCCTTCCCTGTGCATCGCCAAAGCCTTGCACGCCGAGAGTGAGCACGCGGAGCGTGGAGCCGACTTGCGAGGCGCGAAAGGCGGCTTTCTTCTCTTCGGCAAGGGCACGGAGTTCCCTGCTGCGGCGCTTGATAACGTGTGGCGGGATTTCGTCGGGAAGATTTTCCGCGGCGGTGCCGGGGCGCTTGGAAAACGAAAACACGTGCAGGTAGCTGAAGGGCAGGCGGGCGATGAAGTCCATGGTGGCGCGGTGGTCGTCTTCGGATTCTCCGGGGAAGCCGGCCATGACGTCGGCGCCGATGGCCGCTGCAGGAATGCGCTCATGGATGAGTTCGATCTTGCGCGCGTAGTGCGCGGCGCGGTACCAGCGGCGCATCGCGGCGAGAATGCGGTCGGAACCGGATTGCAGCGGGATGTGAAAGTGCCGCGCGATGCGGTTGCTTGCAGCGACCAAGTCCACCAGCTCTTGCGTGACGTCCTGCGGCTCGATGGAGGAAAGGCGCGGGCGCGCGAGCGGCGTCTGGTCGAGAATGCGGCGCAGGAGATCCAGCAGCGCGACGCGCGGGGAAAGGTCGCGGCCGTAGCTGCCCAGGTTGATGCCGCTGAGGACAATCTCCTGGTAGCCCGCGCCGGTGAGTTGCAGGATTTCCGCGACCACGCGCGCCGGCGCGAGGCTGCGGCTGCGCCCGCGGACGAAAGGAATCACGCAGTACGTGCAGCGGCTGTCGCAGCCGTCCTGAATTTTCAGGATGGGGCGAGTGTGCGCTGCCCCGAGCAAAGCCGAGGGGTCGGCATCGTTTTCAAACACCGGCGCGACGAGCACCTCGGTCTGCGCGGAGATGTCGCCGATGAGAATCTTCGCAGGGCCGGCGGCAAGAGAATGCGCCTTCATCCCGGCAATCTGCCCCATCGGTAGAAATGCAGCCGTGGGCTTCCCTCTGGTGCACGCCTGGCCGGAAGAAAGCGGCGTCAAGCCGCCGCACTCCAAAAGTCGCCCAATTTCCGGTTTGTGTGCATTGCCAACGACCCAAGAGACGCCGGCAATTTGCGCCAGCTCTTCAGGGGCGCGCTGGGCGTAGCAGCCGGTGACCAGAATGCGCGCCTGCGGATTTTGCGCGTGGAAACGGCGGATGGCCTGGCGGGCCTGGGAATCGGCATTCGCGGTGACCGTGCACGTGTTGATCACCACCACGTCCGCTTCCGCGGCTTGCGCCGAAGGCGCGCAGCCGCGCGCGAGCAGTTGCCGCTCGATGGCGGCAGCGTCGGCCTGTGTGGCGCGGCACCCGAAGTTCGCGATATGGAAAGTGGCCATGAAGAAGTCCAGCGCCTAGAGACAACAGTCAGAGCAGTCCGCCCTCAGCCAGAACGGGACTCGAAACTCCGCCGCCAGGGCGCATTATAGCAGTCGCGGGCGAATCCGGGCGCGGCCCTCAAAAGGGGTTGACCGGAAGGCAGCAAAGCGGATTGAATGACGGTTCGCGAGGAGGCCGGGAATGAAACCGTCGAAAGTGCTTCGGAAGTTGTTGACCGCCATGATGCTGAGCGGACTTCTGTCTCCGCTCTCAGTGCTAGCCCAGCAGGCCGCCAAACCGGCGAGTGCTGCGAGTGCGACAGCGGCAAAGCCGCTGCCGGCGTTGCGCGAGCAGGCCAAGGTCCAGCAGGAGTGGCTGAAACTGCGGCTGGAGCGCGTGCTGCCGGCACTGATGCGCAAGTACGGCGTTCAGATGTGGCTGGTGATGCAGCGCGAGTACAACGAGGACCCGGTGTTTTACTCGCTGGTTTCGGCGACGTCGTTCGCGGCGCGGCGGCGCACGATCTACGTGTTCTTCGACCGCGGCGAAGAAAAGGGAGTGGAGCGGCTGGCGCTGGGTGGCGGGTCGCAGGGCGGGCTGTACACGGTGTATCGCGATCCGGAGGTGGAGAACCGCGAGCTGTGGGGCCAGGGACAGTGGGTGCTGCTGAGAAAACTGATCGAAGAGCGCAACCCTGGGACGATTGCCGTGGACATTTCCCGCACGCACGCTTTCAGCGATGGTCTTTCCGCCGGCGAATACGAGGCGCTGGCCGACGCGCTGGGCGCGAAGTGGACGGCGCGTTTCGTCCGGGCGGAGAACTTGGCGCTCGAATATATCTCCGTGCGCATACCGGAAATGCTGGCGACCTACCGGCAGATGCAGGAGATTGTGCACAGCCTGATCAGCCGCGCGTTTTCGAACCAAGTGGTCAAGCCGGGCGTGACGACGAACACGGACGTAGTGTGGTGGTTGCGCCAGCAGGTGGCGGACGCCGGCCTGGGCACGTGGTTCCAGCCCACGGTGCGCGTGCAGCGCGCGGGGATGAAGGCGGAGTCTGTGCTGGCGGACCAGCAAGATGTCGTCATCCAGCGCGGCGACGTGCTGCACGTGGACTTCGGGATCACCGCCATGCGCCTGAACACGGACACGCAGCACATGGGCTACGTGCTGAAGGAAGGCGAGACGGAGCCGCCGGCGGGCATCCGCCGGGCGCTGGAGGCCACGAACAAGATGCAGGACATCGTCATGGAGCGCACGCGCCCGGGACGCAGCGGAAACGAAGTGCTGGCGGACTCGCTCGCGGCGATGAAAGCGGCGGGCATCAACGGCCGGATTTATTGCCATCCCATCGGCGACCACGGGCACGGCGCGGGGCCGCTGGTCGGGCTGTGGGACCGGCAACAGGGCGTGCCGGGGCGCGGCGACGTTCTGGTGCTGCCCAACACATGGTTTTCGATTGAGCTTTCGGCGCTGGTGCCGGTGCCGGAGTGGGGCGGGCAGGAACTATTCGTCGCGCAGGAAGAAGACGCGGCGCTGGTGGGCGAAAAGATCGAGTGGGTGCTGCGCAGGCAGACCAAGTATCACCTGGTGAAGTGAAGCAAGCGGGTGAATCGCCAGCAGCGACAGAATCATCTAAGATTACGGCATGGACTTCAGGACGATCCGGCGGATTGTGTTTGGCGCGGCGGGACTTTTCTTCTTCGCGCAGGCAGGGGTGATGTTTCACAAGGCGGGAACGGTTTCGGACAGCATCTTCCCGGCCGCCATGGGCGCGCTGTTTGCGGTAATGGCCATCACCGGCAAGAGCGGTTGAGATACCTGCTAGCTTCCGCGTTGCGGAAGCAAGATTCAGGAATCAGGATTTAGGATTCGGCGCAGGACAAGAGTGCGCGGGCGCACAGAGCTGCGCCGCCTACAATTTTTCCCGGTTCTGCTTTCCCTTCTCAACTTCCACTACAAGCCGAGGAATGCACATCTCCGGCTGCGGCGATGGAACGAGCCGGGCGCGTTGAGGTAGTATTGGCGCCCGGTCATGCCACCTGTCGCCACGCGCTGGGCCGCCAGCAAGACTCCCCTGCGGCGGCTCGCCATCATCGGACTGGGGCTGGTGTTTGTACTCGGCGCCTACGCACGCCTGTACGACATTGGGGAAAAGAGCATCTCGCATCCAGAGATGTACGTTCCTAATATTCGCATGCCGGAAGCGCTCTCGGAGCCGCGGCAGCGCCTGACCCTCACGCAAGTGCTGACCGGCACGTTCTCCTCGGACACGCACCCGCCGGGCTATTACATTCTCATGTACGGCTGGACCAAAGTGTTCGGGACCGGCTTGTTTGCGATTCGCTTTCCTTCCGTGCTGCTGGGAATTGCGTCTATCGCTCTGCTGATCTGGCTGGGGCACCTGGCGGGAGAGCGAAGAGCGGCGTGGGTGGCGGGAGCACTGCTGGCGCTGAACGGCCTGCACGTGCGCTGGAGCCAGATTGCGCGCATGTATTCGCTGGCCTGCTTCCTGGGCCTGCTCGCCACGGTTCTGCTGCTCCTTCTTGCGCAAGGAAGGGGTCCCCGGCGGCTCCTGGGGGCGCTTTACGTGCTGGTGATTCTGGCGGGTCTGGGAACAAACGTGTACTTCTGGCCGCTCTTCCTGACTCACATGGTGTGGAGCTTTTTGAGCGCCGCGCGAGAAAAAGCGCCGCTGCCAGCAGTGTGCCGCGTGCAGATTCTGGCGCTGATTCTGGGGAGTTTTTTTCTGGCCAGCGCAGCCTACCAGAGCGGCAATACCGTGGCCATATTGAGCAAGGATGTGCTGCTGCACGCCCGGCAATACGTGGCGTTTTGCCATCTCTTCCCCGTGTTCGATCTGGAGCGAGAGCCGGGCGCGGCTTCTCAACTTCAGGGAATCCTGGACGCTCTGCTTCCGGCCGCGCGGGTCATCACTGTACTGCTCGGTGTTGCGCTGCTCATCGTGGCGGCGCGAATCCGGGAGGCATCCCCGGCGGCCTGGACGGGCTTGCCCGGCGGCCCGTCCACAAGGGGCTGGCTGGGCGCTGCGCTTCTGACGATAGTTGCCATCCAGGGGTTCATTCTGGTGGCCCTGCGCTACGTCAAGCCGCAACCCCCTCCGACGTGGAAACTGTCGCAAGCGCTGATCGTGCTGCCGCCTCTCATTGCGGTTTCGGGTGTCGTGTGCGAGAGGTATTGGGCCAAGATCTCGGAATGGATGCGGCCGCACGCGCAAAGGAACTGGTTGGCGAGCAGCCGGAGCGTCATCTGGCTGCTGGCTCTCTTCCCGTTCGGGATACTGGCGGCCTTTGCGCTGCTCAAACCGATCCTGATTGCGCGAGGGTTGGTGGTGTTCGCTCCGTATCTCCTGCTGTTGCTGGCGCTGGGCCTGGTGCGGCTGGCCTCCACACAGCGGCTGGTGGGTGGCGCCATTGTCGTTGTGCTGCTCGCGCTGCACGCCGGCAGCCTGTTGTTGTACACCCCCGCGCTCTCGGGTGAGGTTGATTTCGGGCAGTTCTCCAGGGCCCTGATTCCGGAATTGCAGCCGGACGACACAATCGTTCTGCGCAAGAATTGGGCCGTCACGCCGATCCTCTACTACTTGAAGGCTGACCAGCACCGCCTGGTGGAATTCGCAAAGCTTGAAAAGACGCTGCGAGATCCGGCCACACAACGGGTGTGGCTGGTGCTCCTCTACCGGGACGATCTGACAGAGTCCGCGAAATCCGCACTGACGGAGTTTGGGCCGGTGAAGACAGTCGAGACGAAACGCGCACGTGCGCTGTGCTACGCGCGGAAGAGCAGGGGCTAGGGGTCACGGGTCAGGGTCCGGAATGTAGGGGCGCGGCATGGTGCGCCCCTACATTTGTTCAAGGGCTTCATTTGGGAAGGAAGCGCTTGGGAATTTTCACGACCACAGCGTAGTTGGGGTCCACCATGTTAGCGACGCGCATCTGGGCGAGCTGAGAAACGGTCTGCAACGCGTCCCAGCGCTCGAACTTGTAGTCGTTCTCCAGCCATTCGACCATCTCCACGGTGGCGATGCGCAGCGCGTCGGAAAGCGGGCGCACGCTGCCCACGGTCATGATGAACTCGTCGTTCTCGATGCGCGGCCAGGCGATTTTCTTGCCCTTGATCAACTCGAACTGGAACGTGACCTCCATAGTGGTTTCAAGGCCGGAGCCGCAGACTTCGCCATCACCCTGGAGGGCATGTCCGTCGCCGAAGTAGAAGTACGCGCCCTCGTGGAAGACGGGCAGATGGACAGTGGCCCCTTCGCGGACATCGCTGGCGTCCATGTTCCCGCCGAAGTTGCCCGGCCAGAGCCCGCCCCAGGCCTCTTCGCCGTCGGGCGCCACGGCCACGCGGCCGAGCATAGGGCTGAGCGGCACTTCGAGGCGCTTCTTGCTGTTGGGCAGGTCGAGCACGCCGACGGTGCCGTTCTTTTCGATGCGCCAGACGTAGCGCCGCGAAGGAATGGGCGCATTGAGCATGCGCGTGTAGCGGTCTGAGGCGACGGCACTGATGAAGCCGGGGGTGTGCGTGGAGACGGCGTGGTCGCTGTTAGTCCGCAGGCGGAGAATCTTCACCACAAGCGTATCGCCGGGCGTGGCGCCCTCGATAAAAAATGGGCCCACTTCGCCGGGCCACTTGCCGCCTTCTTTGTCGTAATAGCCGCCGCCGAGGGTTTCCGTCTCCACGACGTCGCCGGGGGCGACGCGCAGCACGGGCTCGCGCACGGCAAAGGTCGGCACGCCTTTCTGCGGTTTGAATTTCCTGGTTTCCGCGCGCGCCTCAGGCGCAGGGGTGGAGAACATCCCGAACAGAAGCACAACGCCAACAATCCGCGCTTTGCGGCCCATGGAACCCTCCTGGTTGTGACTTGCGGGGTTATACCACAGCGTATGCAATAGGATTGAGAAAAGCCGCGAGGGGGGCTATCAGGGTTCTTATGGCGCGGCGCACTGTGCCGGCCACTGCGGAATATGGGTCCTCATGCGCTTGCGGAACTCTTCGAGCACGGACTGCTGCTCAAGGGAACCGGCCAGATTGTACAGCTCCTCACAATCGTTGCGCCAGTCGTAGAGTTCTTCGCAGCCCGTCTCAATGCTGAGGATGTAGTGCCAGCGCGAATTCAGGAAGGACTTCACATGGGGATCGAGTTGCGCCGGATTGAATTCGGCAAGGAGGGGTTCGTCAAATGCCTCTCCACCAGCCCCGTCCTGCTCGCGGTGAGGGAGCGGTTCGCCGGGGAGTTCGGCGGGCAGGCCGACCAGGTCCAGCACGGTGCGCGGCAGAGAAACCAGGCTAACCGGCTGCTGGATGCGAATTCCTGCCGGAACTTTTTCCGGCAGGCGGATCAGCAGAGGCACGTGGAGCACCTCAAAGTAGAGCCGGGTAGCGGCACCAGCAACACCGCAGCCGCAGCAAAACAGGCCGCGTAGGCCAGCGGCGTGAGCCATAGGGCGAGTTCAGAGGATTTGCGGTAGGCCACCACGACGGGTGCAAAGCGCGTGGCGTAAGTTATGACCCCTTCCAACAGGCCACTGACCAGCCCCGCCCAGGCGCCGATCACCAGCCCATCGGTGCGACGAATCCGTGAGGATTGTCTGAAGGAGACAGCTAAACTAGTTCCTGAACCCATGGGCCCACTTCATTGGGAGATCCCACGCATGCTTTCCGTGACACTTTCAGCGCCCCGTGGCTGCGGCGCGGGGTGCGGACAGCGACGGGAAGCGCGCCTCCATCTCTTTGCGGAACTCTTCCAGCACCGGCTGAAGCTGCGGTGAACCGGCCAGGTTGCGCAGTTCGCCGCGGTCCACCGGCCACTCGTAGAGTTCCTCCTTGCCGGTGCGCAGGTTCAGAATGTAGTGCCAGCGTGAATTCAAAAGCGATTTGAGGAAGGGTCCCCATTCCAGCGTGTTGAACTCCGCCAGCAGGGCCCCTCGGGCAGAGTCCCCGTTGGAACTCGGCGTCTCCGCCAGAGGCCACGGGCGGCCCGGGAGTGCGGCGGGCAACTCGAGCAAGTGCAACACGGTAGCCGGCAACGCGGCGAGGCTGACCGGGCGAGTGACGCGCACGCCTGCCGGCAGCTTCTCCGGCCAGCGGAGCAATAGCGGCACGTGCAACTGCTCGATGTACACGCTGGAGGCGTGCGCCGCGAAGCCGTGCTGGCCGGTGCTGTCGCCGTGATCGGAGGTGATGATGATCAGCGTGTTGCGGGCCAGGCCGCGCCGGCTCAGCTCCTCCAGGAGCAGGCCGACGTCGGCGTCCACTTGGGACACCGCTTCATCATAGGAGCGGTTCGCTATCTCCTGATTTCCGCCCTGGCTGGTCATGCCGGGCACTTCATCCCCCTGGGCTGCGGGCTCAGGAGCGTCTGCGAGCACGAGCTCGCTTCTCTGCCAGCGGCGACGATCGTGCAAATCCATGAGGTTCAGCAGCGCGAAGAACGGGCGGTCCGGGTTCCTCGCGGCCCAGGCCATGAAGGGACGCGTGACCGTGGCCGCGCGCTTCGTTCTGGAGGAGAGGAAATCCGGACTGTGCCCGCGACTTAGCCGGATGATTTTGCGCACGAGCGAAGTGCGATTCCACGTGGTGCTGACCGTGTACACGTCATGGTGCTGGAAGCCGGCGTCCAGGTATTCCTGCGTGACCGCGCTGACATTGGCCGAGAACAGCGCGGAGCGATAGCCGTAGCGGGCCAGCACCTGTGGCAAGTAGGGAAACCCGTGACGCAGGTTGGGCACGGGATAGTCCATCTGGTGTTCGAAGGCAAAGCGGCCCGTGAGCATGGTGTTGTGCGAGGGCGTGCTCCACGGTGCGGTGCTGAAAGCAAAGTCATACTGCACACCCTGGCGGCCAAAGGCGTCCAGGTTGGGCGTGCTCCCACGCGCATAGCCGGCGCTGGACAGGCGATCACCCCGCAGCGCATCCACGACAATCACCAGCACATTGGGAGCGTTCGGTCGCGCCGCCGGCAGGCTGCGCACGGTGAAATACTCGCGCACCGCTACCCAGCCATGGGCGCTGCCGCCAACCAGCGCCACCAAAAGCAGCGCGCAGAGCAATCGCCGCCGTAGAAACGCCAGCAACGCTTCCTCGCACCCGCGCACCGCGCGGCATAGCACGGCCGCAATCCCTGCACTTAGAAAAAGCCCTCCCACCGGGTGGATCATGCTGGGGTAGCTGATCACCAAATAGCAGCCAACGGTGCCGAGCACGCCCAAAATCTGCAACGCGGCGGGAATCTTGCGAACCCATCGGGACAGCAAGGCCAGGGGAACGGCGGCGAGCAGGAACACGAACCCGTACACCAGCGGCAGCACCCAGAACGCCAGTTCCGAAGATTTGCGGTACGCCGATATGTACGGCGCAAAGCGCGTGGCGTAGGTGACCCCGGCCTCCAGCAGGCCGCTGACGAGACCCACCCAGGCTCCGAGCACCAGCGCATCAGTCAGACGAATCGGTGAGGACTGCTCGGGGGAGATAGCAAAAGGGGTCCTGGGGGCCATGAGTCCACGTCCTCTTTGGTGCCGGCGCCGCTCTCCGTCGGCGGCGCAGGGCCCGGATCTGAAAACGCTCCATGCTAACACCCGCACAGCAGGAAGTCAGCCCGGCCGATGGGACGCTTTCCCTCCTTTCAACGGGCGGTTATACTTTTCCGGCCTGCCACGGACGATGAACCGCAAAGTCATCGCGAGTTGGTGCCTCTACGATTTCGCCAACTCCTTCTACGTCGTGCTTCCGGCGGTCATCTGGCAAACCTACTATCAGCGGGTCATCGTCGGCAACGAGCAAGGCCAAGGCGACTTCTGGTGGGGCCGCATCATCAGTGTTTCGATGCTGCTCGTGGCGCTCAGTTCGCCAGTGATGGGAGCGATCGCGGACTACGCCGGCGTGCGCAAGCGGCTGCTGATCGCTTACACGCTGACATCGGTGGGGGCGGTGTGCCTGTTCACCACGGTGCAGCCGGGCATGGTGCTGTGGGGCTTCGCGATCACGGTGATTTCCTACGTAGCTTTCGAGGGCGGGCTGGTCTTCTACAATGCCTACCTGCCGGAAATCGCCCCGCGCGACCACCAGGGGCGGGTCTCAGGCTGGGGCTTTGCCACGGGCTACGTCGGCTCGCTGCTCGCTCTGCTGCTGGCCTACCCCTTTGTCCAGCAGCAAATGCTGGGCAGCGCGTACCTGGCCATTGCCGCCGCCTTCCTGTTGTTTTCCCTGCCGGCGTTCCTCTACCTGCCCGCGGAAGCCTCGGCAAAGCGGGGCGTGATCTCCGCCGGAGTGTCCGGGGTGCGGGAGTCCTGGCGGACGCTGCAGGAGATCCTGTTTGAGCCGCCGCTGCGCGAAATGCGCTGGTTCCTGCTGGCCTACATCTTCTTCGAAGACGGTGTGAACACGGTGATCTACTTCGCCGCCGGCTTCGCCAGCAAGACGCTGGGCTTTACCGATACGCAGAATATCCTGCTGTTCCTGGTCGTGCAGATTTCCGCGCTGGCCGGTGCCTACCTGTGGGCGAGACCCACCGACCGGCTGGGGCCGAAGCGTGTGGTGTTGCTGATGCTGGTGCAGTGGTCCGCGGTGGTGACAGCGGCATACTTCGTCCAAACGCAGCGGCAGTTCTTCGTCGTGGCGGTGTTGGCTGGGACGGGGCTGGGCGCCGTGCAGGCTGCAGCGCGCGCGTTCATGTCCACGCTGATCCCCAAGGGCCGGGAGGCGGACTTCTTCGGCTTCTATTCACTGGTGGGCAAGGCCTCGGCCATCATGGGGCCGATTCTCTTCGGCGAAGTGTCGCGTGCGACGGGTGGGAACCAGCGCCTGGCAATCCTTTCGGTGATGGCGTTGTTTGTGCTGGGCGCGGTGATTTTGAGCCGCGTCCGCGCCGGCGGGCCCACCCATTTGCCGGCGCGCGAAGCGCATGCGTAGGAGAGTCGCCCAGGCCTGTCCTTCATGCAGGGACGATTGGGTGCCGGACAGGCCTGGAGGCATGTCCTACGGAATCGCGTTGCGGATGATGTCGTAAATCACCGCGGTCTTCTCGTTCATCAGCACGACGTTCCCGGCAATCACCACGCGCTTGAAACCCGTCGGCAGGAGGCGCAACTCCTTTTCGAGATGCGGCGGCAGCGGCTGGATCTTCTTCTGCAAACCCGGGGGCAGCTTGCCGCGCTGGCGGAGCTGCTTGGCCAATCCGGGCGGGAGCTTTTCGCGCTTGGCCAGTCCCGGCGGCAGTCCGCTGCGGTTCGTCTTAAACCACTCGGTGATCTTGATCCGCTCTTCCTTGGTGAACACGGTCTGCGCTTCCGGCAGCACTTCGCGGACTTTTTCACCTGCGGTTTTCGCTCTCTCCGTCTGCTTTTGGGCCGGTGCCGCATCGGGCAGCAGAAAGAGGAACGTGGCCAACGCCACGGCCACCGCTTGTCGGCAGTTCATAGAGACCTCCACTGGCCAAATCAGAACCGGTACTTCACGGATAACCTAAGAAAGAGAAGTTGCGGCAGAAGGTGTCGCATCCTACAATCCCAGCAGCTTCGCATTGATCGGAGATCGCACGGGGTTTTTGGGGCCAGCGATGGAAACCAGCGAACGCAGGCGCCATCCACGCGCGGCGCTGCGCCAAGCCATTCCCGTGGCATGGCGCGCGGCCAGCGCGGGCACGGTTTCGCGCACGCCCTCCGTCAGCCTGGGCGGGCTGTTCATCGCCACGACACAACCGCTGCCGCAGGGCACCATGCTCCAGGTGCTGTTCGATACGCCGGGCGGCGAGGTGCGCGCCCGTGCCGTGGTCAAAAGCGTCCGGCCGCGCGGGGGGATGGGCGTTGAATTTGTGGCTATGCAGATGCAGGACCGCGCGCGCCTGCATCAATTTCTGAAAAACCTGCCGAACTGAAAGAAGCCAATCTCCTTTCCTGCACAGCGACCCCGCCTAGCGATTGGGGTAGATGTAAGACTCGAGCATGTCGGCGCGGGCTTTGTGGTCGGAGGCCAGCAGGCGGAGCAGGTCGGTGACGGAGATCATTCCGCGGAAGCGCTGCCGGTCGTCCACCACCAGCAGGTGAAAGATGCCGTGCTCGTCCATCATGCGCATGCAGTCGTCGAGCGAGGTCTCCAGCGAGGCAATCACCAAGTCGGTGGACATGATTTCCGTGACGCGCATCCATGCCGGACATTTGTTCTCCGCGGCCACCTTATCGGAGACGTCGCTCTGGGAGACGCAGCCGACCAGCTTGCCCGCGGCGTCGCACACGCCCACGGCGCGCACCTGCTTTTCCCGCAGGTAACGCGCGGCATCGTGCACGGTTGCTTCAACAGGGATGGAATAAATTTCCTTTCGGGACTCGATCAGGTCCTTGACTTTCATGGGACCCCTCCTCGAGCTAGGTTTTCGATTGGCCCAAATCCCGACGCGCCGGGGAACAAAATGGTAGGACTATCGTGACCGGGTTGCAACTGAAATTGCACAGGCCATGGAAAAGCGGGCGGCTACACCTCATGGCGAGCCCCGCGGGTGGTGCGGCACACGCAGCAACGCGACCGGCAAGGTTATACGCCCGCCGACATCAATGCCGTGATTCACTGAACCTTGGCGAAGAATACTGCAAGGGACTAATCCTCGGGCGGTGAGAAAGCGAACGAAGGAAAAATTTCAGTTGGGCCAAGGCCGCCCGGCGAGGCGGTTCAGGTCCGCGCGGATGTCCTTCCGCAGCGTCAACATCGGCAGGAAGACGGGTTTCTCCGTGCGGCGCAGTTCGCCGCGATAGCGGTAGAGCAGGAGGCGCTGATCTTTGAAGTACTCATTGTTGGACCGCAAAGCAAAGTCGCGCATGAACTCAAACTGGTCGGACTGCAATACCTGGCGCACCGGCGCCAGCCCGGGGAGCATTTCGCGGTTTTCCACCAGGGCGTAGCGGATGCCCCAGGTCCGGAAGAAGTCCAGGACTTGCTCGGGGGTGCGCAGCACCTCTCGCGAACCGTAGCCGTACATCACCTTGGTGACCACCACCTGTTTTTCGCGGGCAACGACGCGGCGCTTTTCCGGGTCATACTTCCGGACGTAAAAGACGAAATCTCCGTTGAGATACCCCTGGTAGTACACGACGTCGGACTCCGGCTGGGCCACAAGGAACTTCGCGGCCTCCTGGACACCCTCCACTTTGGCCACCTCCAGGAGCAGCGCCTTGGAGAAAGTATAGAGGGCCAGCAGCGTGCACGCCGCGTATAGCCACTTTTTCCGCGGCACCAGCTTTTCCAGCGCGACCACCGCGAAATAGACGAGTGGAGGAATCCAGATCGTCGTGTGGCGGGTGGCTTTTTCCTGGATCAAGGTGTAGCAGAAGTAGCAGGAGAAAACCCACACCAGGAAGAAGCGGTGCTCCCGCGGGGCCCGGAACAGCGACCAGATCAGCCCGGCGACGCCCAACAACGTCAGAAGGAAGCCCAACTGCAACTGGATGCGCTCCGGGTAATAGAAGAGATGGAAAATTTTCGCTGTGTGGGCAAAGCTGCTACCCGCCACCCGTTCGATACCGAACTGCAGGTGGCGCATGCTATACCAGTACCACGGCACCACCAAGGCCACGCTGACCAAGCCGGCTAACCACACCTCCCACCGCTTGAGCAGTCTCCAACGCCGCTCCACCAGAAAATGGATGACCACGAAGAAGGCAAGAAAGATGGACTTCTGGCTGGTGAGCATCGCGGCCACCAGGAGGCCGGCCATGAGAAACAGGTCGCGGCGGCGATCTTCGCGCAGAAACCCCTGCCAGTAATAGATGGTGGCGAGGCACAGCGCCACCTGCGGGATCTCAAGCATTACCACGCGCTCGAAGGTGAGGACATAGGGCAACAGCGGGAAGATGAAGGCCGAAGTGAGGGCCCGATGCAGCGGGCCCTCCCGTTCGGCGATCTTGTACCAGTAACAAACACCGAGAAGTGCGAAGCAGAGGATGACCACACGGCTGGTCACCGCCGAAATCCCAAACACAAGAAAAAAGAGTCCTTCGATGAAGTAGAACAGCGGCGGCCAATACAGGACGCCCAGGGCTGGGTATTTCGCGAAATACTCGACGGTGTAGCGGGCTGGGTTCTGCCAGGGGCGATCCACCATCAGATCGCGTGCAAAAACGCCGGTCATGGCGTGGCGCATTTCGTCGCCGTTGAAGTGAAGTTCGCCCTTGGTGATCCCGATGGAGATCACCAGGGCGACCACCGCCAGCAGGAGCAGCAAGTAGACGCGCAAAGGCATCAGCCCGACCGTGAGCGCGAACCTCGCAGATTGATTATTATCGGAACGCCGGAGAAGAGAAGAAGGAATTTCCAGAAGCGTGACCACCTCGGTCGCCTTCAGGAAGCGACAGGTTCGGCTCGGATGATGTCGTACTTCTCGATCACCGCGGCAACGCCCAGCCTTTCGGAGCCATCCTCCGTCTTCTTCTCAACACGAACCACGCGCCCATGGGCGCGGATGAAGACTTCTGTGCCGCGGGTAATTTCGGCCGGAAGCGTAAGCGTGAAGTCGAGTTCAGTGCCCGGGGCCATGTCCCGCTCGATCAAGAAATAGACGCCCCGGGTGGAGATGTCGCGCGTCTGGCCGTTACGCGTTTCTACTTCACGCTGGATCGGAGATCGAACAACGACGGGAAGGGAGAGTTCGTAACGACGAGCTGTGCGCCGCTCCGTCATATTCCTATGTCCCCCGCTTCAGAATCAGGCACATACCTACCCCCGCTTGCTTAATGCAGCAATCCCTCTTCCAAATCAATCCATGCCGGCGGGCCTATTCTACCTGGCATCCTGGCCCTCTGCATCGTTTTGTCAAGCCGACGACTTCTACCGTTACCTAGATAACCCGTTTGAATGCAATGTGCACGCGCGTTTTGGATACAATTTCACATATCCCGTTGTTCAATTCAACACATTTCCACAACAAAGCTCCAATTGAGGGGTTCCCCAAATGCTCCCGAGGGTGGTCCGTCACAGGTTTTCGAACACTGGCTTACCTTCTATATGCAACCGATTTCACTTTGGTACTAGCTATTGCGCTCCGCCGCAGCCAGCGAGGAGGCGCGCGGAGAGCGCCCCGAATCCAGCTTGAACTGGCGCATTTTGTAAAGCAGCGCCTTGTAACTGATGCCCAGAAGGCGCGCGGCTTCCTTGCGGCTCCAGTTGGTTTTTTCCAGGGCTTCGGCAATCGCTTCCATTTCCGCTTCATCTTTCAGTCCGCGCACCAGCGCCTTCAGGCCCTGTTCTTTCGGCGCGCCGCTTTCCTCGCGCGGGGATGTGCGCTGGCGGCTGGCGGCCATTTCCAGCAACTCCCGGAAGCTGCCTTCGTCGTCCTGGAGGATGATGTAGCGCTTCACAAAGTTTTCCAGTTCCCGCAGGTTGCCCGGCCAGGGGTAATTGATGGCCGCTTCCATCAGGTTGCCGGAGGGCTCGTGCGCATCTTTCTGGAATTTCTCGCTGTACTTCTCCAGGAAGTGGCGGAAGAGCATGGGGATTTCGCGCGTGCGCTCGCGCAGTGGCGGCACGTGGATCGTGAACACGTTCAGCCGATAGAAGAGGTCTTCGCGAAAACGCCCGCTCTGGATGGCGGCCTTGACGTTCATGTTCGTGGCGGCCAGCACGCGCACATCGCACTGCACCAACTGGCGACCGCCCAGGCGGCTGAATTGATGGTCCTGCAGCACGTGCAGTATCTTGGCCTGCAGGGCCGTGCTCATCTCCGCGATTTCGTCGAGGAAAATGGTGCCCTTATTGGCCAGCTCGAACTTGCCGGGCTTAGCGCGCACCGCTCCGGTGAAGGCGCCTTGCTCGTAGCCAAACAGTTCCGATTCCAGCAGCTCGCTGGGCAGCGCCGCGCAGTTCACCTTGATGAACGGCTGGTTCGCGCGCGGCGAGCGCATGTGGGTCATGCGCGCCACGACTTCCTTGCCCACGCCACTCTCGCCGGTGATGAACACGGGTACGTCCACGGGGGCGATCTGCAAAATCTGCTGGCGGATCTTCACCATCTGCGGGCTGGCAGCGAGGAAGCTGAGATCCTCGGTCAAGTGCTCGCAGTATTCGCGCAGGGCCTGGTTTTCGCGCCGCAGCTGGCTCTTCTGTCGGCACTTCAACATGGCCGCGTCGAGTTCGGATTTCTCGAAGGGCTTGGTGAGATAGTCGTGGGCGCCGATGCGGATGGCCTCCACCACGGTGGCCACCTCGTTGGAGCAGGAGAGCATGACCACGTTCAGCGCGCGGTCAATCTGCATCATGCGGCGCAGCGTCTCCAGGCCGTCCATCTCCGGCATGAGCACGTCGAGGATGACGAAATCGGGCCGCCCGCCGCTCGAAAGCAGCTCCAGAGCTTCCACGCCGGAACTCACCGTGCTCACCTCGAAGCCGTCCACCTCCAGCAGCGTCTGGAGATACTTGCGAATACTCGGCTCATCGTCCACGACCAGAATCTTTTCTTTGTCCGCCATTCCAATCCATCCTCTCTGCGTTCTCAAAAACGGGTGTTACTCGATGTCCGAAGGCAACAGGAAGGTGAATGTGCAGCCGCGCCCCTCCTCGCTGTCCACCCAGATCTTGCCGCGATGCGCCTGCACCAGGCGCTTCACGATGGCCAGCCCCAGCCCCATGCCCGAGGAGGTGCGGTCCACCCGCACGAACTCCTCGAAGATCTCCTGGTGATACTCGGCGGCGATGCCGGGGCCGGTGTCGGAAACGGAAAGCAGGGCGCTGTTGGGACGCCCCGCGGCATTGCGCCGGCGGTCCTCCGGCGTGGAGACCACCGCCGCGCGGCGTTCCCAGAAGTGCGGCTCCGCGGCCAAGACCACCGAGCCGCCCGCCGGGGTGTGCTTCAGGGCATTGTCCAAGAGGTTGGCCACGCTCTGCTGCACCTTCTGGTAGTCGAACTTGAAAGGTTCAAGTTGCGGGCTGATGCGCACCTCCAGGCGCACCTGCTTGCGCTGGAAGGCATCCTGCCAGCGCGTGGCCAGTTCCGCCAGGCAATCGCGAAGGTCGTTGTCGCGCAGGTGCAGAACCAGCTTGCCACTTTCCAGCGCCGAATAGTTCAGGAACATGGAAACCAGGCGCACCAGCCTCTCGCAGCTCTCTTTCGATTCCTGCAGGATGTCGCGCTGCCGCTCGGCGAGCTTGCCCAGCGAGCCGGAAAGCAGCAGGTCGTAGTAGCCCTTCATCACCGCCAGCGGCGTTTTCAGCTCGTGCGCCGCGGAGGCCAGGAACACCGTTTTCTGCCGGTTCACTTCCTGCAAGCGCAGATAGGCGGCCAAGAGGTTGCGGTATGTGATTTCGCGTTCCTGGAGAAGTTCCTGCAGCGTGTTGCGCATCTCTGTGTCGTCCGCGGAAACGATGGCCGGCGCGGACTCCACCGCCACCACCAGCCAGTCCGGCTCCGGCAGCCAGCGGATGCGGGCGTGGGCCTCGTTGCCGTCCACCACCTGGATGGGAAGCGCGATTTCGTGTTCGCCGCTCTCCAGTTGCGTCAGCAACCCAGCCGGATCCAGCTTCAGCACGTCGCTGAACAGGTTCAGGCTTCCGAGTGGAGGCAGGTTGTGCTTTTGCAGGCACTGCTGGGCGCGCTGATTGGCCAGCACTACATGGCCCCCGCGCTCCGCCACCAGCATGGGGCGCTCCACGGTGTCCAGCAGGCTGGCCACCTGGGCGAGAGCCAGGGAACGTCGCGAAAACTGGGTCACCGCCGCGCTGTTCGACAAGCAAGCCTCCGTAGAAACCACGCCCCGCGGTTAAGAGAATCTGCCATTGAGGAAAACACTGACCTTGGGGACCTAGCTCCGTGGCGAGCGCGACGGAATACTGGCAGGTGCATGGGCGAGAGTCAATGGTAAATGCGTCCTATTTTGCACATTAGGAGAAATCCGCTGGCCAAGGGGAAACGCTTTGTCCCCGGGAAAGCGTTTTCCACTTCCTGTCTAGACAAACAAGTCTTGCAATTTCAATACCTTGTCGAATTCAGTCGGAACTGTCCGATTTAGCATCTGAATTGCGGAAGGGGTATAGTACTAGCTCAAAGGTACTAACGGAAAATCGTGTTCCATTCAGTCTGGAGAGTGAACGAATGGCCTCTATTCCAGCGGAGCGTCGCCGTTCCCCTCGTCTTCGGCTGCAGATTCCAATCTTCGTGCGCGGCGTGGATGCGCACGGTGACGATTTCCTGGATCTGAGCCGAACCCTCAATATCAGCGCGTCTGGCGCGTGTCTGGCTGTTCCCCGCACGCTGAAGTTGAACGAGCTGGTGTCACTGACGATTCCCGCGCCGCCACCGGTGTCTTCCGGGTTGGTGCCCGTGGAAACGCGCCCGTTGCAGGGGCGCGTGCGGCGAGACCAGGTAGTCGGAGACGTTCACTTAGTGGGAGTGGAATTCCTGCGTCCGCTGGAGTAATCGCTCCGCAAAACAGTCGTGCGCCGGGGAGAACAAACCGGCCCAAAAAGTGCAACGCATTTCTTTTCTAAATCTTGAACCTACACCCGACGCCCCACTCTACCGCTGACTATTCTTATTGACTCCAAAGAACAAAGCAACTTACAGTTCATGCGGCGAGGGGTAGTTTCGCCGTCCATGTGGCATCCATCGTGCTTTCCAATTTTCTGGGGCGGTGTGGTGTGCGCAGGACTGCCAGCATGGAAGTGAGCCGAACTTGAACAGATCAGCCTCCTCGCAAAGCCAGCCCGATATTGGACGCCCGACTCCTCCGCTGACGGCTCATGACCCCTTCAATGACCTTTTAATCGAAACGCTGCAGATGGTGGAGCGGCCCGTCCGCGGGCAGTTCCTGCAACGCTTCTTCAAGGCCATAGCCCAGGTGGATTTGTCGGAGGCCGTTTCGCTGGACTTATGGGACCAGGTTTTGCAGCGGCGCGCGGAGCTTTCCGAGCACCTGGGCACGCCGATGTCGCTGAAGACAGCCATCGTGGACGTGCTGGCCTCGACGAATTTCCTGCGCGTGCCCGTGCTGATGGAGTACGAGGAGTTGAAGAAGCTGCAGGTGAACGCCGCCACCGACGCGTTGACCGGCCTCTACAACCGGCGCCTCTTCGAGGAATACTTCACTAAAGAACTGAACCGCGCCAAGCGCTACGGCCAGCATCTTGCGCTGGTGCTGATGGACCTGCACAAGTTCAAAGAAGTGAACGACCGCTACGGCCACCTGCAGGGCGACCAGGCGCTGCAAATGGCCGCGGCCACGCTGCGCAAAACGCTGCGTACCTCGGACTACGCCTTCCGCATCGGCGGCGATGAATTCGCCCTGCTCCTATTGCAGGCCGACCCGGAGCAAGCTGCCACACTGAGTCGCCGGCTACGCGGCAACTACGAAAACTCCATCCAGCCGTTGAAGCTCGAGGTGCCCCTGGCCCTGGATTACGGCGTGGCCAACTTTCCCGAAGACGGGGACACGAAAGAGGCGCTGGTGCAGTCCGCCGACGCGCGGCTTTATGCGCTGAAGAATTCCAGCCGCGGGCCCGCACCGCGAGTGATCCCCATCGAAACACCCGCCGTGCGCGAAGCCGCGGCACCCTCGGCACCCCCGGCTCCGCTCGCGGGCATCGCCGCAGCCACCGCCGCCGCGGCCGCTGCGGCCGCTGCGGTGCGCGCTACCGGCGCGGAACGCCGCAAGTGGGAGCGAGTCACTCTGGTCGGCACGCGCGCCTACGCCGTGCTGACGGACGCCGGGGACAAGACTGCGCGGGTGCTGGACTTGAGCTACGGTGGCGTGGCGCTGGAGTTTGCGAGGAATGAAGACGCACCGTCCAGCTTCAACGCCGTGCTGCACGTCCCTATCCTGCCGCCGGTGCGCGTCAGCCTGCGCAAAACCTATACGCAGCCGGAAAACGGCCCAGGCGTGCGCATCGGCTGCGCTTTCGTTTCCTAGCGTGCCACAGGCAGGTTTCCTGCGTCGGCCGCCGCCGCTGACCCTCAGAATCAAACCACGGAGAGATCTTCAGCAACCCGCCAAGCAGCAATCACCGGGCTGAAATCGCAGCGAAGCAGGCTCCTGCGCCTCCTCCGGACGCCTCGGGACGAAGCGCGAGCCACGCGCCCAGACTACTCGAAGAGTTTCGTTGAGGATTTGTCGCTCACGCCCGGAACCCCGACTGCTGTCGGGGCTCTGCGGCGCTCTTCGAGCTGCACTTTCAGGCTGCGCTTTTTCTTTAGAACTTTCCTCTGTTGCTTCTTCATTTTCATGGGCGTGCTCCTTCCGGGCGCGGCAGCTAATCGGTTAGGAATGGGAAGCTGCCGCTGATCCACTCGTCGAGCAGTGGGCGCGCACGAACCAGCCGGTCAGCGAGGCTATTTGCGCAAACAGTACGCTGGGCTCCAAGACATGTCAATAATCCCCCTTGGCGAGAATCCCTGCGACAGGTGGCACAAACAGAGTTGTCGGGCATGTGGCCCGCCCCAGCGCGAGGAGGCACGGCCCCGTCGCGACTCCGCGTGCGCGAAAGTGAAACCCAGGAAGCCTGGCCAGGCGTCCGCCCACGCCGCAAACGGAAATCTCTTTCACATCTTGGAAATGGATTTCCCATGGACTAGGGGACCTTTCAAACGCGCGTGCTTGGCCAACCGGTTCGTAACAATATGACAACACGATAGTTACAAGCCGGCAGGGTGAAGGATATTTCAGTGGGCGGCTTGGCCGTCCAAATGCAAAACACCCGTGAGCAGATGCAATAAGATTCAGCTTTTGGAATAGCAGAGACGTGTCAAAAGCGCAACGATTCACGGCTAGCTCTGAAGTAAGCCCCAACGGGCTGGGTCCGGAGGTGCTGTTCGGCCGGACGGAGGAGATGCTGCGGGTCCGCCGAACTGTTGAGCGCGTAGCGGCCATCCGGGTCCCGGTGCTGATGCAAGGCGAGACTGGCACCGGCAAAGAGGTCTTGGCGAATTTTCTTCATCAGATCTCCCCGTGGCGCGAGAAGCCGCTGATGAAGGTGAACTGCGCGGCGATCCCCGGCTCGCTGCTGGAGTCGGAGCTGTTCGGTTACGAGAAGGGCTCGTTCACAGGCGCCTATGCCAGCCGCGCCGGAAAATTTGAGCAGGCCAACGGCGGTACGATGCTGCTGGACGAGATTGCCGACATTGACTCCGGCCTGCAAGCCAAGCTGCTTCAGGTGCTGCAGGACGGCTGCTTCAGCCGCATCGGCGACCTGGAAGAGCGCCGCTGCGACGTGCGTATCCTGTGCATCACCAACCGCAACATCCAGAGCGAAATCGAGCGCGGGCAATTCCGCGAGGACCTCTTCTACCGCATCAACGTGGTGAACATCCAGATGCCGCCGCTGCGCCAGCGCCTGGACGACCTGCCCATCCTGGTGGATTACTTCCTGCACTACTACGCGGAGAAGTTCGCCCGCAAGGTGCAGTCGCTTTCCAGCTCCATCCTGGAGCGCTTCCGGCAGCACCACTGGCCGGGCAACATCCGCGAGTTGGAAAACTATCTGAAGCGCTACGTAATTCTGGAATCTCCGGACTCCATCCTGAGCGAACTCGAGGAGCGGCGCACCGGCCCGGCCAACAACGGCTTGCAGCTCCCGCCGATGACCGATTTTTCGCTGAAGAAGTATTCCAAGATGGCCAGCCAGCAGGCAGAGCACTTCCTGATCCTGGAGGCGCTGAAGTCCACGCGCTGGAACCGCAAGCGCGCTGCGGAACTCCTGGGGATCAGCTACCGCGCCCTGCTCTACAAAATCAAGGAAGCCGGCCTGCCGCAGAAAAAACGCGCCTAGAAACGGACTTCCGCCCTTGCAGTTCCCCGCCGCTTGGCCCCGCAACAGAATTCACCAAGCCTGCGCTTCATTCCGGCGCCGGGGCGCCGGTGCGGGGATTTGCTTGGCAGGCGGGAGCCCGGCTGCGAAATGAACTCAACGGCCGTTCCAGTTCAGGCAGATGCGCTCGATGCTGTCGGCAATTCTTTTGGGGTTGTCGTCAATGGTGACGTCCGGGATGGCCGCGACCATCCCGGCATGATCCTGCACCGTGCGGCGCATCAGCGCCAGCAGGCCCTCCAGGTCTCCCTGGCGGTAGAGCGCGGTGCCCGGGGGGCGCGTGCCGTTGTCGCAGGCCAGCAAGGGGATTTTCAGCGTCAGCGACTCCAGCACGGAGGCGCACACCCCGTCCGTAATTGGCGTGCGAATGTAGCCGATCGAGCGGCTGAGCAGGTTGAGGAATAACTCATGTGGCACCGAGCCCATCACGCAGACGGCGTCCTCGAGCTGGTTTTCCCGCAGGAATTGGTGGGTGTCCTGCATTTCGCGGTCCCACGGACCCACCCACATGAAGCCGATACGCGGGAATTCCTTGCGGAAGCGGCGGATGACCTCGGCCAGAAAGTCCAGCTCGAATTCCTTGCGGAAGCAAACGTAGCTGAAGAAGATGCCGTCGTGCCGGCGGTAGAACTCTTCCACGCGCGGCGGCAGCGGAGCCGGAGTGAACGTGACGTAGCTCACCGAGAACAGGGGCACAGGCTCCACGCGCTCGGTGGGAATGCCTGTCCGGAGAATGCTTTCCTTCACCGGCTCGCTGTCGCAGTAGATGAGGTGGGGAATGCGGAACAGCAGCCAGTAGGCCCAGAACCAGTAGGAGGTCCGCGGCGCAGGGAAAAAGGTCTGCTGATGTCCGCCGCCGTAGGTCAGAAAGGCGGGACGTGCCCACAGGCGCGCCAGAAGCAATGCGCTCAGCGCCAGCAGGTAGCCTTTCCTCGATTCCGCGTTGCAGCGAATGTGCACGGCGCAGCCGTCGCGCACCCCGCGCAGCACTTTGACGAAGTAGTCCCAGCCGCTCTGCACGTCAATGTACTCGGGGCTCTTGACCTTGCGGTTCTCGTTCAGGTTCATCACCCGGCAGTCCCAACCGCGCGCGTCGAGTTCGCGGCGCAGGTCCCTCAAGCTCATGGACCAGCTACACACCGGCGGGGCCCAGTTCCCGATTTGAAGGATGCGCTTCAACTGTCAGCTCCCAGCCGCGATCAGTCTGAAATCCTGCGGACGATGAAAAGACAGGGCAATTATAGCATCACGAGTGCGGCGGCTTGCTGCCGCAAGTCGCCGCGCAGAGTCGTGTGAGTAACGCAGGGCGGAGAGTTTCGCGTTTTGGAACATGGCCGGTCTGTGCGCCATGCCCCTGTGATAGATTGGAATCAACTGGACGGTGGAGGGCGACGCGCCTACTCCGTCCAGGCAGGAAAGGAGCCGCCGGCAGGATGCGCGGATGGTTGAGTCCATTCCGCTGAGGCCCGGCGGCACGCGATGTACCCATGAAACAGGTCGTCCGCAAAGGGTTGAAGGACATCATCGTGGACGAAGTCCCGGATCCGCTGGTGATTCCTCACCACGTGCTGATTCGCCCGGTTTATTCGTTGATCAGCAGCGGGACCGAATCGGCCAGCATCCACGCGGAAGGCGCTTTGCGCGCGGTGGCGGAAAACCCCAGCCAGTTGCGCAAGGTGTGGGACGTCATGAAGAACACCGGCCCGCTGAGCACGCTGGCCGAAGTGCGGGCAAAGTTCAGCGAATACGTGGTGATGGGCTACGCCGGGGCGGGCGTCGTCGCGGAAGTACACCCGACGGTGACGGACCTGACGCCGGGCGACCGCGTGGCTTACGGCGGCGAGGGCACCGGGCACGGAGAGCTGGTGCTTGCCGGGCGCAACTATGTGGCGCGCATCCCTGACGAGGTTCCCTTCGACCAGGCCTGCTTCGCGACGCTCGGAGCCATCGCACTGAATTGCGTGCGAATCACCGGCAACGGCATCGGCGACGTGGTAGTGGTGATCGGGCTCGGCCTGGTGGGACAGCTCGTCTGCCAACTCGTGCGGCAGCAGGGCGGCGTAGTGATTGCCGCCGATTTGAAGCCGGAACGCCTGGAGCTGGCTCGTGCGCTCGGCGCGCAACACGTGGTGCCGCCGGGCGCGTCGCCGCGCGAGGCGGTGAACAGCCTGACCTCCGGACGCGGCGCCGACTGCGTGATCATCGCCGCGGCGGCCAAGTCCGACGCGCCCAGCCGGCTGGCGCTGGAGGTGTGCCGCGAGCGCGGGCGCATCGTCGTGGTGGGCGCCGTGGAGCTGCATTTCCCCTGGAACGAAATGTATCTGAAAGAAATTCAGTTGCTGATGTCCCGCGCCTACGGTCCCGGCTGCTACGACGTCGAGTACGAAAAACAGGGCAAGGACTACCCGGCGTCGCAGGTGCGCTGGACCGCCAACCGCAACATGGAGGAGTTCCTGAAGCTGGTGGGTGCGGGGGACGTGAAAATAAAGCCGCTGATCACCCACGAGTTTCCCCTCAACGATGCAGCCAAGGCCTATCAGACCATCCTCGACCCAGCATCGACCAGCCTGGCCGTTGTGGTGCGCTACCCCGCGGCTGCGGAGATGCCCGCGGCCGCAGCGGCGCCGCAACGAAAAGTAGAAATCGCGCCGCGCTCTGCGCAACCCGGCGCGGTTGGCGTGGCGCTGGTGGGCGCGGGGAACCTGGCGAAATGGGTCCACCTGCCCAACCTGAAGAAAATGTCGGAGGTGCGGCTGGAAGCCATTCATTCTTCGAGTGGGGCGCGCGGCAAGAGCTACGGCTTGCGCTTCGGCGCGAGGTATTGCACCAGCGACTACCCGGAGATCCTGAAGGACCCGCAAGTGGGCGCCGTGGTGATCGTCAGCCGCAACCAGCATCACGCCGCGCAGGCGCTGGCCGCGCTGCGCGCCGGCAAGCACGTCTTCCTGGAGAAGCCCATGGCGCTTACGGTGGAAGAATGCCGCGAGCTATGCCGCGCCGTCGAAGAGACGCGTCTGCATCTGACCGTCGGTTTCAACCGGCGCTTCGCTCCCTTCTACGTCGAGATGAAGCGCGCGCTGGGGCGGCGCACCGGCCCGGCGGTGTTGAACTGCCGCATCAATTCTCCCGGCATCTCCGGGTCCTACTGGATGGCCGACCCGTCAATCGGCGGCGCGATACTGGGCGAGGCCTGCCACTTCGTGGATTTGATGTACTGGCTGCTCGAGTCCGAGCCCGTGGAAGTAAGCGCCTACTCCCTGCCGAGCGGAACGCAGGATCCCATCGGCGAGAACAACGTGGCCGCCGCCTTCCGGTTTGCGGATGGCTCGGTTGGCAACCTGACCTACTGTACAGTGGGCAGCCGGACTTCGGGCGGCGAGCGAGTGGAAGTGTTCGCGCCGGGCCTGGGCGCAGCGACGGAGGACTTCAAGCACCTCTCGGTCCGCGCGGGCCGGCGCAAGGACAGCTCCTTCTGGTTCGCGCAGAAGGGCTACCAGGCGCAACTGGCCTCCTTTTTCGCGGCCATCCGCGAGGGCAAGCCGCAGGAGGTCACCGTGCTGGACGGCGCGCGCTCCACTATCGGCTGCCTGCGCCTGCTGGAATCGGCGCGCACCGGCGCGCCCTGTGCGCTCAAGTGGGAAGATGAGATTCGCTAAGCCGGCCGGCCTGCGCTCGGTGGCTCCTCTCGCAGGGAGGCCGGCACACTGAAGATGGCTGCGTCCGCAAACCAGGCCCGCCTCACTTTTCCCCGCGTGAGGTCCCCTCGCCCGTCTTGCGAAGCACACTGCTATGCCCATGACGACTGTTGACCTCCGGGCCGAAATCGAACGCCTGCTCGGCGCGGGCCAGTGGAACGAGGCGCGCCGGATGCTCGCCGACCTGTGGCGGCGAGAGAGCGGGCCGGCCACGGCGAGTTTCATCATTGCGAAGTTTGCCGCCCTGCGCGAACACGTGAAGGCCACGCCGCTGCGCGTGGCCGTCCTGCGCTCATTCACCGTGGAGCCGATCGTACCGCTGCTGCAGGCGCAGGGACTGGTGAACGGGCTGGACCTCACCGTGCACACCGGCGAGTTCAATGCCTACGCCCAGGAAATTCTGGACGCGGGCAGCGCGCTCTATTCGTTTGCGCCGAACGTGGTCATCGTGGCGGTACAGACGCGCGACCTTGCGCCCGAACTCTGGGCGGACTTTACAGACCTCTCCGAAGCGCAGGCGGAGGATGCCGTGCGGCATGCGGCGGAGACGCTGGAGGGGTTGGTGCGCAAGTTCCGCGAGCGAAGCCGTGCGTCGCTCGTTGTGCACAACTTCGAACTGCCGCCGCTCGCCAGCCGCGGCGTGCTGGACGGACAGCAGGCTGGCGGCCAGGCCGCCGCGATCGAGAAGCTGAACGCGCGGCTGGCGGAATTTGCGCGCGGCCTAGCGGGCGTGTACGTGCTGGACATGGCCGGGCTCGTCGCGCAGCACGGCCGCGCCCACTGGTACGACGAGCGCAAGTGGCTCACGGTGCGCCTGCCCATTGCCGCGCCGTACCTGAGCGCGGTGGCAGCGGAATGGATGCGTTTCCTGCAGCCGCTTTCCGGCCGCGTGGCCAAAGTCGTCGCCGTAGACCTGGACAATACGCTGTGGGGCGGAGTGATCGGGGAGGATGGCATGGCCGGTATCCGCCTGGGCATCGAGCATCCCGGCGCGGCCTACCGCGCGTTGCAACGCGCCTTGCTCGATCTTTACCGCCGCGGCATCCTGCTGGCCATTTGCAGCAAGAACAACTACGACGACGCCATGGAGGTGCTCGAGAAACATCCCGGGATGCTGCTGCGGCCCGAACATTTCGCCGCCATGCGCATCAATTGGGAGGACAAGGCGCAAAACTTGCGGGAGATTGCCGCCGAGCTAAGCCTGGGGTTGGATGCCTTCGCCTTTCTTGACGACAACCCGGTGGAACGCCAACGCATGGCGAGCGAGTTGCCCGAAGTGGCGGTGCTGGAGATGCCGGAGGACCCGGCGCTGTTCGCGCGCATGGTTCGTGCGCAGCCTATCTTCGAACGCCTCGCGCTGACCGAAGAAGACCGCCAGCGCGGCGAAATGTACGCCTCCCAGCGCCAGCGGGTCGAGTTGGAGCAGAAAAGCGGCTCACGCGAAGAGTTCCTGCGCAGCCTGCAGCAGAGGGTGGAAATTGCTGCGGTCAGCCCGATGACGCTGGCGCGCGTGGCCCAGCTCACGCAGAAAACCAACCAGTTCAACGTGACCACCCGACGTTACACCGAGCAGCAGATCCAGGAGATGAGCAGCGATCCGAACTGCAGCGTGCTGGCCATGCGCGTCACCGACCGCTACGGCGACAACGGCCTGGTTGGGGTGGCTATCGCGCGCGGCGCCGGCGACGTTTGCGAAATGGACACGTTCCTGCTCAGCTGCCGCGTGATCGGACGCGGTGTGGAGACGGCATTCCTCTCCTACGTGGCGGAACAGGCGCGCGCGCGCGGCGCCACCAAGCTGCGCGGCTGGTTCCTGCCCACCAAGAAGAATACGCCGGCCAAAGAGTTCTACCGCGAGCACGGCTTCCGCGTGGTGCGCGAGGAAAACGGCGGGACGCTGTGGGAGTTCGATCTGGCCGCGAACCGCATTCCCTGGCCGGAGTGGACGGTGCTGGCCGGGGAAGAGGTGGGGCGCGATGCGGGACGCTAGCTGCCCGCAGCCGGCCTCCTACTTGATGCAGACGAATTCCGTGCTGAAGTAGAAAGTGGTGAAGAGCAGCTTCAGGGGCTTGAAGCGGGCCGCGTGCAGGACGATCTTCTTAAGTGGCGAGCTGGCTTCAGCGGGGTTGTGATATTCGAAGACGTCCATCACTTCAGTGAAACCCGCCCTCCGAAACGCCTTGCGCAACTGCCCATAGCGGAACTGGTTGAAGTCAATCCCCAGCTTCATGACCGCCGGCCCCTGCCGCGCGATGCGCAGGCGATAGCGCCACTTGTCCGGCAGCCAGCCGTACAGCGGGAAATTGTATTCGCCGGAGAGGAAGCTGAACTTGTTGGTGGAAGAGAATACAAACATGCCGCCGGGCCGGAGCGCGCGATAGACGCGCGCAATGCCCTCCTCCCAGAACTGCACGTGCTCGAAGACAGACGAGGCGATAATCATGTCGTAGCGCGATTCGCCGATGTCGGTGTCTTCGATGTTGCCCAGGTCAATTTCCGGGTCAATGCCGCATTCCGCGCCGAGTTTCCTAGCGTTTTCGATGAGCTGCGGGCTGATCTCCAGGCCGCGACAGCGGATGCCCTTGCGCTTGAACATGATGGGCAGCCAGCCGGTGCCCGTGCCGATTTCGAGCACGGTGGTATCCGGACCGACGGTGATGAACCGCTCCATCAGGCGGCGGTAGTAGGCAAAGCGGCGTTCCTGATCCTCCGGCGTAATCTTGTGCTGCTGAAGATACCGGCTGATTTCGGGGATTTGTTCGTGGTGGATTTCCATGTCCCGAGCCCTCGGGCCTCTTGCCGGTGCGCGCGAGCAAACAGCGCATCATGTTAGGGGAGGCATTCCCATTGCGCAATGCGAAACTCGCCGCCGCGCCGCGAAAACTTCAGGCGGTACCGAAGCGAATCTTGTGCAGGAGCCACCTGCGCTCGAGTGCGGCGCGTTCGTGATCCCGGAGCGTGGGCGTGCCTTTTGCAGCGAGCAGGTAATCGAGCAGTGTGGCCACGGGAACAAACCAGCCGTTCTTGCGGCTCAGGCGTTCCATCAGCGAGCGGAAGCGCGGCCGCAGCGCACCCTGCTCAAGGAAACCCAGCCCGAAATGGGTGTACATGATGCACGCGCCGCCCTCGGCTTCCAATCGGTCTTGGTTGGCTTCGGAGATGCGCTCCAGGAAACTGGGCGCCTCGGCACCCTCGGAGGCGGCAAACCAGAGGTTTACGTAGGGCCGCTGCGGGTCGTGGTAGGGCATGAAAGGACACGCCTTCAGTGTGTTGATCTCCGCGAAGACAAAATTGCGCACGTAGCGGATGCGCTCCCGGCAGAGGTCGCCCCAGAAGAGCGCATCGCCGGGCACGTGCCCGCGAAAGCGATTGTGGTGCCGGAAACGTGTGAGCAGGTTGTAGGCCAGGCGGTTAACACCCGTCAGGCGCGCGTCGCCGAAGTAGATGTCTTCCCGGCTCGCGTAGTGGTTGGCCATGGTTCGCGGATGGTGGCCAAACTCGCGGTGGAAGAAATCGAGCGCGCGGAGGGTCTCCTCGCGCCGCGCCGTGGTGGCGCTGGCCATGTGATAGGCAATCTCGAATCCGCGCGCCTGCAGCTCCTTCAGCCAGCGGAGGTATGCCGGATCTTCGCAGTTCGCTCCCGGATCGCTGGTGGGTTCGGTTGGCCGCAGCACCCAGACGGACTTCGTGGTGCGCAAGCCGAGGTCGGAGAGGAATGAATAGACGGCGCGGCACTTCTCCAGCGTCTGCGAATCCGTGTCGTCGAACACGGTGAACGCGAAGGCCTTGTTGTCCGGCCATGAGATGCGTGCAGGCGTCATCGAGCACTACTCTTCTGCTTCCGGCTTTTCCACGCGTTGCGCGCCGCCGCGCAGCTTGCCCAGCATTCTGTGCTTTATGTCGAAGAGCGTCCTGGCGTGCTGGCGCGCCGCATCGAGCCAGGCATAGCGCGACTTGCGGAACCACGGCACGGAGATAGGCTGCACGCCGTACTTTTCCTTGTAGGTTCCCCCGCCGCCCCAGTCGAAGACTTCCGCGCCGCGCCGCTTCCAATAGCGAATGGCGTACCAGTGCAGTGTTTCGTTGGGGCGCAGTTGCTGGTATTTCCGCCAGCTCGCGTTGCCCCAGAACTCGGCCACTTTGTTGTAGCCGGGGTAGATGCCGGTGCCGATGCAGTTGTTCTCCGCGTCGCGGGCACGCAGCAGCAGCAGGCGGCCGGTAGGCAGCAGATGATGGACCAGTTTGCGCACGCGCTCGAGGGGATAGGTGGGCACCAGGCCCTGCTTGGCAAACACTTCCTGCAACTGCGCGTAGTATTCGTCCGCGAAAACTTCGTCGCCAGCCTCTTCAATTTTCACGCCGCTTTTTTCCGCCTTGCGAATGCAGCGCCGCGCGGCGCTCTCCATGTTCTGGAACAGTTCTTCTTCCGGCCGCGTCAAGTCGGTGGCATAGGAATCATAGGAGCCCACGGCGAAGCCAAGCTGCGCGCCGTCTTCGACGCTGAAATTCCGGTCGGAGATTTCCATGTGCAGGCACTTCAGTTCGCGGAAGGCGAAGTGTTCCAGTGCCTCCAGCGCCAAGCGCCGCGGCACGCCCGGGCGCAGATTGAAGCCGATGTAGGGCGTGGTCCAGCCCGGAAAGGAGCTGCCCAGGATGCGGATGCCCAAGCGCCGGAAGGTGAGCCCGGTGAAGTAGCCCAGCACGGCGTCCCCTTCACGCAACTCGGCCACCACCGGCGTGGCGTTCTGCGTTTCGGCGATAAACCGGATCCACTCCCGCGTCTGGAAAACGGTGCGGTCTGCGAAGCGGTCCAGCTCCTCCCACGGCACCTGCGAGAAATCCAGCCGGCGGAAACGGAGCGGCAGCGAGCTAGAGGTATTGATAGAGGCCATCTCCGTCCGCGCGAGTGAAGTGCATGGTGAGTTTTTTCTGGTCGAAAGGTTGCAGGCGATCCGCCAGTATTTTAGGCGCCGCGAAAATGAAGTTGGATGGGCCGGCAAAAAAGCCGGCCTGCTCCAGCGCCCGGCACCACCGCGCGTGGCTCTGATTGGAGGTGATCAAATCCACGCCGCGGGCGGCCAGCGCGGCGGCGGTTTCGGCCATCACCGGCGGCGCGTCCTCCGGCCGCGCTAGGCAATCCAGGATCACACCCACGCGCAGGTCGCCATACTGTGGATGATTCTCCTCGCGGCGCTCGGCGACCACGGCCCAGCCCATCGTGCGGCTGCCGTGCCGGATGCGCAAGCGGAGAAACTTCGCATTTTGCGGCGGGAAGAGCACGTTCAACGTCCCGGCGTCGCGCACCGCGACCATCGAGTAGTGCGGCTGGCACTCGCGCCACAGCTCGTCGGCCCAATCCCCAAACGAAGCGACCGATTCCACGCAGACGCCTCTGCGACGCGAACCACGGGACAACCGCCGCCACGCCTGCGCGGCGTGAATGCCCAGCCAGCCTGCTCCGCTGAACGCGCCCAGGTCCATCATCCATCTTCGGAAGGCCGTTGTGCGCAGGCCCTGCATGCGCCGCAAGAAGCGGCCCGGATGAATCACCTGAAAGTAGAAGGGTACCAAGAAGTGCGCCCACTTCATGGCCATCAGCATTTGCGGCAACGGGCGGTCGTAACCGCCCATGCCCAGCGCGAACAACTCGGGCTGGCGGCGCAGGGCGTCGCGCAGCAGCAGGACGCCGACGGCGGAGTAGGCGCGGTCCACGATGCCTTCGGAATACGGATGGTGGTAGAAGCCGATGGAACGCACTTCACCCGCCACGGAGAACTCCTGTGTCTTCACCGCATACGTGCCACGCACCACGCCGTCTTCGAGCGCCAGGAAGAATTCGTTGTAGACCTTGCGCCCTTCCCCGCGCGGCAGCCAGCGCGGGACCGGACTTTCCGGAAAGGAAAACTCGCGCGGGGCCCCGCCGGCGCGCAGTCGGCGGTTGAAGTCCCGGACAGCCGGGACATGTTCTTCGCTGTACGGACGAACTACAATCGGCATGGTCGGGATGGGAAACACTTCACCGGGAGTTTCCCACCTTCTGCGTCACCAGCGCGGCAAGACGTCCGATGCTGCGGACCTGATCAATCTCTTCGGGCTCGAACTGCAATCCGAACTCCTGCTCCACGCTCAGGATCAGATTCAGATGCTGGACCGAATCCCAGGCGGGGATTTGCGCCGGCGAAGTTTCCGCGGTGATCTGCTCGCGGCCCATCTGAAAAAGATCCGCGGCGATTCCGCGGATCTTTGCGAAATGCGCTTCGTTCATCCCCAATTCCTTCTCGCTCTCTGGCTGCGCAAAAGCGTTTATCCACGTGCTTCGCCACAGACGCGTCTGCGCGCGGCGATCTCGCGTCCCGCAAAGCCTAGCAGGTTTTGGGCGCTTGCAGATATTCGACCAGCAGCTTGTGTTTCGTAAACACCCAGGCGATCAAGCGCCCGCCGAACGCCACCGCAGGCGTGGGCGGGCGCACCACCAGATCGCGCTGCGCCCGGCACTTGTTCAATTGCTCCTCCAGCGAATCCACTTCGAAGCACAAGTGATGGAGCCCCCCGCCTTTTTGCAGGAACTTTTTGACGGGAGAGTCTTCACCGTCCGGCTCAACCAGCTCGATCAGGGGTTCGCCCGAGGTAGCCGGCTGGAAGAAGGAAACGCGCGCCATCTGCAAGGGATCGTGGATGATGCGGCCGTCCCAAGCGGCGGAAAGGGATTCGGCGAACTGGACAGCAACCTCTGCGATGGAAGTGACCACAAACCCGACATGATGTAGTCTCTGCATGACCCTGTTCGCGGAACCTTAGCCCCGCCCGATTGCGAGGAAGCCACTGGACGGCAGTGGTCATTATAATACATGAAGCTCCGCGCGGGACTCTCGTAAGCCCTTCGTCTTTCGTCGCTTTGCGCGGAGGAGGCTGCTCAGGTCGTGGTGGCTGCTGGCTCTGGGTGGCTGTCGGATTGGTCCTCCGTGTGGGAGTTGCCGGGTGTAGTACTATTGGTTCTTTTCAGGCAACCCAATGAAAGAAGATTGGTTGCATTGTTTTGCCGGGGTCATTAAGCTAGGTGCGCTCGGGAACCCCCCTCCCGCGCCTGGGTGTTCGTGATGCCTCGAGCTAATCCGAATGCCAGGAGCGCCCAGCATCTATCCGCCCAAATGGGGCCAGAAGAGCGGAGTGCCATGAACTCAAGAGACTGCCGCCAACTGCGTTCATTGCCGGGGGCGGGCTCCGTCCCAACAGTTCTCGCTATCCTATTGCTCAGCGCGCTTGTCGTGGGTCAGTTCGGATGCGCAGGAGGCTTCACGCCGCAAGGAAGTCCTGCCGGCTTCGGAAACACTGC
>Ga0073934_10002243_pt1 | contig 41353 bp, 33 predicted proteins | sample LarsenN4metaG_FD_76834 | JGI IMG/M metagenome (GOLD analysis project Ga0073934, IMG submission 76834) | Hot spring sediment bacterial and archeal communities from British Columbia, Canada, to study Microbial Dark Matter (Phase II) - Larsen... ...
GGCGGGCGCGAGGCGCGGCTTACCGCGCCGAGCGCAGAGGATTTGTCTGGGCAAAACGCTTGGGCGGCGCTTTGCGCCGCCAATCAAAAAGTCGGTCAATTTTCTGAAAGTCAGATATTGGTGCCGAAGGCGGGATTCGAACCCGCACGCCTCACGGCGCCACCCCCTCAAGATGGTGTGTCTGCCAGTTCCACCACTTCGGCAAAAGAACTCTTAACGCGGCTAAAATTTAAATAAATAGAAGGGCAACCACAAGGGTCGCCCCTACAAAAACAATTATTTACAGCCCCAAATTACTTCGGAGTCGAGGACTTTTGCTCGGTTTGCTTTTGACCGCCCGGGGCGTTCGGGTCAAAAACGTTCGGCTCGGCTGGCTGACCGGTCTGCGCCGGTTGAGTCGCCGGGGGCTGGGCATCTGCTCCTTGCTGCACGTTCACCGGCGATTGCTGTTGGGGCATTGGAATGGTCCCGGCCGCCTTCTGCACGGCGCTTTGGGTGACGGCGCTGGGTTTACTCATGGTCAAACCGACGGAAGTCAAGGCAAAAACTAAGGCCAAAACGGCCGTGGCCCGGGCCAAAAAGGTTGCCGCTCCCCGCCCGCCGAACACGGTGGAAGAAAAAGTTCCCCCGCCAAAAGCCCCAGCCAATCCCTCCCCTTTGGAGGACTGCATCAAAACAGAAATAATCAAACAAACGGCCACAATGATATGCACAATGATTAACAGCGTGTACACAAAACCTCCTTGACTCTCACTTCGCTTTTTTTACGATTCTCACGAACTCATCCATTTTCAAGCTGGCCCCGCCCACCAGGGCGCCATCCACTTCTTCTTCGGCAAAAAGCGCTCCGGCGTTCTCGGCGTTAACCGAACCGCCGTATAATATACGAATTTTTTGGGCCAGGGGAGAACCTACCAAAGAAGAAAGTTTTTCCCGCAAAAACCGGTGCGCCTCCGAGGCCTGTTGGGGAGTGGCGTTCACTCCCGTACCAATGGCCCAGACCGGCTCGTAGGCGATGATCAACTGGTCGGGGTCAAAGCCCAGCCCGTCCAGACCGATTTTTAGCTGGCGTTCAATGATTTCGAATGTTTTTCCGTTCTGCCGTTCCTCCAGCGTTTCTCCAAGACAAAAAATTGGAGTCGCTCTCGGATGATAGGATTCTTCGTCTGCAAGAATGCAAGCAGTGTTCAACAGCAGAGCCGCCTTCAATTTTTTATTTATTAGCTGGTCGGTTTCGCCGAAATGTCGGCGGCGCTCGCTGTGGCCAATTATTACCGCCGAACAACCGGAACCAAGAAGCATGGAGCCGGAAATCTCGCCGGTAAAGGGGCCTTCGTTCTCAAAGTGCATGTTTTGAGCTCCGAGACGAATGGTCGTCCCTTTAATCGCCTCCCAGACGGCCGCAATGGAAGTGAAGGGCGGACAAAGAATAACTTCTACCGGTGGAAATTCAGGCGCATAGCGGGCAATGGCATAAGCAAGCTCGCGGGCAAAGCTTGGAGTCGTGTTCATTTTCCAGTTGCCAGCAACCAGACGGAGGCGTTTCATAAGGCGATATGGGTTTGATTAATCAAACCCCTACAAAAATTGTTCGTATGTTTCACGCGTCCGAAAGAGCCGCGACGCCGGGCAGAATTTTCCCTTCCAGGAATTCCAGCGAAGCCCCGCCGCCGGTGGAAATGTGTGACATTTTGTCGGATAACCCAAATTTTGCGCAAGCGGCGGCAGAATCCCCTCCGCCAACCACGGTCGTGGTTCCCTCGGCGGTAATTTTGGCCAGTTTTTTGCCAATTTCTTTGGTGCCGGCATCAAAGGGGGGAACTTCAAACACTCCCAAAGGCCCGTTCCAGAGCACTGTTTTGGCCCCGTCCAGAATTTCACAAAACCGCTCGGTCGCCTTAGGGCCGATGTCCAGCCCTTTCAACCCGTCGGGAATCTCATCCGAAGGATAAATTTGCACGGTGATGTCCGGTTTGATGTCGGGAGCGGTCAGCGAATCTTCTGGCAGAACAATTTTATTTTTTCCTTTTTGCAGAAGCGCCCGCGCCAGTTCAAAACGCTCCGGTTCCAGAATCGAGTTCCCCACTTTTTTCCCCTGCGCCCCCATAAAGGTATAGGCCATCCCGCCGCCAATTAAAAGCTTGTCCACTTTGGGAAGCAGGTTTTCAATTACGGCGATTTTGTCGGATACCTTGGCGCCGCCCAAAATGGCCACAAAGGGGTGTTCCGGGTCGGAAAGCAGTTGCCCCAAAAACTTCAGTTCCTTTTGGAGCAAATATCCGGCGGCCCGCAACTTAAAAAAGCGGGTCACCCCTTCGGTTGAGGCGTGGGCCCGGTGAGCCGTGCCGAAAGCGTCGTTAACGTAAATTTCTCCAAGGCGGGCCAGTTTTTTGGCGAACTCCGGGTCGTTTTTTTCTTCTTCGGGGTGAAAGCGGAGATTCTCTAAAAGCAGCACTCCTCCCGGTTTTAGGGAATTGGCTTTCGATTCCGCTTCCGGCCCGATGCAATCGGCGGCAAACTCCACCGGCAGGCCCAACATATCGGACAGTTTTTTTCGCACCGGGGCCAGAGAGAATTCCGGCGCCGGCCCCTTTTTGGGGCGGCCAAAATGGGACATCAAAATCAGTTTGGCGCCGTCCCGGATAAGTTTCTGAATAGTAGGAAGGGACTCTTTGATGCGGGTGGCGTCGGTCACTTCCCCTTTTACGACGGGAACGTTAAAGTCTACCCGGACCAAAACCCGTTTTCCCTTTACTTCAAGCTGGTCGATGGTCAGTTTGTTGAAAACAGCCGCTTCAGTCGGCAAAGTTTTTCCCCATCAGTTCCAGCGTTTCCACCATCCGGGAGGAAAACCCCCATTCGTTGTCGTACCAGGCCAAAACCTTCACCAGATTTTTGCCGACTACGGCGGTAGAAAGGGAGTCGAATATGGCCGAATGCGGGTTGCCGACCACATCAACGGAGACAATCGGATCGGTCTGGTATTCGAGAATGTTCTTCAGCTCCCCGTCGGCCGCTTTTTTCATCGCTGCATTCACCGCCTCGGCCGTGGTTTCTTTTTCCAAAACGCAGGTTAGGTCCAAAAGGGAACCATCCGCCACCGGCACCCGCACGGCAATGCCGTCCAGTTTTCCTTTCAAACCGGGCAGCACCTCCGAGATGGCCTTGGCCGCGCCGGTCGTGGTCGGGATGAGCGAAAGGGAGGCGGCGCGCGCCCGGCGCAAATCCTTATGGGGCTGGTCCTGCGTCCTTTGGTCGTTAGTGAAGGCATGTACGGTGTTCATAAACCCCTTCACGATACCGAAGTTATCGTCCAACACTTTGGCCACCGGGGCCAGGCAGTTCGTAGTGCATGAACCAATGGAAACGAGATTGTGTTTGACCGGGTCGTAGTTTCTCTGGTTCACCCCCAGAACCAGCGTTACGTCCGGCCCTTTGGCCGGGGCGGAGATTAAGACCTTTCGGGCGCCGGCAGTTAAATGCTGCGAGGCCCCCTCCCGGTCGGTGAATTTGCCGGAGGCCTCCACGGCGATGTCGATGCCCAATTTTTTCCAGGGCAAATTTTTGGGGTCCTTTTCGGAAAAGACCTCGATTTTTTTGCCGTTAACCAAGATGGCATTGCCCTCCGCTTGGACCGGGGCTTCCAGCGGGCCGTGGATGGAGTCGTACTTCAACAAGTGGGCCAGCGTCTTGGCGTCCGTGATGTCGTTGACGGCCGCAAAGTCCAAATTTCGGTTGTCCAGTCCGGCCCGCAGAACCAGCCGGCCGATTCTTCCAAAACCGTTGATGGCAATTTTCATATGACCTCCCCGCTATTTATAATTGATGCTTACACCCGCCAATATTTTATATCCCGAATGGTTGGAAATGCCGGCGATCGGGCCGGAAAATTTGAGCTGGTGGTACGAAAATTCGGTCAGCAAGTCGACTTTGGTAAAAAGTTTGTATTTAAATCCGGCCCCGCCGAAAAAGCCGGCTGTGAAGCGGGTTTTGGAATTGAAAACCGGATTGCCGGAGGCATCAAACCCGGAAAAATTGCCGGAGTTCTGGTTGCCCAGGGCCGCCGTGCCCCCTATGCGCAAATAGGGCTCCACGCCGGCAAAAGGGAATGGATAAAAAGAGAACCCCACGCTCATCGGCAAAACGTTGGCCGTGCCGACAAAGCGTTCGCCGGAGGTGGTTTGATAGCGGGTCGTGCCGCGAAAAAGAGTCCCCAAACTGACGTCAAAGGAAACCGGCGGCGCTAAGCGGTTTTCCAGGGCTGCCTCGACGTACATGTAATTTTTTTGCCGGTTGGTTTGCAACGCACTGTCCGTTGAAAAATCAGCGTTGGTCAAATGCCAAAGCCCCAGCCGAATGGCCAAATTGGAGGCCCGGGAGGGTACAATTGCCCCTAAAAAAAGAACGAAGGTAAGAACTGAATTGCGCAATATCTTATCCAAAAAACACCTCGGCGGTTTTGTAATATTCTTCCGGCACGGTTTTTAATTGTTTGGCCGCCTCCTCCAACGGGACGGCGACGATTTCAGTTCCTTTCAGGGCGGCCATATATCCGAATTTTCTCCCCTTTATCATTTCTACCGCAAAAACCCCGAAACGGCTGGCCAAAATCCGGTCAAAAGCGGAAGGGGATCCGCCCCGTTGAATGTAGCCCAGGGTCACCGGCCGGGCTTCAAATTCAGTAAGCTCTTCAATTTTTCGGGCCAAAACCTCGCCAATTCCTCCAAGCCGGGGGTGTCCGGCGGCGTCCGTTCCGGGCTGCCAAATATAGTCCCCCGGCTTGTCCTTTTCCAAAGAAATTTTGGCCCCTTCCGCCACCACCACAATGGAAAAGTATTTCCCCCGGGCAAAGCGGGCTTCAATCACTTGGCAGATTTCCTTCACCCCCGTGGGATGTTCCGGAATGATGATTAAATCCGCTCCGGAGGCCAGCCCGGCCGCCCAGGCAATCCAGCCGGTATAATGCCCCATCACCTCCACCACCAGAACCCGGTTGTGACTTTCGGCCGTGGAGTGCAACTTGTCAATGACCTCCATGGCCGTGTTGACGGCCGTATCGAACCCGAAGGTCAAGTCGGTTCCCCAAATGTCGTTGTCTATGGTTTTGGGAACCCCCACGAGGGGAATCCCCATGTCAAAAAATTTTTTGGCCAGCATCATTGTCCCCTCGCCGCCGATAGCCACCAGAGCGTCGAGCTTGTTTTTTTTGATGTTGGCGAGCACTTCATCAGCGCCGTTGGGAATCTTGAACGGATTGTCCCGGGAGGTGCGCAAAACCGTGCCGCCCCGGCGCAAAATACCGGAGACCGATTCCAGCCGCAACGGCTCAAACCAGCCCTCCCCCATAAGCCCCCGCCACCCCTCCACCACGCCCCAGATTTCCCACCCCTCCAAAAGTCCCCGGCGGGTGGCCGCCCGGATGACCGCATTCAGACCGGGGCAGTCCCCGCCGCCGGTCAGGACCCCGATGCGCATGGTTTGTCCAATCCTTCCTTCACCGCTCGGAAAATACACTTCGCAAGGGTTTGTGCAAGTTTGTCAGGAGTGGAAGTCGAAGCTAATTTTGGAACAGAATTTCCAGTTCAGGCCAGCTTTTCACCTTCTGGACGGTTGGGTCGAGGGCCTCTTCCCCGTTGCGGCAGAACCACAAGGGAGTCAAACCGGCTCTCTGTGCCCCGGTGATGTCCGCCTCCCAACTGTCCCCCAAATGAAAGCTCCGCTCGGGTATTATGCCCAGCGCCGCAAGCGTCTTTTCGAATATGACCAAATCCGGTTTGCGCCGGCCGAATTCGTCGGAGAATGAAAAGGTGTCGAAGAGCTCGAAAACGCCGTGCTTTTGCAAAAGCCGCCGCAGATAAACGCCGGAGGTGCGGCCGGTGTTGGAAATCAAGCCCAGCTTCCAGCCCCTTTGTTTCAGTTCTGACAGCACTTCCCGGGAGCCGGGCACCGGAAAAGGGGAATGCACCAGAATTGGCTCCAAATAGGCGGTCAAAAGGTCCGTTTCGGGCAAATTCTTGGGGATCTTGTTCTCAAATAGGAGATTCAGATACAGCCTCAACTGCTCGGATGGGACGATTTCCTGTCCGGTTTGCCAGGTTTTTTCCAGCCATTGCCAGCTGGTCGCATACGCGGCCCGCATCTGCTCCCACGATTTTTGATAATCAAAGCCGGCAGCCGCTTGCAGTATTTTTCCGATTTCCGCCAAGCGTAAATCCCGGCGGGCATCGTCCACTTCCGGCACATCATAGATTAGCGTGTCCCACAGATTTACGGTTAGGGCCCGGTTCATACGGCTTTCAAGATCACCAGCGAGACGTCGTCCCCCAGTTCCCGCCCGTCGCAAAAACTCCTGAGGCCGGAGAGGATTCGCTCTCCCAACTCCTTGGCTGGAAGCTGTCGGTTCAATTCCACAATCTCCGACAGCCGTTCGGTGCCAAATTGTTCTTCCGAATGGTTCTCCGCTTCGGTGATCCCGTCCGTGTACAGAACCACCGGGGCATTTTTATGCAGCAAAACCTCCCCCGTCTCGTAGCGCACCTCCGGCAGCATCCCCAAAAGCAACCCCCCTTCGGTCAGCTCCTTCGGCCGGCCGCCCGGGGGAAAGTAGAGCGGCGGGTTGTGGCCGGCGTTCACATAGGTCAAGCGGCGGTTGTTTGCATCGAAAAGTCCCAGAAAGAAGGTGACGAAATGCTCGGGCTCCGTGTTTTCCTGCACCAGCCGGTTTAGGCGCTGCATAATTTCGACCGGAGAGGACTTTTGTTCAACCAAGGTGGTGAGTGAGGACTGCACGGTGGCCATCAAGAGCGAGGCGGGCACCCCCTTGCCGGCCACATCCCCTACGGCAAGGGCAAGTTGTCCACCTCGGGCTGGAAGGACGGTAAAAAGATCGCCGGAGACCTGTTTGGAGGGCAAATAGGTGGTGGCCACATCCACCCCGGTGATTTCCGGCAACCGGCAGCAGGCCACCAGCCGCTCCTGAATCTGGCGCGCCACATCCAATTCCCGTTCCATTTCCCTTTTTTCCAGCTCTTCTTTGTACAGCCGGGCGTTTTCCACGACCACGGCCAGCGTGGTCGAAAAGGTGGCAAAAAAATCGACGTCTTCGGAATTGAAATGATCCCCGGATTTCTTGTTTCCCAAAAGGAGCATTCCCACCAGCTTCTCTTTGAGCAAAAGCGGCACGGCTAAGGCGCTTTCCATTTTTTTCAAGGCTACCTTGTCCGCCACCGGCAGGTGGGCGAAGAAGGGGTTGGTCTCCAAATCGTACAGCTCTATCGGGCGGGCTTGTTTTATCAATAAGGTGGCTAGTCCGAATTCGGAGCCGGAAAAACGGACCTTCTCTAACACCGGGTCGGCCAGTCCGTACGGGGAAACCATTTTATAACTTTGGGTCTTTTCGTCCAGTATGAAGGGAAAACAATTGGTCACATGCAGCGTTTCCACAAACTGTTTGGAAATTTTGGCCAACAGGGTATCCAGCCGCTCCAGACGGGCAAGGTCCTTGGAAAATTCCAAAAGGGTCTTCTGGTAGTTGTGTCGCTCTTTGAAAAATTGCCGGTCCAGATAATTTTGGGTTTTCTCCCGGTAGAAATGCACGATTACCGCCGTTATGAAAACGGCGGCGAAAATGGAGAGCTGGGACTCCTGCCCGGACACAAACACGATTAGTTTGCTTATGGCAAAAGCTGAAATGCCGATGGTAGCGATCAAAAGAATGCTCAAAATGGCATAAATAAGGGAGCGCTTGATGATCACGCCGATGTCCATCATTCGTTCTTTCAAAATCAGATAAGCCAGGACGATCGGGGGCGGAATCAGACACAAAAGACTCCAGCGGAATAAGGGGTAGTCCTTAAGGGCCGGAAGAATTATTCCAAAAATAACGAAAATCGACATGGGAAGCCCCATTCCCCACTGAAGCCAGGCCCCCTGCCGGGGGTTTAACACGAATTCCTTTTTACGAATCCGCAGGGTTATTTCGGTAATAAACCAAGCCAGATAAATCCCATACAGGGCAGGAATCACGTACGGCTGGAACTGGCGCCAAAGGCCGACTGTCGGCCACTCGATTTTCCCCTTTGTTAGGGCGATGGCGATGGGGAGGAAGTAGAAAACCGCCGCCAACAAGGCTGGCAGGTAGGTCAAGCGGGTAAGTCCTTTGGCGGGGGCATTGGAAGGGACGAAAAACATCAGTCGCCGCATAAAATCCAGGGCGAAAGCCCCCACAAAGCAGACGTTGAAAACGATCCAGAGGTTGTAGGCAAACTGAACCTGGTCGTTCATTCCGGACGTGTTCACCCAGCTCATCGCCAAAAGGGAGCCGGCCACGCTGGTGAAGAAAAGAAAAACGCGGGCGATGGGGAGTTCCGGTCTCTTGACAAAGACCAGAACCCCCAAAAAGATATACAAAAACCCGCCCAGCTTGAGCGGCCAGTGCAAAATCAGCCCGGTCAAGTTCCGCTCCGGCTGGACTTCCAGCCGGATGAGGTGGTCCCCTCTCCGGACGGTGAAAATCACCCGCCCGCCGGCCGGAACGGCGTCCAGTACTTCCTGTAGGGTCCCATTGTTGGAGATGCTTACGCCGTTGGCGGTAAGCAGGGTATCCGTCAAAATCAGCCCGGCCCGGTCGGCCGGGCCGTCCGGGTGGATATTGATTGGTACCAGCCCGCCGGAGGCCGGTTTCCAATCCGCCCCGTCCCGCGCCTGTTGAAAATACTTGGGTGCATAGATCGTGAAGTAGAAGCTGGCATCCCCCCAGATGAGCACGACAAAAAGCAAAAGCAGAAGGGCCTTCGGTTTCAATTTCCAAGCCACGGCGGGAAATTACAAAACTTTTAACACAATCAAAGTAAAATCATCCTGGCGCCGCAGGTTTTGAAAATAAGACACCTCTTTTTCCACGATTTGGTAAATTTCCCGGGCCGGCCGGGCGTGGTTTTCATCCACGAATCGCTCGAGCCGCGCCAGGCCGAATTCCTCATCCCTTTCGTTCCGGGCCTCGGTTACGCCGTCCGTGTAGAACACGAGAACGTCGCCGGCGTGCAAGGGATAGGGCTTCTCCTTGTAGGTGGAGTCGGCGAAAATTCCCAAAGCCACTCCCCCTTTCGTCAAGTACTCCCGGCGGCTGTCGGCGTGCCGCACCAAAGGGGGATTGTGGCCGGCATTGGAGAAGGTAAAGACCTTTTTCTGGGAATCCAGAACGCCGTAAAAAGCGGTCACATAGTTACCCGCTTCAATGGACTCATGCATGAGCGAATTGGTTTTGGCCATGATGGTGCGGATGGCGTAGTTGTTGCGGATTTCTGCCTTCAAACTGGCGCGAAAGGCGGCCATGACCAAAGCCGCCGGAATCCCCTTGCCGGAAACGTCGGCCACGGCTAGACCCACTTGATTTTCAACAATCGGAATGAAGTCGTAGTAATCGCCCCCCACTTCCGACGAGGAGACATTGGCCCCGTACAGGTCAAAACCCGGGACTTCGGGAATCCGTTGTGGAAAGAACGACTGCTGAATCTGGCGGGCGATGGCCAATTCCCCTTCCAGGCGGCGCTTGGCTACCCGTTCGGCGAAAAGCTGGGCCCGCTCGATGGATAAAGCGGCCTGCGCGGCAAAGTCGGCCAGAAGCCGCAAATCCTCCTCGCGAAAAGCATCCGGGAAATTGGACTCGAGGTTGAAAACACCGATCACCCGGTCGCTGGAGACTATCGGCACCACCATCTCCGAGCGGGTCTCCAGCCGGGCGTTCACGTAGCGGCTGTCCTGGCGGACGTCCGGGACGATCACCGGTTGGCCGGTCTTGGCCACCCAGCCGATGAGCCCCTGCCCGATTTTCAACTTCAAATCGCTCTCCAGGGAGGGGTCGTACCCCCGCGTGGCTATTTCCTCCACTTCCTGTTTTTTCTTGTCTATCAAAAAGACGCCGGCGGCGTCGTACGGGATCAGCACTTTCAGGGCGTCCATAATCACTTCCAGAACTTCGGCCAGCTCGAGCGAACTGGCCAGAACCTTTCCGGTCTGGTACAAAAGTTCCCGCCCCAGCTGTTCCGATTTTAACTGTTCCTCCTTGCGGTTTCCTTCCAGCTGCAACCCGAACAAAGTCAAAAGCAGCCGTTCCAAGGGAGCGGGTTCCTCCGGGAGCATATCGGAAAAAGAGCCGATCAGAAAGCCAAGAGCGCCGACCGGCCCGGGGATCGGTATGAGCGGAATGCCGGCTTCGCTTACCGATACCGGACATCCCCAGCGAACCAGCTCCTCGGCGAATTCGACCGGGGCCGTTTCTGGTTTGGCCGGGGGGTGTGAAAGGAGCGGACGCAGGGCCTGCCCCCGTTCCGGGCTCAAGTTTTTCCAGAACAGTTCCTTCTTGTCAAAATCCCAGGCGGCCAGGGCAAGCCCCCCTTTGGGCTGGGGGACAATCGCGCCCCAGAGTTCTTCCGGGGGGTGGCTCTCCCGGAAGAACTCCAGAAAGATCCGGGTGGTCTCCCGGTAGTTGCGGGCCTGGTGCAAAAAGGCCAGCCGCCGGCCTAATTTTTCAACGGACAACGATCCGATATTGGCGTCGATATCTTCCTTCACCTGTTTTCCTTTTGGCTTTCGGTTTGGCTTCCACCCCGAAGTATATAGTTACCATCGGCGGCAGGCAACCGATAATTGAGATTTTTCTGGGGTTATCTGATGCCGTTAACAGGCAAACGGCAACTCAAGAAAGAGAAAATTCAAAAGCAGAACCAAATCCGCCGGTCCCAATCTGCCGTCGCAGTTCAAGTCAGCGGCTTCCGGGCGATTTTCCGGAGGCGGGATAGCCAAAAACACCCAGTTGGACAAATAGACGACGTCTTCCACGGTCACGGCCAAATCTTCGTTTAAATCTCCCTGGATGAAAAAGGGGTAAGCGGTATAACTGTAATCGAAATATTCAAAGACGGTGAGCTGGGAAGTTTTAATCTGGGCGCCAACTAACACCACACGCGGGAAAGAATCCAAGCCGAAGAACGTAGTATCCCCATGATTATTGGCAATCAAGGGGAATGGGTAGCCCCGGATAACCGGGGAGTTTTCAAAAAGCACGTGCGCTCCCCACACGCCCGACGTCCGGCCCGTGAAAACGAGCCGGGCTTTTTCAACGCTGTCGCCGGCCGGGAGGGATTCGTATTGGGCGGCAAGGGCGGGAACCGACTGGGAACGCCCCGTAATCATCGGGCCGCCGGCGTTTTGGTGCAGGGTCATTTCCGGGTAAAAGCTTCCCTCCTCATAGTGCTGGCTGTCATTGCGGCTGCCGGTGTAGAAATTCCAGAGTGCAAAACGGGAAAATTCCCTTCCCAAACTGCTGGAGCGGGTTTGCAGCACCCGGTCTAGGGCGGGAACCGCTTGAAAGGAAATGTTCTCCTGCCAGACCTGTCGGATAATCTCCGGGCCGAAGTTCTGGGCCAGATATTGGTTCCATATAAAACTGGAGTACATGTGGATGCCGGTATTGGTCAGGGGGGTCTGGGGTTCCGTAAAAAAAACGGACAGGTAATTGTAATTGTCATTCACCAAATCAAAAACCACATCCTCCATCCAGGTGGAAGTGACCTCCATGAACCAGAGCCGGCCGCTGGTACTGGCGTTGTAGGAAAATTGAACGGCGTGGTGGAATTCGTGGGCGACGGTCACCTTCATGGCGCCTTTTTGCGGACCTTCTGGGTCATCGTTCGGGGGGAATCCAAGAAAGTTGTTGTGAACCACGATGAAGCTGGTGTAATCCGTCCAGGGGGCCGGGCCGGGGCTTTCCGGCTCGCAAAAGCCGTACAGGCCGGTTCCCAGATTTTGGGTGTAGATGTCGTATTTGCCGTCGCCGTCCGGAGGGGGAGGGGAATACCCCATCTGTAAAACTTGTGTTCGATAGCTGGAGTCGGCGTAAGCGGCCAGGTTTTCGGCATAATCCGGCACACCGGATGAATTCTCGTCCTCTGAGGGAACGGCGTGCGGGCCGGTCGTATCGTAGCGTATCACAAAATAACCGTCCGGGCTGACCAGGGATTTCTGCTGGGCGGGACGGGCCATAATCTCCCGCAGGGCGTTTTGGGTTTCGATGGAATAGGAATCCCAGTTTTCAACAATTTCGGAAGTCACCCGCGTGCCACACCGCTCGGGTAACCATTCATCCGTGCGATATTCGCGGGGCAACGAGTTTGCGCCCTTGAGCACTTGGGCTTTCAAAAGGATGGCCCGCTCGGCGGAAAGCCGTCCTTGCACTTGTGCTTGGTCGATTTTATCCAGTGGTGTGGCGGCCTCGGCCGTCGGTACGGTCAAAAGTACGGCAAACGACCAGCCCAAAAATCCCCTAACGTTCATATTGGCCATACGTAATATGCAACCCAATTACGGCTTAACAAGCCCTTTTTTATCTTCCTCAGCGTTTTGACCGTTGTCGACCGCGGAAATTAATGCCGAAGGCGGGATTCGAACCCGCACGCTTTGTGGGCGCGGCGCCCTGAACACCGTGTGTCTGCCAGTTCCACCACTTCGGCTCAAGCAAAATATAACCCGGTTATGGCCCGGCGACAAGTATTAACGGTGTTCCCATTGCGAACATGGCGGACTGCTTCAAGCGTGGCGGCGAATTTAATAATGGTTGTTTTCAAAATGAAAGTTTAATATTTTAAGGCCGATACTTAGCATGGAGGAAAATGCGTAATACTTTCAGGTTTCCAGTAAACAAGGCTTGGGCGGTTTTTTTGGCGACCGCTTACCTTTATAGCACCACTTTCTCCAACGGTTTGCACCTGCATGCCGATTGGCACCACGCCCACAATAACGGTGAGCGACATTATGTTCACGTCGTTCTGCACGGCCATTCAGACTTTGCTTTTCAGATACCGACTTGCGCTGACGACGCTTTGCAGGAAAATGAACATCAGCATCCGTTAGGGGAGAGCCGTGGGGCCGCGTTTCTCCAGGTTTTAAATAAAAGATCAAGGCTGTCCGAGTCAAAAAAGGCCGGTGATGATCCGTTCTTCGTTTTTGCTTCTTTCCCACAGGTGCTCTTCTCCGAATTGCGGACGGTCCCTTTTTCACTGGGCGATTCACCGCCGCAAGAGATTTGTCTTTCCGTTTCCTCCGGGCGCTCTCCCCCATTAGCTTAATCTTCTTTTTTCCAAAAATCAATCGGTAGCAATCCTGTTTCGTACGGGATAATCTTTGTCTTTTCACAAGGAGAGTATGTGCGTAAAAGGAGTTTGAAGCTTTCTGTTTCTCTTTTGGCAGGAGCGCTTAAACAGGGTAGGACGGCCAATCCCGAGCTCTTGGAGAGTGCCCAACCAATTTCATATACATTGCTTGACACAAAAAGTGGTGTCGGAGGTCGGGCATGAAATTCTTTCGTGATATGCGAGTCGTTGGGTTCATGGCGGCCAGCATTTTTTGCATCGCTTTCGGCCGTTCCAACTCTCGGGCCGACACATTATCCCTTCAACAGGCCGTTGAATTGGGCTTGTCGCTGCATCCTTCCGTCCGGGCCGCCCGTGGGGAGCTTCAGGCGGCCAGCGGAAATTTCTGGGAGCGGATAAGCCCAGCCAGTCCACGATTCAGGATCGAGAATGAGGAGGTTCCCCGACAGGGAAGTTTATCCGACTACGGACGGCAGAAGGTCAGCGTTTCCCAGGGCATCGATTTTCCGATGCTGACCTATTACCGGGGCCGGTCCGCCCGCCAGACCGTTCGGGCCGCACGGGCGGGCTATGAGGTGTCTTTGGCGGAAGCCAAAAGCGAGATTACGATGGCCTATATAGATGCTTGGCTTTTCCAGAAACTGGCCGCCGTGGCCGACACGCTGGCCAGTGCGGCGGCCTCTTTGGCGGACGCCGGGGAAAAAAAGTACGCCGCCGGTGCAACCACCTCCATCGAGCGGGACCGGTTCCGGGCGCAGGCCGAGCAATTCGCTCGCCGGCGGGAGACCGCCAAGCTGGATTTCAGTTTAAAACTTATCGAACTGGGACAACTGACCGGACAAAAGGAGGATCCCTATTTTGACCTCGCCGATCCGGGGGAAGTGGATACCGTTCTCCCGAACCCAGCGAAAATTTCCGGAGCCAGCGCCCAAGTTCAGAAATCGCAGTTTGCCTTGAAAGCGGCCAAGGCCGAACGGAGCGCCGCCTTTTATTCTTTCCTGCCTCAAATTGAATTGGAACTGTTCCGCCAAGAGGATCGTCAAGAGCGTCTTTGGGGGGGAGCCGTTGAACTCTCATTCCCCCTTTGGTTTGGACTTAGCGGAAGAGGAAAAATTCAGCAAGCGTACGGCGCCGTCCAACAGGCGACGGCGGAAGCCGAACAAGCCTGGCGCCATTGGCAAATAGGCTGGTTTCGAGCGACCCGATCTTTTGAGAACACCAAACGCCGGCTTCAAAGCTTAGGGGAAATCGGCCTTCCGGCCGCCCGGCGGGCCTACCACGCCTCCCTGCGCGCCTATGAAGTCGGCCGACTGGGCGTAACCGACTTATTGGCCACTTTTCTGGAGACCCAGGCGGCCGAGCGGGAGTACCTCGAAGTTACAAGGGAGCTCTGGCATTGGCGGACGCGTGTTGAAGTATTGTTAGCCGGCCAAGCCGGAGCAACAAAGTGAAAAACCCGATTACAAGGTCGCTGAAAAAGCCACCTGCAGTTTCGAAAGGAGTAAACATGTTTAAACAAACTCTGCAACCCTTATTCTTTCTTTCTGCCATAGTATTAAGCGGCTGCGGGGGGCGCACACCTGATCCGGCGGGCGCTTCGGGAGGGGGCGGCTCCGTCACCCTCTGGACCGGCAAAACCGAGCTTTTTTTGGAGTACCCCGCGCTGGTGGCGGGGAAGGAAAACCGGTTCGCCGTGCATCTTTCGCGGATGGACAATTTCAAGCCGATAACCCGCTGCTCACTCGAACTCATTTTCCATTCCGCTCCGGGCGAAGAGCTCGTGGTCCATTCCCCGTCTCCCAGTTCTCCCGGAATTTACCGTCCCACGGTAAAGATTGAACGGCCGGGAACTCACCGGCTCACGATGGTATTGCGCGGGGAAATCAAAGATACGCTGGAAGTGGAATCCATTCCGGTCTACTCCTCGGCCGATTCAATCCCCGCCGAAGTGGAAGATGCCTCCGGTGAACAGTTTATCTCCTTTCTGAAGGAACAGCAGTGGAAAATTGATTTCCGCACCGAGCCGGTTCGAAAACGGCGTATCAGCGGGTCCGTTAACGCTCCGGGTGAAATCGTACCAAAGCTAACGGCCCAAGCCATCGTGGCCGCTCCTTTCAGCGGCGTTTTGTTTGCCGAACAGAATAGTCAAATGCCTTTGATCGGCTCCAAGGTGCAAAAAGGAGCCGTCTTGGCCGTGCTTAGCCCTTCGGCTCAAACCCCGGATGGCGGGGAAAACTTTGCTTTTCGCTATGCCGACGCGGAATCGGAAAGCAAGCTGGCCGCGGCCGAATTTGAAAGGGCCAAACGTCTCCATGAAGAGGATATTATTCCACTCAAAGAATTTCAGGAGGCCGAGGCGAAGTATAAAAGGGCTTTGGCAAACTTTCGTGCGTTGCAAAAATACGTCCAGCCGGAGGCGGGGAAAAACCCTGCGGAAGTAACCCTTCAGGATGATTACGGCTTTGTTCTCAAAGCCCCCTTATCCGGGAGCGTAGCCGAAGTTCATGTAGTTCCCGGGAAACAAGTGAACGCCGGGGACCCTCTGTTTCGAATCGTAGACGTTTCCACCGTGTGGCTGCGAATAAATGTTCCGGTTACCGAAGTGGGAAAGCTCAAAAATCCCACCCGGGCTTCTTTCCGAATTTCAGGTTTTGACCAACCCTTCCGCATTGACGATCGCAACAGCCGGTTGGTTTCGTTCGGAAACGTGGTGAGTGAAGAGACCCGCAGCGTCCCGCTCATCTTTGAAATCGAAAACGGCGACCGGAAACTGAAAGTCGGAATGTTCGCCGACGTGCAAATCGCCACCGGAAGCGTGGAAGGGCTGGCCGTTTCGGAAAGTGCCCTGATAGAAGAGGAGGGGCGCTACAGCGTCTTTGTTCATCTGGAAGGCGAAAGTTTCGCCAAACGAGGCGTCGACATTGGCGCCCGGGATAACGGCTGGGTGGAAATCAAACACGGCCTTTTGGCCGGAGAGCGGGTGGTCACTCGCGGCGCGTACGACATCCGGCTGGCCTCCCTTTCCACCCAACTCCCGGCCCACGGGCATGAACATTAAACCGAAACTATAAGGAAAAACCATGCTGGATGCCATAATCAAGGCCTCGCTTAAAAACCGGTTGTTGGTTCTATTCGCCGCCGCCATCTTGCTTTTGGCGGGGATTTTCATTGTGGTTGAAATGCCGGTGGATGTTTTCCCCGATCTCACCGCCCCTACTGTCACCATACTGACCGAAGCGCACGGAATGGCCCCGGAGGAAGTGGAAGCGCTGGTTACATTTCCCATCGAGGCCTCGGTGAACGGTGCCACCGGCGTGCGCCGGGTGCGCTCCTCCAGCGCGATGGGCATCTCAATAGTGTGGGTGGAGTTTGATTGGGGCACCAACATTTTCACTGCCCGCCAGATTGTAAGCGAAAAACTGCAACTGGTCGCCGCCCAATTGCCGAACGACATATCGCCTCCGGTTCTGGCCCCCATTTCCTCCATTATGGGAGAGATTATGCTCGTGAGCATCTCCAGCGAACAACATTCGGAATTGGAGGTGCGTTCAGCGGCCGACTGGATTATCCGAAAACGTCTTTTGGCCATTCCCGGTGTCTCGCAGGTTGTACCAATTGGAGGGGGGCGCAAACAATATCAGGTTCTGGTTGACCCGGACAAACTTTTGGCCTACGGCGTCACCCTGCAGGAAGTGACCGCGGCGGTGGAAAAGTCCAATCAAAACTTTTCCGGCGGAGTTTTTATGGAGAAAGGGCAGGAGTACGTCATCCGCGGCATCGGTCGGGTTTTTTCGCCGGACGATATTGGCGGCGCGGTGATAGCCGTGAAAAAAGGCGTTCCGATTCTGGTTCGAAACGTGGCGGAAGTCAAAGTCGGTCCGGCCGTCAAAATCGGCGATGCTTCGGTCAATGCCCGCCCGGCGGTGGTCATTTCCATTCAAAAACAGCCCGCCGCCAACACGCTGGAGCTGACCCGCAGAATCGAGAAAACGCTTGCGGAAATTCAGGCCACTCTTCCGGCCGGCATGGTTATTAATACCCACATTTTTCGGCAAAGCGACTTCATACAGGCCGCTGTAAAAAACGTCTCCGTTGCCCTCCGGGACGGAGCCATTTTAGTTGTTCTTATTCTGATTCTCTTCCTGGCCAATTTCCGCACCACCTTTATTTCGCTGACCGCCATGCCGCTCTCCTTGATATTTGCGGTCTTTGTGATGAAACTTTTGGACATCACAATCAACACGATGACCTTGGGCGGAATGGCGATTGCCGTGGGGGCTATCGTGGACGATGCCATAATCGATGTGGAAAACGTCTTCCGCCGTTTGAAAGAAAATGCCGCCCGGCCGGAAGGGGATAAAAAACCGCTTATGACCGTCATCTTTGAGGCCTCCAAGGAAATCCGCGCCTCCATCGTTACTGCCACCTTAATCATAATGGTTGTTTTTCTCCCCCTCTTTTTCTTAAGCGGAGTGGAAGGGCGGCTTTTGCGCCCGTTGGGGATTGCCTACCTCACCGCCATAGCGGCTTCCTTGGTTGTTGCCTTAACCGTCACACCGGCTCTTTGTTCCTATCTTTTGACCGAAAAAACCTTTGGCCGGGCACCAAAAGACAGCTTTGTTCTGCGATATCTCAAGCGGGCCTATGGAAAAACGCTTGACTTTGTGTTGCGAAAACCAAAGGTCGTTTTGGGTGGGGCGGCATTGGCCTTGGCTGGCTCCCTCACCTTGCTCCCCTTTCTGGGTCGGGCCTTTTTGCCGGAGTTCAATGAGGGTTCCCTTACGATAAGTGTTTTGACCCTGCCGGGAACATCGCTGGCGGAATCGAATAAAATCGGTAATCTGGTGGAAAATATCCTGCTTTCTCATCCGGCCATTAAATCCACGGCCCGGCGCACCGGTCGGGCGGAACTGGACGAACATGCCCAAGGCGTGAACGCGGCGGAACTGGACGCACGGTTCGAGTTGAAAAACCAGTCCAAGGAAGAGATGCTGGAAGAACTGCGGCGGGCTTTAAGCGTCTTGCCCGGCACCCATATCACGCTTGGCCAGCCCTTGGGCCATCGCATTGACCATATGCTTTCCGGTACGCGGGCCAATATTGCGGTGAAAATTTTTGGCCCAGACCTCTACCGGCTCCGGTTTTTGGCTGAGGAAATCCGCCGACAAATAGAGCCGATTCCCGGATTGGTTGACCTGGCTGTAGAGCAACAGATGGACGTCCCGCAGGTGCGGCTGCGCGTCAACCGGCCGGCTATGGCCCGTTATGGGATGAGCGTGGCGGATTTGGCCGAAGCAGTCGATGTGGCCTTCAACGGCGAGGTGGTCTCACAAGTTCTGGAGGGACAGCAGGCCTTCGATTTGTTGGTGCGGTTTGACGAAAATAGCCGGGGGAGTTTGGATAAGATCCGACAGGCCCGTCTCTCCACTCCGTCAGGCACCAATGTTCCGATTACCGAGTTGGCGGCCATCACTTCGGAAAAGGGGCCGAACACGGTGAGTCGGGAAAACGTGCAGCGGAAAATTGTGGTGCAGGCCAACGTCTCCGGGCGCGACCTGCGCGGGGTGGTGGATGACATCCGTGCACGGATTGGCAAAAACATCCAACTCCCGCAGGGGTATTTTATCGAATACGGGGGCCAGTTCGAAAGCGAGCGGGAAGCCACGCGCATCATCACCTTGCTTTCTCTGGCGGCCATACTCATCATCGGCCTGCTTTTGTACATTGAGTTCAATTCCTTCTGGACGCCGCTTTTGATAATGGTCAATCTCCCGCTGGCCTTGATTGGGGGAATTGTTGCCGTTTTTCTAAGTGGGGGGGTGGTAAGCGTGGCTTCCTTGGTCGGTTTTATCACCCTTTTCGGGATTGCCACCCGCAACGGCATTCTTATGGTCTCCCATTATTATCATCTTTTGGCGGAAGGGAAACCGCTTGAGGAAGCCATTTGTCAGGGTTCAATGGAGCGTTTGAGCCCGGTGTTGATGACCGCTTTGGCTGCTGGGCTGGCTTTGATACCTTTAGCCCTGGCAGGTGGGGAACCGGGAAATGAAATTCAAGCCCCGTTGGCCGTTGTGGTTCTGGGCGGGCTGATAAGTTCCACGGCGTTAAACCAGATTGTTATCCCCGCTTTGTTTTTTAAATATGGACGGTTAAATCGTTTTTCTTCGTCTACATAGTTTGTTTTGCTTTAAAGGCAGCACCCGCTTTATATTTGCTGGGTGAAAGAGAAAGAGGAAACCAAGGCCGTGGCTACCAACCGCAAGGCATTCCATTTGTATCACATAGAGGACAAACTGGAGGTCGGGATGGTCTTGGCCGGCACGGAGGTGAAATCCCTGCGGGCGGGAAAAGCCAATATGTCGGATGCCTATGCGATGATAGAGGAAGGAGAGCTCTGGCTGTACAACCTGCACATCTCCCCCTATGAGGCGGGCAACCGGGCCAATCCGGACCCGGTCCGCAAGCGGAAGCTCCTGGCCCACAAGCGCGAAATTCAAAAGCTCTTCGCCCGCGCGGCCCAAAAAGGATATACGCTTGTTCCCCTGCGCATCTACTTTTCCGACGGACGGGCCAAGCTGGAGTTGGGGGTGGGGGTGGGAAAGAAACTTTTTGACCGCCGCGAAGCTATAAAAGAAAGGGATTTGCGCCGAGAAGAAGAAAGGGAGAGAAGAGGTAGAAGAGCATGAAAAAAGTTGCCATATTGACGTTTGTATCCCTTTTCGCCGGCTGGGGTGTCTTGGCCGGCGAAGTCGAGTTCCAAAGGGGAGACCAGCGGGCCAAAATCCAGTCGGTCCGGCAAGGGGAGATGGACTACCTTTTGCTGAACGACCTCGCGGCTGCCTTGGGGGGGCAGACCAGCTTCGACCCACAAAGTCAAAAGGCAACCTTCACGCTCGGCAGCCACACCCTCGAAATCACCGTTTTTTCCCCCTTCGTGGTGTTGGACAAGGTAACCTACAACCTGTCGTTTTCCCCTGTCTTCGACCAGGGAACTTTCTGGCTGCCGGCAGTCACAACCACCCCGGTTTTGGAAAAAATGTGCGGCGGCCGTTTGTTTTATTCCGAAAACGACAAGGTCTTGCGGCTGGAGGAGGCCGCCTCCAACATTCTGGATATTCAGATTTCCCGCAAGCAGAACGGCACGCTGGTGGAAATCGTGACTGCCGAACGGATGCAGGCGGAGACCTATCTTTCCTCCCCCTGGCTCAACGTTACCGTCTTTGGCGGGCGGCTCGTCCCCTCCGATTTCGACGGGCGGAAATTTCCCCCTTTGATTGCGGAAGTGCGCGCCTATCAGTTCGACAACTCTGCCCAGCTGGCCTTCCGGCTGGCCCGTCCCATTGGCAATTTCCGCCAAACCTTGACCACTGATCCCTTCCGGGTGCAGGTGGCTTTGGAGGATACCGCTCAAGCAGCGGATGCCTTTGTTCCGCCCCCGCCGCCTCCAAAGCCAAAAAAGCAGGCCCTGGCTCCGGTCATACGAAAAATCGTGGTGGATGCCGGGCACGGCGGGGAGGATTTTGGAGCGATTGGAAAGAAAAAGACCAAGGAAAAGGATGTCTGTCTGGCGATTGCCCACAAACTGAAGAATATTCTCTTGGATGACGGCCGTTTTGAAGTGATTATGACCCGCGCGGACGATATCTTCATCCCACTTGCTGACCGTACCAAAATCGCCAACGACGCAGGTGCGGATCTGTTCATCTCCATCCACGCCAACGCCAACCGCAAGCGCCACATCGCGGGGGTCACCACCTACTTTTTGGATGTGGCCCGCAACGACGAAGCCCGCGCCCTCGCGGTGGCGGAAAACGCCTCCATCCGCTTTGAGCAGGAGGAGGAAGAGAACTTCGAGGCGATGGATGATTTGTCCTTCATATTGCTGGATATGGTGCAGAACGAGCATCAAAAAGAATCGGAGGAGCTCTCCAAGCTGATTCAGCGGGAGCTGGCCGATTCGCTCGGAATTCCGGACAAGGGAGTGGACCAGGCCGGCTTTTTCGTTTTGAATCGGGCCTATATGCCGGCCGTTTTGGTGGAGACCGCCTTCATTTCCAACCCGAACGAGGAGAAGCTTTTGCGCAAAAGCGAATTTCGGGAAAAAATCGCCCGCGGCATTTACCGCGGCATTCTGGCTTTCAAAAACAGAGTGGAACGGCAGGCACCCAAAAGCACGGGGATTGCCAATTAAAGCCATTCATTCGCTTCAAAACAAGAGGGGGGCGTTTGCGGGATAAAAACAGGCCGATAGGCGTTTTCGACTCCGGCATCGGTGGGCTCACGGTCACTGCCGAACTGTTCCATCAATTGCCGGAAGAAAAAATCATCTACTTTGGCGATACCGGCCGCTATCCCTACGGGGTGCGCAGCCAGCCGGTCATCCAGCGTTTTTCCCGGCAGGCCGTCCGCTTCCTTTTGGAAAAAGAGGCCAAACTGATTGTGGTCGCCTGCAACACCGCCACGGCAATGGCCTTGGAGATTTTACAGTCCGAGTTCTCTGTTCCCATCATCGGCGTGGTAGAGCCCGGTTCCCGCGCCGCGGCGGCGGCCTCCAAAAACCGCAAGGTCGGCGTCATCGGCACGTTGGGCACCATCCGCTCCGGCTCGTATGAACGGACGATTAAGCGTGTTGCTCCGGATATTCACACCTTTTCCCTTCCTTGCCCCTTGTTCGTGCCGCTGGCCGAGGAGGGGTTTGCCGACCATAAGGCGACCTTGCTTATTGCCGAGGATTATCTGGCGCCGTTCAGAAAAGAAGGAGTGGATGCGCTCGTTTTGGGCTGCACTCATTATCCTCTCTTGAAAAAAGCCATCGGTCAGATCATGGGACCCTCGGTCCGTCTGGTGGATTCCGCCGAGGAGACCGCGCGGGAAGTCAAAGCGGAATTGACCCGCCTTAATTTGCTGCGGCTGGACGGCCACCCGCAGCCGGAATATTACGTCTCCGACACACCGGACAAATTTGTCGAAGTAAGCCAGCGCTTTCTGGGGGATAAAATCAACCGGGCGGAACTCATCGAAATCGAAAAATACTCCGGCCAGCCAAAAACGCCTGTGGTTGTGTGAAAAAGCTGTTTTTGGCCACCGGCAACGAGGACAAAATCAGGGAAATCGCCGCCTTGTTGCTCGGATTACCCATCGATTTGAAAACTTTCAGGGATTTTCCCGATTTGCCCGAGGTGGAGGAAACCGGAACTACGCTCAAGGAAAACGCCTTTCTCAAAGCCCGCGCCTATTTTCTGGCCACCGGGTTGCCGACCTTGGCGGACGACACCGGCTTGGAGATCGATGCCATGGGGGGTCAGCCGGGGGTTTATTCCTCCCGCTTTGCCGGGCCCGAAGCCACCTACGCTGAAAACGTGACAAAAGTTCTTGGTTTTATGCAGGGTATCCGGGCCAAGGAGCGCAAGGCCCGTTTTCGCTGTGTGATTGCCATGGTTTTTTCTCCCACGGATGAGCGCTCGGTGGAAGGGCGGCTGGAGGGCTCCATCACTGTCGTTCCCATCGGCACGGGCGGCTTCGGTTACGACCCGGTTTTCTACGTCCCGGAGCTGGAAAAAACGTTGGCCGAACTTTCCTTGGAACAGAAAAACCGCATTTCCCACCGCGCCCGGGCTTTGGAAAAAGCCAAGCCCATCCTGGCCGCATGGGTCAAAGACCCGTCACCTAAATTCGTATAAGATTATTTTTTTTCGGAAAGGATTAACGGCCGGCGCTACGCCGTAAAGATATGCTCCGGGTTCTTAAACGCCTTGAACTCTAAAGCGTTTCCAGAGGGGTCCAGAAAAAACATCGTCGCCTGCTCCCCCGGTTGTCCGGTAAACCGAATCCGCGGCTCAATGACGAAAGACACTCCAGCTTTCCGCACTCGGTCCGCCAGCGAGTGAAATTCCTCCCAAGGTAATACCGCTCCAAAATGCGGCATCGGCACAGCCACCCCGTCCACTTTTCCTTTGTTTTGGGTGGGCGTAACCGCGCCTGTAATGTGGGCTGAGAGCTGGTTGCCGAAAAAGTCAAAGTCCACCCAGCTCTCCGTGCTGCGCCCTTCTTTACAGCCCAAAATTTGGCCGTAAAACTGTCGGGTGGAAGCCAAATCCTTTACGAAGAACGAAAAATGGAAAGCGCAGGCCATCCTTTGAATTATAGAATTTCCTTCCAACCCCGTCAAGCTTGGCTTCGGTCAAATCCTCCTTGACTTCCTTTTTCCCTTCGGTTTCCTTTCTTCAGGAACGGACGATGTATCGTATGTAGGGGCACGCGGCCGCGTGCCGTCGGGAAAATCATCGGGGTGTGGCGCAGCCTGGTAGCGCACCTGCTTTGGGAGCAGGGTGTCGGAGGTTCAAATCCTCTCACCCCGAGTTGAAACAGTATTTCAAAAACGCCCCCGTAGCTCAGGCGGATAGAGCAACTGCCTTCTAAGCAGTGGGTCGGCCGTTCGAATCGGCCCGGGGGTATTTTAAATCTCTAATCTCCGTTCAAAGGGTGGGGTCAACGGCTGCCCGATTGACGCCCCCCTCCCCATTTCATATCCTTCTCCAAAACAAGGAGGAAACCATGTCCGAATCAATTCGCCAGGTGACCTACTACAAGGTAATGGTCCCCAACAAAGCCGGCGTTGGCGCGCGTCTTTTGGATGGCTTGAAAAACTCCGGTGTTAATCTGCTCGCCTTCAGCGGCTTTCCCGCCGGTCAAAAAGCGCAGTTGGATTTCATACCGGAAGACCCGGCCGCCTTCGAGCGCACGGCCAAACAAGCCGGCATCAAAATCGGCGCCGGCAAACCCGTCTTTTTGATACAGGGAGACGATCGGGTGGGGGCCTTGGCCGATGTTTTTGCCAAACTGGCCGCCGCTAAAGTTAACATCACCGCCCTGGACGGCATCTCTTCCGGTATGGGCCAGTACGGCGCCATTTTTTGGGCCAAGCCCAAAGACACAGCCAAAGCCGCCCGCGCCGTGGGAGCGGTTTGAGCTTTAGCGGATCATTCTAAAGTTTCAACATCGCTTCAGCCCACTTTTGGTCGGGCTTGCCTTGGTATACTACCACGCCATCCACTACAATGGCAGGCATCGCCTTCACGCCATATACTTTCACCTCTTCAAAATGGGCTTTTTCGGTGCTTTTTTTTTCCACCACCCGGCACCCGCAGTCTTTCGTGACTCTTTTCACGAGTTCCAAGGTTTCGGAACAGACCGGGCAGCCGGCGGTAAACACTTCGATGGTGCGTGGTTTCACGGTTTTACTCCTTTCTTTGGTTTTGGATTTTCGAGTGATTCCAAGATTGGACATTCGCGCGTCGAGCCTTCACAGTTACAGGACGCAACCAGCACCTGAAGAGCGCGGCGCACGGCACCCAAGCTTTCCATTTTGGTGTCAATATCTTTAATTTTCGCATTGGCAGCAGCTCTTACATCCCAAGAGGAGGCGTCCCGGTCTTCGCGCAACCAGAGGAGTTCCTGGACCTCCTTCAGGGTAAAGCCAAGTTCCTGGGCTCGTTTTATGAATCGAATCAAACGGACGACATCCGGAAGGTATTCCCGATAGCCGGATGGCCGCCGATTGGGCTTTTTTAAGAGACCCCGCCGTTCATAGTACCGAATGGTTTGGACATTCACACCGGACTGAGCGGCTATCTCTCCAATACGAAGCCTTTCTTCGTCCACCTTAATTTCCACCCTTGTAATATAAACCCTATACTTAAGTATAGAGTCAAGCGGAAAGTTGAAATTTATTTTGGGGGAGATATTGAAAAAAGCCCCGCCTTTCTCAAGACGGGGCTTTCGTTTTTCGTAGGGGCGAGGTTCACTCGCCCATTTACCTTTAGAAGTCCGCTCCGAAGGAGAAGTAATGCCGCGGGGAGGAGGTCCGGTCGAAGTCGGTCTTCCAAGCCATATCCCAGCGCAAAACAAACAACCCCAGATTGGCGCGCGCGCCGAACCCGAACCCGGACTTCAAATCCTTCAAGCGGCTGCCTTCAAATTCCAAGGTGTTCGGGTCATCCGCGCCGGAAAAGGGCTGGAAGGCCTGCCCCTTGTTCCAGGCGGCGCCGGCGTCCAGGAACATCACTCCTTCAATCCGGTTCAAAATCATCGCCAAAGGAAAGCGGGTCTGCAGCTCGTCCACGAACGGGAAGCGGAACTCCCAATTGGTTAAAAAGTAGCGATTGCCAACCAATTCATAATAGTCAATCCCGCGCAGGGGGGTGACCACGCTGGAGGCATAGAACCCCTCCGGCGTATAGGCCAACTGGTTGTTCACCGAGCTGGTAATCTGGTTGGTGGCGCCGCCCAGGAAGAACAGCTTGGGGGTTTGTCCGTAGGAAGCCCCGCCCGCCAGCCGGAAAACGAAGTTATACCGCTTCCAGAACTTCCAATATTTTCGGTAATCCCCTTCATAGGCGCTGTACGAAATTCCCTTATTGGCGGCTTTGGGGGCGTACTCGGCGGAAAGAATATAACGGTGGCCATTGGTTGGCCCCACGATCCCCCAGAGCACCACGTCGCTAACCAGCGAAAGATTCCCGACAACGAGCTGTCGGCTGCCATCCTCGAACGGCGGGTCGAAATATTCCCGGTCAAAATTCAGGGCCGAAAGGGAAAGCTGGGCACGGGTAAACTTGGAGAAAGGATAGGAGGCCTGTCCGAGCGCCCCATACACCTTGTCGGAAAAGAGCCGGTCGGAAAAACCGACGGCGGAACGGTTATCAATGTAGAAATTCTTGTAGTACAGCATGCCCGCCCCGTATTCAATCCGCTTTTTGCTGTAGTTGTAGAAAAGCTGGAAGTTGGACTGGTCGATGGAGTTCAGCAAATCTGTCGCCAGAAAGAACTGGTGATCCCCCATCACGTCGGTCACGTATAAAATCGACTGCCCGCGCAGCCCAAAGAAAGTATCGTAGGAAAGCCCCCCCGCCACCACGTCCGGCGCAAAGCGGGCGCTGTATTTTTTCTGCTTGTACTCCCCGTCCGGCAGCTTGGTCGCCGCGTCAATGCTGTCCCGCTCCCGCTTGGCAACCAACGTCGAGTCGGTCGCCAGACTGCTGGCGGTGTCGGGCAATGCCGCCAGGTCTTTAACTTCCGCTTTGGCCGTATCCGCCGCTTGCGCGGTATCCTTTTTGTCCGGCTCGGCGGTGAAAACAAAGGAGCGGAAAGGGTCATCCTTCTTGGCCTCCGCCGTCTCTGTTGTATCGGTCTTATCCTTCCCAGTCGAGTCAGCAACGGCGGCGGCCTTGGTCTCTTTGCCCTCTTCCTTGGCGGCTTTTATCCGGGCGGCGGCGGAATCCTTCTCCTCCTGATCGAACACATAAAAAGAGGTGTTTTCCCGGCGGGATTTGACAAAGTGGGTGAGCGGCAGCTCTTCCCCCGGCTTGGTGGCCGGTTTGGGGTCTTTCAAAACAAAGATGTCGAATCCGCCTTTGTAAAAACAGGCAAATGCCAGCCGGTCACCATCCTTCGACCAGCTTGGGTTAAAACAGCCGGTCAGAACGTTGGTCACCGGGTAGGACTTCAAGCTGTCCATATCCATCACATAAATGTTGTCCACTCCGGAAGGATTGGCCGTATAGGCCAGCCGTTTGCCGTCCGGCGAGAAAACCGGTCCCCGGTTGTTCATGCCGTTTTTTGTCAATGGTGTGATGGCACCGGTTTCGGCGTCCCATTTAAAAAGGTTGTAGTAGCCGTATTTGAAACTGTGATGGTTGTAGGGATGCCCGTTTTCCACCGCCCGGTCGGAAGCGAAGACAATCGATTTTCCGTCCGGGCTGTAGGTCGGATCGTAATCGCCGAAATCGTCATTGGTCACCTGCGAAAGGGCGCCGGTGGCCAGATTGACTTCATACAAGTTGGTCTGTCCCGCTTTCATCCCAACGAAGACAATCTTGGAGCCATCCGGCGCGTAGGCCGGTGAATAGAGCCCGTCCATCCCGAATTTGTAGCGCTTTTCCACACCGCCCTTCACCTTAAAAATCGTTAAGGCGTCCTCCCCTTTGCTCTTGGTCACCAGAGCAATTTTGGTCCCGTCCGGCGACCAGGAAAGCCCGGAAACGTAGGAGTGCAAGGACTCCATATCTCCGGAGCGCTCCCCTTTCAAAATTTTCTTGATGCGCTTGCCGTCCGCGGCCGAAATCAAATACACCTCGGTGAAATCAGAGCGGTCGGTGAAAATGGCAATCTCGTTGCCGGTGGGGGAAAAGGAGGGATGCTCGTTGAAGTTGGAGCCGTCCTTTTCGTGGTTGGTCAACTGCTTGGCAAATTCCCGCGGCTCTTTTCTCTGGTTCAGCTCCGGCCAATAGATTTTCTTTTGGGCCTTCACCCATTCATCGTTGAAAGCCGACATCGACTGCCCGATGGCAGCTTTCATGGCCCGATCCATCGACAAATTGACCTTCCCCTTGGAAATGATTTCGGAAATTTTCTCTTCGCCGTATTTCTGGGCCAGATAGGTCAGCGCGGACTGCCCCTGCTTGTAGGCCAAAAAGCCGCCGACGTATTCCAGCGGCTGCAGGTAATTATTAATGGTGGCGTCCCGCAAAACCATGTCGGCGAAGGGATCCATCCCGTAGCGGGAGGAATACTCGGCATACCCTTCCGCAAACCAGAGGGGCATTCTGAAAAAGGCCTGCCGGGAAAGAATCGAGCCGAAGGGGTTGGCGAAAAGCATGTCAAAAATCATGGCGTGGGTCAGTTCGTGGTGCAAAACGTGGCGGAAATCCTCATAGTTTCCCATAAAGGGCAGAACCACCCGGTTTTTGAACGATTCCGTAAACCCCCCCACCCCTTCTTCAATCAGCTCCGGGGTGACGTTGGTCTGCTGAAAATCGTTATGAGACAGAAAGAGGATGACCGGCACCCGCTTGCGGACGTCGTAGTTCAAGCTCTTGCGCACCTGCACGTAGGCGGACTCCAAAGAGGAGGCCGCAAACTTCGCCAGTTCGTAGCCGTTTTGATAGTAATAGAGGTCGAAATGCTCGGTCTGGATGTAATGCCAGTCGAACTTCTTATAATGGACCTTGTTTTTGCCAAAGTAGGTTTCCTGGGCGGATCCTATGGCAAAGGGGAAAAGCAGAGCGGCAACTGTGGCAAGAGTGCGGAAAAGCTTCATTCGGTCATCTCCTTTTTTTGGCCTGCTCTCAAAATCGCAACCGGTATGCCGTCTGAATCCCGTTGTAAGTCGTTGAAATACATTCCGCTACCTTTTTAACACTCTGCAAAGCCGGTTCGTTCCCGCCTGTGAATGTGCAAAACTTAGCTCACTGAAATATACGGCTTAAAACGGAATTTGGTAGTTGGAGTCAGTCGGCCCGGGCCCGCTTGATTTCCGCCCCAAGATGGGAAAGTTTTTCTTCTATTCTGTGGTAGCCGCGGTCAACGTGATACACCCGCAAAATCTCCGATTTTCCTTCCGCCGCCAGAGCCGCCACCACCAGCCCCGCCCCGGCCCGTATGTCGGAGGCCATGATGGTCGCCCCCTTGAGCGTTTCCACCCCGGTGATGGCCGCCTCGTCATGGGCGATCTCGATTTTTGCCCCCAACCGTGCCAGTTCGGGTGCGTGGGTAAAACGATCCTCAAACACGGTTTCGCGCAGGTGGCTGGTGCCGTTGGCCACCGTGGCCAAAGACATCATCTGGGCCTGCAAGTCGGTGGGGAATCCCGGGTAGGGGAAAGTGACCACGTTGAAGGCCTTCAGCCGGGTAGGGCCTTTGGCCTTGATGGCATTTTTGTTTATTTCCAGGTGCACTCCCATTTCCGCCAGCTTGATTAAAACCATATGCAAATGGGTAGGGCAGAGGCCGGTCAGTTCCACGTACCCGCCGGTGGCCGCGGCCGCAGTCAAAAAAGTCCCGGCTTCCAGCCGGTCTGGAATAACCCTGTGCTCTGCCGGCTCCAGTTTTTTGACGCCGTTGATGGTTATTTGCGCCGTTCCGGCCCCTTCAATTTTGGCTCCCATCTTGTTCAAGAAGTTGGCCAGGTCCACCACCTCCGGGTCGCAAGCGGCGTTGATGATGGTCGTTTTCCCCTTGGCCAAAACGGCGCCGGTGATGATGTTTTCCGTGCCCGTATGTGTCGGCCGGTCGAAAAAGATGGTGGCGCCGGAAAGCTCTTTCGCCTCTCCGATTACGTAGCCCGCTTCCTCCTCGAATTTCGCCCCCATCCGCGAAAAGCCGTACAGGTGCAAATTGACCGGCCGCTGTCCCAAGACGCACCCGCCGGGCAACGAAACCTTGGCTTTGCCGAAACGCCCGAGCAAAGGCCCTAATACAAGAAAGGAAGCCCTCATCTTGCTCACCAGCTCATACGGCGCCTCCGTTTTGTTGACTCCGGAAGCGTCCACGGAAAGCTGTTTTTTGGACAAATCCTTTTCCACTTTGGCCCCCAGGTGCTCCATCACCTGCACCATCGTGTGCACGTCGGCCAAATCGGGGACATTTTCAATGACGCACGTTCCCTTGTCCAGAAGCAGCGAGGCGGCCAGAACCGGCAAAACGGCGTTTTTGGAGCCGTCGATTTCCACCGAGCCGGAAAGCTTCTTTTTGCCAAAAATTACAAACTTGTCCATACGCTAATTATTCTTGCGGAACGATATCTGCAGGCCCTTGATTTTCACAGAAATGGAAAGTTATCAAACATCGATTCAAAGTCAAGCCGCGCCCGCAAAAAAAAATGCTAACGGATGATTTCCGCATACAGCCGGCCAAATTTTTCCGCCAATTTCTCGGGGGAAAATTTTTCGAGATAACTCTGATGGCCTTTTTTCCCCATCCTGTCTTTCAAATTGGCATCGGAAAGCAGTTTTTTGAATGCCCTGGCCATTTCGTCCGGATTATCCGGATCGACGAGAAAGCCGTTTTCCCCATCCGTGACAATATCGGGAATTCCTCCCGATCGGGCCGCCACCACGGGTTTTTGGAAAAGAAAAGCTTCTACCAATACAAGCCCAAACCCTTCATTTTTTGAAACCAGCGTAACGATCTCTGTCGCCTGATACAGCTTCCCCAATTTAGGTGGAGACATTGCTGGTAAAAACTCGACCTTTTTCTCCAAACCCAGGTTCCGCGCCTTGTTTTTCAGTTCCGCTTCCTTGGGTCCGCTTCCCACGATTAAAAGTTTCGCTTCCTGAAATTCGGCCGCTACTTGGAAAAACGCTTCCAAAAGCATGCCCAGATTTTTCTGCTCAATCAGCCGGGCGGGGCAGAGAATAGTTCTTCCCGTTATATTCGCTTTAGGCTCTCGGTGCAGCACCTCCGGGTCGATCGGCATTGGAATTATGACAATTTTCGATTCGATTTCAGGGAAAAGGGAAACGAGTTCATTTTTTAGAAAATTTGATACGACCGTAACCCTCGCTGCTCGCCGGAAAACACGTCGTGCCCGGCCGCGCAGAAAACCGCTTTTTTTTAAGAGCATCAAATCGGTGCCATGCAGGGTGACGATATAAGGTGTTTTCGAAAAAAAGGAATTCCAACAAGCGACCAGCCCTCCCGGTATCCACCAATGGGCGTGCAGGATGTCCGGTTTTTCCTTTTTGACCAGTTTTCTTGTTTTGAGAAAAAAAGCGGCAAGAAAAAAAAGAAATACGATTTTATAAAGAAAGCTTTTCTGTACCCGTTCGGCCATATCCCCCACATAGGCCAGGTTTTCCCATTTTTCAAAAAAATACCGAAAGCGGGAGATTTTGACTTTGCCCAGCGCCTCTTCCGCCGCCAGACCGGTGGCGTGGGGCAGAAGAATGTGGATATCCCAGCTTTTTTTAGTGAGTTCTTGCGCCAGCGTGTTGATATAATGGGAGAGTTCCTCCGATTTGAAGCGGAAAAAGGAATGGCTTAGAAAAAGTACCTTCTTATCCTGCACGGGGCCTTTTCCGCTTTACCGGCCCGCTTGTGGGTTCAAATTCGGTGCCATCGCCACCTTGGCATACTTGGGGAAATTCAAAAGCTTTAAGCGGTGCAGCCGGTACTGCAAAAGTACCCAGAGAATATTCAGGCCATATTGGACCGATTTCCAAAAGCCGATGGAGGAGGCTTCCTTGAAATAGCGGGTCGGAATGGGGACTTCCCCAATTCGGTATTTCCCGGCCACGCACTGCACGATGATTTCCGAGTCGAAAACAAAATCGTCGGAGTTTAATTCGAGAGGCAGACTGGACAAAAGCTGGCGGCTGTAGGCCCGGAAGCCGGAGTGATACTCGCTCAACTGGTACCCCAAAACGAAGTTGGCGAGCGTGGTCAAAAAAATGTTGGCAAAAAACTTCCAGTAGGGCATCCCGCCTTCCAAGGCCCCTTTGCGAAAAAACATCCGCGAGCCGAAAACGGCGTCCGCTTTCCCCTCCAAAATCGGGGCAATCAAGCCGGGGATGTAGGTCGGGTCGTACTGGTAATCGGGATGCACCATCACCACCACGTCGGCTCCCCGTTTGACGGCCTCGGCATAACAGGTTTTCTGGTTGCCGCCGTACCCCCGGTTCTTTTCGTGGCGGATGACCACCAGCCCCAGTTTTTCAGCCAGCGCCACCGTGCCGTCCCGACTGCAATCGTCCACCAGAATAATCTCATCCACCCAGTCCCGCGGAATATCCGCCACCGTCCGCTCGAGTGTCCGCTCGGCATTGTAAGCCGGCAGAACGGCGGTTACCTTTTTGCTTTTATCCTTTCTTTCTAACATACCATTCCATCTGGTCAAAAAAATTAAGCGGCAGCATCACGTTTTTCAGCGCGAAGTTTCTGCCTAACTTTTCCATAACGGAAAGATAACCCCCCAGCCGGTAAAAAAAATAGGCCGCCGAAAAATAGCGGGTGTGGGTTCTTCGCTTTGCTATCTGGAAGCCGGTTTCCGTAAGGATTTTCTCCAGCGCTTTGGGGGAGAAGTAAAATAGATGGCCGGGGAGAATCGCGTACCACTTCTCCTTGGTCAGTTTCGCAATAAAACTTTCGATGTTGGGGGTAGTAAGGGCAAAAACGCCGCCCGGTTTCAAAATTTTCTTCGCCTCCGCCAAAACCTGCCGCGGATCGGTCAAATGCTCGATAACATCCAGCATCGTTATGGCGTCAAAACTTTCCGGTTTCCAATTCAGTTGCTCCAAGGGCTGGTTGTAAATGGAAAGCCCAAAAGTTTTTTCTGCATACTCTTTTGACCAGTTCGAAAACTCGATGCCCACGGTCTCCCACCCCCGGCTTTTCGCCTCCGCCAAAAAAAAGCCGGCCGAGCTGCCGATGTCCAAAATTTTTTCCTTGTTTGTAAGCCGTTCGATTCGTTCCAGAATTTTTCGCGACGCCTTCCGCCGTCCGGCTTCCTCATCAAGATAAGTCGGGTCCGGTTGGCTTGGAATGGCAGCAAACGCCTCCCGTTCCGCCTTCGCAAGCATCCAAAGCCCGCAATTTGGGCAGGCGTAGAGGTTTCCATGCCTACCGGTGCGGTTTTCGGTGATGGCGTAGCTTTCCTCCTCCGGTTTGGTGGTAGCCGGATAACGTAGTTCTACTGGCGAGGCGCAGAGGTAGCAAAACTCCGGCGGGGAGGAAGTCATTACGAAGTTTTGGGGGGAAGTTCCAACAAATACAACGTGCCGCCGGCCACCGGATAGGCCTTCAAAACCTTGGATTTGGCCAAAACATCCGGATAAGTTTCCTGAAAAAATTGCGCCTCCCAACCCCCCTGAAAGATCAAAAGATGGGTCACGGGAAAACGCTCCAAGACCTTTTCTTTATGCAGGTATATCTGCATCGGCAAAGCCCGCACCGGTGCTTCAATCGTGGCCGAAGACGACCACGGCCCGGCGACCATGCTGTTGGGAGGCAGACTTCTTAAATCCCGCGAAAGCTCCACTTCCTGATAGGTTTTGTTCTTCGACCAGCGGTTGTACTGCGAAAAATCGGAAATTATGCCAAAGAAAAGCAGAACAATCACCAGAACCCGTGCCGGAAAAGCCGAAAAGCTGGATTTTTTTGCCAGCTTCGAGCTTAACCACCACCACAATCCCAATCCTACGACGCCGACAATTACTGCTTGAGTGAGCAGCTTGCTGTAATTTTGCACCGTTTTCAAAAGATCTTCAAACCATACCTGCGGATTGGCACTGAACGTATCCACCAGCCCCGTAAAACTCGGGTAATTGTTCAGCATAAAAGCGTACCAGGTGTAAAGCAGGTTGAAACTGAAAAGAATTACCAGCGGAGCTTTCAAAAACAGGCCTGTTACGGTTGGCTGGGCGGGTTTGAATCCTTCCTGCCAGAGCTCGACCGCCTTCAAGCTGGCCCATAATATCGTCGGCAGAAGAAAAATCATCTGATACCGCAGCGGATGATAATTGGTCAAAGACAGCATTATCGTTCCCGTGCAATAGCCGGTGAAGATGATAAACCTAAGCGAATTTTTCTCTTTCAACTTGTTTCTTATATTCCCCACCCAGGCCAAAAGCCCCCAGCAGGCCAGAAGAAAGACGACCGGCGCCCGGGCCGATAGCCGGTCGCCAGTGCCGAGCGTAACAATGTTCCGGATGAAAACCCCAATATCCTCCGGTTTACCACCCGCCGATTCAATGGTGTTTGCTTTTACCATCAGCCGCGCCGGATAACCGAAGGGCAGAATAATCGTCAAAACCCAGACAATTGGGCCGATAAGAAAACCGCCAGCAAAAAACAAAAGCGGCCTCCAGCCCTTTTCCGCAAGTGGTGAATCGGGCACCAAAAACTTCTGCCGCAGCGCCTCTGCCATGAGCACCGGTGCAAAGAAAAGCCCGGAGAGCTTGACGAAGAATATCGCCACCGAAGCGGAAAGCCCGGCGGCCAAAAACTGCCAGTTTCTGCGGGCCGGAAGCGTCCATAAAAAAATCGAAAGCAGAACAAAAAACATCATCGTCGATTCTTCCAAAGCCAGTCGGTTCTGCATTATCCAAAGAAAACTGGAGGATGCCAGAAAAGCTCCCAAAAGCCCGGTTTTGGTTCCGGCCTCCCGCTTTAGAATAAAGAACGTGAGCAGTATCGTTCCAAGCCCAAAAAGCACAGAGACCATTCTGGCTTGGGAGAATCCGAAACCAAACAGCTTGAAATTGACGAACATGATCACCGAAAAAAGCGGGGAGACCGCCATCCTGAAAAAATCATCCAAGAGCCATTCCCCAAAAAGCACTTTGTTCTTGGCGTTCTGCACCATGAACCCCTCGTCCGTATAGGGGGACAAGCTCCAGGTCAAATCCCGCGGCGCATCGGCGGTCAGGCCGTTGATGCGCAGAAAAAACCCGGCCAAAATTATCAGCCCCAAAAGAAGCCAGACGGTTTTTCTGGAAAGCTCCCTTGCCGGTGCAACAGACGTTGGACGACTCGATTTGGGTTTCTTTTCGGCCATCGCGCCAGAATATAAGCGGGTAAAAAATAAGTCAAAGCAAAGAATTTTCGCGCCCCTCAAAACCGTTCTCTGAAAACCGCTTGACATCTCCGCTTTCGGCATTAAGTTTCAAGCGGTTCCTTTAAACCGGTCCCGCGAGGCCGGTAAGGAAAGGTATGCAGAAAGAGACCCCCGTTTTAGACGAACGCCAACTGGGCCGCGTTTTGGCCCGGATTTCCCATGAAATATCCGAGCGGAACGCCGGCGCCAAAAATCTGGTCGTCGTCGGCATCCAAACCCGCGGCGCGCATCTTGCCCGCCGAATGGCCAAACTGCTCTCCGAACTGGAAGGGCTGAAAGTCCCCGTAGGGGAAATGGATATCACCTTCTACCGCGACGACATCGAAACCCGCCCCGACCGCCCGGTGGTCAAAAAAACCCACATTCCGTTCTCCATCGACGAAAAAATCGTCATTCTGGTGGATGATGTTTTATTCACCGGCCGCACTGTGCGCGCGGCTTTGGATGAGCTAATCGATTTTGGCCGCCCCAGAGCGGTGCAGTTGGCCGTTCTGGTGGATCGCGGCCATCGGGAATTGCCCATCCGCGCCGATTACGTCGGCAAAAACATTCCCACCTCTCAATCGCAGGAGGTAATCGTCCGCGTCAAGGAAGCTGATCGGCAGGATTCGGTTTCCTTGACCGATAAGAAGAGGGCTCGGCGGTGAAAAAATTCCCGTACAAGCACCTTTTGGGACTGGAAGGACTGACGCGCGAGGAAATTGAGTTTGTTCTGGATACCGCCGTCACCTTCAAAGAGGTCTTGGAGCGGCCCATCAAAAAAGTCCCCACCCTGCGGGGGCTGACCATCGTCAATCTCTTCTACGAGGCATCCACCCGCACCCGCATCTCCTTTGAACTGGCGCAAAAGCGGCTCTCCGCCGACACTGTGAATTTCACCCCCTCCAGCTCCTCGGTCAAAAAAGGGGAGACCCTGCGGGATACCGTGCGCAACCTGGAGGCGATGAAAATCGACATGGTGGTGGTGCGCCACGCCTCCTCCGGGGTGCCGTATTTTCTGACGCAATGCCTTGAATCCTCCATCATCAACGCCGGGGACGGCGCCCACGAGCATCCCACGCAGGGGCTTCTGGACCTGTACACGATTCGGGAAAAATACGGCAAGGTGGAAGGACTTCGGGTAGTCATCGTCGGCGATATCAAGCACAGCCGGGTGGCCCGCTCCAACATCTGGGGCTTGAAGGCGATGGGGGCCTCGGTGGCCGTCTGCGGGCCCTCCACCCTCCTGCCGGTGGAAATGGAAAAAATGGGGGTCGAGGTGTACACCGATTTGAACAAAGCCCTCTGGGGAGCCGATGTGGTCAATGTTTTGCGCCTGCAGCTGGAGCGTATGGAGCGCGGTTTTTTGCCCACCCTGCGGGAGTATTCCCGCTTGTTTGGCATCACCAAAGAGCGGCTCGCTTTGCTGAACAAGAACTACACGATTATGCACCCCGGCCCGATTAACCGCGGCGTGGAAATCACCCCCGAAGTCGCCGATTCCCCCGAGTCGGTGATTCTGGCGCAGGTCACCAACGGCGTCGCCGTGCGGATGGCGGTTCTGTACCTCCTCTCCGGCCAGCAGGAGGAAGCGGTTGCCTAAAAAATCAAAAAAAGAAGAAGCGCTTCCTCGTACCCCGGCGGTCATCGCTGGCGGCCGCATCATCGACCCCGCCTCCGGCATCGACCGGCCCGGCGACGTTTATCTTGAAGACGGCAAAATCGCCCGGCTGGAATTTTCCAAATTGCTTTCCAAAAAATCGATTCAATCGTTCGGGTCAAAGGCCTTGGATGCTTCCGGGCTGGTCGTTTCCCCTGGGTTCATCGATTTGCATGTCCACCTGCGCGAACCGGGTCGGGAGGATGAGGAAACGATTGTATCCGGCACCAAGGCCGCCGCCGCCGGCGGCTTCACCTCCGTTTGCTGCATGCCGAATACCGACCCGCCGCTGGACAATCAGGAAAACATCCGCTTCGTTCTGGAGCAGGCCCGCTTTGCTTACGCCCGGGTCTATCCCACTGGCTGCATCACCCAGGGGCGCAAAGGGGAAAAGATTGCCGAAATCGGCGATTTATACTCCGCCGGGGCGGTGGCGGTCACCGATGACGGCTCGCCGGTTATGGATGCCTCCGTAATGCGTCTGGCCTTCGAGTATTCCAAAATGTTCGGCATCCCGGTCGTCCAGCATGCCGAGGATATGAGCCTTTCCCACGGCGGCCTTATGCACGAGGGGTTTGTCTCCACCGTTCTGGGAATGCGGGGCATCCCGGCGGCAGCAGAAGAGGTCATAGTGGCCCGGGATTTGAAACTTTTGGAGTCCTTCGGCGGGCGGCTGCATGTCGCCCATCTTTCCACCGCCGGTGCTTTAGAGCTCGTGCGGGAGGCAAAGAAGAAAAAACTGCCGGTCACCTGCGAAGTAACGCCCCATCATTTGACCTTGACCGATGAGGAAATCAAAAAAAGCTTCAATCCTAACCTGCGGGTCAATCCCCCGGTGCGTTCCAAAAAGGATGTGGAAGCGCTGCGCGAAGGGTTGATTGACGGCACCATCGACGCCATCGCCACCGACCACGCCCCCCATTCCCGTGAGGAAAAGGAAGTGGAATTTGACGCAGCCCCCAACGGAATGATTGGCTTGGAAACCGCCTTCGGCATCGTGATGACCGAACTCGTCGCCAAAGGATATCTCTCGCTTGCGCAGGCCGTCGAAAAGCTTACTGCAGGACCGGCAAAGGTTTTCGGTCTCCCGGGCGGCCAGTTGAAAGTCGGCCGTCCCGCCGATATCACGATTTTCGATCCCGGCCAAAGCTGGACTTACCGCGCCTCAGAGGGTTTCTCCAAGTCCATCAATTCCCCTTTCGACGGCTGGAGTTTCAAAGGCAAAGTCGTCTCCACGTTGCTGAATGGGAAAGTGGTTTATCCATTTGAATCAAAATTAGAGGTCACACCCCTCGGCCCGCAGGATAAAATCAAACTCCAAGTTGCTGGGAAAAAAACCTCGAAAAGAAAAAAATAGCTTGGTGTTTTGGCAGAAATAAAGGAGGAATCTTGAACGCCGCTCACCTGCACTTGATAACCAATCATTTCCCCGTCGTCGGCACCTTTATCGCTTTTCTCGTTCTGCTTCTGGGTTGGGCGGGAAAAAAATCGGCCGTGCAAAAAACCGCCCTGCTTTTGTTCGTCTTCATCGGGCTCGTCTCCATCCCCGTTTTTGTCTCCGGTAACGGGGCGGAGGAGATCATGGAAAAATTTCCAGGAATCTCCGAGCAGGCCATCGAAGAGCACGAAGAATCGGCCGTCGTCACGCTGATTTTCGTCGAGCTTTTGGCCGTCGCCGCCCTAATGGGCTTTGCCCTTTTCGGCCGCCGGGAAAACCTGCCAGGAGGATTTCTTTTGACCGTCGTTGTTTTAACGATTGTCGCCGGCGTTTTGACCGCTAACACTTCCAATCTCGGCGGCAAAATCCGCCATCCGCAAGAAATGGGGGGAACGCTGCCCGCCGGCGGGGAGCGGGAATCCGAAGAGAAAGAATAAAAAAACCGGAGGGTACCGACCTACCCTCCGGCCACTTTATCCGCCCGGCTCTTTTTTTTCTTGGAAGAACCGGCCGTTTTTAACCGTTTTACTCCATTCCTAACCGCAATTTCAGTACCGGCTTACCAGAAAATCGTCTTTATAAATAGACCCAAAACAGCCCCGCAACCCGTTTAACTGCAACAGGATAGATAGCGCCTTTCACGCTTGCCCCTTTTCCCGCTAAAAACCCCTTTGCATGGTGCAAATCCCAGCTAAAACTGTCGGCTTTCGGCAATAATTAATCCGGTATGGACTCCCTTTAGCTCATAGCTTTTCGCCGATTTTCCCCCTTCGGAGAAGAGCCGGTAAGCAATTCGTAAAAAGCGTCCGCCTCCCGGGTTTCCGGCGTTGACAAAGAATGGGGCGTTTTTTACCTTGAAAGTTTTGGAGCGAAAACTGGATGGCAAATTCGGAACAGCTTCGCAACATCGGGATAGTCGGACACGGCGGGAGCGGAAAGACCTCCCTTGCGGAAGCGTTTTTGTTTTCCGCCAAGGTCACCAACCGGCTGGGCAAAGTAGATGAGGGAAACACGGTTTCCGATTACGCGGCCGACGAGGTGGCCAGAAAAATCTCCATTTCCGCCGCGCTTTTACATTTCGACTGGCAGGGGCGCAAATTCAACTTGGTCGATATGCCCGGCTACGCCGACTTCATCGGCGAAGTGGCCGGCGGGCTTTCCGTTTGCGAAACGGCTTTAATTTCCGTCAACACCCAGGCGGGGCTGGAAGTCGGCGTCGAGCAGGTGTTGAAATACGCCGAGCGCTATAAAACGGCCAAGATATTCTTCTTCAACAAATTAGATAAAGAACATACCGATTTTTACAAAACGCTGGAGCAGTTCAAAACGCACTATGGCACCGGTGTTCTCCCTTTCTTTTTCCCCATTGGTGAAGGTCCCAGCTTCAAAGGGATAATCGACGTTTTAGCTAAGAAAGCTTTTTCATACGAAGGGGGACAGACCAAAGAAATCCCCATCCCGCCTTCGGAAGCAGGAAAAGTGGACGAGGCGCGGCAGAAAATCCTTGAAGCGGCGGCCGAATCGGACGACGCGCTCTTGGAAAAATTCTTCGAGTCCGGCACGCTCACCGACGATGAATTAAAAGGCGGACTTCACCACGGAATTAAAGAGGGGAAAATCATGCCGGTTTTGTGCGGCTCGGCCGCCAATTTGACCGGCATTGGGCCGGCTTTGGATTTTCTGGCGAACTATGCGCCCGCCCCCAGCGACTTTCCGGTAGTGGAAGGGACGCTTCCCGGTACGCCCCAAAAAATTGAACGCAAGACGCTGCCCTCCGAGCCGTTGTCCGCGCGGATTTTCAAAACCGTTTCCGAGCCGCATTTGGGGGAGCTTTCATTCTTCCGGGTTTATTCCGGCAAGGTCGCCCCCGGCAACGACGTTTTCAACGCCAACCGCCAGACCAGCGAGCGAATCGGGCAGATTTATTTGATGAACGGCAAGGAACGCAAGGAGATAAGCGAGGTCACGGCCGGTGATTTGGGGGCGTTCGTCAAATTGAAAACGAGTCACACCGGCGATACTTTGTGCGACAAAAAAGCCCCGATTTTACTCCCGAGTTTGGAACTCCCCAAGCCGGTCATTAATCTGGCGGTCGTCCCCAAGCGCAAAGAGGACGAGGAAAAGATGGCGGTCGGTTTTTCCCGGCTGCACGAAGAAGACCCCACCTTCAACATGGCCTTTGATTCCGAGATTCACCAAAACATCGTGCACGGGCAGGGGGAGCTGCATTTGGAAGTGATCACCGACCGGCTGAAGCGGAAGTTCAGCATCGAAGTGGAGCTGATCAAACCGCGCATTCCCTACCGCGAAACCATTAAAGCCCGGGCCGAAGTGCAGGGGAAACACAAAAAACAGTCCGGCGGCCGCGGGCAGTACGGCGACGTCTGGCTGCGGATCGAGCCCTTGAAGCGGGGGGAGGGGTTCCAATTCGTGGACGACGTGGTCGGCGGGGTGGTTCCCTCCAAGTATATCCCCTCGGTGGAAAAGGGGGTCATCGAATCGATGCATGAGGGAGCTTTGGCCGGGTATCCGGTGGTGGATGTGAAGGTAACCATCTACGACGGCTCCTACCACACGGTCGATTCCTCGGACATCGCCTTCAAAATCGCCGGGTCGCTTGCTTTTCGCACGGGGTTTTTGCAGTGCCGGCCGGTGCTTTTGGAGCCGATTTACAACGTCGAGGTTCTGGTGCCCGGCGAATATATGGGGGACGTGATGGGGGACCTATCCGCGCGGCGGGGGAAAATTTCCGGGATGGAGGCGGACGGCGGCTTTGAAAAAATCAAAGCACAAGTTCCGCTGGCGGATTTGTACAAATACTCCACGGCGCTCCGCTCGCTGACCCAGGGGCGCGGCCACCACACCCGCAGTTTTTCCCACTACGAGGAAGTCCCGCGGGAGAGCGCCGAAAAAGTCATCAAAGAATCCCAGGCCGAAAAAACCAACGGGAAGTAGATTTTTTCGTAATTTTCTCCTTAAATTTGGCAAGACAAAAACGGGGGGAAAATAAGGCGGAGAATGGAGATTCGAGATTAGAGATTCGTCCGCCCGCCACCGCAAAAAACAAGGGCTGGAGACAGCGAAATTGTCGATTTTTTTGGAAAATTCAGAAGCAAAAACTGTTGTGAAAATGCTCCGATTTTAGGGGAAAGTGCAATTTAGTACACATCCTTAAACGCCAAGTCCCTTAGCGGATTGGAAAAAGTGACCAATTATTTTTCGGTCATCGGGTTGAATTTCTTCTATGGCAGGAACTTGAGCCGGACATTTTCAAAGAGTTGCGAAGCGGCAAAAACGGAAGGGAAAACGTTTTGAAACCTAACCCCCTGACCCCCTTCCCGACACGGGAAGGGGGAAAAAGCGAATTTGAAAAAGGGAGGGGAAAAGGGGTGAATTTGCAGCGGAAAGATTCTATGCAGTTTTGACGAGTTTCTTTTCCTGCCTTGTTTTTTTGGGATATAAGTCTAATTGAGATTTTATACCGTTCGTTACTTCGATATACGGAATGGAAATAGTAGTGTCTTTGGAAGTGTTTCTTATCCTCTTCTCTGCTATCACGAAATAGGATTTATCTATTTCAATTCCGATAAAGTTTCTGTTTAAACGTTTTGCTACAGTACCAGTAGTTCCATGTACTGCCCCACCTAATTTTGGACAGGCATTATCTTGATTTTTGACATCCAATCCGCATAGAACTGTGCGGGGGATTTCATTCCCAGAGCGCTGTGCGGAGCTAC
>Ga0073934_10002246_pt1 | contig 41307 bp, 42 predicted proteins | sample LarsenN4metaG_FD_76834 | JGI IMG/M metagenome (GOLD analysis project Ga0073934, IMG submission 76834) | Hot spring sediment bacterial and archeal communities from British Columbia, Canada, to study Microbial Dark Matter (Phase II) - Larsen... ...
CGACCAGGTACTCGGACACGTCGCCCTTCTTGTAGAAAGAGATGGTGCCGAGCACGGTGTCGAAGGTCATGCCCGAGCGCATCACCGCCGCCACCTTGCGCGGATCGAGCGTCTTGGCGCGCTCGGCCGCCTGCTTGATGATCTGCAGCGAGGCGTAGCTGTAGAGCGTATAGGCCTGCGGCTCGAACATCCGCTTGGTGCGGAACAGCTCGATGATCGCCTTGTTGGCGGGATTGTTGCGCGGGTCGGGCGAGAACGTCATCAGCGTGCCTTCCGCGCCGGGACCGGCGATCGCCGCGAATTCGTCGTCGGTGATGCCGTCGCCGCCCATCAGCGGCGCCTTGATGCCCTGCGCGCGCATCTGGCGCACGATCAGGCCGCCGGTATCGTGCAGACCGCCCCAAAACACCAGATCGGGACGTGCCTGGCGCAGCTTGGAGATCAGCGCGGTGAAATCCTTGTCATCCTTGTTGACGCCTTCGTAGAGAACGGCCTTGAGGCCGCGCTTGCCCATCGCGGCGCGGGTCTCGTCGGCGAGGCCCTGCCCATAGGTGGTCTTGTCGTGGACGATGGCAATGCGCTTGCCCTTGAATCGCTGCGCGATGATCTGGCCGGCGAGGCCGCCCTGCTGGTCATCGCGACCGCAGACACGGAACACGTTCCACATGCCGCGTTCGGTCACTTTGGGATTGGTGGCGGCGGGCGTGATCATCAGCATGCCGTTCTCCTGATACACGTCGGAGGCCGGAATGGTGACACCGGAATTGAAGTGGCCGATGACGAATTTCACGCCGTCGGCGACGAACTTGTTGGCGACCGACACGCCTTCGCGCGGATCGGCACGGTCGTCGCCGAGGTAGAGCTCGATCTTCTGGCCGAGGATGCCGCCCTGCGCGTTGATGTCCGCGACCGCCTGCTCGACGCCCTGGCGCAACTGCGCGCCGAAGGCGGCAGCCCCGCCGGTCATCGGCCCGCCGACGCCGATTCTGATCTGCGCCGCGGCATCGCCGGCGAACGCCAGCGACAGGCCGAATGCGAGGCCCAGCGCCAACAGCTTCTTCATGATTGTTCTCCCCTCTGAGAAACCTCTAAAGGCACACATCTCCGTGTCGGGCGAATGACCCGGCCACGTGAACACGGGTGTCGATTCAACCTGCAAAAATGGCGATTGTCATCCGGATTCGGCGCTGTTCACAATGCGGCGGCGCCATCTGAAGGCGCCGGCGCGCGCGTTGATCCAGCCGTAGCTCGTGACCATCTGGCGGACGCGCGTTAGCCGGAAGCCGAGCAGGCCAAACGCCAGGCATACCGCGGTATCGACCGCATAGAGCGGCAGCGAGAGCAATGGGCCGCCGAACAGAGCGAAATGCAGAAAGCGGACCGCCGCTGCGAGCAAAATCATCAGCGCTGCGACGTGCCACCAGGGCCGCCAGGCGGCGGCAATGGCGCGGCCGGTCAGCCAGGCCGCGGCGCCGCCCAGCACCACCGTGAGCAGCAGGAACACCCAGATCGAGTCCTGCTGCTCGGTTGCCAGACGAACGAGCGCATGCATGCTAATGCCTCCCGCCTTCAAGATAGGCGGCCTTCACTTCCGGCCGCTCCAGCAGTTCCCGGCCGGTGCCGGAGAGGGTGATCAGCCCGTTGACCATCACATAGCCGCGATGCGCGAGCTTGAGTGCATGGAATGCGTTCTGCTCGACCAGGAACACCGTGAGTTTCTCCTCGGCGTTGAGTGTCTTGATCGCATCGAAGATCTGCCGGGACATCAGCGGTGCGAGCCCGAGGGACGGCTCGTCCAGCAGCAGCAGGCGCGGCCGGCCCATCAGCGCGCGCCCGATCGCCAGCATCTGCTGTTCGCCGCCCGACAGTGTACCGCCGCGCTGGGCGAGCCGCTCCTTCAGGCGCGGGAACAGATTGAACACCCGCTCCAGGTCGGTCCGGAAGTGGGCGGGATCGCATGCCTGCGCGCCCATCTGAAGGTTCTCCAGCACGGTCATGCGCACGAAGATGCGCCGGCCCTCCGGCGACTGCGCGATGCGCAGCCGCGCGATCTCGTGTGTCGGCAGCGCGGTGATGTCGCGGCCGGCAAAGACGATCGTGCCGTCGCGGGCGCGGGGATTGCCGCAGATCGTCATCATCAGGGTGGTCTTGCCGGCGCCATTGGCGCCGATCAGCGCCACGATCTCGCCTTCGCCGACCTCGACGTCTACGCCTTTCAGGGCGGCGATGTTGCCGTAATAGGTGCGCACGCCTCGCACCGAGAGAAGCGGGGAGGTCACAGCCCGACCTCCGCTTCAGCGCGGCCGACCTCGTCGTCCTCGACGCCGAGATAGGCTGCGATCACCCTCTGGTCGTTCTTCACCGTCGCCGGATCGCCGTCGGCGATACACACCCCGTGATCGAGCACGATGACGTGGTCGGAGATTTCCATCACCACCGACATGTCGTGCTCGATCAGCAGGATCGAAACGTCATGCCGGTCGCGCAGCATTTTCAGATAGCGGCCGAGCTCGGCGCTTTCACTCGGATTGAGGCCGGCGGCCGGCTCGTCGAGGCACAACAGCACGGGGTCGGTGCACATGGCGCGCACGATCTCGAGCCTGCGCTGGTCGCCATAGGGCAGTTCGCCGGCGGGATCGTCGGCACGGTCGGTCAGCCCGATGCGATCGAGCCAGGTGCGCGCCTTGTCGATGGCGGCCCGTTCCGCCTGCGTGTAGGAGCGCAGGCCAATGAGCCCGAGCATCGTCCACCCCGACGCCCGCATCAGCGGCCCGTGCTGCGCAACCAGAAGATTCTCCAACACGGTCATGCCGGGAAATAGGCGGATGTTCTGGAATGTGCGCGCAACGCGAGCCTTCTGCGCCACGAGGTGATCGGGCATGCGCTCGAGCAGAAACAACGATCCGCCGTTGTGGATGCGGCCGCGCCCGCCGTGTTCGGTCAGAGTGTCGAGGTCGCCCCAGATCGCAGGGTCGCCATATTGCAGCGCGATCCGACCCTCGGTCGGCTTGTAGAATCCGGTGATGCAGTTGAAGACGGTAGTCTTGCCGGCGCCATTGGGGCCGATCAGGGCGGTGATGTGCCCGCGCTCGGCGCTGAACGACAGATCGTTGACGGCGACGAGGCCGCCGAAGCGCATGGTCAGGTGCTCGACGCGCAGGACCGGGGCGGTCATCCGTGGCCCTCCCGCACATGCGCGCCAGACACCGCCTTGCGCTCCTTGAGAAAGACCGACGGCTGCCGCGCCGCAATCAGCCCGCGCGGCTTCCAGATCATGATCAGCACCATGGCGAGGCCGAACAGCAGCATGCGGTACTGCGTGGGATCGAAGTCGCGGCCAAAGATTTCCTTCAGTATGTCGAGCTCGCGCATCAGCTCGGTGCCGCCGATCATGATGATGGCGGCGACCGCCACGCCGATCTGGCTGCCCATGCCGCCCAGCACAACGATTGCGACGATCACCGCCGATTCCATGAAGGTGAAGCTCTCCGGCGAGATAAAGCCCTGCCGCGCTGCAAAGAAGGAGCCGGCGAACCCGCCGAACATCGCGCCGATGGCGAAGGCGGTGAGCTTGGTGTTGGTGGTATTGATGCCGAGTGCGCGGCAGGCGATCTCGTCTTCGCGCAAGGCTTCCCAGGCGCGGCCGATGGGCAGCCGGCGCAGCCGGATGGTAATGAGCGCGGTGAGGAGGGCCAACAGCAGGATCACATAATAGAGAAAGATCGAGCGGTGGATGGCGGCGAATTCGATGCCGAAGCGCGCCGCGAATCCGTCTTCGGCAGCGGTGAAGGGGATGCCGAACAGGGTGGGGCGGGGCACCCCGCTGATACCTGCGTAGCCGTTGGTCAGGTCGACCCAGTTGATCAGGACCAGCCGGATGATCTCGCCGAAGGCGAGCGTCACGATGGCGAGGTAGTCGCCGCGCAGCCGCAGCACCGGAAAGCCGAGCAGGATGCCCCAGAACGCGGCAAGAATGCCCGCGAGCGGCAGCAGGATCCAGAACGACAGCCCGAACGTCTTGGCCAGCAGCGCGTAGCTGTAGGCACCGACCGCGTAGAAAGCGACGTAACCAAGGTCGAGCAGGCCGGCGAGGCCGACCACGATGTTCAGTCCCCAGCCCAGCATCACATAGATCAGAATCTGAATGCCGAAATTGTCGACCCACTTGATCGCGCCCTGGGCGCCGGCGAGCCAGAGCATCATCAGCGGATAAGCGAGCAGAAACCCGATCGCGCCTGCGCGCAATCCGACCCCGATCTGGTGGCGGCGGTGGCGTCCGGGCTCGGTCGTCATCGGGTAGCGGTTGGTGACCCAGACGGCGACCGCTCCGATCGCAAAGCCAAAGAAGCAGAACGCCAGCACGATGGCGAACAGGCGCGCCAGAGCGACCTTCGGACCGAATGCGGTCAGGCTCGTCAGATGCGCAACGAACGCAGCGACCCAGCTCACGGCCGCAGCGATTGCGAGCTTCAACGGCGACTGGAAGAACGTGGCCAGAGTCAGCTTCAGCCGGTCGTGCGGCAGTAACTCCCAGGCCAGTCGGCCGACAAAGGCGACGGCGACCAACACGGCGAACAACGGCCAACGCGTTTCGAGCACCAGCTCGTTGCGGATGTCATGGACGGCCCGGAACGCAATCAGGGGCAGCAACAGGCCGACGGTGACGAGTGCGGTGAAGCCCGCCGCGCGCAGCGCGCGCACAAGGTCGGGACGTGAGGCGGGCGCCTCGTCCGCCATTGTCTTACACCTTCTCGACTTCCGGCCGGCCGAGCAGCCCCTGCGGGAGGAAGATCATCACGATGATCAGGATCGAGAACGCGGCGACATCCTTGTAGTCGGTTGAGAAATAGGCCGACCACAGCGTCTCGATCAGGCCAATGAGGAGGCCGCCGATCACCGCGCCCGGCAGCGAACCGATGCCGCCGAGAACCGCCGCCGTGAATGCCTTCACGCCCGGGGTGAACCCATCGGCAAAGCTGATGACGCCGTAGTTCACCCAATAGAGCGTGCCGGCCACCGCCGCCAGCGCCCCCGCGATCACGAACGTAATGGAGATCGTGCGGTCGACATCGATGCCGACCAGCGACGCCATCTTCTGATCCTGCTCACAGGCGCGCTGCGCGCGCCCGAGCGCGGTTCGCGATACCACGTACCAGAACGCGACCAGCAGCACGGCCGTCACCAGCCAGATCACGAGCTGCTTGTAGGAAATGGTCACGTCGTAGTCGTTGGCCGTGAACAGAACGATCACGTCGGCGAAAAGCGGCGGGATCGACTTGTTGCGTGGTCCCTGCGCCACCTGCACGAAATTCATCAGGAAGATCGACATGCCGATCGCCGAGATCAGTGGCGCCAGCCGGAACGAGCCGCGCAGCGGCCGGTAGGCGGCGCGCTCGATCGCCCAGTTCAGCAGCGAGGTGTAGAGCATCGCCAGGATCAACACGATCAGGAGCGCGAGCACGATCAAGCTGGCGCCGATCCAACTGGTCAGGATGAGGAATGCTATCAGCGCGACGAAGGCGGACACCATGAACACATCGCCGTGGGCGAAGTTCACCATGCCGAGGATGCCGAACACCATCGTATAGCCGATGGCAATCAGGCCGTAGATTGAACCCAGCGTAATGCCGTTGATGAGCTGCTGGATGAGTACTTCCATGCGCCCCGTCCCCGCGAGCCGGCCGCCCAAGCTCTAGCAGGGCGCGGGAAACCCGGCAACGCCGCACGACCTTGTGACCCACAGGTCCCGCGCATCGGAACCGTGGCGGGTCTATAGTGCATTCATGAGCGGCATCAGCATCGAGGCAATCATCCGGCTCGGCGCTTTCGGTCTGTTCTTCGCGGCGTTTGCGCTGTGGGAGATCACCGCGCCGCGCCGCGGGCTGGTTGCCGGCCGTCTGGCCCGCTGGCCGAGCAATCTCGGCATCCTGATCGTCGACGTCCTGACCGTGCGCGTCGTGCTGCCGACCGCGGCGGTCGGGGCGGCGCTGTTCGCTTCGGGGAACGGGTGGGGCCTGATCAACTACCTGCACTTGCGGCTATCGGTCGCGACCTTGATCGGGTTTCTCGCGCTCGATCTCGTCATCTACGTCCAGCACGTGGTGTTCCACAAGGTGCCGCTGCTGTGGCGCCTGCATCGCATGCACCACGCCGATCTCGACATCGACGTTACCACCGGCGTCCGGTTCCATCCGATCGAGATCCTGATCTCGCTCGGCATCAAGATCGCGGTGATTCTGGCGCTGGGGATACCGGTGGTGGCCGTGATCCTGTTCGAGGTGGTGCTGAACGTTACTTCGATGTTCAACCATTCCAACGTATCGATGCCGGCATGGCTTGACCGCGTGCTGCGCGTGATCGTGGTGACGCCCGACATGCACCGCGTGCACCATTCGATCCTGCGCCGCGAAACCGATTCCAATTTCGGTTTCAATCTGCCGTGGTGGGACCACCTGTTCGGCACCTACCGGCCGCAACCCGAGGCCGGACACATCGCAATGACCATCGGCCTGCCGATCTTCCGCGATCCGAAGGAATTACGGCTCGACCGGCTGCTGACGCAGCCGTTCCGCAACGACGTCGGCGATGCCGCCAAGCGCGAGCCGCATTGACAGCGGACGCGCGGAATGGCCTCTGCTGGCCTGACAATCGGAGCCGAGGAGCCATGAGCCGCACGAAATCGGAGGACGCCATCGCTGCGCCGGGGCGGCCGTTCACCGGGGCCGAATATCTCGCGAGCCTGCGCGACGGACGCGAAGTCTATATCTACGGCGAGCGCGTCGAGGATGTCACGACGCATCCCGCCTTCCGCAATGCCGCCCGCTCGGTGGCGCGGCTCTACGATGCGCTGCACGATCCGAAGAGCAGGGATGTCCTGACCGCCCCGACCGACACTGGTTCCAGCGGGCGCACCCACAAGTTCTTCAAGGTTGCCCGCTCGCGCGAAGACGTGATCGCGCAGCGCGACGCCATCGCAGCCTGGGCGCGGATGTCCTACGGGTGGATGGGTCGTTCGCCCGACTACAAGGCGTCGCTCATGAACACGCTCGGTGCCAATCATCAGTTCTACGGCAAGTTCTCCGAGAACGCGAAACGCTGGTACCGCCGTGCGCAGGAGAACGTCCTGTTCATGAACCATGCGATCGTCAATCCGCCGGTCGACCGGCAGCGCGCCGCCGACCAGATCAAGGACGTGTTCATCACCATCCAGAAGGAGACCGACGCCGGCATCTACGTTTCGGGCGCCAAAGTGGTCGCCACCTCGTCGGCACTGACGCATTATAATTTCCTCGGCCAGAACGCCGCCGCCATGGCGGTCAGCGATACGGATCTGGCCGTGATGTTCATCGCGCCGATGAATGCGCCGGGGGTCAAGCTGTTCTGCCGCGCCTCCTACGAGATGCAGGCGAGCGTGATGGGGACGCCCTACGACTACCCGCTGTCGTCGCGGTTCGATGAGAACGACGCCATCTTCGTGTTCGACAACGCGTTCATTCCCTGGGAAGACGTGCTGCTGCACCGCGATCTCGACAAGCTCAAGGTGTTCTTCCCGCAGTCGGGGTTCCTCGCCGGCTACCAGTTCCAGGGCTGCACGCGGTTCGCCGTGAAGCTCGATTTTCTTGTGGGCGTCATCGCCAAGGCCCTGCGCTCCACCGGCGGCGACGAGTTTCGCGGCAACCAGGCGATGCTCGGCGAGATCATCGCGTGGCGGAACCTGTTCTGGGCGCTCACCGACGCCATGGCGTTGAACCCGTCGCCCTGGGTGGACGGCGCCGTGCTGCCGAACGTGCAGTCGGGCGCAAGCTATCGCGTGTTCGCCGGCGACGCCTACGGCCGCATCAAGGAGATCGTGGAGAAGATCGTCGCCTCGGCACTGATTTATCTGCCGTCTTCGGCGAAGGATTTCAGCAACCCCGACATCGACCGGTATCTGGCGCGCTACGTGCGCGGCTCGTACGGCATCGGCTACAAGGATCGCATCAAGGTGCTTAAGCTCCTGTGGGACGCGATCGGCACCGAATTCGGCGGGCGGCACGAGCTGTACGAGATGAACTACGCCGGGAATCATGAGGACATCCGCATCCAGGCGATGTGGAATGCACGCGCTTCCGGCACGATGGATCAGATGATTGCGCTCGCGGACCAATGCCTGGCCGAGTACGACGAGAACGGCTGGGTGGGCGACATCTGGGTCGACCCGGACGACGTGACGTATCCCGGGACCGGGAAGCGCCCGCGCGCGGCCGAGTGACATCCGGAGCGAAGGGGTGGCCTCAGGCCTGGCCGACGTCGTGCAGCCGTTTGCGCATGCCTGCCGACCATTCGCTGAGCGGCTGGCAGGTCGGATCCTGTCGCACCATTGTCTCCGTCTTGGCGAGGATCGCGTCTGACGACTGCGACAGGTCGAGCGGCTCGCCGAACGGCTGGCTGACATACCACGGCGTCGGACAATAGACCTCCATCCGGTTGCCTTCCGGGTCGCTGAAATAGACGCTCCAGGCATTGCCGTGATTGCGGGCTTCGAGGTCCCGCACGCGCTCGTTCACAAGCCATTCGTGGTAGCGCTTGAGATCGTCGAGGCTGCCAAGGCGGAACGATACCTGGTTGATGGTCGAGAAGGTTGCCTCCTTCGGCCGCCCTGCCGCGATCGCGAGCTGATGGTGCTCGTCCGGACGGCCGCTCAGGAAAGCGATGTCGAAGCCGCGCGGCGAGCGGCCGCGATCGGTCACCACCAGACCGAATGCGCGGGTGTAGAAATCGACCATCCTTTCGAGGTCGTGCGCGTAGAGGCCGAAGTGGCAGAGCTCGGCGGCCGGCAGCTTGCTCATAGGCGATCTCCTGAAACCCGCGGCGGGCGGCGCCACACGATCATTGCCGGTCAATCCTGGCAACTTCGATGATCTTGCTCCAGCGCCTGTATTCGGCGGCCACTTTCTCGCGCATCTCGGCCGGGGTGGTCGGCGTTGCGGCACTTCCCGCAGTCACCAGCTTCTTCTGAATGTCGGGCGTCGCCAGGATGTCGCGGGTCGTCCGGTTGAGCCGGTCGACAATGGCCGGCGGCGTCTTGGGCGGCATCACAAGTCCAAGCCAGGACATGAAGGAAATCCCCGGGACCGTTTCCTGGACGGTCGGGGCGGCCGGCATCAGGGGGAAGCGCTCGGGTGAGGACAGTGCCAGGACGCGCAATTGACCGGCCTGGATGCGTGGGAACGCGGTGGTGGCGGGGTCGACCATGACGTCGACGCGTCCGGCCAGGACGTCGGCGAAAGCCGGGCCCGAGCCCCGGTAGGGAATCGGGGTCATGTCGACGCCGGCCTCCATCTCGATCCATTTTGTCAGCACGTGATAGATCGAGCCCTTGGCGTTGATGTTGTAGGTGACCTTGCCCGGATTGGCCTTCGCGCGCGCCAGCAGATCCTTGAACGACGTGATCGGCGAGTCGGGTTTCACGGCATAGACGAAGGGGTAGCCGCACAGCATTCCGACAAAGCTGTAGCCGTCGATCGCATCGAATGGCGGACTTTTCTTCATCGCCATCTGCGGCGGGTAGCCGGCGGTCATCATCAACATGGTGTGTCCGTCGGGCTCGGCCTTGTTGACCAGTTGCTGGGCGACGGCACCGGCGCCCTGGGTGTTGTTCTCCACCACGATGGTCTGCTTGATCCGTTCCGACAGTGGCTCGCCGACAATGCGGGCGATGACGTCGGCGCTGCCACCGGGCAGCGTTCCGACCACGAAACGGATCGGCCGCGACGGCCAGTCCTGCGCGGCGAGCGGCGCCGCCGGGCTTGCGGCCAGCGCACCGGCCATTTGCAGAAGCGTGCGACGCGTGACGGGCACGGTCATGTCGTCCTCCCTGCTCGTCTCGCAGCTTGCCGATAGGACCGCTGCGAGGTCGACCCCGCGAATTGACGCGTCAAGGCGCGTTCATCACTTGGCGCGTCCATCACCTGTCGACAGTTGTACTTTGCGGTCGGATGGGCAATGGCTGGCGCGTTCTGCGGCCGCGCGATAAAGAGAGGCCATGAGCTGGATCGATCAGCGCCCCGACGACGCGATGGATGGCGCTTTCACGGCGGTCGGGCCGGAGCCGGTCCGCACCGTCGACGCGGGCGCGTTCCGCGAGGCCATGAGCCGGCTGGGCGCCGCTGTGCACGTCATCACGACCGCGGGGCCGGGCGGCAAGACCGGCGCGACCGCGACCGCGGCCTGTTCGGTGTCTGATACGCCACCGACCCTTCTGATGTGTCTCAACCGGCGCAGCCAGACCAATCCCGTCGTGCTTGAGAACGGCGTGTTCTGCGTCAACACGCTCGGCGCGGCCGAGGCCGAGATCGCCGATATCTTTGCCGGGCGCACCGGCGTCATGGGCAGCGATCGCTTCAGCCAGGGCGAATGGACGACGCTCAGCACCGGTAGCCCGGTGCTTGTGAGTTCCGTGGTCGCGTTCGACTGCCGCATTGTGGAAGTACGGTCGGTGGCGAGCCACAACGTGTTCTTCGGTGCCGTGGAGGCGGTCCGGCTCGGTCCGCAGGGGCCTGCGCTCGTCTATCACGAGCGCGCCTACAAGCGCGTGTAGCAAGTTCCGTCCTCCAACAATCGCCAAATTCAAACCAAGTTTCGAGCGAATTCGCGCATCGAGGCGTTACGTTTCTTTTTTCATTTTCGGGAAACTCGTCCGCGTTGCCAGCGTTGAATCCATTGGGGCGTGTGACCCCCATCAACCCTCGAGGAGTAGTGCGAATGGCCAATCCCAACCAGAACCCGAACCAGCAGAACAACCCGCGTCCGGGTCAACAGCAGCAGCAGCCCGGTCAGGGCGGGCAGCCGGGTGGCGGCCAGCAGGGCGGTGGCGGCCAGCGCCCCGGCCAGCAGGGTCAGCAACAGCCGGGACAGCGCGACCAGAATCGCTAAGTCCCGACGGCAAATCGGGTTCTCGACGGCGGCCCCGCAATCATGGCGGGGCCGCTGCCGTGTCTGAATAGCGGGTACGCCGCGTTCGGATCGATTGCGGGGCGCCGACGGGGAGCTATGCTTGCGCCATGGCGACCGTCACCGCCCTGCCGCTGTTCCATCTCTACGGAGATCCGCCGGACGACCAGGCATTCGATTTCATTCACGTTGAAACGATTTCATCGCGGTCGTCGATTCATGACTGGACGATCCGCGCGCACCGTCACCGCAATCTGTTCCAGATTCTCTTGATCGAGCAGGGCGGCGGCGAGATGAATTTCGAAGCCGCGACCATTGCCTTCGAGGCGCCGTGCGCGATCCTGGTGCCGCCGACCACTGCGCACGGCTTCCGCTTCCGCCCGTCGGTGACCGATGGCTGGGTGGTGAGTTTCACCGAGGATGCCGCCGAAGCGATCGGCGATCGCCGCGGCGAAGCGCTGGCGCGCCTGAAGGCGCTCGCGTTCGACCCGGTGGTGCCGCTGCCCGCCGATCACCGGCGGGTCTCGACGTTCGCTGCCGAACTGCACGACGAGCGCAGCCTGGCCCGTGCCGGCTACCGGATCGCCATGCGCGGTCTGTTGGCGCTGATCGCGGTGGAGGTGGCACGGATGGCGGCCAGCCGTGCGCGCGCGGATCCGTTGACGCCCACGGACGCCACGGTCGTGGCGCTGCGGACGCTGATCGAGGAACATTTCCAGAGCGAGCGACAGCTGTCGTTCTACGCCGACAAGCTGGCCATGACGATCGATCGGCTCAACGATCACGTGAAGCGGGCGACCGGCGTCACCGCCGGCCACCTGATCCGTCAGCGCGTGTTGACCGAGGCCAAGCGACAGCTCGTGTTCACCAACCAGCCGATCCACGAGATCGCCTATGATCTGGCCTTCTCCGACCCTTCCCATTTTGCCCGCTTCTTCCGCAAGCAGACGGGATCATCCCCGCATGAATTCCGCGCAGCGCGCGGCGGGTAGGGCATGCTCGCCCCGGACCCCGGGGCCGGCGGGCGCCGAAATAAGGTTAACAATTGGTTTCCGTTGAGCCGACAATTGTATCGGCGTAGGCCGGACCCTGCCGGACCGACCAGAAGTTGCGGCGTCTAACGCGACCGGTCGGTATCGGGGAGGCACCGATGCGATTGAGGCTTGGGTCAGTCAATCTGGCGTTGCTGTCGATCTATTTCGTACCGACCTGGGGCCGCGACGCGGTTCGCGCGCTGATCTCGCCCTATTATGGCCTGGAGGATCGGGTGCATACGGCCGCCGCCGTCTATTTCCGGCAGCTCTTCGATTTCGGGATCAATGGTCTGGTCTTGACCTCCCACGTGCTTGCCGGGCTCAAGCTGGTCATCGCCGCCGGCTTCGTCGCCTATGCGATCGAATTTGCGCGCGCCTGGGCAACCGGCCGCGACGCGGAACGGGAAACCGTCGACGTCGTGCTCACGCTCGCCGTGGTCGGCATCGTCATCTGGGCGCTGCCGGCGCTGGCGCTTGGTGATGGCGAACTCCTGCGCCTTTATGCCACCCAGATGCTGCTGGTCAGCGGCGCCATCATCGTCATCACCGTTGAGCGGCACCTCGAGACGCCGCTGCCGGCGTCGCACGCGGCGACCGCGGTCCGCGAACGGGAGGCGTTGCAACGGGTGCTTCCCGCCGGTGTGCTCGTGACGGGTCCGTTGCCGCCGCAGGCGGCCGAAGCGCTCGCACGGATTCCGGAGTCGCGCATGCGGGCGTCCTCGCGCGTCCCCGGATTCGCCTAGGCCCGGCGCATTTCGGATTTCTCGAATTCTGCCATGACCTCGCCCGCCTCCTTGAAGGCATGGTTTGCGGCCGGCACCCCGCAGTAGATCGCCTGCTGGAGGATAATCTCCTTGATGTCGTCGGCCGAGAAGCCGCCCTCGGCAAGGGCAGCGCGCAGGTGCAGGCGGAATTCGTCCCACTTGCCGAGCGCCAGCGTGGTGCCGATCACGAGAATCCGGCGAGTCCGCTGATCGAAATGCGGCCGGGTCCAGATTTCGCCCCAGGCGTAGCGGGTGATGAATTCCTGGAATTCACTGGTGAATGCCGTCCGCCCCGCCAGCGCGCGGTCGACATAGGCGCTACCCAGGACCTTCCTCCGCATCTGCAAACCGCGGTCGTATGTCTCCTTGTCGTCCATGAGCATCCCCCTGTGAGCTACCCTGTACCACCGCCTGGATGAGGTCCGACAGCCGGTCGGCGCGCATCTGCCGCGGATCGAAGCCTTCGCCCTCGCAATGATGGCGGAACAGGTCATGGTTGTCTTCGCCGCGCGGGACCGCAACCATGGCGGATCCCGGATAGCAGCGGCGAGCAATCGGCTGCATGGTGACGAGCGAAACGTCGCCATGGCGCTGATCGCGCAGGATCCGCTCGAACGTGGCGGAGACCTCGCTCTGGCTGCCTTCGAGTACCTGCGCAAACCAGTTCCGGTCGTAGATCAGTGCGCCGGTGATGCCGTCGCGCAGATTGCTTGCGGTTGACGTCGCCACAATCTCGGCAATGCCGCGGTCGATCGTCCGGTACCAGCGATCCAGGTGGTTGCGACTGAAATACGTCAGGCGAATGAGCATCATGGCCTTCCCCTGCGGATATGTTCCAGGCGCCAGGGAGATATAGGCCGCGGCCTAACGCTTGCTGAATCGATACCGGAGTCCTCGGGGGCAAATTTGTGTTCAACGCCGCGTCAGGAAATCCAGCACCGCCCCATTGAACTGCTGCGGTTGTTCGATGTTTGAAATGTGTGCGGCGTCGATGATGTAATGTTCGGCGCCTGGAATGTGGCTGCGGACATAGTCGCCTGCCTCCGGTGTCGTGGCCGGATCGTGGCGGCCGATGATGACGAGGGTCGGAACCTTCACCCTCGGCAACAGGTCGCGATGGTCCATGTCCCGCACCGCCTCCGCGCAGGCGAGGTAGCCGTCGAGCGGCGTTGCCGCGAACATCTCCATCATCCGCGCGATGGCCTGCGGGTCGCGCTCGCGGAAGCCCTTGGTAAACCAGCGCTCCATATTGGGGGCCGCGAATGCCGGCACGCCTTTGTCGCGGATGAGCGCAAGGCGGTCGTTCCACCCCTGCTTGTCCGGGAAGTAGCTCGACGTGTTGGACAGGACCATCCGCGCGAAACGTTCCGGCGCGTTGGCGCCGAGCCACATGCCTTCCATGCCGCCCATCGACAGTCCGCACCAGCTTGCCTTCTCGATGCCGAGCGCATCCATGATCGCCAGCACGTCGCGCCCCAGCATGTCCATCGAATAGGGGCCCTTCGGCAACCCGGATTTGCCGTGGCCGCGACGGTCGAAGCGCACCAGCCGGAAATGCTGGGTGAACGGTCCGACTTGCCCGTCCCACATGTGGAGCGTCGTGCCGAGCGAGTTGGACAGGATCAGGACCGGCGCATTCTGCGGGCCCTCGACCTGGACATGGATCGGACAGCCATTGGCGGTGATCGTCGGCATCGTGCTTTCCCTAGGTGTGTCGGTTCACCGCTTCGGCGTGCGCGGACCGAGCGATCCGATCAGGCGGTCGATATAGGTCTGCGCGACCCCCTGGTAGCCCATCAGTTCGAACAGCCGTGCAAGTTCGCCCGGCGTCATCTGTGTCGTCACGCGCACGTCTTCTGCGAGGATGCTGTTGAGGTGGCGCCTGGTCGCGATCGCCTGCCGAGTCGCCTCCTCGACGATCAGCTTCGCCTGCGCGGGGCCGAGCTTGCCGCCGAGCGCCATGGAGACGGCTTCGGCCATGATCAGCCCCTGCGCGATCTCGAGATTGTCGCGCATGCGTTCGGCGTCGGTGTCGAGGCCCTGGGCGATGTCGGCGACAGCGGCGAGCGCGCCCGAACTGACGAGCAACAGCGCCGGGACGGCCTGCCATTGCGCCTGCCCGCCGCCGAGCCCGCGTTCGTGCTCCTGGACCTGGCCGGCGACGATCGCGGCAAGGAGGTTCGGCGCCAGGATCGCCGCCGCGGCGCCGACGGCCGCGGTGTTGGGATTGCGCTTGTGCGGCATGGCCGCGGACTCGCCCGCGGCGGCCGCAGTTTCGTGCACCTCGCCCACCTCGGTCTGCATCAGGAGCGCCACGTCGCGGCTGATCTTGCCGCAGGTACCGGTGAGGATGGCCAGGGCGGAGGCGACCTCGGCAATCCGGTCGCTGTGGGAGTGCCAGGGGGCGTCGGGTGCGGGTAGGTCGAGCAGCGCCGCCAGCCGGTCGGTGACGGCAAGCCCGCTTTCGCCGAGCGCGGCCAGCGTCCCGGCGGCACCGCCGAATTGCAGCGCCAGCGCGTCTTTGCGCAGGCGTCGCAGCCGCTCGCGTGCGCGTGCCAGCGCCGCCGCATAGCCGGCGAGCTTGAGACCGAAGGGCATGGGCAGCGCATGCTGCAAGGCGGTGCGCGCCACCGCGGCCGTGCGTCGATGGCGACCGGCGATTGCCGTGAACCCTTCGATGGCGCGATTGAGGTCGGCAAGCAGCGCGTCGATGCCGGCGCGCAGCTCCAGCATCAGCGCGGTATCGGTCACGTCCTGGCTGCTGGCGCCCCAGTTCACATAGCGGGCAGCCTCGGCGTCGGATCGGGCCACTTCCTCGCTCAGCGCTGCGACGAGCGGCGAGGCGATGTCGCCCGCCTGCGCCGCGGCCTCGCCAATGGCGCCAACGTCATAGCGATCAGCCTTTGCGGCCGCCCCGATCGGATCGACGCAGCCGGCCGGAACGACGCCGACCGCGGCTTCGGCGCGGGCCAGCGCTGCCTCGAAATCGAGCATGCGTTGCAGATGTGCGCGGTCGTCCACGACCGTCCGCATCGCGGCGCTTGAGATCAGCGGCGTGAGCAGGCTCGAAGGGGTCGGGGAATGGGGCATGGAACAGACGCCGGACCGGTCACCATTAGCGGCCCGCGACGATGCCGCCAACCCCAAACCGGCGCGGCCATCCTGCGTCGAAAAGCCTTTCCTCGCGGACTGACAAAGCCCTATACCACCCCCCGACAAGCGGAGGCGATGGCGATGGCGATGACCATGACTGGGGAGGTTCAGCTCCCCGCCAGTCGTGAGACGGTCTGGGCGAAGCTCAACGACCCGGTGGTGCTGAAGAGTTGCGTGCCCGGCTGCGAGCAGCTCGACAAGCTCTCGGATACTGAATTCCAGGCGGTCGCCAGCATCAAGGTCGGTCCGGTCAAGGCACGCTGGAAGGGCAAGGTCCGGCTCTCCGACCTCGACCCTCCCAACGGGTACAGGATTTCCGGCGAAGGCGAGGGCGGCGTGGCCGGCTTCGCCAAGGGCGGCGCCACGGTTGCGCTCGCCGAGAAGGATGGCGGCACGTTGTTGTCCTACAACGTCGAGGCGCAGATCGGCGGCAAGCTTGCCCAGCTCGGTCAGCGTCTGATCAACAGTGCTGCCAAGAAGACGGCCGACGACTTCTTCGCGAACTTCGCCAACGCCGTGAAGCAGGGCTAGGGGCCGCGCTCGCGCCCGGCTTGCGACACCCTGAGCCCTGCGAATTCGGAATACCGAGTGCAACTCCCTTGACCGCGCGCGCATCTCCGGTTCAGAGTCAACTTGTTCGAAGTCGCAAAACGGGGCAAAATCGACGCGATTTTGCCCCTATCTGTTGCCGGTCCCCCCGGCGACCTAAAAAACAGGGTGTTTGACCCGGATTTCTGGAGGTACCTCAATGACCGCCGTCGCAATGACGGTGAACGGCAAGGCCGTCACCGGTGACGTCGACCCGCGCACCCTTCTGGTGCAGTTCCTGCGCGAGCATCTGCGGCTCACCGGCACGCACGTCGGCTGCGACACCTCGCAATGCGGTGCCTGCGTGGTCCATATCGACGGCAAAGCGGTCAAATCCTGCACCACCTTTGCCTGGCAGGTGCAGGGCGCCAATATTACCACCATCGAGGGATTGGCTGAGGCCAACGGGCCGCTGCACCCGATGCAGGAGGCATTCCGCGAGCATCACGCCCTGCAATGCGGCTATTGCACCCCGGGCATGATCATGTCAGCGGTGGACATCGTCTGGCGCAAGGGTAACGACCTCGATGAGAAGACCATCCGCCACGAGCTGGAAGGCAATATCTGTCGCTGCACCGGCTACCACAACATCGTGAAGGCGATTGCCGCCGGCGCCAAGGCGATGGCCAAGAGCGCATAACGACAACGAGCGGAAGTAATTCGGGGACTGCCATGTACGAATTCAAATTTCATCGCCCGACCACGGTGCGGCAGGCCGCGGGCCTGCTGGCTCGCCAGGAGGAAGCGAAGTTGCTGGCCGGCGGCCATACGCTGATCCCGACCATGAAGCTCCGCCTTGCCGGCCCCAAACACATCATCGATATGTCGCAGATCGAGGGGCTCTCGGGTATCGAGATGAAAGGCCGCTCGCTCGTGATCGGCGCGCTGACCAGGCACGTCGACGTCGCGACCTCGCCGATCGTCAAGGAGAACATCCCGGCGCTGGCGGAACTGGCCGGCCTGATCGGCGACCCGGCCGTGCGTCACCGCGGCACCATCGGCGGCTCGATCGCCAACAACGATCCCAATGCCGACTATCCGGCGGCGGTGCTCGGGCTCGGTGCGACCGTCATCACCAACAAGCGGCGAATCGTGGCCGACGATTTCTTCAAAGGCCTGTTCGAAACCGCGCTCGAACCCGACGAGATCATCGTCCGTGTCCAGTTTCCGAAGGTCAACAAGGCGGGCTATGTCAAATTTCCCAATCCGGCTTCGCGTTTCGCGCTGGTCGGTGTGTTCGTGTCCAAGCGCGGCTCCGAGATCCGCGTGGCGGTGACCGGCGCCGGCGCCAACGGCGTGTTCCGCGTCAAGTCCTTCGAGGAAGCGCTGAAGAAGCGCTTCGGCGCCAAGTCGCTCGACGGGATGACGATCCCGGCCGACGGCATGTCGAGCGACATCCACGGCTCGGCCGAATACCGCGCGCATCTGGTCGGCGTGCTGGCGCGCCGCGCGGTGGCGGCGGCGACGGCGTAGCCGCGGTCATTCCTTCGCAGGCGCGGTTTGCCCCGCGGTTGCGTCCAACAGCGCGGATATCTCCGCGCAGATTTCCCGCATGGCCGCTTCGCAGACCGGCGCGATCGGTGCCATGCTGCAGAAGCCGTGCAGGAGGCCGTCGAACCGCCGCAGCTCGGCCGTAACGCCGGCCCGCCGAAGCGCGAACGCGTAGGCCTCGCCCTCGTCCCGCAATGGATCGAAACCGGCGGTGACGATCAGCGCCGGCGCGAGACCGGACAGGTCGTCGGCGCACAGCGGATACTGTTCGGGGATCGGCTGCGCCCGCGTGGTGCCGGTGTATTGCAGCTGGTACCAGTCCATGTCCTCGCGGGTGAGCAGGAAGCCGTCGCGGAACAGCGCGATCGACGGGCGGTCGGTGGTGCGGTCCATGGGCGGGTAGAGCAGGATCTGCGCGCAGGGTGCGGGGCTGCCGTCGCGGGCAGCCTTGAGGCAGACGACGGCCGCGAGATTGCCGCCGGCGCTGTCGCCGCCCACTGCAACCTTGTCGGGTCGGGCGCCCAGGCTTGGCGCCCGCGCGCGGGCCCAGCGGAACGCCGCTACGGCATCCTCGACCGCCGCCGGGAACGGGTGCTCCGGCGCCAGCCGGTAGTCGACCGACAACACATGGATGCCGGCGTGACGGCAGATGCGGCGGCACACGCAGTCGTGGGTCTCGATGTCGCCGGCGACGAAGCCGCCGCCGTGAAAATAGACCAGCAAAGGCTGCGGACCGCCGGCAAGCGGGGCGTAATGACGTGCCGCCCGGACGCCGCTGTCGGTCTCGATGGTCAGGTCGGCGACCGCGCCGACCTCGACCGGGCGGCCGGAAATCCCGATCGCTTCCGCGCGCAAGGTTGCGCGTGCCTCGCGCGGCGTTCGCCCGGACAGCGGACCCGGCCGCAGCCAGGCGTGCAGCGCAAGCAGGAGCTGCATCTGCGGATGCAGGGTCTGCCCTGCGACCACCACCGGCGGGCGACCCGACAGGCACACCTGGAGCGGGCCGGGCAGTGTCAGCAGCCGGCGCGCTACCGCGAGTTCGAATCGCTGCCACCATGTCGCCTTCCGGCCTTCCGGAGGCATCTGCATCCCTGACATGCCGCCGCCCGGCTGTTGTCGCACCCAAATGTCTTGCATATTGCGCGCAAAATTGGGCACGCCGGCAGGTGTAGACGGTCGCGCAGCGGTTAACCATCCAGCCGGTCTGCGTGCCTGCCCGGCCGATCGACGCATTTGCGGTGGCTGGCTGAGAACAGACGCGATAAACATCCCGCAATGAACGCATCCTCGCTTCCGGCGACCATCGACCAGACCCTCGACCTGCTTGCGAAGGCGAACTACCTCGCCGACCGTTCGCTGGGCACGGTGCTGTTCCTGGCGCTGCGCATGGGTCGGCCGATCTTCCTGGAAGGGGAGGCCGGCGTCGGCAAGACCGAGATTGCCAAGGTGCTCTCCACCACGCTCGGACGCCGCCTCATCCGCCTGCAATGCTACGAAGGGCTCGATGTGGCGGCGGCGGTCTATGAGTGGAATTACGCCGCCCAGATGATCGCGATCCGGGTCGCGGAGGCCGAGGGCGAACACGACCGCGACCGCATCGAGCACGACGTGTTCTCCGAACGCTTCCTGATCAAGCGGCCGCTGCTTCAGGCGCTGGAGCCCGATACCGCGGGTGCGCCGGTGCTCCTGATCGACGAGCTCGACCGCGCCGACGAAGCCTTCGAGGCGTTCCTGCTGGAGGTGCTGGCCGACTTCCAGGTGACGATACCCGAGCTCGGCACCGTGAAGGCGGCGCAGCCGCCGATCGTGGTCATCACCTCGAACCGCACGCGCGAAATCCACGACGCGCTCAAGCGCCGCTGCCTCTATCACTGGGTCGGCTACCCGACCGCGGCGCGCGAATTGCAGATCGTGCGCGCCAAGGTGCCCGGCATCGGCAAGGCGCTCTCGGAGCAGGTCGTGCATTTCGTGCAGGCGCTGCGCAGGCAGGACCTGTTCAAGTCGCCCGGCGTGGCCGAGACGCTCGACTGGGCCTCCGCACTCACGGAGCTGGATGCGGTCGCGCTCGACCCGGCGACCGTGTCCGATACGCTCGGGGTGCTGCTGAAGTATCAGGACGACATCGCCCGCATCGAAGGCACGAAGGTGAAGGAGTTGCTCGACGAGGTGCGCGCCGAGCTGCGCGCGGCGGAATGACCGGTCCACCGGGCGTGCCACAAAGCTCCGCGCGGACGAGCGGGACGGGAGTGATGACCCAGCATCAAGGCCGGCTCGCCGAAAACATCCTCTACTTCGCGCGCGCGCTGCGCGCAGCCGGCATTCCGGTCGGTCCGGGCGCGGTGCTGGACGCGCTCGGGGCCCTGCAAGTGGCGGGCGTCGGCACGCGCGAGGATTTCTACTGGACGCTGCATGCGGTGTTCGTGAAACGCCACGAGCACACGCAGCTGTTCGACCAGGCCTTCCGCATCTTCTTCCGCCGCCGCGACTATCTCGACAAGCTGATCGCGTCGCTGGTCTCGCAGGCGCCGCCGCCGGAGCAGGACAAGCCGCGTCCCGGCGCGCAGCGCATCGAGGAGGCCCTGTTTGCAGGCCTGAAGGAGCTGGAGCGCGACCAGCGCGAGGTCGAGATCGATGCCCGGCTGACGGTGTCCGATCGCGAGCTCCTCCAGAAGAAGGACTTCGCGCAGATGTCGGCGGCCGAGATCGTCGCCGCCAAGGATGCGATCAAGCGGCTCATTCTGCCGCTCGACGAGATCAGAACGCGGCGGCTGGCGCCGCATCCGCATGGCCACATCGTCGACATGCGCCGCACGCTGCGCGCCAGCCTCAAGGCCGGCGGCGCACTGATCGACCTGAAGTTCCTCGGTCCCCGCACGCGCCAGCCGCCGATCGTGGCGCTCCTCGATATTTCCGGCTCCATGAGCCAGTACACCCGGCTGTTCCTGCATTTCCTGCATGCGGTCACCGATGCGCGCAAGCGCGTGCATACGTTTTTGTTCGGCACGCGGCTGACCAACGTGACGCGGTCGCTCAAGCAGAAGGATCCCGACGAGGCGCTCGCAGCCGTGACGGCGAGCGTGGAGGATTGGTCGGGCGGCACCCGCATCGCCACCTCGCTGCGAGACTTCAACAAGCTGTGGGCGCGCCGTGTCCTGACCCAGGGCGCGATCGTGCTCCTGATCACCGACGGGCTCGAGCGCGAGGGCGGCGAGAGCCTGGCTTTCGAGGCCGACCGGCTGCACCGCTCCTGCCGGCGGCTGATCTGGCTCAATCCCCTGCTGCGGTTTTCCGGCTTCGAGGCCAAGGCGCGCGGCATCCGCTCGATGCTGCCGCATGTCGACGAATTGCGTCCCATCCACAACCTGGAATCCATCGGGGAACTGGTCCAGGCGCTGTCGCCCAAGGGCAAGCGTGCCGGCGATCCGAGGGCATGGCTGGAGAGGGCGGCATGACATATCTTGATGGTGCCGGATAGAACGAGCCGTCATCCTTCGAGGCCGGCGGCGCGGCTCGCACCTCAGGACGGCGACCGAAATCGGGAGACATTCCATGCTCGCAACCGACGATGACATCCTCAAGGCTGCGGAGGACTGGCGCAGGGAAGGCCGCCAGGTCGCGCTCGCGACCGTGGTCGAGACCTGGGGCTCGGCGCCGCGGCCGGTCGGCTCCAACCTGGTGATCGACGGCGAAGGCAATTTCCTTGGCTCGGTGTCCGGCGGCTGCGTCGAAGGCGCGGTGGTCACCGAGGCGCTCGACGTGATTGAAAGCGGCAAGCCGAAGACGTTGGAGTTCGGCGTCGCCGACGAGACCGCCTGGAAGGTCGGGCTGTCCTGTGGCGGCACCATCCGGGTCTATGTTGAGAAGGTAGATTGAGCTGGGGAAGGCAAGCGCATGAAGCTCGATATCCTCCGATCGCTCAACGCCGAACGCGCCGCGCGCCGCGCCGCCGTAGTCGTCACCGATGTGGCGAGCGGCACGCAGCGGCTGGTGAAGGCGGCCGATGTCGGGCGCGATCCGCTCGCCGACGTGATCGACAAGCACATCCGGTCCGGCAAAAGCGGCATGGAAGAGACGATCCAGGGCAAGGTCTTCCTGACCGTGCACGTGCCGGCGCCGCGCATCGTCATCACCGGAGCGGTCCACATCAGCCAGGCACTGGCGCCGATTGCGAAGCTGCTCGGCTACGACGTGACCATTGTCGATCCGCGCACCGCCTTCGCCACGCAGGAGCGTTTCCCGGACGTAAAGGTGATCGCCGAGTGGCCGGACACCGCGCTGCCGCCGCTCGGCGTCGATCATTACACCGCGTTCGTGGCGCTCACGCACGACCCCAAGATTGACGATCCCGCGTTGATGCACGCACTGCAGCGCGACTGCTTCTATATCGGCGCGCTCGGCTCCAAGAAGACGCACGCCCGCAGGATCGAGCGGCTGAAAGGGCAGGGGCTATCCGACGACGCGCTGGCGCGCATCCATGCGCCGATTGGGATCGACATTTCCGCGGTGTCTCCGCCGGAGATCGCGGTATCGATCATGGCCGAAATCACCGCGCGATTGCGCGCGGGTGCCAAGAAAGCGCGCGAGCAGGTGCGGGAGCCGGTGGCATGAGATTCGGCACGGTCCCGGTCGGCGATGCCGCGGGCGGCATCGCCGTGCATTCCATCCGCAAGGGCCCGCTCGTGCTCAAGAAGGGTACGGTGATCGGGCCGACCGAGATCGCGGCCCTGCAAGCGGCAGGCATTCCTGACATCGTCGTGGCGCGGCTCGAGCCGGGCGACGTGTCCGAGGATGCCGCCGCCGCCGAAATCGCCACCGCGGTCGCGGGAGAGCGCGTGCGGGTCGATCGTGCCTTCACCGGCCGCGCCAACCTGTTTTCCGAAGCCCCCGGCGTGCTGGTGGTCAACAAGGCCGCGATCGATGCGCTCAACCTGATCGACGAAGCGGTCACCTTTGCGACGCTGCCGGCATTCAAGCCGGTGGTCGCGGGCGAGATGATTGCAACCGTCAAGATCATTCCGTTCGCGGTTGCGGGCGAGGTGCGCGACGCGGTGCTGGCGGTCGCGCGCGCCGCCGCACCACTGGTCAAGGTCGCGCCTTACCGCATCCGCAAGGTCGGCGTGATCTCGACCGTGTTGCCCGGCTTGGCGAGCAAGGTCATCGAGAAGACGCTGAAGGTGACGAGTGAGCGGCTCGCGCCCGCCGGAGCGATGATCGTGGCGGAGCGCCGCGTGCCGCACGAGAAAGCCGCGCTGGCCAAGGCTCTGGAGGAAGTGCTGCGTGAAGGTGCCGAGTTGGTGATCGTGTTCGGCGCATCAGCGATTGCCGATCGGCGCGACGTAATCCCGGCGGCAGTGGAGGCGATCGGTGGCACGGTCGAGCATTTCGGCATGCCGGTCGATCCCGGCAATCTGCTGCTGCTGGCCGAGGCGCGCGGCCGTCCGCTGCTGGGAGCGCCGGGCTGCGCGCGCTCGCCGAAGGAGAATGGATTCGACTGGGTGCTGATGCGGCTGCTGGCGGGTCTCGATGTGCCGCGGGAGGCGATCGCGGGACTGGGCGTCGGCGGCCTCCTGATGGAAATCGTGACGCGTCCGCAGCCGCGCGACGAGCCGGTCGTCCGCACCGACCATCACGTCGCAGCCATCGTGCTGGCGGCCGGCCGCTCCACCAGAATGGGCGGACCGAACAAGCTCTTGGCGGAGATCGGCGGCAAGCCCCTGGTGCGCATCGCGGCCGAGCAGGCCTTGGCCTCGCGGGCGTCGCCGGTGATCGTGGTGACCGGGCACGAGCAGGAGCGGGTTGCTGCCGCGCTCAAGGACCTTCCGGTCAAACTCGTGCATAATCCGGATTTTGCCTCCGGGCTCGGCGGTTCGCTCAAGACCGGAATCGCCGCGGTACCGGCGGAGGCCGACGGGGCCGTGGTCTGTCTCGGCGACATGCCGCAGGTGGATGCCGCCCTGATCGACCGGCTGATCGGCGCCTTCGACCCCGAGAAGGGGGCGCTCGCGGTGGTGCCGGTGTTCGACGGCCGACGTGGCAACCCGGTGCTGTGGTCGCGGCGGTTCTTCCCCGATCTGATGGCGATCGAAGGCGATGTCGGGGCTCGCCATCTGATCAGCCGCTACAGCGAGGCCGTGGCCGAGGTTGCCGTCAACGGCAAGGCTGGTCTGGTTGACGTCGACACGCCGGAAGCGCTGCTCGGCATCAGGGCCGAGATCGAAGGCGGCTGAACGTCGGCGCCTCGGCAGGGTTCCAAATTCACCAAGTCGAAACGGGTTGCATCGTAGAGTCATGGGCGTCCTCGGGAGGGAGCCTATGACGTTGTTCGGCCGGGTATTTTCGCGGGCAGCGCTGGCGGGAGCCATTGTTGTTGCGGCCATCGGTCTGGCCCAGGCGGCGGGCGCGCTCGCGATCGGTGCCTGCGGTGCCTACGGCTTTGCCTACGACTTCCCCCGCATGGATGCCGCCCACGCCGAGGCGATGCGCAAATGCACCGGTCCTGGCTGCCGGGTGGTGGCTTCGATGAAGCGCAATTGCGCGGCCTTTGCCGTCGACATGCGCAATGCCTGCGGCCCATACGGCTACGCCGCGGCATCGCGGCTCGGTCCGGCGCAAAATACCGCGCTTCGCCAATGCTACGGGAACGGCGGCAAGGACTGCGTGATCCGCGCCTTTGTCTGCGACGCCAAGGGCTGAATTCAGCAATACATCAACGGCTTGTGATCTCGGCGCCGCGCCGGCGGCGTGCGCCTGCGGTGACGCCACGGTTGGGCTGCCCCGGGGACTTGAGCTTTGCTCCGTGCAGCGTCGCGCTCTGCCCGCAGCCCCTTGCCACCGGAGCGCCTGCAAGGTATGACTGACCGGTCAGTCAGTCTAGGCCGACAGAATGGCGGATAGGCAAGCAGCGCAGCGATCCGGGCGGGATCGGCCCCGCGGCGATGTCGCGCCGGGGCGCGGAATGCGCGCTAGCCGGCAGGCCGAGCGGCGGGAAGCGATTCTCGGCGCTGCGTTGGAGGAGTTTGCCGCTTCCGGTTTTGCGGCAACCCGTCTCGACGATGTCGCGCGCCGGGCCGGTGTCGCCAAGGGCACGATCTATCTTTATTTCCGCGACAAAGAGAGCCTGTTCCAGGAGCTGGTGCGGACCATGATCGGTCCCGTCGTCGGCACCATCGAGACCGCACAGATCGGCGACCTGCCGGCGCGCGCCATCGCGGAAATGATCGCCGAACTGTTCGTGCGCGAGATCTTCGGCACGCGACGCAAGGACGTGCTCCGGTTGATCATCACCGAGGGCGCGCGGTTTCCGAAGCTCGCGGAGTTCTACTACCACGAGGTGATCGAGCGGGCGACGGCGGCGCTGCGCGCGCTCCTGAGCCGTGCCGCGGCCCGCGGGGAGCTGTCGAGCGACGCGCTGGCGCGCTTCCCCCAGCTCCTGGTGGCGCCGGCGCTGGTCGCGCTGGTGTGGAACGGCATGTTCGACCGCTTCGCGCCGCTCGATGTGCGCGAACTGATGCGCGCCCATCTCGACATCCTGTTCGGCGGGAGGAAGGCGTCATGATGCGCCTCGCATTGCGCGCGTCGGTGATCGGCCTTCTGCTCCTGGCGGGCTGCAACCGCAATCAGGAGCAGACCTTCCAAGGCTGGATCGAAGCGAATCTGATCTTCGTCAGCCCCGATGAGGCCGGACGCATCGAAACGCTGGCGGTGCGGGAGGGCGACCGGGTCGCGGAGCGGGCGGCGCTGTTCTCGCTGGATGACGATCTCCAGCGCGCCGAAGTAGCCGAACGCGAGGCCACGCTCACCAACGCCAAGGCGGCCTACGATCGAGCGAACACGCTCCTCAAGAAGGCCGCCGGCACCCAGAAGGCGCTGGAGGAGGCCGAGGCCGCGATGCGCACCGCGCAGGCGAGGCTGAATTCCTCGCAGACCCGCCTGGCGCGGCGCAAGGCGTTCAGCCCGGTGGCGGGCACCATCCAGCAGATCTACTTTCGCGCCGGCGAGATCGTGCCGGCGGGGCGCCCGGTGGTGGCGCTGCTGCCGCCCGGCAACATGAAGGTGCGCTTCTTCGTCAACGAAGCGATGCTGCCCAAGCTCGCGCTCGACGATACCATCAGCATCCAGTGCGACGGCTGCCCGGGCGGCTTGACCGCGCGCATCAGCTTCATCGCCCGCACCGCCGAGTACACGCCGCCGGTGATCTACAGCCTGGAGGAGCGCAACAAGCTCGTCTTCATGATCGAGGCGTTGCCGCGCGAGCCTGAAAAGCTGCGCGTCGGACAGCCCGTGACGGTCAGACTTGCCGCGGCAGAGCGCAAGGAAGCGGCGCCGTGACCGCGGCGCCGGAGATCGCGATCGATGTGCGCGGCCTGTCGAAGTCGTTCGGCAACCGCAAGGTCGTGCGCGACCTCTCGATGCAGGTCAGGCGCGGCACGATCTACGGCTTCCTCGGACCCAACGGCTCCGGCAAGACCACCACCATCCGCATGCTCACCGGGCTGCTGACGCCCGACGAAGGAGAAGGCACCTGCCTCGGCTATGACATCCGCACGCAGGCCGACGAGATCAAGCGACATGTCGGCTACATGACGCAGCGATTCAGCCTCTACCAGGACTTGTCGGTGCGCGAGAACCTCGAATTCGTTGCGCGCCTCTATGGGATCGAGGCGCCGGCGAAGGCGTCGCGCGCGATGATCGAGCGGCTTGGGCTCGCGGGCCGCGAGGAGCAGCTTGCGGGTGAGTTGTCCGGCGGCTGGAAGCAGCGGCTGGCGCTCGGCGCCTGCACCTTGCCGAACCCGCAGCTGCTCCTGCTCGACGAGCCGACCGCCGGGGTCGATCCGAAGGCGCGCCGCGAATTCTGGAACGAGATTCACGCGCTGGCGGCGCTCGGACTTACCGTGCTGGTGTCGACCCACTACATGGACGAGGCGGAGCGCTGTCACGAGATCGCTTATATCGCCTATGGCGTGCTGCTGGCGCACGGGACGGTGCCGCAGGTGATCGCGGACGCACACCTCGTCACCTACACGGTCAGCGCAGCCGACCAGCATGACCTGAACAGCCTTGCCGAAGAGCTGGCCCGCAGCGTCGGGGTCGATATGGTCGCGCCGTTCGGTTCGAGCCTGCATGTGTCGGGCAGCGACGAGGCGACGCTGGAAGCGGCGATCGCGCCCTATCGTCAGCGGCCGGGACTGACCTGGTCACGCTCCGACGCCACGCTCGAAGACGTGTTCATCGCGCTGATGAACCGCGCCCAGGACAACTTCCAATGACCGCCATGGCGCAGGGAACAGGCAGATCGAGCCGGCGCGGGTTCTGGCGGCGGACCTGGGCGATGCTGGTGAAGGAGTTCATCCAGCTCAAGCGCGACCGCATCTCGTTTGCGATGATCATCATGGTGCCGCTGATTCAGCTCCTGCTGTTCGGCTATGCGATCAACACCAATCCCCGCCACCTGCCGACCGCGGTTCTGCTCCAGGAGAATAGCGACCTCGGCCGCTCCATCCTGCGGGCGCTGGAAAACACCCAGTATTTCAAGATCACGCATCTCGTGCGCAGCGCAGCCGAATTCGATCGCCTGCTGGCCGCCGGCACCGTACTGTTTGCCATCGAGGTGCCGGCGGGATTCGAGCGCGCGGTTCGCCGCGGCGACCGCCCGGCGATCCTGGTGGCGGCCGACGCCACCGACCCGGTGGCAGCGGGTTCGGCGATGGCCGCGCTCAACGGCGTGCTCCAGACCGCCCTTCGCCATGACCGCGGCGTGCCCGACGCCGCGACCTCGCCGTTCGAGATCCGCTCGCACGCCCGCTACAACCCGGCCGGCGACACCTCGCTGAACATCGTGCCGGGACTGGTCGGCACAATTCTCACCATGACCATGCTGATCTTCACTGCGCTGTCGGTGACGCGCGAGGTTGAGCGCGGGACCATGGAGAGCCTGCTGTCGATGCCGATCCGGCCGGTCGAGATCATGCTGGGCAAGATCGTGCCCTACATCATGGTCGGATTCGTGCAGGCGGCGCTGATCCTGGGCATCGGCATCCTGGTGTTCGGCGTGCCCCTGCTCGGCAGTCTGCTGCTGCTGTCGCTGCTGTCGACGCTTTTTATCACTGCCAACCTGTCGATCGGCTACACCTTCTCGACGCTGGCGCAGAATCAATTGCAGGCGATGCAGATGTCAATCATGTTCTTTCTGCCCAATATTCTGCTGTCCGGTTTCATGTTTCCCTTCGCCGGCATGCCGGTCTGGGCGCAGTGGATCGGCGAAGCGCTGCCGCTGACGCATTATCTGCGCATCGTGCGTGCGATCATGCTGAAAGGCGCCGAATTGCCGAACCTCTACTATGACACGCTGTGGCTGACCGGGTTGATGCTGCTGGCGATGACCATTGCCGTCGCGCGCTTCCGCCGCACGCTTGATTGACGGCACCGCGAGTCAGCGCCGCGTTAGCACGCCGACCCGCAGATAGCCGCCGTTGCGGTCATCCGAATCGCGCGCATAGCCGAGCCCCATCGACCATTCGAAGTCCGCAGCCCGGAACGCCGTGGCGTGCACGCCGGCGCGATACTGCTGATAGCGGTCGCCGCCCAGCGCCATCACCTCGGGACCGATCCAGGCACGGCCGAACAGGTGCCAGCCGATGGCGGCGCGCGCCCAGTAGTTTGGTCCGATGGTCGATAACGACACCGATCCCGTCGCCATGAAGGTGTCGCTCGGCTGGTACCAGAGATCGGCGCCGAGCCGTATCCCAGCATGCGAGCCGCGCATCCGGTTGCCAAGGTCGTTCGGCGTCAGGCGGTGCGACTGGACATCCGGCCCGGCGAACAGCGTGACTTCGAGACGGTCCTGCTTGAAGCGCCAGCCCGCCATGGCGCTGGTCAGAGTGTATCGCCCGGTCACGGTGGCGCCGCCCGAAACGTAGCGGTACTGGCCGCCAGCGACGAGAAGCTTGAGGGTGAAGCCTTCGCGATACAGGCCGTCGGGCGACCACAGGACTCCCCCATGCAAGGAGCCGCCGTTGCGCCAGACATCAAAGCCGCTCGACAGCAGGTAGCGGTCGAAATGCTTCGTTTCAGCGGCGGCATCGGCCGCCGCGCATTCGCCGCCAAACACGCCTGCGGCCGTCGCCAACACGACGGTCACCACGCTACCCACGCAACGCATGGCGGCTCCCCCCGAAGCCTGCCTCGACATTCCGCCGCACCCGCAATAGAAACAACGCCTCGACGCCATCGCAAGATGAATCTTGCAACCCGCGGTGGACCGACGGCGGAATGACCATGGTGGATAGCGCGGCAGCAACACCGGACGACGCCACCCGCAGGCTCTCGATCGGATTCATCAACTGGGCGCATGCCATTGATCATTATGTGGTTTTGATCTTCCCCACGGTGGTGATCGGGCTCGAAGCCATCTACGGCCGCAGCTATTCGGAGCTGATTGCGCTCGGCACCGCCTCGTTCGTGGCATTCGGCATCTTCTCGCTGCCGGCAGGCTGGCTCGCGGACCGCTGGAGCCGGCGCAACATGATGGCGCTGTTCTATTTCGGCTGCGGCATCGCGCTGATCGGGGCGGCGCTGGCGCCGAACCTGATCATGCTGGCGGTCGCGCTGTTCGCGCTCGGCATGTTCGCGGCGATCTATCATCCAGTCGGGACCGCAATGCTGATTGAGCAGGCAACCTCGCGCGGCCGCTCGCTGGCGTTCAACGGCGTATGCGGGAACCTGGGGGTTGCGCTGGCTGCCGGCATCACCGCCGTCCTGGCGTCGGCGGTCGGGTGGCGCGGCGCATTTTCCGTCCCGGCCATTGTCTGCATTCTCACCGGGGTTGCCTATCTGCGGCTCGTGCCCGACGACCGCCACAGGTCGGTGAAGCGCGACCGGACGCCCGACGTGCGGCTTGCCGCATGGATCGCCGCGACCGTCTTCGGCCTGTTCATCGTGATCGCGCTGACCGCCGGCCTCGTCTTCCACATCGTCACGGTTGCATTGCCCAAGATCGTTGACGAACGGCTCGGCGACGTATCGCTGGTCATGGTCGGTGGGCTTGCGACCGTCATCTTCGTCTTTGGCGCACTGGCACAATTTGCGATGGGCCGTCTGGTCGAGAAATTCCCCTTGCACGTATTATTTGCAGCGGTCGCGCTCTGGCAGTTCGCCGGTGTGCTGTGGTCCGCCTATGCCACCGGGATCATGATTCTTCTGGCGTTGGCGGTCGCGATCATTGGCATCTATGCCCAGGTCACCGTCAACGATCTGGTGATCGCCCGCTACACCGCCGACGCCTGGCGCGGCCGGGTCTACGCGGTGCGATACTTCCTCACGTTCCTGGTCTCCGGCGCAGCGGTGTCGCTGATCGCGCTGCTGCATGGACGCGGCGGATTCGACCTGGTGCTCGGGGTGACTGCCATGATCGCGCTCGGCTTCGTCATCGCGACCGCTGCGATTGCGGTGCTGGTTAACGGTGTCGAAAAGGAGCGCGCGAGCGTCCCGCAGCCGGCGGAGTAAGCGCGCCGATTAATTCGCGGCAATGTTCGCGCGCGGCCATCTTTCCGCCTTGCTTGATCTTTATCCGCCCGCGCTCCTTCGGGACGCCTTGTGTCCGGGCTCGTAAACCTGGCTGGCGCGGTGCGCCCTGCGCGGCCGCGTTCCGCAAACGAAGGTACCAGGGATGCAGCTCTTGGAGAGCGCCGGGGAAACCCGGAGGTACAGGTTCGATTCCTGTCGTCTCACCTAACGCGAGGATAGCTCAGTGGGAGAGCACATGACTTGTAATCATGCTGTCGCGGGTTCGACTCCCGCTCCATGCTCCGGTTTCAGCTTACCAGGCTGACTGCCCATGAAGGGACCGGACGCGTGCTTCAGTCGCGGTCCGGTCGTTGTGCCGCAAGGCTCCTCGCCCGCATCGTGACACCGTAGGACCGGCTTTGCGCCGCGGCGGATACCGCCCGCGCGAATGACGGGTCGACCATTCGGCCGCCGTGCCTCGGCACGGCGAGCGAATGCGTGCGCCTGCCATTGACGCGGACTCAAGCTGCGGCCCGCCGATCGCGCGGGAAGCCGCATCCGGGACCCATATCCTCGAAATTGCAATCCGGCCGTCGCCGATACGGGGCGGCCAACGAAGGAGATGTGCCATGATCCGGCACCTGTTCGTACTGCGCGTGACGGTCAAGGATGGCGAACGCGCCTTCCTCATGCGCAGCGGCCGCTTCGAGCGCGTGCTCGAGCCCGGCCGCCACGCGCTGTTCGACCCCCGCCGCGAGCTGGGCGTCGAGCTGCACAATGTCGTACGCGCCGAATTTTCGGCCGAGCGCTTCGCCGTGCTCAAGGCGGCGCGGCCCGATCTCGCGGCCGCGCTGTTCGAGGAGGTGGCGACCAAGGCCGACGAAATCGCCATCGTCAGCCTCGACGGCCGGCCGATGCATCTGATGGCGCCGTGGCAGACGCGCGTGTTCTGGAAGGTCGCGACCACGGTCGCGGTCGAGCGCATCGACGTTGCGGCCGACCCACGCGTTGCGCCGCGCCTCCTCGCGATGGTCGCGCGCGAGCGCAACACGCTCGTCGCCGAGCACGTGGTCGAGGCGAACGAGGCGGGTCTGCTCTATGTCGAGGGTCGTCTCGTAGAGCGGCTCGCGCCCGGCCGCCACGCCTTCTGGACGGCGGGCCGCAAGATCGAGGTCAAGCGCCTCGACCTGCGTCCGCAGGCTGTGGAGATTACGGCGCAGGAGATGCTGACCAAAGACCGCATCGCGCTGCGCGTGACGCTCACGGCGTTCCGCCGGATCGTCGATCCGGAGCGGGCGGTGGCCGTAGTCGCCAACGTGGACGAGTGGCTGTACCGGCTGGTGCAGTTCGCGATCCGCGAGGCGGTGGCCGCGCGCACGCTCGACGAGGTGCTCTCGGCCAAGAACGCGCTCGATCAGGAGCTGCGCGCCTTCGTGCGCGAGCGCATCGCGGAGACCGGCATCGAGGTGACCGAGCTCGGCGTCAAGGACGTGATCCTGCCGGGCGAGGTCCGCGAACTGGTCAACAAGGTGGTGGAGGCGGAGCGGCTCGCCAAGGCGAACCTGATCCGCCGCCAGGAGGAAACGGCCGCGACGCGCTCGCTCCTCAACACCGCGAAGCTGATGGAGGAGAACCCTCTGCTGCTTCGTCTCAAGGAGCTCGAATCACTCGAGCGCCTGGTGGAGAAGGTCGGCCGCATCGACCTGCATGCCGGTGAGGGTGCGGGCCTCGATGCGCTGCTGACGCGGCTCGTGCGGCTGAAGGCGCCCGACGCTGCGTGACGCGAAGGAGAAGGGCCGCCGGGGGCGCTCCGGCGGCCCTTCGAGTTTGCAGGCTTTCGCCCTTGCGGAACCAAACTGGAGTTACCATGTTAGACAACAAGGCAAGGTCGAGCCGCGAGGTTCCCTTGCCAATGACGGCCACGAATAGCGGGTGACGCCGGATGTACGCGCACCCACCCATTCGTGGTCGTTAGCATTTTCGGCGCCGGGCCGCTTCACCCGCCACAGCAGTGGCGTGGTGGGTGGGACTCGCGCGATATGCACGGCTATCATGTCGGTGTGCGCCCCAAACTCCTGCAACGCGGACTGGTGCCGTTCTTCATCGTGCACTTCGGCTTCATGGCCTGGCACTTCTTCTTCCTGACCGTGTTGTTCGGCCGGCTTCTCGACCGACTGGGCCGGTCTGCCGGGATTCGTCTCGGGACTTCTGGTCAAGCATGGACTCTGGCTGGTGCTGATCGCGTTGTTCGTCAGTCGCCACGCTGATCGAGCTGTTCAAGACCAAGGCGGCGGCGTACCTGATCGCGCTCAAGATCCTGGTGGACGTCGCCGCGCACGTGCGCAAGAACTTCCAGGCGGCGTCGACGACACGCTCCGGCGTCATCGCGCCTTGAGCCGTTCAATCAGCGCCATGGCGCCGGCGGGCGCACGCAATTTTCCTTCGTGGATGACGTAAGCGAACACGTCGCGGGGCTTGCCGCTTGCCTGCGCGGGCGGCGCGATGCGCGGCAGATCGCCGGGCTCGCCGCCGGCTGCCCAGGTGCGCAGCCGTTCGCTCCAGTCGCCAATCGCCTTGGGCGGGTAGGCAGTGGCAACCGTATCCTTGCCCTGCTGGAGCCGCGCGTAGATGAAGTCGCCGGTAACGTCGGCGATATTCGGATAACGGGCGTGGTCGGTGAAGACGACGGGCAGTTTGAAGCGGCGCAGCAGCGCGACGAATGCCGGCCTCTTGAAGCTGGCATGGCGGACTTCGATGACATGCCGAATGGCGCACCCGTTGAACGTGCCGGGCAGCAGCTCCAGGAATCCCCCGAAATCGGCCTCGTCGAATGTCTTGGTCGGCGCGAACTGCCAGAGGATGGGCCCCAGACGCGTCCCAAGTTCGGTCACGCCGCTGTCGAGAAAGCGAGCGATCGAGTCGCCGGCGTCCTTCAGGACGCGGCGGTTGGTGGCGTACTGAATGGCCTTGAGTGCGAACACGAAACCATCGGGCACTTCGCCTGCCCATTTCCGATAGGTCGCCGGCGACTGCGTGCGGTAGAACGTGCCGTTGACCTCGATCGAGGTCAGGCGCTCGGCGGCATAGGCCAGTTCTTTCGCGTGCGGCAGGCCCTTCGGATAGAACGTGCCGCGCCAGGGCTCGAACGTCCAGCCGCCGATGCCGATCCGGATTTGGCCTGACTTGGCTGTCATGAGGGAGTCACATCACCATGCTACACCGCCGTCCAAGTGGTGATGGCGGCGTGTTACTGTAAGCCCGCATCACCCTGACGGCCACGGTTGAGATCGGCGACGCCGGATGAACGCGCGCCCCTCGTTCGTGGTCGTTTTCGTTTGCCTCGCCAGTCCCTCTCCCCAAATGCCGAAGGCCCGGATCGCTCCGGGCCTTCGTCATGCTTGTCGATTTGCGTCTTAGAAGTCCATGCCGCCGCCGCCCGGCATCGCGGGCATGGCCGGCTGGTTCTTCTTCGGCACCTCGGCGACCATCGCCTCGGTGGTGATCAGCAGCGCGGCCACCGACGCGGCGCCCTGCAGCGCCTGACGCACGACCTTGGTCGGGTCGATGATGCCCTTCTTGACCAGGTCCACGTATTCGCCGTTCTGGGCGTCGAAGCCGAAGGTGTACTGGTCCTTCTCCACGATCTTGCCGACGATCACCGAGCCGTCCTCGCCGGCATTGATCGCGATCTGGCGTGCCGGAGCCTGGATCGCCTTGCGGACGATGTCGACGCCGGTGCGCTGGTCGTCGTTCGCGGTCTTGACCTTCTTGAGCACCTCGCCGGCACGCAGCAGCGCCACGCCGCCGCCCGGCAGGATGCCTTCCTCGACTGCGGCGCGGGTCGCGTGCAGCGCGTCATCGACGCGGTCCTTGCGCTCCTTGACCTCGACCTCGGTCGCGCCGCCGACGCGGATCACCGCGACGCCGCCGGCGAGCTTGGCCAGCCGCTCCTGGAGCTTCTCGCGGTCGTAATCGGAGGTGGTCTCTTCGATCTGGGCCTTGATCTGGTTGATGCGGCCCTCGATGTCGGCCTTCTTGCCGGCGCCGTTGACGATGGTGGTGTTCTCCTTGTCGATCATCACCTTCTTGGCGCGGCCCAGCATGCTGAGCGTGACGTTCTCGAGCTTGATGCCGAGATCCTCCGAGATCGCCTGGCCGCCGGTCAGGATCGCGATGTCCTGGAGCATGGCCTTGCGGCGATCGCCGAAGCCCGGCGCCTTCACCGCCGCGACCTTCAGGCCGCCGCGCAGCTTGTTGACCACGAGCGTGGCGAGCGCCTCGCCCTCGACGTCCTCGGCGATGATGAGCAGCGGCTTGCCGGTCTGCACCACGGCTTCGAGCAGCGGCAGCAGCTCCTGGAGGCCCGACAGCTTCTTCTCATTGATGAGAATGTACGGGTCGTCCATCTCCGTGCGCATCTTGTCGGCGTTGGTGATGAAGTAGGGCGAGATGTAGCCGCGGTCGAACTGCATGCCTTCGACCACGTCGAGCTCGGTCTCCAGCGACTTCGCCTCCTCGACCGTGATGACGCCCTCATTGCCGACCTTCTTCATCGCCTCGGCGAGGAAGCGGCCGATTTCGGCGTCGCCATTGGCGGAGATGGTGCCGACCTGGGCGATCTCGTCGTTGGAGGTGACCTTCTTGGAGTTCTTCTTGAGATCTTCGACGATGGCCTCGACCGCGAGGTCGATGCCACGCTTCAGATCCATCGGGTTCATGCCGGCGGCCACCGACTTGGCGCCTTCCTTGACGATGGCGGCGGCGAGCACGGTCGCCGTTGTGGTGCCGTCACCGGCCGAGTCGGAGGTCTTGGACGCGACCTCGCGCACCATCTGCGCACCCATGTTCTCGAACTTGTCTTCAAGCTCGATTTCCTTGGCGACGGTGACGCCGTCCTTGGTGATCCGCGGTGCGCCGAACGACTTGTCGAGCACGACGTTGCGGCCCTTGGGGCCGAGCGTGACCTTGACGGCATTGGCGAGTACATCGACGCCGCGCAACATCTTGTCGCGGGCTTCGACCGAGAATTTGACTTCCTTGGCAGCCATTTGAATTCGCTCCGTTCGTTTGCTCCTCATCCTGGGGAGGCGCGTAGCGCCGTCTCGAAGGATGAGGCCGATGAATATTTCCGGGTCTCGTCCCTTCGAGACGCGCCTCCGGCGCTCCTCAGGACTAGGACCGGCGTGATTACGCGGCCTTCTTGCGGGCGACCGGCTCTTCGATGACGCCCATGACGTCGGACTCCTTCATGATCAGGAGTTCCTCGCCGTCGATCTTGACCTCGGTGCCCGACCACTTGCCGAACAGCACGCGGTCGCCGACCTTGATGTCGATTGGGATCAGCTTGCCGTTCTCGTCGCGGCCGCCCGGGCCGACGGCGATGACTTCACCCTGCGAGGGCTTCTCCTTGGCGGTGTCGGGAATGATGATGCCGCCGGCGGTCTTTTCCTCGGCATCGATGCGCTTGACGACGACGCGGTCGTGAAGCGGTCGGAATTTCATGGAAATCCTCCTCGAATGATTTGATTCGTCGGTGAAGGCAGCCGCCGGAAGTTCGGCCCCCGCGACTGCTTGGTCGCGACATAGGTCGCACGATTTTGGCCCGCAAGAGGGGTCGGGGAAATTTTTAGCACTCATTCCGGGAGAGTGCTATCAGCCGAGCAAATATCTGAAATTGTTTGGTTAATCCGGGCAGCCCCGCGTCCGGGCCGGTGCCGGGCGCCTTGTCAGCAGCCGCTGGCCGATGCTGCTAGTGCGTTGAAAATGCACACTTAATTTATCTTTTAGGCTTGCAATTGGAACCAGGGTTTTCGGACACTCATTGTCCCCTCAACGGAGGACAGACATGGTCTCGGAAGGCTTCAGGAAACAGTTGGAAGGCTACGGCCTGACCACGGCGCACATTCTCTATCGGATGCCCGACCACCAGGCGGTGCTGCAAACCTATGTCTGGCAGGACTACGACCTGTTCCCGAAGTTTCCGGTGCTGCACAAGTTCCTGGCGTTCTGGCTGGAGAAGCTCGACGGTCCGCTGCATTCGGTGACGGTGGCGCATGCCCGCCTGATCAAGCCCGCCGAGATCCGCACGCTCGACGGCGATTTCCGGCTGCATTGAGCCTCCAGCTTTCATCTGCCATTTGCTCAAAGCTTCGCCGGCCCTGTCGTTTGCGGCCCGGGCGAGGCCGTGTCCCTTTTTTCCGTTCCCCCTCCCTTACCCTCCCCCGCAAGCGGGGGAGGGATGGGTGGGGGCTAATGGAGCGCCGGGAGGCGCCAGGGGACCAGCGGGTCCCCTTGACGGGCCATGACGCGGCCCGCCGGGAACGCTTGCGAGGCGTCCCCTCCCTCCAGTGACGTAGGAGGGAGGCGCCTCCCGGCGCTCCACCGACCAGAGCGGGTTTTCCCGTCTCCCGGTCAGCACCGCGGCGTCCTATCGGTCGCCGCCCTCGCTCGACTTTCGGCGCCTCTAGATGCGCGTCCGGCCGGGCGAGGATATGGATAATATACCTATGAAAAAGTGCCCGTCAAGGATTTAATTCAGGCCATGCGAAGGCAGGCGCGACTCTTCAAAGATTCACGTGGCCGGGCTTGTCCCAGTGATGACAGTGGTGGAACCCGCAGTGCTGGAGAGTCACTCCTCATGAAACGCCGCCGGCTTTGGCGGCACGCCGTGGAAGCCCAACTCCTGCCAGCGCGCTGCGGCGCGCTCGTACACCTCGCGCCGCAACAGCGTCGACTGCGGAAACTCCTTCAAATGCTTGTGCGGCTTGCAGGCGTTGATCAGCACCTTCGAGCCGTAGGGCCGCGCGTCCGGCGGGACCTGCGACGGGTCGAGCCCGGTCGACCAGGTGTTGCGCAGGATGTCGAGGTCCTCCGCCGGATGGCAACGCGTCGATAAGGCCCACAGCACGTCGTTGACGTCGGTCGGGTCGACGTCCTCGTCCACGACAATGACCCACTTGGTGTAATAGGCCGCCGCCGGGCATTGCGCGGTCAGCGCCAGCACCTGCGCGGCGTGGCCGGCGTATTGCTGCTGCATCGAAACCACCACCATGCCCCAGCCCGACGCGGCAGCTGGATGCGCGTAGGCGCCGACGACGCCCGACACGCCGATGCGGTCGAGGTCGTCGAGAATGCGCGCCGAGCGCATGATGGCGTAATAGGCGCCGATCTCGCAGGACGGATATTTTGCCATCAGCGCCGCGGTGAGGATCGGCGATTTGCGGTGATGCACCGCCTTCACCTCGATCACCGGCTGCGGCGAGCGCTCGCGCCCGTAATAGCCGGTGAACTCGCCGAGCGGGCCTTCGTCCGCCAAGTCGCCCTGGTGCAGCAGGCCCTCGATCACGAACTCGGCATGGGCAGGGATCGGCAGGCTGACGCACTCGGCGTCGGTCAATTCGATGGCGCGCCCCATCATGCCGCCGGCAACGTCGAGCTCGGACTCCTTTGAACCGAACACCTGCGCCGCCAGCATGAACAGCACCGGGTCGATGCCGTAGGCGGCGACCACCTCGCAGGGCTTGCCGCGCGCCCACCAGGCGTCGCGGTCGATGCCGCCGTGCTTGCCGGGCGAGGTGTAGAGACCCACGCGGCGGGGACCGTGCAGCATCTGTCGGTAGCAGCCGACATTGATGCGGCCGGTGTCGGGATTGCGCGTCAGCGTGATGTTGCCGGTGCCGATGTAACGGCCGCCGTCGCCCGGCCAGAACTTCGGGGTGGGGAATTGGGTGAGGTCGATTTCGTTGTCGCGCAGGACGATCTCGTTGACCGGTGCGGACGATTTCGGCACGCGCGTGGGCGCGATGCGGCGCTGCATGATCGCACGCGTCGCCGCGATCATGTCGGCGGTCGAGAGCGCAGGGTCGATGCCGACGGCGAGCGCATAGCGCTCCTTGCTGGCGCCCAGCATATTGGCCAGAATTCTTGCGCCCGATTGGTCGCCATCCAGCGTTTCGAACATGAGCGCGGGCGCCCTCTCGTGGCGGGTCGCAAGATAGGCGATGGCGGCAAGCTCCTCGTGGGGATTGACTGGCTTGTCGATGCGCTTGAGCTGGCCGTTCGCCTCCACCAGCGCAAGCCAGTCGCGCAGGCAGCGCCATGCGACGGGCGCGGCTTCATTCGACGCGGTCGGCCCACCAATGCGCCCGTATCCCTGTTCGTCCATCGTATCACTCTCGTTGCACCGACATCATGGGCGCGCTAGCGTGCCGCCGTCGGCAATGGTCTCATGGGGAGGATGCGTTGAAAATCCTGTATTTCGACGATTTCAGGCTCGGCGTGCTGAAAGGCGACGGCGTCGTCGATGTCTCGTCCGCGGTCAAGGATGTGCCGCATCTCGGGCCGCACGACCTGATCAACGGCGTGATCGAGCGCTGGAGCGAGTACCGCGGGAAGCTGGAGAACGCTGCCGCCTCCGGCCAGGTCATCCCGCTCGACAAGGTCCGCATCCGCCCGCCGCTGCCGCGCCCGGTCAATATCGACTGCATGGCGGTGAATTACATGGAGGATGGCACGCGCACGGAGCCGGCGCCCATCAATGCCTTCCTGAAATCGCCCAAGTCGGTGATCGGCCACGGCGACACCATGGTGCTGCCGGACGTTCCGGCCGGCATATTCGAGGGCGAGGCCGAGGTCGCGCTGGTGATCGGCAAGGCCGCGCGCAACGTCAAGGCCGCAGACGCGATGAACTACGTGTTCGGCTACATGAACTTCATCGACGGCTCGGCGCGCGCACTGCCGCCGCCGGGAAATACGTTCTACCAGATGAAATCGCGCGAGACCTTTGCGCCGATCGGCCCCTACATCGTCACTGCCGACGAGATCAAGGACCCGCACAAGCTCCAGGTGAAACTGTGGGTCAACGGCAAGCTGATGCAGAACTTTAACACCGACGACATGGCGCACAAGATTCCGCGCTGCATCGAATTCGTCAGCTCCATCCACTCGCTGGAGCCGGGCGACATCCTCGCCACCGGCACCAATCACCGCGGCCTCAATGCGTTCCAGGACGGCGACGTGGTCGAGCTCGAGACCGAGGGGCTCGGCCGGCTGCGCATCAACGTGCGCGACGAGCTCAAGCGCACCTGGTCGCGCGACACGCGGCTCGAACACAAGACCAAGGGCGGCAAGGGCGATTACACCCCGCAGACCGGCGGCAAGTACGCGCCGGCGGCCGGCTAGGCCGCGACGCCCCTATACCCGGTCGTCGCTGACGTCCTGGCGTTGGCGGCGCGAATGAAATTGGCCCATCGCGCGGTCTCGGATGCCACCAACCGGCCGAAGTCGGTGCGGGAGCCGGCGAGGGGCGTTGCGCCAAGCCGGGCGAGACGGGATTTCAGCCCCGGATCGGCGAGCGCTGCGTTCACCTCGCCGTTGAGCGCTGCAACGATTCCGGACGGAGTGTCCCTTGGCGCGCCGAGGCCGAACCACCCATGGGCTTCGTAACCCGGCAGGCTGTCGGCGACAGCCGGGATTCCCGGCAGCGCATCGGTCCGCCCGGCGCTGGTCACACCCAGCGCCCGCAGCCTGCGGGCCCTGATGTGGTCGATCGCTCCCGGCAGGCCGGCGAAGCATATCCGTTCCTCCGCGGCAATCACGCCGCCCAGTGCATCGGCCTCGCCGCGACAGGGCAGGTGCACCATGCTGATGCCGGCCTTGATCCTGAACAACTCACCCGCCGCATGGGACGCGGAACCGACGCCGGCCGACGCCATCTCGACCGAGCCGGGGTTGGCGAACCCGCACATGGCATAGAGCATGATCAGCCGCGAGCGCGCATCGAGCGCGTCGGCGACGCGCAGTCTAGGCGGCTCGCCTGATGCGTTGGACCTTGATCGCGTTTGCCCTCTTCATGGCCCGCGCGAGATCGTATGCGGCCTGAAGCCGGAACCATGTATCGGCGCTGCCGCCAAAAGCCTTGTCCAGGCGGATCGCCATTTCGGGTGAAATCCCCGAGTGGCCATTGAGCACGTCCGAGAGCTGCTTGCGGCTAACGCCGAGTCGCCTGGCGGCGTCGGTGACGCTCAAGCCGAGCGGCTCCAGACAATCATGGCGCACCGAGAGGCCCGGATGCGGCGGAGTCTTCATCGGCATGTCGTGTCCTCCTAATTCTCAGTGCTCTTGGATATAGCTTGCTTCTTCAATTGAGCATCCCCACGATCGCGCCGATCAGGCAGGTCGCCAGCGTGCCCGACACGATCGATTTTAGCCCGAGCGACACGATGTCGTCGCGCCGCTCCGGCACCATGGTGGCCATGCCGCCGATCATGATGCCGAGCGAGCCGAAATTGGCGAAGCCGCACATGGCATAGAGCATGATCAGCCGCGAGCGCGCATCGAGCGCGTCGGGCGGCAGCTTCGACAGCTCCACATAGGCGATCAGCTCGTTGAGGATGGTCTTGATGCCCATCAGGCTGCCGGCCGTGGCGGCCTGCTGCCAGGGGATGCCCATCAGCCAGCACACCGGCGCCATGATCCAGCCGAGCACGCGCTGCAGCGAGATCGGCGCGCCGGCGAGTTCGGGGAGGAGGCCGAGGACAGCATTGCCCAGGTGGACGAGCGCCACCAGCACGATCAGCATGGCAACGATGGTGATGAGCAGCTCGACGCCCGCCACGGTGCCCTTGACGATGGCGTCCATGGTGCTAGAGGCCACCGGCTCCGGTTCGACGAGGTCGGCGGTGGTACCCTCTTCCGTCGCTCCCCCGCGAGCGGGGGAGGCTTCCTCCGGCACCATTATGAGCGAGATCAGGATCGCCGCCGGTGCGCCGAGCACGGAGCAGATCACGAGATGCGCCGCTGCATTCGGGATGACCGGCGCGAGCATAGTGGCGTAGAGCACCAGC
>Ga0073934_10002248_pt1 | contig 41307 bp, 34 predicted proteins | sample LarsenN4metaG_FD_76834 | JGI IMG/M metagenome (GOLD analysis project Ga0073934, IMG submission 76834) | Hot spring sediment bacterial and archeal communities from British Columbia, Canada, to study Microbial Dark Matter (Phase II) - Larsen... ...
ATACCTGGCGGTACGTTATGCCTTGGCAGATTATCATAACCACGGGGTGCGTTATCCCGAGGAACTAACTGAATACTGCATGCGCAAATTCGGGAGCCTACCGAGCCGGAACCCCAATAATAATCTGTTGGATTGCCTGCCGGGCAATCCCCCTGCCGGGCTGCCTGCTAACTTTGTCGAGCGGTATACGGAACCTTCCATGGAGCCAAGCCTCCGGTTGCTGCTCGAGCAGATGTATCAAAATCCGGCGGCTTACCAGAATATTCTCATCTTAAATGCCCACGGCGAATTACTTCCGGTGCCTCCCATGCGAAATTATTCCGATGCGGCTAAAAATCCCAAATCCGGAGGCACAGATCCACGGCCATCGGTGAGCGGCTTCCCCTACGTTCGGGTGGTCACGCATCCGGAACAAGTGGAATATCAAAACGGAAGCCCCATCAAGCTGCGCGTTTATTCCTATGTGACCGATCCCGCGAACTTTACAACCCGCTGCGATGGGACCACAACCCAGATCGCAGGGGGTAATCCCCAAAGAGCTATTCTGGATAGGGACTGTGATCCTACGACCGGGAACACAGCGAATAAAGACGACGAGGTACCCATCGTGATTCGGATCAGCGGGGGCAATTTTACCACCTCTACCTTTAACCTCACCCGGGACCTCTTCGTACGACGGATCGTGGGGAATACACCGTTCAATGAGGATATAGATGGCGATGCCACGCTGGATACCCTGAACGAAGACGCGAACGGGAACGACGTGCTGGACACGGGAGAAGATACAAATGGAAATGGCACTTTGGATGTGCCCGAAAATATCAATGCAAGAGGCTCAACCCCGGACAATATTGGCAACCAGGACGTGGGCTATTTCAGCAGTAAAGCGCCTACCGTGGAGAGAACGGTGGGGGAAATGTGGTATGAAGCCCGACTCTGGCCGAACGCGACCACAGGTCCGGATGTGCTCATTTTGTTATATAATAGCCCCTTGCGGCACCAGCTTTATACCGGCGCCAATCCGGGACAGAACACAGGTCTTCCGGTTTCGGGGGGAAGCGACAGGAAGTTATACGGGATGGAGTATATCCCCGCCCCCATCGGGACCAATTTTGCCAGCAACCTGACCTCGGTGAGCAATTCAAACTATAAAAACACCGCCCGGTGGATCATTACCCTGGCCAACAGGAGTAATCTTCTGGATAACAGCCAGTTGACCATTGAGACCCGGATCGCGCCGCGTCGGCAGACCGGTACGGCCACCTATCCCTCCAGCGGTATTACGACTGCCCCTGAGACCAGCGCCCAGGACGTTCAATATTTCACCCGGGCCCTAAACCAGGGGTACGATCCCGCCGACCCCCATTCGTATATCCCCGAGGGAGGTCTCTACGGAACTTCAGGAAGCTTCAACTTCGTAACGGCCAATAATGTTCCCAGCAACGTTTCCAGAACTTACGTTTGGGTCTCGGGAATTAACTGCACGGCGGGAACTTCGGGTTGTAGTATAGCGACGAGCGCAGGCCGGGCAGGCCCATCCGGGCTAGAGGGTTTGGACTTCCCCAATAACCCTTATCGAGCTCCCTTTACGGAAAGGTTCCAGTATATGGGAGACCCTCGACACAGTCCCTATCTGGATGTGAAATTAGACCATCGTTACAACTGGTATTTTCTAAATGATAGTGTCCTCAATACGAGTGGTTTCAGCGGCTTTACAACTGCCGCCGGGAATGGCTGGGAAGGCTCTATCCCTTACGACTACCCCAGGTTTACAGAAGCCTATCGGATAGGGATCCTCAGGAGCCGATCCCTCTATAACAGCATTGCAGGCTATTCCTTCTACTATATGGATCCCGGCAACGGGATGGGTGGAGATAGTTCCTGGATGCCCGTAGAGCTCGTGGAAAGGAATGCAGTGCGTGTTCCGCTGACCGGGTTTGTCGATCGGAACGGGGCCGGCAACGGAACCTATAATACCACTAGCAATTACGTTAACCTGAATACCATAGGCCAGAATAACGGTAGAACCCGAACCGTCCGCCAGATGACCGGGACCTCCTGGTATGCCAAGCCCTGGCTGGGCGAGCTCTATCCCGACGTGAGTAACAATGGAACGGCGACCGTCAATTACTATTCCGACGCGACGGTAGGTTGGGAGCGGAGGGGCAATCTTCCCACCCGCATCGGGACTAACCCCCTTTTCCAAATGGATACGGAGGAGCAAACCTATCCCTCCTTCTGGGGGGCCGCCCGGATTGCTGCAGGGAACGGAGCTCCCAGCTTCTTCAACAACGCCGAAGGATACAATCACACCTTTAATACAGGAGATACGAATCGGACCGCTCGGGGTAATGAAATGGCCAATGCCTTCAATTTCAGCTTAAACAACACGGTCTTCGCAGCCAGGCCCTTTAGTCCCGCGCAAGGCGTTACCGGCCAGGACGAATTCAGCACCTCTCCCTACAACAGTTCCTCGATGCGGACCAACGCTTCTATCTTTAGCCCCTTTTATTGTAGACCTTCCGCGACCGGTTGCAACACCCCCAACTCTTCGGACCTGTTGGGAAGCAGCTTGATCCAGGTGCGATTAAATCCCAATGGGAGCTCGCAGCCGGATGCGGACGACCAGTTCGGGTATTTCATTATGAATGGGTTGGCGCCTGCTAACGATTCGGATCCCGACCTGGCTAATAACCCCAACTCGTTCCTGGCCACCTTCAACGTGATCACTATGACTTACGGGTTCATGCAAACGGGCCAACCCACCTTACCCGTCAACGGACAGGCTATTCAAGGTCCTACCTTTCAACGTATCCGCCAGCTTCCGCTGGTTCAGGTGATAGGTCCGGACCCCTCCAATACCCAGGCGCTGACCAACCCCCAAACCCTGACGGTAAAATGGCTGGTTACCTGGCGTCGGTGGGACGGTCAGCTTTATACCCCGGCCTACGCAACCAATACCTTCGAATCAACGCCCCTTTACTACGTCCCTATGTACTCGAGCGATGGGATTCAATGGCGATACATCATCGGGGATAACGACCTGGTTCCAACCCCTCCCGATGATTGGCAAAGCCGAGCCGCTCTGCCCAAACAAGACGGCGGTAAGTACGATCCGGCTACAGATCCTATCAATAAGAAACATTACATGTGCCGGGGAGCAGGGACCACCGACTGTCCTGGAACCATTAATGGTCCCTTAACGCTTGAGCAATATACCTGGAATCTATCGGGACTGAATCCTCCCCTGAACCTGGGCGGCTCCAATAATCCTCCCGGACAAACGTACTTCATCCGGGTCGTGGCCCACCGTAAGGACATCAACAATCATTTCGCTTACCATGATTTACAGATCAGGGTGACACCTTAAAGGGAGAAACCGGGAAGGAGGAACGAAGAGGAAATTCCTCGTTCTTCCTTCAGCCTTCATCACCATGACTAGAAAATACTTGAACCTCTTGGGAACTGAGTCCGGAATGACCTTGGCTGAAATCCTTATAGTCCTCGCTGTTATGAGCGCTCTCAGCATCCTTGTTTATGACCTCAACATAAGCATCTTGACGTCCAATCTCTTCATCGAAGTCAAAAACGATCTATCTTTACAAGGCCAGCAGGCCGTCAACCAGATTAAAAATCGGCTGATCTCCTCGCGCCTTCTCCTGGCCGACCGATACAACAAGTCCACCGGTACCTGGACCGGCGTGGGAAGCTACTATATAGACCCTAATATCCTTGAGGCCTCTTCCCAATATCCCCCTCTTCCCACCATCACCCCCAATAATACGAATCCCGGCGGCAGTGAGTTTTATAACGTCCTCGCTCGTATTGAGAGCCGAATGGTAAACAACCAGACCCAATTGGTCATGGCGCTGGTACCTTCAAGCTCTGCCCAGGCAGATTCGGGGCTAAGCGCTGCCAGCATTGGAAATTCCATCCTGTTTATAGAAACTTTAAGCAGCCGCCGGGTTTGCCATCAGTGGGCGTACCCCAACGCCCCGGCTACGACCAATTATCTGGTAGATACGTACCGCCTCAACTACTACTACCTCCATCAAAAGGAGGGGAATCCAATAGCCGGAAAAAATTACTACATAGACCTCATCCAGTGGGAGAGCGTAGAGGTCGCAGATTATGCCCAGATTCTTCAAATTGCCACCCATATCAAGCAGACCCCTCCGGCCACGTATCAGAACGCGGAGAGCCCGGCTGACATCCTTAACCAGTTGAAAAATCCGGCAACGGTCAACGTCCATAGTAGTTGTTCGGCCTTTTTTGCGGGAGAAAGGAAGAAAGCGCCCCTCAGTTATGCCTGGAACGTAGATAAAGCGGCGACCAACATCACAGACCCTGCCTCCATCCGGGCAAACTTTTACACATTGAACTACAACAATGGCTTTAATCCCAACAATAGCCAGACCAACGATGATGTGCCCCTGGACCCCGTGGCCTCAAACTTCAGGATTCCCTTGGGGAAGGTGACCAACCTTCTACCGGGATTGGATACAGGAGCGATACAAGCGCGGACTCCTTACTCCATTGCGTTCAACAACGACTCCAGCCTCAGTGCCGGTCTCTATCAACCGATCCCTAAGAACATCCCCCATCTCGTTCCCATCCGGTTTAACCCTTACGATACCAGCAGTTTTGCCAGCGATAGATTTATGGGGGGATTTGAAATCGGCATTGTTCCCAACGCAACCATAGGATACCAGGTAAATCTGAGGTTGGTCCTGATGGCAGACTCCAGCGTTCTTCACCGCATGATCGCCCATGAAACCGTTGTCTTGGCGGCAACAAGGAACTAGCCGCCGACCCCTTACGAATTAACCTGCCGGGTAAAGGGTCGAGGCGGCTCCCATAGGGCTGCCCCAGGTAAGGGCGACCCTATGGAAGCGCCCCCACCGGTTCGCGACATCCCTACCCGGCATGGATTACCCCGTCGGTTAGTTTTCTTCCGGGGGTTTCAAACCCCGAAAGCTGCGATAAAGGACCAGGTCATATAGGATCTTGAGACCCCCGGCCAGGAAGAAGGGCAGGCTTAGCAGCGACGCGCCGAGGAATAGACCGGTGAACACGGGGGCGACTGAGCTGGCGAGGGTTCGAGCGATGTTACTGAGTCCGGCTGCGGCTGAACGCTCATCCGGGTCGACCACGGCCATGAGGTAGGACTGGCGCGTTGGCACGTCCATCTGCGAAATACAGAAGCGCATCAATAGGACGATAATTGCCAGCGGTAAATTGGGCATCAGGGGGACCAAAATCAACAAAACGTTGGAAGGGATATGGGTAAACACCATCGTATTGATCAGTCCAAAACGGGCCGCTACCCGTGCGGCTGCCAGGGCCGATAGTCCGGCGAGGATATTGGCGCCAAAGAAAATACCCCCCAACACGGCGGGCTCGACGCCAAAGCGGATATAAAACCAGTACGCAATGAGGCTCTGTATCACCAAACCTCCTGCGAACGAATCTAGCATGAACAGCGACGACAGCTTGAGCACTACGCCCCGCGACCGGTGCAAACCCAGGCGGCTGACCGTAGGCGTACTAGGTGCGTTGGGGGGGGGAAGCCTTGCCGCCCCCACCTCAACCGCCGAAGATAACCCGGTGAACAATAACCCTAGCCCTACCCCCAGCAGAGCATAGCTAAGGATCACCAGGCGATAACTGTTAAGGGGGGTGCTCCCCGAGCGCTGAAGAACCTCTGCCAGCATGCCCCCGCTCAGGGAGCCTATGGCCGTGGCAAAGGAGCCCACTAAGTTATACCAGGCGAAAATTTGTGTACGATGTTCGCCGGGCACCGTTTGCGAAAGGGCCGCCTGTTCAATGGATAAAAAGGGCCCCACTTCGCTGCCGCTGGGGCTGATCGTTCCAAGGATGGCGGCCAACGTTAGCAGAACCCTATTGCCCGTCAGCACAAAAGCCAGACCTGCAAAGGTCATCAGCCCCGCGCCGATAATCAACATGCGCCGCCGACCCACACGGTCGGCCACCGTGGTCATCCATAGTGAGATCCCGGCATCGCCCACCAACGTAAGGGTGAGCAACAGGCCGATTTGCTCATCGGTCAACCCCAGTTGCGCAAGATACAGGGTAAGTACGACGGATAGAAGACCATACGCAAATAAACGCACCACGCGCGTACTGAACAACAAACGACCCTCCGGCGTGAGTTTCCGCAAGCTCTGGAATCCTGTCAAATTTAAAAGCAGGGTAGATAATTTCTCCTTCAAAACGCATCTCCTTTCTTCCCCTTTTTGGAGATTAGTGCCTATTTCTAAAAACTTTCTCGAGGTTGTTATTTTATCACACGAAATATTTGACAATTTATACTAGACTAAATTTGAGGAATGCATATACTAAATTAAATTTAGGAGATGATTTAGGCACGTACAACAAAGATATACCTGCCGGAGTCTCGCTCTATGGTGAATCATATCTAATAAGGATCATATTGGGGGGGATTGGGGTTAGAGTAAGAATTCCTTTGTCATAGGGGTGTCCTAAGAGCCGGCTCCGCAGGGGTAGGGGATAAAAATCTAAGCTCTTATCCGAAGAGGAACCCATGCTAGATGTAATCTTTAGGAAAAGTTTAAAGATCCGACTCAAGGTTTTCTTTTTGTTGGTCGGACTACTGCCGCTGATCTTGTCTTCTCTCCTGTTCCTGGTCATTACTAAAAGCCTCGTCAAAGAGATGGCTTACCGTCGTTTACAAATCCTTGCCGAAAGCGCAGCCAGGGATATCGCGCGGGTTATGTCGCGTGGGCAAACGGGTATCAAAGTTTTAGCGGGTAACCTTATTGTGACCTCGCGAACGGCTACGCAACCCGAGAAAGTTGAAGAAATGCGCCGTATACAAAGGTTTTATGGGGTTTACGATCAAGTTACTCTGGCCGATTCCGAGGGAAAGGTTCTAGCCTCCACAGGAGCTAATCACCCAGAGAATTGGGCGACGCAAGACTGGTTCCTTGAAACCAAAGGCCGAAAAACCTCTGTTTCAGGCCTCTACCTCCTGAAAACTTCTCAGGCGGCGCTCGTTTTTGCAGCCCCGGTCCTGGATTCCCAAGGGGAGGTTCTCTATGTCATCTGGGGCCAGATGAATTTAGAACGCATCAGGGAAGCAACGGAACAGCTCGGAAATGGAGGGTCCGAATACGTCACTTTGGTTGATAAGACAGGAACGGTGCTCCTGCATCCTGATAAAGGAATGATCTTGAAACCCATAAATTCTCCGAAGCTCCTGGAAAGAATCCAGCAGAACAACGTTAGAATGGCTTCTTATCCGCTTTCTGATGGAACCGAAGTTCTGGCCGTGGAGGCTCCTTTACAGGGGGAAGGGGATTACGTTCCTCCAGGATGGCATGTTCTTGCAGTTAAGCCCGCAAGTGAGGCTTTCGCTCTGGTAGAGGCCCTCCAGGCCTGGGCCTGGATTATGATAGGGATAGAGTTCCTGTTCGTTTTATTCGCCAGCGCAGGGTTGACCCAGAATATCATAAAGCCCGTGGAAGCCTTGATCGCAGGGGCGCGAAAAATTACCAGGGGGGATTTGAAGAACCCGGTGCAGATAAACTCTCAGGATGAGCTGGGGACCCTAAATCGGATGCTCAACGAAATAGCGGAACATCTGGAAAGGCATACGGCAGGCCTTGAACGTCTGGTCCAGGAGAGGACGATGGAGTTAGAGTTAAAGATAGAAGACCGCGCTCGAAAACTCTCCGTCATTCATAATATCTCCCAGCTCCTCAGTTCCGCGTTGAATCTCGAGGAGGTCCTCCAGCTAGCGGTGGCTATCGTGGGCCGGGTCTTGGGAGCCGATCAGTGCTCCCTGTTGTTCATTGAGAGGGGGAATGCTCTGGTTCGCTCCAAGTACGAGTATCGCCAGGGGGAATCTCAAACCGAGCTGATTAATATCAATATTTCTCTGGAACGCTATCCAGAGCTTAAAAAAGCCATCGAAACCAAAAGACCGGTAGGGATTAACGATGTTCAAAAGGATCCCCTGATGGATCAGGTCCGCGACCTTTTGACCAGCTTAGGGATTCGCTCCATTCTCGTTTTTCCCCTCCTGTTAGAGGACAAGATGCTGGGGCTGCTTACACTGCGCTGGCGCAAAAAAAACCATATCCTTCAGTGGGAGGAAATTCGCTTGGGAGAGACTATCGCCAGTCAAATCGCCATTGCCCTTAAGAGCGCCCAGATGGCCACCGAGGGGCGCAGGCCGGACCGAACGATCAACGAATTTACCAAGGTCATCGTACAGGATCTGAAGAGCCCGCTGGCGGCCATCAGAATTTTTTCAGAACGGCTTATACAGATGGGCACAAAGGAAAACCGAGTCCAAAACGAACAGTTCCTCCGGAGTATCCTTTACTATGCCAACTTCCTCCTGGGGAGGGCCCATAATATTCTGGAAGTTTATGAGATGGAGAAGGGAAATCTGAAATTGCAAGAAGAGGTCGTTCCCCTGACCCGGTTGATCGAGACCGCCGTGGAACAATTTGACGTACGCGCAGAACAGGAAGGGGTTGCCCTCATCTCAGAAATTCCAGAAAATCTCCCCTCAGTGCGGGTCGATATCCAACTTCTTACGCAGGTGCTGGATAATATCCTCCATAATAGCATCAAACATACCCAGCCAGGTGGAAAAATCCTCCTCGGCATTGAGAAGCAAAAAGGCGGGGAGATCTGGATTGAAGTTCAGATGATAGGCAAAGGAATCCCCGCCAAATATCTGGATAAAATTTTCGATAAATTCCTCCAGGTTGAGAATTGGAAGACCGAAGCCGAGGTCTCTATGGATTTAGGGTTTTATTTTTGTAAACTGGCCATGGAGATTCACGGAGGTCGGATATGGGTAGAAAGTCAGGAAGGGGAGGGAAGTACGTTTTACCTGGCTCTTCCTCCTGAGCGTATCGTTGCCAAGTAATTTCATTACGAAGAAACGGCAGATCCGGACGGACATGAAAAACCTTGAAAACTCTAAAAGGCAAAAGGGCTCGGACAGGAAAAACTCGAGGGATTTGGCGCCTTTCCTAGGTTGCATCCCTTGTATGCTCGCAGGTTTGCCGGCCCGGCGTTTCTTTGTAGGAAGTTCTTACTGGCCCGGTCGTTGTATTCAAAATGAAAATGGGATGGCCCTGGCGCTGGTTCTCATGATCAGCACCGTACTGATGAGCTCCCTTCTGGTCGGTTACGCTATCATGGAGAGCGGATTCAGGAGGGGCACCCTGGAGCTAAGTCGAGACCAGGTGATGAGTGTAGCCATGGCGGGAGTGGACGATGCGTTGAGCTGGTTTAGATCCACCACGTATGGGAAACCCCCTATCAAGCAAGCGTTTGATCCCAAAAATGCCGGACAGATGAGGGGGACCACCCTGGTCCTTGTGCCGGAGACCCAGGACGCGGCCATAGGGATCGTGAGAGATTTTCCCATCGGCTTAAATAATAACTTATTCGGGCATTATGAGATTAAGAACGCCCTTGTGAAGGATATTACCGGCCAGAGACTTCCGGGTTCCGGGTCTAGTGGCTTAATCTGGTACATCGAAGCAAACGCAGCTATTTATAAACGAAACAGCGCCAGTGTCTCTTATAGTCAGAGTCCAAATCAGATCTTAAGGACCCTGACTATGGGAGCAGAACTTCGGCGAATGGCCCTAAATCCACCTCCAGCCGCCCTGACCACCTATCTGGCCAGCAACATTTGGATTCAGAGCAGCGGCGAGGTGCGCAATGATACGGGGGCTGCCATTTGGCACCTGGAGAGCACGGGCAGCGTGACCAACAACGGGGTCTGGTCTGGGAGCCCTCCAGAGTCTTCCATTTCGGACCCCAAGCTATTTAGCCGCACGGTTAGCCCGCTCACCGTATTTGGGATGGCCCTTTCTGAGCTTAAAACGTTCGTCCAGAACAGCCCCAACGGAATTTATGTGAATAACAGTACGGACTTTAGTTCCAAACTGACACCTTATCCCAGTAACTCTGCCAACCCACCCGTGGTTTACATAGAAAAGGGGATCAATTTTACGGCGGCAACCCTTACCCTCTATGACGCCACCGCCAACTTGCCCATAAATGCTTCCGGCGTGTTGGTCGCCGATGGGGTTAACTTGGAAATTTTGGGGGGACCGCCCGGGTGTGGAACCAACAGTTGCGGTCAATTTACAGGATTAGTTTATGTAAACGGAACGCTCCGGGTGGCTAAAGGCGCCATCCTTTCCGGCGCAGTTATTTCCACCCAAAAAGATCAAGGGGCCGGTGGATCTCAGGCTATTCAAATTGGGAGCAGTAGCACGACAGATCCCGTCACAAAGCTCATTTACAATAATTCCTGTATTTCGGATCTTAACCAGACGGTGGGGAACTATTCCATCTCCAAAGCACCCTATGTCCTCAAGTAAAGGCACCCTCGGGTTGAATCCAATTCGAAGAAGAATTCAATGTCTGATCGAGTCAGGGGGATTTGCATGATACCTCATCCAACCCAAAAAGGGATTTCAGGGGTTAGATCTCAGACCTCCAGTTTTCAACGCACCATCGGCCGCCCGTCATCTGTCATCCGCAGGGAGTCAGGATTTAGCCTGGTGGAACTTTTAGTCGCCGTAACCATTATGGGAGTTTTGGTCGTAGGGGCCATTACGTACTATGCGGCAGCCTATAGGTCCACAACTTTGGGGCAAGACCGGACTTTTTGTACCCAAAAAGCGATTCAACTCGTCAACGAGCTCAGGGGGAAAACGGTAGGTACAAACCTGAGCATTTCCTTAGTACCTTTTGATCAGGTCCTGGAAGATAGCTTCGGGACGATTTTGGAAAGCAGGTTTTCCCCCGTCCTCAGCCTTCAGGTCAGCCCGGATCTGGCCACGTTTCCCGACGCCCCTGCCAGCCCTATCAGCGGTAACGTTAGGGTGGGGGACCGGTGGAAATTCCAGAGGCAGATCGACGTACGAAGATTCTCCTACACCCAGCCTAGCACCGCCGAAGAACCCCTGCTGGTCACGGTCCGGTGCTTTTACACCGATGCTTTCGACCCCGATAAAGGCGGGCTCCCTTTAGCAGAGATCACGACCGTCCTGCGAGGCTTGATTCAGAACGTCCCCACCAGCCAGGTCTTCGACCTTTATGTCCTGGCGGTGGACAACGTTCCTGGCTGGTGGCAGACCCTCTCGGACCTTCGTTCCATCGTTACCGGCTCCATAAGCAATTTACAGGCTGCTAATCCGGGTCTGGGATATCGAGTGCATTGGATCACCCGCAGCGCCTTCGGTCGGGACAAAAGCTACACCCCGTTTCTTAATACCGCCCCGAATATTACTACAGGGACCTACGATGATATCGAACCCGTTTATTATTACCCGGGCCTCTTGGAGACTACGACGAACACCGCTTTCTGGCTGTATAACCCCGCGCTTCTCACCCAGGGCAAAATTAATCCGGGCACGGTCGTAGGGGGGGTAGGCGTTCCAGATAGCAATGTGTTTACAGCTAATCCCGTGACCAACGCCGCGCTTCGGACGAGTATCTTAAATGCCGGATTACTCTACGATCCCCTGGACCCCCCTAATAGCGCCACGAGCGTGGTGGACGACGATAAATATCTCGCGGTACGTTATGCGTTGGCCGATTACTTTAATCATGCGGTCCGTTACCCGGAGGAGTTAACCGAATACTGCATGCGGAAATTTGGAAGCTTGCCCGGTCGGAATCCCGTTAACAATCTGATGGAGTGTCGGCCAGGCAATCCTCCTCCCGGCCTGCCTGCCGATTTTGTCAACCGTTATACGGAACCTTCCCTGGAACCCAGTCTTCGGATCCTGCTGGAACAGATGTATCAAAATCCCCTTAGCTATCAGAACAGCCTGATTCTAAATGCCCATGGCAACCTGCTTCCGGTCCCCCCTTTGAGGAACTATTCGGATCCTGCCAAAAACCCAACACCGGCCGGGACCAGTACGGATCCGAGCGTGAGTGGTTTTCCTCATATCAGGGTTGTGACACACCCCGAACAACTGGAGTACCAGAATGGGAGTAATATCACGTTGCGGGTTTACTCTTACGTCACCAATCCAGAAAGTTTTGCAAAGAGGTGCGATGGCACCGCAACCCAGATTGCCGCCGGCAATCCCCACAAGGCCATCCTGGATAAAGACTGCGATCCCACGACCGCTAATACGACCAATAAGGAGGATGAGGTGCCCATTGTGATCCGGATCAGCGGGGCCAACTTCAGCAGTTACGACGTGACCCCGGGCTCCGGCAACCTCTCTGTAACCCGAATCATGGGGGAAGCCACCTCAGGCTATTCCAGCGACGTAGCCCCCGGTGATGAGGCCGCTGCCGGCGCCGGCAACATGTGGTACGAAGCTCAGAAGTGGCCCCCCGGGCCGAACACCGATCTCCTGGTTCTGCTCTACAATAGCCCCCTGAGGCACGAATACTGCGATTCCTCCGGGACTCCCCTCTGCACCATGACTATTGGCCCAGATCGTACAGGTCTTCGAACCGCGAGGCGAGCAGATATGTACGGAATCGGATACATTCCTTCGCCTATTGGGACCGCTTTCCCGCTCCCTGGTTCCGCGTCGGATACAAACCTCACGTCGACCGGGCAATTCGACTTCAAAAACACCGCGCGATGGATCCTTAAGTTAACCAACAGCGGCAATATGCTGAACAATAGTCAACTGACCATCGAGACCCGAATCGCGCCACGTCGAAACCCTTCAGAATCCGATACCGCTTATATAACCCGGGCTCTAGCTCAAGGATACGATCCCGCCAATCCCTATTCATATATCCCGGAAGGAGGCCTCTACGTGACGGGGGGAAGCTATAACTTTGTGACGGCCAATAACGTTCCGAGCAACGTCTCCAGGACCTACACCTGGGTCTCCGATATGACCTGTACCACCGCAGGGACCAATCCTTGTATAGCTCCTGCCGGCACAGGCTCCCCGTCAGATCCCTACCGGGCCGGCCCATCTGGAATGGAAGGCCTGGACTTCCCCTTTAACCCTTATCGGGCTCCCTTCACAGAAAGATTCCAGTTCATGGGAGACCCTCGCCACAACCCCTACCTGGACGTTAAGCTGGATCACCGTTACAATTGGTATTTTAAAACCATCAGTACTTCTAATGGGCTCAGCGGGTTTGACCAGACCGGCAACGGTTGGAGCGGTCGGATTCCCTTCGATTTCCCAAGATTCCTGGAAGTCTATCGGATGGGAATCCTCAAGAGCCGCTCGATGTACGGTAACGTCACCGGACGTTCCTTCTATTACACAGATTCCGGAGGGGCGATCGGCGGGGATAGCGGAACGAACGCCTGGATGTCCGCTTACCCCCTTGCCGAGAAAAACTGGATCCGTGTACCGGAGACCGGTTTTGTGAACCGATCCGGAGAAGGCAATGATAACACTTATAATAACGCCTACGTTAACCTGGATGAAATCGCCGGCGGGCACGGGGGCCGTACCCGAACCCTCCGACAGTTTGACGCAAACCCCCCCACAAGTAGCGCCTGGTATGCCAAGACCTGGCTGGGCGAGCTCTACCCGGATACCCTTGGCGGCGTCGACTACTATTCGAGCAGCCCTGCAGGTTGGCAACGGAGGGGAAATCTCCCTACCAACGTTTTCAAAATGGATACGGAGAAGCAAACTATTCCGGGACTCAGCAACTACAACCCCTCCCTGAGCCCTGAAGGGGAGGCGCCCCCCAGTTTCTTTAATAATGATGCAAAGTACAACTATCTCTCCTGGTCTCCCTCCAATAACACGTTCCGAACCTGTCAAGCCACTGACATGGCCAGCGCCTTCCATTTTAGCTTAAATGATCAGATCCTTACAACCTGGCCTTTCAAACCTAATCAGAACACGACCACGCCTCCCGAGTTTAGCACGACCGTCTACAGCGCTTCGTTGATGCGAACGACGGTCTCCCTCTTTAGTCCGCTCTATTACGATAGCACCACGAGTTGCAGCACCACCAGCTTCCCTAACCAGCTCGGGAGCGCTCTACTCCAGGCTCGATTAAATCCTAATGGCAGTTCCAACCCTGATGCCGATGACCAGTTTGGATATTTTATCATGAACGGACTAGACCCGGCTAACGACCCGAGCCTGAGTGCGGATCCCAACGCGTTCCTGACGACCTTTAATACCATCGCCCTGACCTACGGATTTATGCTGGCAGGCCAGCCGGTGCATCCTGTGACGAAGTCAACCCTGCCCACAAATGCCCAGGGCGTTACGTACAGCGGTATCCATCAGCTCCCTCAGGTTATCGTAACGGGTCCGGATCCTGCAGACATCCAGGCCTTGACCAACCCCACCTCCTTGACCGTCCGGTGGAGGGTTTCCTGGCGACGATGGGACAGTCAACTGTATACGCCGGACTATACCTCCAGTTTCTATGAATCCACCCCCCTGTATTATGTCCTTATGTATTCCACCAACGGGACTCAATGGCGATACATTATTGGAGATAACGATCTGATCCCGCCTGAGGACTGGTGGAGTCGAGGGGCTTTGCCTAAACAGGATGGAGGCAGGTATGATCCTAACGTAGATCCCCCTAACAAAAAGCATTATCTGTGTCGAGGAGCGGGAACTTCTGATTGTCCGGGATCCATGAATAATCCTGTAACTTTTGAGGAATATATCTGGAACTTATCTACCCTGAATCCCTCCCTAAACCTGGGTGCCACCCATAATCCTCCCGGCCAGGATTATACGATTCGAGTTGTAGCCCATCGCAAGGAAATCTATAACCACTTCGCCTACCATGATCTCCAAATCACGGTCCGGCCTTAGGTAAATGTTGAGGATCCCTGATTGAGGTTTATGAGAAGAGTCCCAGAGCATCGAGACGTGCTGAGCCCCGAATCCGGGATGACGTTGATCGAGATTTTGCTGGTGATGTTCATCATGGGGGTTCTTAGCGTGATCCTTTACGATCTCAGCCTGAGCATCCTGACCTCCAACCTTCTCATTGAAGTCAGAAGTGACCTGTCCTCGCAAGGGCAACAGGCCCTCAACCAGATTAAAAATCGACTCATTTCCTCGCGCCTGCTCCTGGCCGATCAATACAATAAGACCAGCAGCACCTGGACGGCGATCGGAAGCCATTATGTGAACCTTCTGGAAGCTTCTTCAAAATATCCCCCCCTTCCGACCCTCACGCCGGACAATATGAGCCCCGGTGGGGACTATTGTAATGTCATCGCTCGAATCGAGAGCCGAACGGTGGGGAGCGAGACGCACCTGGTGACCTTGCTGGTGCCGCCTGACGCTACACAACCCGAATTAGGGCTGAGCGCTCGCAGTATCGGGAATTCCATGCTGTTTATAGAAAACTTACCCGCCCGCCAGGTGCGCCACACGACCCCTACGAACGCCACCGCCGATTACCTGGTGGATACTTACCGCCTTAATTATTATTATCTTTACCAAAAAGCCGGAGATCCCATAGCCGGGAAAGATTATTATGTGAGCCTCATTCAATGGGAGAGCCAGGAGTTTGCCGACTATGCCCAGATCCTTCAAATTGCAACCTATCTCAAACAGGAAGACCCCTTAGACACCCCGACGGATATTCTGGACCAACTGAAAAATCCTGCCATCTCCCCCTTTCCTGAGGAGAAAAGCAAAAACCCTCTTACCTACGCTTGGGAGGTAGGCAAGGCGGCTACCCTGGACGCCGGCAATATAGCCGGTTCTATCCGTGGGAACTTTTACAATCTGATCTATAACAGCGTCTTTGACCCTACGGATGACAATCTTACCAACGATATCCCCCTGACCGGAGTGGCCTCATCCTTTCTCATCCCACAGCGCGAAGCCATAGATCTTCTGGCAGGGTTATACACGGGGGCCACCCAGGGGCGTGTTTCTTACACCATCGCCTTCAACAACGATGCTAGCAGTAACTCCGGTCTCCTCAACCCGATCCCTCAAACCATTTCCTATCTCGTCCCCATACGTTTCAACCCCTATGATACCAACAACTTTGCTCACCCCAAATTTATGGGCGGATTAGAGATCGGTATTATTCCCAACATAACCGTCGGTTATCAGGTAAACCTGCGGTTGGTTTTGATGGCAGCTTCTGCCACCCTCCGCCGCATGATCTCCAACGAAGAGGTAGTATTGGTTGCAACGAGGGGGTAAGCCGGCGGCCTGGATAAATAAAAAGGCACCAGACCCGATACAAAGTTAGACCTTCATTTCAACCTTGACCTCATAGTGCCGCGAGCGGGCATCAAACCGCGCAAGCAACGCCCTTGCCTTTGGGGGGACCACGGCGACCTCATAGTCTTCCCCTGCAAAAGCTCGGACGGCTTCTATGGAGTCGAACCACATGATCGTGACAAACTCGACTTCATCGCCGAGATTCCGGCGGAGCAGATGAATTCCCTTATAACCGATAATCTGCCGGTTCTGTATGCCGGGGAAAATTTCGTTTTTGAGGAGCGATTCATAAGCATCTGCGTTCGCAGGGGTGGTCCAACCATACCAGACGCGACTTATCATCTTCGAACCCTTCAGATAGCCCGCTTGCTCGCCTGGCGGCCTGCTCCACCTTCCCTACGGGAGGGAGAACGCAGTCAGGTACAAGCCGGATAATCCCTTTGTTTTTAACTTCTAAGATCCCTTCACCAGCCCAGGCTCGCCCGTGGCGCTTCGTGAAGGTCAATCCAGTTTTCTCCCGTGATCGGTCACGATTTCCAAGAACCGGGTGATCTCCAGATTCAGGTGCTCGTTCTCCGGGGCGCTGCCGCCGGCTGCCGCGAAGTGACCAAGCTCAGCCGGAGGGTTGATAAAAACGTGGCGGGCATCGGGAATCGAACGGGCGATCTCGAGCGCTTCGTCCTCAGGGGTAAGGAGGTCTTCCCGTCCCGACAGGATGAGGGTCTTAGCTGTGATGGCGCGGAGCGCCTTATAATAATCCCCGTTAAAACCCGGCGTTGTGCCCAGGTTGTGGGCGTCGATGGCCCAGGACTGATAGATCCAGTCGTTCGGATCCATGCGCCGCCACCCTGCATCCTCCAAACCGGTGATCCAGGGAATAACGTCACGATTATCCGGAAACTGGGCCTTGAGGGACGAGCGGGTGCGCACGGCGATCCCAGAGAGTACCGCCGTCCACAGGCGCATGGCCCGTTCCATCGGCGCTGTATAGTTCCCCCCGTTCCAATCCGGATCGCTCATGATTATCCGGCGGACGACCTCCAGCCACGCCGTCGTGAACGCCGGGGTCCGCCCCACCGGGACCAGCGCCACGATGCTATCCATGAAGTCCGGATGGCTTACGCCCCACTGCAGCGCCTGCATCCCCCCCATCGACGGTCCAATAACCCCCACCACGTGAGGGATGCCAAGCTTCTCGGTTAGGAGCCGGTACTGCGAATGCACCATATCGCGAATGGTAAACTTCGGAAACGACATCCGGGGCTGGGCAAGGCTATTGCTGGGCGATGTAGTCAGGCCGTTGCCGATCGCGTCCGTAGCGACAATGAAGTACTTTGTCGGATCAAGCGCCTTACCAGGCCCGATCAGGAAGTCGAGCCGGTGATGGTTACCGCCGAGGGCGGTGACCATCAGAATGGCATTGGATCTCTTCGTGTTCAGCGTCCCATGCGTGACATAAGAGATCGCAAAGTCCCTGATAACTTCTCCGCTTTCAAGCTTGAGATCGCCCATCCCATAAAGCTGGTGCGGCGGATCGTCCGGACTGTGGGCCGGGACGGGCACAACAGATAGCATCGAGACCATAGCAACCAACGCGGCCACCGCCTTCGGCAACGTATCGAGCAGGATATCCCTAAATGGGCGAGGGCGATGAGCAGCCGCTGACCGGCGCAGCTCAGTTCCCGGCTTGATAAGCGGGACGACGACCGCCGCAATCGCGCGGGCCCTCGCAATAACGAAGGTTCGATCCTTTGGGGTCACGGTATCCTCCTCAATTTCTCTACTCGACAACGGAAATAAGTTCTAAATCCTCATCGATGACCAGCCCCGTATCGGGGCAATAGGTCTTCATCGAGACCGCTTTTTTATCAAGTGGTGTGGTTTCCTTGACTTCCACGCACTCCGTGAAGTTGCCCGCAGGTACTCCCACAGAAAGATCCATATCCACGTGCTCGCTGCGATCCATAGCCACCCCCGGCGCGAGTTCCTGGAAGTAGCGTGCGCCAAGGAGGAACGCGCCGCCCGGCATAATAACTCCGGGCTTCGCCCCGTTCGATCCGGCCAGCCATGCCCCCTCGTGGCTTACAATCACGCCGCCTTCATAGATATCCACGTCCTCGCCGAAGTAGTAAACATCCTGGGTCCCACTGCATTCGGCAAAAAAGTTCCGGGAGATCTCCGCAAGTTCCCCATCGACCGTCTCCCGCTCCTCAACGACGCGGGTCGTCACCGTCTCCAGCTGGCCATTAATATCCAACGTTATGTCCCGAGTTTCATTGAGGACGGTGATGACGACCTCCTCCGTTTCATTACATCTCCCTTCGGTGACGCACCGAAAGTTGTTGAGGTGGAGCTGCCGGCCCGGTTCCAAAATGAAATACCGATTCCCACCCACGGTCTTAAATTCACATTCCCCGAGCGGGAATTCTTTGGTGAATTCGCGTTTATCTTGTTTGCGGTTGCCGGTTGCGGTCGATCGTACGCTGTCAGGTGAGAGCTCTTGGGTGAACCCGCGCTTATCCTGGCCCGCACCTATTAAAGGCAGCAGAACCAAAACAAGTGCACCGACGCTAATAGCTCTGTACTTCATGATTAGTTCTCCTTTCGCAGATTCCCTGACGCTCCACCTCCACGACGAGCGTAGAGAATCCACTATATGCACGGGTTGAACTAAACGCTCCGAGCAATTCTTAGACCGCGGCGATCTTATACAGACTCCCCAAAAATTTACTCCCCTTTTCAGCTCTGCCATCATATACCTCGGAACGCGCCCAGGAAATGGATGTCTGCGCCGTCCGTCAACGGGCTGAACCTCTCCATAAATCTCCAGATTCACCTATAGAAGAAGAGCTTCCCTCGTACTTCCCGTTTATCAAATAAAACCACTGTACCTGAGAAGGAGGATCTGGTCAATCAAAAATCCCGGGGTTAGGTAAACCTTTAATTCGATTTGAATCTTACGCCGCTAACCCGGATAAAAAACAAACGCACTTAGCCAATTGGTATTATAGAGCCCCGGGACTTTACAATTTCCACTTTGGCGGGCGTTTCTCGAGAAAAGCACGGAGTCCTTCCGCAAAGTCCTCCGTACCGGCCAGATGGACCGCCGCTTCAAGTTCGATAGCAAGCCCATCTTCATAGGACTTCCCGAGCCCCAGCGTAATGCAACGCCGGAGGGCCGCGAGGGCTTCTGCAGGCTTTTGGCTGAGGGTCGTCCCATAGGCCTGGACTTCCTCGCGGAGCTTCTCTGCAGGCACTACGAAATCCACCAGCCCCATGGCTAACGCCTCCTCCGCCGCAACCAGCGCCCCTTCGTAGAGGAAGCGCAGGGCCCGTGAGCGCCCGAGGAGTCTGGCCAGGGACTGAGTAGCGCCGACCGGTGGGATGAAGGCGATGTTGATCTCAGGCTGTCCAAGCCGCGCATCGGCTGCGGCAAAGCGGATATCACAATTCAGAATGATTTCGAGTCCGCCGCCCACCGCCGTCCCATGAATAGCAGCAAGAAGCGGCTTGCCGGCATAGCGCATCTGGCGGACGAGCGCGTGACAGATCTGAACCCATTCCCGCATGTCCTCTTGGGTCATCGCCTGCATAACCTGAATATCTGCACCGGCGGATAAGTATTTTTCCAGCGCGCTCGCGAAAACGACAACCCGGACGTTAGGATCGTTGAGCAGTTCGTTGAGGGCTCGAGGTACTTCCCGGAGCATCTCCCAGTTGAAGGCATTGACGGGAGGACGATGATACTCGAGCCATCCGACACGACCCTCTACATGTGTCTTCAAAAACTGATAAGTCATAACTATCCTTTCTTCACCTCTCGAACCTTTTCTGGAAATCTCCTTTTAATTCTGACGCACATCCGAAATCCGTACAGCTTAATAATAATATCTATTCGGCCGGTGGCAAGAACTTCCTACAGGAAGGCGGAAAACAAGACCCCGGCGTCCCCTATGCCGGCCATCGCTTTCAGAAAGTAACGACGTCTGATAAGCAAAATTATTGATTGCACTTTTTCCCGGATGCCATTTAAATAGGAATAGAGTTCTTAGGGCTTACGATATAATTTATTTTACACGAAATCCAGTTCATGAGTTCGCATTCGTTGGCCGTGGAGGGGCGTCCAGCCGGATGTCCCTACAGGGGTCACCTGACTTATTCAAGCAGGAAGGGTATCCTACTTAGAAGAAGGGAGGGAAGAGACCATGCATAAAAAATTAAGGCTCGCCGTCGTACCTTTGCTCCTGATTATCATCTTGCTGCCTTACTCTGCCGGAGCAAGGGCAGGGGAAATAAGCCTCATCATCGATACGGACGCTGCCGTCGATGACCTCATGGCCATTGCCTTTCTGTTAGCCCGCAAGGACGTCCGGATTGAAGCCATCACCGTTACCAACGGCCTGGCCCACGTTCGACCGGGCGGGATGAATGTGCGCAAGCTCCTCGAGTTGGGCGGGAAGAAAGACGTTCCGGTCTATCTAGGGCGTGAAACGCCGCTTCGGGGCCAGGCCGAGTTTCCCAAGGAATGGCGGCTTGGGGCCGATGAGCTTTCCGGGGTCCAACTCCCCATGACGTCGGGCAAACCGGAAGCCGAAAGTGCCGGGCAATACCTGGTCAAGAGGTTACAGGATCCTCGTCACCCTGCCCGCATTCTGGCCCTGGGTCCGCTCACCAACCTGGGGGAGGTCCTCCAACGTGCCCCGCAGGCCGCTCAGGCCATTGACGAGATGGTAATCATGGGGGGGGCGGTCGGGGTCCCCGGTAACCTCAGCGATATCCAGACGGATAACAAGACGGCAGAATGGAACTTTTTTATCGATCCTTTGGCCGCCAGCCTGGCGTTTGCCTCCGGGATCAAAATCACCCTTGTCCCCCTCGATGCGACCAACAAGGTCCCGATTGACCTCACCTTCCTGCGAGAGTTCCAGGCGAAGGCACGTACCCCCCTTGGACGTGTCGTCGGACAGCTCTTAGAAAGCTCCCGCCCGCTCATCGAGGAAAATAGCTATTTCGCCTGGGATCCTCTGGCAGCCGTCGTGCTCGTGGATCCCTCGGTGGTTACCCTGCGTTCCGCAGCCATCGCCGTGAAACAAGAACCTCCTGAAGAGGGAAGGACCGTGGAGGTCGCCGGGCACCCGCCTAACGCCCGCGTGGCTGTGGACGCCAAGGCCGCCGAGTTCAAGCGGATATTCTTCGGCGCATTGGCGTCACAGGAATAACGCGGGTCGATCATTTATGGGAGATTTCTATGGGAGATTTCGTGGAAACAGACCCTTTTCCTTTGCAAGTTCAGGGATCGATAGGGCCATAACGTGGGCCTTCGCCCGAGAGTCGTCGAGTAGATTTGTTAATTGAAAATTCCTCATCCCCAACTTATATTAGAGGCAGGAAAAAACCCGCTTCCATTGTTTACGCTTCTAAGGAGGGATAGGTATGCTTACCGTTACCTTAGGATTGCTGGTAATCGGAGGATTTTTCTTTTTAGGGGGAGAGCTTTTCGGCTGGATGGCATGCCGGAAGCCCGACGCGATAGATGTGTTTCCAACTGTAGAAGCAATGGACAAGTACGGCGGCGCTACCCAAGACGGCGTGATCGAAGCCTATTGGAGCGGTGGCATCGAGATCACAAAGGAGCCTACCTTGGACGCGATCCTCGAAGACGAAGACTTAGAGATGGAGGAAGACGATGACGATCAGGACGATGAGGAGCTGTAATTTTTTTCATGCCGACGTGCGGTTGTTCTCAGGGGGAGCAAATCGGGTAGGATCGCTCATGATGACAACGGGCACTACCCAGTTCCATGCGCTCAACATCTTGAAGGACAACCGCCTCGCACAGCTTTTATATATCAAAAGTTTTCTTCCGAAGGAACAGTTACGAAAAGTCTTAGATATTATCATCACATAAAAAACCTTCAGAAATTGGAATCCCCGCTCCACGCGTAAACGCCTCCACGAGGCGTTCTACATCTTTCCCATAGGTTCTAAGTCGCGTAAAATGTAGATCAAAGGAGGATCCAGGTGTCAGGACGACTGAAAGGTAAGATTGCTCTAGTAACCGGTGCAAGTTCAGGGATTGGCAGGGCCATAGCGTGGGCCTTCGCCCGAGAAGGGGCTAAAGTCACGGTGGCCGATCTGGATGAGAAAGGCGGGCAGGAAACCATCAACGGGGTCCGTGATGCCGGGAGCGAGGCCATCTTCGTAAAAACCGACGTGTCGAAGGCGACCCAGGTCGAAGCCATGGTACAGAAAACGGTTGAGACCTACGGGAGGCTGGATTGCGCGGTTAACAACGCCGGGACCGCTGCCGAGTGGGGACTCCTCCACGAAGCCTCTGAAGAGACCTGGGACCACATCATTCATATCAACCTCAAAGGGGTCTGGCTGTGCATGAAGTATGAGATCCCTCAGATGCTTAAACAGGGTTGCGGCGCCATCGTTAATATTTCCTCGATTATGGGAGTGGTCGGGCACATTAATAAACCTATCTATGCGACCAGCAAGCACGGCGTTATAGGCCTCACCCAATCGGCAGCGCTACAGTATGCCAAAGCCGGGATTCGTGTCAACGCGATCTGTCCTGGCTGGATACGCACGCCCATCACGGAAAGCAGGCTGAACGATCCGGAGAGCCGGGAGCGGATGATTGCGACGGTACCCCTCGGACGGGTAGGGGTTCCTGAGGAAGTGGCCGAAGCCGCGATATGGCTGTGCTCCGAGGCCGCTTCGTTTGTCACCGGACATACCCTGGTGGTGGATGGGGGGTTTCTCGCCCAATAGAAGGAAGGCCATATCAAGGACAAGGTTCGACCCCGTCCATCCAATCCTGTCACTGCTTCCACCGCATCGGTAGCATCCCAAATCCTTTGGGTTTCTGAGGAAATTACCGGGCCTATTCCAGGATTTTACTTGACCGGATCGTAATTTGTAAGTTAAATAGAAGGGATAACGGATAGTCTCCATCCGGCCACAGGCAAGACCTCAAGGGAACGTGCTGAGGGATCCGGTTATGGAACAAGGGGCTTTATTAAGGGTTGAATTGCAGGGGAAGCTGCTAAGGATCGCAAGGGAAGCGATTTATGCCTATTTAACCCGTAAGAAAATACAGGAAACGGAGACCCTGGAACCCGAATTACTTGCGAAAAGGGGAGCTTTTGTGACCTTGAAAAAGGGGAATGCGCTGCGGGGCTGTATGGGACAGATCGAAGGAACGCAGAGTTTATACAAGTTAATCCGAGCGGTGGCCATTGGGGCAGCTACCAGGGACCCTAGATTTCCTCCCCTTAAAGAAGATGAATTGAAGGATATCCAGATAGAAATCTCCGTGCTATCCTCCTTCCAAAAGATTTCAGATCCAGGACTCATTCAGATCGGTTTCCATGGCATTCTGGTTAAAAGAGGTCTTTTGAGTGGCCTACTCCTTCCACAGGTGGCTACGGAATACGGTTGGGACGCCTTAACTTTCCTGGAGCATACCTGCCGAAAGGCCTATCTACCCGGAGAGGTATGGAAGCATCCGGAGACAGAAGTCTATATTTTTACAGCTCAGGTTTTTAAGGAAGAACCAACCTTCGAATAATTAACGATAGATCGGGGAGCCTTTTTCGTGGAGGGATCCGGTTTCCTGGAGGAGTTCGTGATTACGGCATGATAGATATTCATACGCACATACTTCCTAATTTAGATGACGGGGCCAAAAACGTAGAGGAAGCGCTAAATTTGTGTCGGATGGCCCAGCGGGATGGCGTTAAAACCATGATCGCTACCCCCCATATGATGGAAGAGCATTACCATTATGATCCGGAGGTTATCATCCTTAAGTTCTTCGAATTAACCCACGTTTTAAAGAAAGCCAAAGTAAACTTAGAGGTCGTTCTGGGAGCGGAAGTTCATATCACGCCGAATCTGGTCCAAAAGGTTATCGATCGCAAGGTGTTGACGCTTAACAACACCGGTCGTTATCTTCTCCTCGAATTGCCTTTTCAGAGGATTCCTCCTCAAACCAAAGAGATAATCTTTAACCTCATGCTCAAGAAGGTCATCCCTATTATCGCCCATCCGGAGAGAATTGGTGAGGTCCAGGAAGACCCTAATAAGCTCTATGATTTTATCTCCCTGGGGGCCCTCTCCCAGGTGACGGCCCAGAGCTTGACGGGTAAATTTGGATCGAAGGCGAAAAAATGCGCTCTCCAGCTCATCGAGCATAACCTGGCCCACCTTATTGCCTCGGATACCCATTCTACCGATCTAAGGCCCCCCGGATTAACCGCCGCGGTCAAAGTAGCCGGTAAAGTCGTGGGTGAGGAAGCGGCTCAGGATATGGTGACTACGATACCCCAATGGATCCTTGCCGGAGAGCCTCCCGGGTACCTGCCGGAGCCTACTAAAATTAAACCCAGTTCCTTTTGGTTTTTTCGCTAGGTACGGGATAGAAAAGTTTCACGGCAAATAGCTCTGCCGATAGAAATTATCTATTGGTTATTCACCTTACTTTATCGTTAATTAAATACAAAATCCCCTGTAGATCCCGATTTTTATATTGTATATTAAGATAATCGAATAGGATCACGATCGAGAACCGATCCCTGCCGGTTAACGGGATAGCTGGTTAATCGGCCAACGGATAAACCGGTAAACCGGGTTGAAGGATTTATGAGCGACAAGGACAGATGGTATTTAACCAAGACCGTAGAGTGTGGGGGTTGAGCGGCGAAATTGAGCCCAACGGAGTTGGGCCTTGCGCTGGCCGGGTTAAGCAAACCGGTCGATGAAAACCTGCTGGTGGGAATAGAAACGGCGGATGATGCGGGGGTTTATAAAATCGCCCCGGACCTGGCTCTGGTTCAGACCCTGGACTTTATTACGCCGATCGTCGATGACCCCTACAAGTTTGGCCAAATCGCTGCCACCAATTCCATCAGCGATGTATACGCCATGGGAGGCAGACCCCTGACGGCCCTGAACATCGTGTGTTTCCCGATCAATAAGGTGGATATCGAGGCTCTGGGCCTGATCTTAAAAGGGGGCCAGGATAAGGCGACAGAGGCCGGGGTAGCTCTGGTCGGCGGCCATACGGTGGATGATGATCAATTAAAATATGGGATGTCCGTCACCGGGCTTGTGCATCCTGAGAAGGTCGTGCGCAATTCCTCCGCAAAATTAGGAGACCAGCTCATCCTGACGAAGCCCCTCGGAACGGGAATTATCTCCACGGCCATTAAGAAACGGAAAGCTTCCTCCGAGGCAGAAGAGCAGATTTATCAAAGCATGACCCAGCTTAATAAAATTGCTGCGGAAGAGATGCAGAATTTGGGGGCCCATGCCTGCACGGATATCACCGGGTTTGGCCTCATCGGACACGGCTGGGAAATGGCCAGAGGGAGCGGCCTGGGTTTGAAAATCTCCGCATCCCAGGTTCCCCTATTTGAGGAAGCCCTCTCCCTCGCTAAAAAAGGGCTGCTAACCCGGGGAGATAGAACTAACCGGGAATATGTTAAGGGCTGCTATACCATCGATGCATCGATCTCTAAGGAGTTGGTTCACGTGCTATTTGACCCCCAGACCTCCGGCGGATTACTGATCTCCATCGCCCCAGATCGAGCGAAAGCCCTTCTGGAAAAGCTCTGGGAGCGGGGTATCCTCGCCGCTCGGATCATCGGGGAAGTCATCGATAAGCCTGGCCAAGTTATCGTCACACCGTAAAATCAAAAGGTCAAGGGCAAAAGGCAAAAAGGATCGGGATAAAGGCAATCCCATGGGTTATCCCTACGCCTGCCTTTTGCTTTTTCCCTTTTGCCTTGCAAGCCTAACCTTCTGGTCCGTAACCCTGGTTTCTCGTTCCTAGGCTCTGCCTCCATAGGGATTCGACTTTTTTACGCGTTCTTGAGTCAACCCCATGGAGGCCGAAGCCTGGGAACGAGACGCGGACCAAAAGGGTAGGCTTAGTTTTGCCTTCTATCTCCCTTAAAGTTCTTGACACCGGAGCGCGTATTGCCTATATTATGGATGGTTGATGTACAAAGGGGATGGCCGGGAAAAAAATAGAAGAACCTTTATTTAAGGAGGTAAACAAACTGTGTATGCGGTGATAGAAACGGGAGGACGGCAGTATAAAGTTTCTCCAGGAGAGCTTATTAAGGTAGAAAAGCTGGAATCTGAACCGGGTTCTCAAATCCAATTTGAAAAGGTTCTACTGGTTCAGAAGGAGGACGGAACGGTTATCGGTCAACCTTATATAACCAACGCGCGGGTTACCGGAGAGATTCTGGCGCATGAAAGAGGAGAAAAAATTATCGTTTTTAAGTATAAGAGGCGGAAAAACTATCGTCGGAAAAAAGGTCACCGACAGTGGTATACGGCCTTACGTATTAAGGAGATAGCCGTGTAAAACGTAATGTGTAAAGCGCAGTGCGTAAGCCGTGAATTTACGCATTACGCCCTACGCATTCCGTTTTACGGAAAGTTATGGCACATAAAAAAGCCGGAGGTAGCTCCCGAAACGGAAGGGATAGCGGACCGCAGTACCGGGGCGTTAAGCGATATGCAGGCCAAGTGGTTTCCGCAGGGAGCATTTTAGTTCGACAGGTGGGGAGCAAGATCAAACCGGGTAAAAATGTGGGAATGGGTCGAGATTTTACGTTATATGCCAAGGTAGACGGTATAGTCTCCTACGAGTATAAGGGCAAAAAAAGACACTTTGCCAGCGTATATCCCGTCCAGACAGTCGAAAGCCCGGTAGAAACTGCGCAGGCGGTAAGTTAAGGAACCTGTCGTAAGAGGATAGGTATAGATTGGAATTGTTCGTTGACCAGGCCAAAATTCATGTCAAAGCGGGGGATGGAGGCCGGGGGTGTGTAAGCTTCCGGAGGGAAAAATACGTTCCCCGAGGGGGGCCGGACGGAGGTGATGGGGGAAAGGGAGGAGATGTTATTCTACAGGCGGATCGTCAGCGAAACACGTTGGTGGACTTTAGATATATCAGAACGTTCAAGGCCCCCAACGGGGCACACGGGCAGGGCAGCTTAAAGCAGGGGAAAAGCGGTGAGGATCTGGTTATTAAAGTGCCTGTGGGAACGGTGGTAAAGGATGCTGAGAGCGGAGAGATTCTGGCAGATCTTGTTGAGGATCATCAAACCGTTGTGATTGCCAAAGGGGGACGGGGAGGACGCGGTAACGCGCGTTTTGTATCTTCTACCCATCAAGCCCCCAGGGAATCGGAGCCAGGAGTTCCTGGAGAAGAGCGCGACCTGCTGCTGGAACTTAAATTGCTTGCAGACGTTGGGCTCGTAGGTTTTCCCAACGCAGGAAAATCCAGCTTAATCTCACGTATATCCGCTGCAAAGCCCAAGATTGCGGACTATCCCTTTACAACCCTGACCCCTCATCTGGGGGTTGTGAAGGTTTCGGAGACGAAGAGTTTCGTTGTCGCAGATATCCCGGGTCTCATCGAAGGTGCTTCTCAAGGGGCTGGATTGGGATTTCAGTTTCTGCGCCATATCGAGCGAACGAAAGTTCTGGTTTATGTGATCGATATTTCAGGCTCCTCAGGAAGGGATCCCCTGTCGGATTATTATGCACTCGCCAAAGAGCTGAGTTCCTACAATGAGGAACTGGTTCGTAGACCTCAAGTGGTAGCCGGTAATAAAATAGATATCCTGATAGATCCTTCCAAATTTGAAGAGCTCAAGCGCTTTTGTTCTGAAAAAGAAATCCCTTTTTTTCCCATTTCAGCAGTTACCGGAGAGGGTACCCAAGAACTGGTTAATTATCTTGCCAAACTACTTAATTAAACATCCGCTTCATCGTTCAACGTTTTAACTTTTGAGGAGGTTCATGCTTGACGTTCAGCTTTCAACCTCCCAGGAGCCGGTTTTTCTTACCCATAGAACCCCGTAACGTTGACCGCTGAACGGATCGGCATAGAACCCACAGAGCGCTTGGTAGATTTAACGTCTAAAAAAGAAGATGCGTTGTTGGCCGCACGAGCAGCTTTAAGTAAAAAGGCAGAGGACGTGATTCTCCTTGAATTAGGGGAGATAGTGGATTTTACGGATTACTTCTTGATCTGTAGCGGGACTTCCACCACCCAGGTGAAGGCCATCGCCGATTCCATTGAGGAAAAGTTCAAAGAAAAGGGAGTTCTACCTTCCCACATAGAAGGATATACGGAGGGTCGATGGGTTTTGATGGACTACGACGAGGTGATCATCCACGTTTTCCATGAGGATACGCGAAAATTTTATGAGCTGGAACGGTTATGGGGAGATGCCCCTCAAATTCCGATTGGGGCCTAGAGGTGAAGATCCGGGTGATTTGCGTAGGAAAGGTTAAAGAACCTTATCTCCGGGAGGGCCTTGAGGATTACCTCAAGAGGTTAACGCGTTATACCGAGGTGGAGTATATGGAGGTAAAGGATGAGAAGATCTCCCCTTCTTCCGACGCGGACGTCATTAAGAAGCGCGAAGCTGAACGGATCGAAAAAGCTCTCGTGCCGGCGGGGAGGTTGATAGCTCTGGACGAAAAAGGTCAAGGGCTTTCCTCTAAAGAATTGGCTGAATTCATCCAGCACCACCAGGTTCAAAGGACCCAGGTTTTACAGTTTGTGATCGGAGGAGCTCTGGGGTTAGCCCCTTCCCTTTTAAAGCGAAGCTTTATGCGCCTATCCCTCTCAAAAATGACGCTTACCCATCAACTGAGCCGTCTGATCTTGTTAGAGCAACTCTATCGGGCCTTTACCTTGATTAAAGGAGAACCTTATCATAAGGGATAAAGGAGGACGGATCAAGGAGAACGGAGGGGTTAAAAAATTTGATGCCTCCGCCCTCCTTGATCCGTCCTTCCTCGGTACTTTGATAGATCAACTCAAACAGCTTATACGGGATATACCTGATTTCCCCAAGAAAGGAATCCTATTCAGAGATATAACCCCTTTGTTGAGCGATGGTAAGGCTTTCAGAATGGTCATCGATGCCATAGGGGACCATTTCAAGGATAAAAAAGTAGATGTCGTCGTAGGAATAGAGGCCCGAGGTTTTATTATGGGAGCCGCCCTGGCTTACAAATTGGGAGCCGGAGTTATTCTGATCCGTAAACCCGGTAAGCTCCCTTATAATACCCACAAGGTGATCTATGAATTAGAATACGGAACCGATTCCTTAGAGATCCATGCCGATGCCATTCAACCCGGACAAAATATCCTGATCGCAGACGATCTCCTGGCAACCGGGGGAACCGTAAAAGCGGTTACAGAATTGGTCAAGAAGTTCGATTGCAGGGTGGTAGGTTTAGCGTTTATGATAGAGTTAGAATTTTTAAAAGGTCGGGAGCGATTAAAGGATTATGAGGTTTTTTCCCTGATGAAATTCTGATCCCGTCTTCTTGACGGCGCCCGCCTTTTCAGTCCGTAAGGTTTCCCTATACGTGCGCCTGTAGCTCAGTATGGATAGAGCAAGGGATTCCTAATCCCTAGGTCGGAGGTTCGAGTCCTCTCAGGCGCATTCCCTCAACGATTGGTTCCTACCCCGCTAAAATCCACCTGTAGCCACCGCCTGAGAGCCCTGTAGCAGGCCCCCAGCACATCTGAGGGACCGGAAAGGAGGACTCCATGTAATAAAGAGGCGTAGACATTTACGTTCCCATCCCGTAAGGAAATTTTTCTTTACCCCTATAGTTTTGCATTTTTTCGCAAGCAAAAGTTATAGTAAGGTGTTGATCATGAAGCGAGCTTACCAGACATTACTCTTATCTGCAATCGGAATAAGTATGATCATCGTTTCTGCGGTTTGTTGGCATTCCGTCGAAGAGATCCATTATTTAAAATCGTTTTATCCAAGGCAATTTAGCGTGGAGGAAGCCTTTTACGCTAGCGCAGTGGAATTAATCAAAGTCATCATCCTCAGCTTCCCGTTTTTCTTTATCACCGGCGTTGGGCTTTGTCTACTCCACTATTGGCAGAGGGGGCCTTAGGACCCCATCTGCCAAAAGATTTCGGGAGGTCGGTATGACGAACAGCCATGATCCCCATGCGCCCCTTCGAGAGGATGTCCACTTCTTGGGGGAGCTTCTTGGGGAAACCTTGCGGGGACAACTCGGTGAGGAGTTTTACAATACGGTTGAGCGGGTCCGTACCTTATCCAAGAGCGCCAGGGCAGGGAGCCCCGAATCGCTTCAAGAGCTCACCAAGACCCTGGAAGGCCTCCCGGTAAGGGATGCGCTTCCGGTTGCACGGGCCTTTTCACATTTTCTCAGTTTAGCCAATATCGCCGAACAACACCATAGGGTCAGGCGCCGCCGAGATTATCAACGCGACCCCAATTCATTACCTCAACGGGGCTCCTGCGAAGAAACTTTTGGGAGCCTCCTTGCATCTGGAATTTCTCCGGAGGCCTTTTATGAAGCCGTTTGTAATCTGCGGGTGGAGCTGGTATTCACGGCGCATCCCACGGAGGTCATGCGCAGGACACTTATTCAAAAATATAACCGCATTGCCGCGGCGCTTGAGACTCGGGATCGATCGGATCTAACCCCCTCTGAGCGCGAAGAAATAGAGGCGTCCATACGGCGTGAAATCACCGCTATCTGGCAAACCGATGAGATCCGACGTCAGCGACCTACTCCCATAGACGAAGCTCGGGGCGGTCTCAGCGTTTTGGAACAAACCCTATGGCAGGTCGTGCCCCGTTACTTACGCAGCGTAGATGCGGCCCTAAGAAAGTTTACCGGTAAAGCCCTGCCCCTAGAGGTAGCCCTCATCCGGTTTGGATCTTGGATGGGCGGGGATCGAGATGGTAATCCTTACGTCACCCCTGAAGTCACCCGGGAGGTTTGTCTCCTTACATGCTGGGAAGCGATTGACCTCTACTCTCGCGAGCTCAACGCGCTTTATTACGAACTTTCCATGGTTAAGTGTAATGACGAATTACGCACGAGGGTCGGGAAAAATGCGCGAGAGCCTTATCACGAACTCCTGCGGGAAGTACGCCGCCGCATAGCAGAAACCCGAAGATACCTGGAGGAGCTCCTCGCGGGTCGAACGCCTGTGGGTCTGGAAATCTATAAGACCTCCTCCGAACTTGCGGAGCCACTTCTCCTGTGCTACCGATCTCTCCATGAATCCGGGGCCGGTATTATTGCACAAGGTAACCTTCTTGACCTCCTCCGTCGCCTCGCCTGCTTTGGCCTCACCCTGGTACGCCTGGATTTACGACAAGAGGCGGACCGCCACACGGAGGTTTTAGATACGATGACCCGATATCTTGGGTTGGGTTCCTATAGGGAGTGGGACGAGCAACAGCGGCAGGCCTTTCTGCTGAAAGAGCTCAACGGTCGACGTCCGCTCATTCCGCCCGATTTACCGGCCAACGAGCGGGTCCAAGATGTACTTGGGACTTTTAAAGTAGCTGCCGAGCTCAACCCAGAGTCTCTGGGAGCCTACATCATTTCCATGGCGCAGACCCCCTCTGATGTGCTTGCCGTCGAACTTCTCAAGCGGGAAGCAGGAATAAAACAGGGTCTACGCGTAGTTCCGCTGTTTGAACGGGTGGAGGACTTGCGACGGGCCGGTTCCGTCATCCACCAGCTCTTCTCCATTCCGTGGTACCGCGCACACGGGGAGGGCCGTCAGGAAGTGATGATAGGATACTCTGACTCGGCCAAAGGGGCCGGGCTGCTTACGGCGGCTTGGGAACTTTACAAAGCCCAGGAACATATGACAGCTATCTGTCGCGAGCAGGGCATCCGCCTCACCTTTTTCCACGGCCGTGGGGGGACCGTGGGTCGGGGCGGAGGACCGGCTTATCTCGCCACCTTGTCACAGCCCCCGGGGTCCATTCATGGGACCCTGCGGGTTACAGAACAAGGGGAGATGATCCAGGCCAAGTTTGGAATCCCAGGTATAGCCCTTCGTACCCTAGAGCTTTATACCACAGCCACGCTAAAGGCGACCTTAACCCCCCCTCAGGCGCCCTCTCAACCCTGCAGGGCGCTCATGGAAAACCTATCCGCGATTGCCCATACAACCTACCGTAAAGTCGTTCAGGACCCGAACTTTGGGCGTTACTTCCGCGCGGCAACCCCGGAGATGGAACTCGGATCCTTGAATATCGGGAGTCGTCCCGCGCATCGGCATCCGGACGGTAATATTGAATCCCTCCGCGCTATTCCCTGGATCTTTGCCTGGACCCAAACCCGTCTCATGCTACCCTCCTGGCTTGGAATCGGTGAAGCGCTAACCTGGGCCATCGAGCACGGCCAAAAACAAGAGCTGGCCGATATGTACCGGAACTGGTCATTTTTTCAGTCAACTATCGATCTTGTCGAGATGGTACTGGCAAAAGCAGAGCCTTCCATTGCGGCACGCTATGATTCCATCCTTGTACCTATAGAGCTCCAACCCTATGGAGACGAGTTCAGGAAGCGCTTTTCCGCAACCGTCCGAGCTATCCTTGAAGTTACGGGGCACCAAGTGCTCCTAGAGGCAAATCCGGTACTTCGTCGATCTATTCAGGTGCGTAATCCCTATGTCGATCCGATTAACCTGGTACAAGTAGAGATCTTACGGAGGCTCCGTTCTAACGAGGCAGATTTAAGTTTGCAAGACGCTCTTCTCATTACCATCAACGGGATAGCGGCAGGTATGAGAAACACAGGGTAGCGAAGGGGGAGATAACGGTCCCTATCCAGTTCTCCTATGTCTATAAAAGACGATTCGGCTACCGGCAAGGGTTAAGGTGAAATTCTCCCATACGCTCGGCGTTAATAAATTCTGGTGCCCGAACTCGCCAGGGGTGTAACACGAGTACGTGTGGCAACCGGATGAAAGTGGCAGCATACCGAAGGCGCCGGGAAAAAGTAGACGATAATCGCCCAAGTCTTGGATAAGTTCAACACATGGGCGCCCATATCACCGCACTGTTCTTCGCCGACAAAAAATCTTCATCTTCCGCCCAGCTCGGACAAGTTCCGCGTAAATTTGTTTAAGCTTGACAATACTTCCCTGTATATGGTAGTGGTACCTTTATGAGTCATAAATAAGGAGACGGCTTACAGCGTCCAGATGCGATCCCATATGAAGGTGGATACACGGTTCTGACTTAGGGTCACCTCAGTGACGGTGTATCTGATGAGGAGAAGGAGGAAAGATAATCCATGAATGGACTCAAGAAGGTCGCCATTGTTACAGGAGCAGGAACTGGAATTGGCAAGTATACATCGCTGGCTCTTTTGCGGGAAGGATATTCCGTCGTCCTGGCCGGGCGTCGTGTGGCACCTTTAGAGATGACCGTAAAAGAAGCCGGGTCGTTTGGCTCACAAGCGCTGGTTGTACCGACCGATGTGCGCGATCCTGTCTCGGTGCGCGCCTTATTCGCCAAGACGAAAGAGGTTTTTGGTCGGCTCGATCTGTTGTTTAACAATGCAGGGATCGGCGCGCCGCCCGTACCTCTGGAAGAGCTAACTTATGAGCAATGGAAATCCGTTGTAGATATCAACCTGACGGGCGCCTTTCTATGTACGCAGGAAGCCTTCAAAATCATGAAGAGCCAGACCCCTCGGGGCGGACGCATCATTAATAACGGCTCCATCTCGGCGCACGCCCCTCGGCCCAATTCTGCGCCCTATACGGCCACTAAGCATGGGATCACAGGTCTGACCAAGGCGACGGCCCTCGATGGGCGCAAGTACGATATTGCCTGCGGCCAGATTGATATTGGCAACGCAGCGACGGACCTGACGGCTAGAATGAAAGACGGAGTTCTACAGGCCAACGGGACCGTGGCCGTTGAACCGACCATGGATGTCGAGCATGTGGCGCGGGCGGTGGTATACATGGCAAGCTTGCCGTTGGATGCCAACGTGCAATTCATGACCATCATGGCGACTAAGATGCCCTTCATTGGGCGCGGATGAGCTGAAGGTAGGCAAGGATACGAAATTAGGATGGGGCCCTGTGAGTTCCCACTCCAACGAGCAGCACCTGGATAAGCTAACTCCGGGGATGAAGATCAAATGGGACCCTAGCGTTGCGGAATGGTTAAAGAACCAGATGGTCGGAATGCCCAACGTCGACCCAGCGATAGGCTATCACAATTATCTTTTTTTCTCAACTACAACAAGCCAGATCGACGGGCGGATACTATCTCTAGGAATTTTGACCCTTGTCTTCGATCTGAGAGGGCGTACCCCTTAAATTCCACCTGGGGTCGTTGTAGCCACTCAACCCGAAGGATTTGAGCAAGCCTCAGGGAATTTAACTGGCACGCCCAGATAGATTTGCTAACCCTAAAGTTCCAATTCTTATCAGGTCTCTATTCTCTGGAAATATTGGATACTGGGGGGGCCCGCAAGCATGGAGCCTATCTTATCCAGCACCCCGGTCTCCTTGCGCCAGGCAAAATATTTCTCGTAATGGGCCCGTGAAGTCCAGCGTTCAACCAGGATTATAGTACCTGCGTCCTCCATATTGAAATACGCCTCTATTTCCTGGCAACCCTCATAGACACGCGTATCCGGAAGTATCTCGGCCAGGTACGACTTCATCCCAGACACGCTCTCAGGTTTGACTTTGAACTCGACTAAAACCAATTCGCTCATAGGATTTCCTCCTTTTTTCTCTAAAGGTTCTTCATCATCAAATTACCGTTAACCCTTCAGTTGCCTGGATAATTATGCCCTCTACCAACTGTGTTAAGCCGCCGGGGGGTTACGTAAAACCGCGGCACCGCCGAGCCGGCTTCAACGCTTTGCTAGAGGCAGCCTGTAAGTTTATTCGTCAAATAACTCCCGATACCTGGGTTTTGAAGCATCTCCTATATAACTACGAATGTTATTCTGTACTTCCCTATCCATTTCGGGATCAACGTGTTCTTGGTAAAATGGGAATAATTCTCGTTCTTCTTTTCTTATGTGGCCCTCTAAAATTCTTGCAAACTCTTTTAAATTCTCCTGCGTTAATTTATCTATGCTTTTTAATTGCAAAATAATATTTTCTAACCCCCTATGTTCATCGATATACTGGTTTAATGCGAACGTATTGAAATGTAATTGCTTTATTACAGGGAACAATATTTCCTCTTCCGCTTTAAAATGCGTAACTAGCTCACATTGATAAAACTTAACCACATTGTCGGCTTTTCTTATAATCCAATCTTTGTCATCTGGCCGTTGTAACAACCCCCTATTAATACTTAAACAAATCAATAAGGCATAATGGTGCTCTCTGGACAGCGGCACAATGCTTTCAAAGCGTTTGGGTGATTTCATCAACATACAAGAAACTTTAATAGCGATAATTATTCAGAGCATCCGGTCGGGTAAGCCCGCTCATGAGAGCGATCTCCATGAGACTAAAATAATTCCTAGACCGACTTCGTCAATAAAAAAATAAACGAGGGAGTTAAAGCTGAAGGACTTTTCAATTTTGAGGCTTATCCTAAAGATTTTTAGGAGCTTGCCAAACCCGCATATGTCCCCCAAAGGGCCCTTTCAATGCATAACCTTTGGTCCGCGCCTCGTTCCCAGGCTTTGGCCTCCAGGACGTTGACGTAAGAACGAGTTGAAACGTCGAACCCCTTTTTAGCTCCGTCAGGAGAGACCTGTCCGGACAGGCCGGTCCTGACGGAGCTTAGAGGTTTTTAGAGGCCGCGAGGGCTACAAACAGGGCGTCCCGTCGGGGCTGTTTAAACCTTTAGAGGCGCTGCCTCGCCTTAAGAAGCTGAGACAGCGCCTCTAGATAAGCATTCCCAGGCTTTAGCCTGGGAACGAGAAAGCAGGGCTACGGATCAAAAGGTGCTACTTAGGGACCCTTTTCGGGGCGCGCTCCTGCTCGTTTTTTACTTGACACAAAGAGGCCCCTCGATATTTTATATAATTAAGCTTTGTCTGTACTTATTGAGCTTTAGAGAATTCACCGTTTTAATCCCTTCACTTTCAAACGAAGGACACACAAAACTTCATTCAAAAGCCTCGATGGCCCAAAAGGGGGTTATGAATATGGCAGCTCAAGTTCTGGAGGCAGTAGCGCCTTCAATTTCACTGACCGAGGAACAAATTGCTTTTTACCACGAGAAGGGTTACATCGTGGTAGAAAAGGTTTTGGACGAAGAGAAGCTCATAACTTTGCGGGAGGTTACGGATCAGGTGGTCGAGGGGGCACGCGGCCTTACTCAGCATACGGACGTGTACGACCTGGAAGATTCCCATATCCCGGAGGAACCCCGGGTTCGACGGGTTAAGAATCCCTCCAAAGTACATCCTGTCTATCGGGCTCTATCTAGGGATACGACGATCCTCCATATTGTATCCCAATTGATTGGTCCTAACATCCGGTTTCACAGCGAAAAGCTAAATATGAAATCAGCCGGCTATGGGGCGCCGGTCGAGTGGCATCAAGATTGGGCTTTCTATCCCCACACCAACGACGATGTCCTGGCGGTAGGCATCTTTTTGGACGATTGCACCCTGGAGAACGGTCCCCTCATGGTCATTCCAGGGTCCCATAAGGGGCCGATCTATGACCACCATGCCGAGGGCTTATTTTGTGGGGCTATTCACCCTTCTTGCAAGGTGAACTACGAAGATGCAGTTCCCCTTACCTGCAATGCCGGAGGGATGACGATCCATCATGTTCGTGCCGTTCACGGTTCAGCACCTAACCGCTCGGATAAACCGCGTCGGCTGCTCTTGTTCGCCTATGCCGCCGTGGACGCCTGGCCGCTGATGGGTATGGGCCAATCCGGAGCCAAGACGTATGAAGAGTTCAATGAGCTCATCGTTGCCGGAGAGGCCACCAACCAACCCCGGGTCACCCCCGTGCCGGTGCGTCTGCCACTCCCTCCTGCGAAGTATGGCGGTTCCATTTATGAAAACCAGAAAGGAAAGTTGGGCGGCAGCTATTTCCAGAACTAGGGGATCCCCTGCAAGTTACGTTTAAGTTTCTATGACCGACCGGTTCCGCTATTACCTCCGCGTCCGCTACTCAGAGTGCGATGCCCAGAAGGTGGTCTTCAACGCCCGCTACGGGGACTACGTCGACCTCGCTGCCATCGAGTTCTTGCGCGCACTCGGGTTCGGTCAAGCCTTGATCAGCGGCAGTATCGACTACCAACTGGTGAAACAGACGTTGGAGTGGAAAGTACCGGCCCGTTTCGATCAGGTGCTGGAACTCTCCGTGTACGCAAAACACCTGGGCAATACGTCCTTCACCCTGGTTACCGAGTTTCGTCTTGCGGGCGATGGACGTATCCTCGCGACGGCGGAAACCGTCTACGTGCTGGTGGATGCGAACACTCTAGAGAAGAGGTCTTTACCTGCTGACTTTCGGGAGGCGTTGGAAAAGGGAGCACAAGGGGTGGTGGTCGATCACGCGGGTTATCTGGGGCGTTAGGTTCATGAAGGCTAACCCTTGTGCGCAACCAACGCCCGTAACGAGCGAGGGCGCGCGGAACCCGGACGGTTAGGCTGTACCGGTCAAGGCAAGGAGAGCCGATATGCAAGGAGCTGTTGTCATCATCCTGGTGCTGGGTGCGACCATGTTCGCGGACGCGGCGGAGCTGCCCATTTTCGACGCCCACATCCATTACAGCCACGACGCCTGGGAGATCGTCCCTCCCAAGGAGGCCATCGCGCTGCTGCGGAAAGCCGGTGTGATGCGCGCGCTCGTCTCGAGCTCGGACGACGACGGCACACAAAAGCTTTACGCAGAAGCTCCCGATCTAATTATCCCCGAACTGCGACCTTACCGCAAACGTGGAGAAATCTCCACCTGGATCCGCGACGAGTCGGTCCTCACGTACGTCGGAGAGCGATTGAAAAAGTACCGGTACGTAGCACTTGGAGAGTTCCACGTGAGCGGTGCGGACGCGGACCTGCCTGTGGTACGCCACGTGGTGCAGCTCGCGAAGCAGCATAACCTCATGCTACATGCGCATTCGGATGCAGATGCGGTGGAGCGGATGTTCCGCCAGGACCCGGAAGCGCGGATCCTCTGGGCACACACCGGTTTTGAGCAGCCGCCGCGGGTGCGCGAGATGATGCGCCGTTACAAGAACCTGTGGGCCGACCTCGCGTTCCGCAGCGACGTTGCTCCGAACGGACAGGTGACGACGGCGTGGCGAGAGATCTTTCTAGAATTTCCTGACCGCTTTATGATCGGTACCGACACTTACACCCCCGACCGATGGAACGTGGTCGGCTCCAATGCCGCCTGGGCACGTAAGTGGCTCGCCGGGCTACCTCCCGAGGTCGCCGAGCGCATTGCCTATAAAAACGGCGAGGCCTTGCTGACGGCAGGGTTCTCGAAGGGTCGCTCACCGTGACTGCGCCTATAACTTTGATAACTCAAGTAAAGGGACGGAACGGAACTGATTTCAAAAACAGCTGAAAGGGAGAATATCCATGAAATGTGTGGATCCAGAAATGCTATCCGGTAAGGTGGCTTGGGTAACAGCGTCAGCCCGTGGCTTAGGAAAGGCTATCGCCGAGAGGTTGGCCCGTTGCGGTGCTTCTATCGTCGTACACAGCCGGTCTGATCAGACCGCCGCGGAATTCGGCGAGGCCCCATCGACCCGGCATGTTGCGAAAGAAATCGAGAAGTTAGGCGTCCCCGTGCTGACCGTGTTTGCGGATCTGACCGATCCGGATCAGGTTCAGGCGACCGTCGCGCAGATCGAGCAGAAGCTGGGAAGGATCGATATCCTGGTAAACAACGCGGGAGGCGATATCGCCGCAGCCGGCGGCAAACCTCATCCCAACGATGCCGTGGGCATCCCGGGGGTGGATCTGGAAGCGGTCATAGACCGTAATTTGATGACGACCATCCTGTGCTGTCGGGCCGTAGTACCGGGGATGATCCGGCGCGGTTGGGGCCGAATTGTCAATATTGGCTCGGTGGCCGGCTTCGAGGGCAGATCGGAGGGGGCTATTTACGCCACCGCAAAGGCCGGACAGGCTCACTATACCCGCTGTCTCGCCGCACAGCTTCGTCCCTCCGGGATCACCGTTAATATGGTGGCTCCCGGGGGGACTCTAACTGGTCGGTTTATAGCCACCGGACAGGCCAAAGAAGAGCTGCTGCGCGCCATGGAAACCCCAAGCCTGATACGTCATGCCCGACCCGACGAGGTGGCCTGTGCAGTGCAGTTCTTCGTCTCCCCTCTGGGAGATTTTGTCAGCGGGCAAGTGCTGCGCGTAGATGGGGGAGCGCAGCTATCTCCTGCCTAACCCGTCCCCTGCCGTGCTCCGTCTGCCAAAAAGGCAGGCGGCCTCGTCCATGAGGAGGCCTGCAGGCTCGTAGAAGGGAAAGTAAAAATGAATCCGCGAATTAAGGCTTTAGGGGAGACCGCCTTAAGAGCTGAGGACCTTGGGAGGGCCAGAGAGTTTTATACAAACGTCATCGGCCTCGACGTTCTACAGAACTTTGAGGGCATCGCCTTCTTAAAAGTTGCCGACGATGGTCACCCTGGGTAGGTCCGAGGATAGGGATTTGTAGGAAAGGCGCTACATTTTTTTACAAATCCCTGCCGACACCCACCACGAGGAAATCACGAATGATCCAAGGCGCACGATACGTTCACACGAACCTCATCGCCCGTGATTGGCGGGCACTTGCCGGTTTCTACCAATCTCTGTTTGGCTGTACTCCAGTTCCGCCGGAACGCAACTTCTCGGGTCCCGCCCTGGAGGCAGGCACGGGAATTCCGGACTCCACTCTGTGTGGAATCCACCTTCGCCTTCCCGGCCATGGACCCAACGGTCCCACTCTGGAGATTTACAGCTACTCTCGGCTATCTGACGGTCCGCCCCCGGCAGTGAACCGACCGGGGCTTGCTCACCTGGCATTTGAGGTCGCATCGGTTGAAGATGCCCGTCGTGAGGTGCTTGCTGCAGGTGGCGCGCCGGTCGGTGAGATCGTTACGCTCACCACCTCGGCAGGCACGCGCGTGACCTGGTGCTACGTCACCGATCCTGAGGGAAACATCATCGAGCTGCAATCGTGGGCCTAGTAGCCATCCCGATTAGGGTTCAGTTGGAGCGGACCGTCCACGCATAGCATTGCGCCTGCTCTCTGCCGACCGCCCAGCCGGAACGTTAGGCCGTGCGGAGCAGCCGTACGGCAGATTTCGGCTGGTGGGAAGGAAATCCTGCGATGGCTCTCCTGTGCCGGGATGACCGGGCTTTTTTGGCTGTGCCTTTTAAAATCCTGTCAATTCGACCGGGGATTTAGATACTTTTTATAAAACCCTGCCCGCTTGGCTGTGTTTTCTCCCTTATTCAGGCCCTGATAATATTCTTGAGCAAAATTTCAACTTTCTAAGCCTGATCGATATCCAATTAGCAATTACGAAGTTGTGATGAGGCCAGGTGGAAAAATTCCGCTAACCCGATGCCTCTCCGCCCAATTCGTTGTGCACGCGTTGTCATGGCGAGGAACCATGGGAACCAACATCCAAAGTGAAGCGAAGAAAGTGATATCGTCTGGTTTTTCCTTGCACGGAGACCTCGGTGAGGAGGTAGAGCTCCGCATCCCGAGAGCGGGCGGAACAGAAGACCTCTTGCCGGGCGGTCTTTAACACAGGCCCTAAACATCTAGGGCTTTAGAAAATGCCTTTAGTGGCATGGGTTTTGTTTGCATGAGGAAAAAAGTCCTTTGTAGGAGGATACGTTAAGTCTTCGTTCTAGGTTTTTATTAATTTTTTAGCCGAAGGTAATTATTTTGAATAATTGACCCTTTTTCTTAATTGGAGAAAATGTATGATTTCCTTCTCTGGTTGGTTTTCTAAAGATCTGGCCATGGATCTTGGCACTGCAAATATCCTGATCTATATGAAGGGCCGAGGGATCGTCGTCAATGAGCCCTCCGTTGTAACCCTCGAAGTTAAGGCTAATAAGGTTTTGGCCGTTGGCAAGGAAGCTAAGGAAATGCTCGGTAAAGCTCCAGAGCACGTTAAGGTCATTCGGCCTCTGAAAGACGGAGTTATCTCAGATTTTAGAGTTACGGAGGAAATGCTCAGGTACTTCATCAAAAAAGTCTATAACCGAAGACACCTCTTCATTCGTCCGAGAATTATCGTGGCCGTCCCCTCGGGGATTACCGAGGTGGAGAAGAAAGCGGTCAAGGATTCTG
>Ga0073934_10002249_pt1 | contig 41265 bp, 31 predicted proteins | sample LarsenN4metaG_FD_76834 | JGI IMG/M metagenome (GOLD analysis project Ga0073934, IMG submission 76834) | Hot spring sediment bacterial and archeal communities from British Columbia, Canada, to study Microbial Dark Matter (Phase II) - Larsen... ...
CGCGGCTGGACACATGCCCGCCCGGGCGCACGCCGGGGTCGGCGGCCTCGATCCGCCAGCGGACGGTCATCGCGCAGGCCGGCTACCGCACCTGGTCCAGGTACTCGGACAGCCCGTAGCCGACGTAGTCGCCGCAGCGGTACTCCGTCATCCCCTCGCCGACGTGTGTGGTCATGCCTTCGCGCCGGTTGCGCAGCGGGATGAACCCCATCACCGTGCCGGCGATCTCGAGCCGCTCGCCGTCGTCGAGCGTGATGTGCGCCGCCAGCGCGCGGTGGAAGAGGCCGTTGTCCGCGAACTGCGTGTCAATGCTCGCATCGACGATGCGCTGGATGCGATCCCCGCGGATGACGACGCCTCCACGCGTCTGCTCCTCCGGTGTGCGCGCGACGACCGAGACCATGGCGTGGAAGTCGGGCGCGAAATTGATCGTCAGCCAGCGGTAGGAGTAGATCGCCTGCCAGTAGCGCGGCCCCCACGAGTGGTCGCGCAGGCCGAGGCCGTCGATCTGCGCCTCCTCTCCGTCGATCCTCACAGTCCCGCGCACGCGCATGTGCTGCTCGTAGTGCGCCTTCGCAAACTCCTTCTCCGGGTCGACGACCTGGTGGCGCGTGCCGCCTGAGCCATACACCGGCGCCGCCGCCTCGTGGACGAGGTCGACTTTCACTTCGCGGTGCGGGTTGTTCCTGAACGCGGCGCGCGGGTCGGCCATCTGGGCCGGCTCCCGGAGGTGCACCGCCGTGCCCTCGTACGTCGTGCGCAGCTCTTCCATGGGGCGCAGCGTGTCAAACCGCATGCCGCCGGCGTCGAAGCGGTCGTTCGTGTCGATCGAGGGCCGCGCAAACTGGAACAGCACGCTGCCATCCGGCTGGAACAGCGTCAGCGTCATCTCGGCGTAGCCCTCGTTCGCGCGATTGCCGAGGCGCAGGAAGCCGCCGCGGCGCTGGGCCCGGTCGAAGAAGTTGAAGTACATGCTCTCGTTGAAGTTCTTCTCCGGCCCGAGCGGATGCGTATAGTCGTCCTGGGCCGTCAGGTCGCCGTAGATCGCCACCATGGAGTCCACCTCACATCTTGTGCACCGTGGCCGCGCGGTCGCGCCAGCGTGTGCCGGGAGTGTACGCCAGTCTCGCAGTAGGCGAAGCTCAGCCCGCCGGCGTGACGTCGGGCAGCCGCTCCGCGCGCCGTCCGGACTCGACGGACGCCAGCGGCAGCGCGAATCCGAACTCACCGCCGCCACCGGCGCGCGGCGCCGCCCAGACGTGTCCTCCGTGCGACTCGACGAGCCGCCTGCAGACGGTGAGCCCGATGCCGACGCCCCGACGCCGCGACGGCCGCAGCGCAGACGCCAAGCGCCAGGGCAGGTCCGCCACCGGCGATGAAGCGGGCACCTCCCACCAGGCTCGGCGTGCGGGCACACGTTCGGACCCGGTAGCGGGCAGCGCGGACGCCCGGTCTCGGTACAGTGGCGGGAGAGCCGCGGCGCAAGCGTGATGCGCGCATCGGATCCGCCAAACGCAAGGGAATCCTGCGCGCCGTTGGGCGCCGGTGGCCCGACTCCGCAGCCGTCCCGCTCTTCGGCCTCGAACGACGGCCGGCCGCGCCGTACACTGCCGCCGATGCCCCGACCCGGCCGCACCCCGCTCCCGCAGCTCCTCCGGCTGCTCGACCTCGAACGCCTCGACCGCGACCTCTTCCTCGGCGACCCCGGCCCCGGCGAGTACCGGCTCTTCGGCGGCCTCGTCGCCGCGCAGGCCGTGATATCGGCGTACCGGACCGTCGACGAGGGCGCGATGCACTCGCTGCACGCCTACTTCCTGCGCCCCGGCAAGCACGGGGTGCCGATCCGCTACGCCGTCTACCGCATCCGCGACGGGCGCACGTTCACGACGCGCGACGTCGTCGCCTACCAGTCGGGCGAGGCGATCTTCAATCTCTCGTGTAGTTTCGCCAAGCCAGAGGAGGGCATCTCGCACGCCGGGCCAATGCCCGACGTACCGGGCCCGGAAAAATTGCCGCCGTGGGAGTTCGCGCGTGCCGAGACAGACGCGGAGCGCGAGATGATGGCCCGCTTCGAGCGCGACAGCGCGGTGGAGCTCCGCTCGATCGACGCGGTGCAGCCGCCGGCGCCGGACGACATCCCGCGGCGCCGCGTCTGGATGCGCGTGCGCGGCGTGCTGCCGGAGGACCCAGCCGTGCACGCCGCGCTGCTCGCGTACGCGAGCGACCGCGGCCTGATCGCGACGGCCCGCATCCCGCACCAGCGCGGGCGCGGCCCGCGGCCCGGCAACTGGGCCTCGGCGAGCCTCGACCATGCGCTCTGGTTCCACCGCCCGCCCCGCTTCGATGACTGGGTGCTCTTCACGAGCGAGAGCCCGGTCGCGCACGCGGCGCGTGCGCTGATCTTCGGGCAGATGTACCGCCGTGACGGCACACGCATCGCCTCCGTCGTGCAGGAGGGGCTTATCCGCACGCCGCGAGCGGCGGCACCGATGTGAACGGCGGCGCAGCCGCTCCCTGCCGCAACAGGCCGGATCCGTCGTTCTCCGCTATGGCTATTGGCCTTCGCGCCGCCGCTCGCTACTGTCAGATCGCCCAAAGCGGTTGCATACGCAACGGAGTGACCACATGCGCATCGGAGTGAACCTGCCACAGCTCGGGCCGGCGGCGACGCCGGAGAACATCGCGCGTGCCGCCGAGCGGGCGGAATCGCTCGGCTACGACAGCGTCTGGGTGACGGACCGGCTGCTGTACCCGCTAAACCCGCAGACGCCGTATGGGGGCACGCCCGACGGCTCGCTGCCGGACGTCTACAAAGTGCAGCTCGACCCACTCGACGTGCTGACGTGGGTAGCGCCGCAGACGAAGCGCGTGCGGCTCGGCACGAGTGTCCTCGACATGCCGTTCTACAACCCCGTGACGCTTGCGAGGCGGCTGACGACGCTCGACGTGCTCTCGGGCGGCCGCCTCACCATGGCTTCGGCCAGGGCTGGTCGCAGGACGAGTACGACGCAACGGGCGCAGACGCGCACGCGCGCGGCAAGCGAGCCGACGAGTTCCTGCAGGTGCTCCACGCCATCTGGAAGGACGACCCGGTCGAGTACAGCGGCCGCTTCTTCCGCGTGCCGAAGTCCATTATCCAGCCGAAGCCGGCGCAGCAGCCGCACCCGCCGGTGTTTCTCGCGGCCTACTCGCCGCCCGCGGTGCGGCGGATCGCCCGCTACGCCGACGGTTGGATCCCCGTCGGCGCGCCGGTCGACGGCATGCGCCAGATGCTCGCCGGCATCCGGCAGCAGGCGCAGGAGTTCGGCCGCACGCCGGACGACATCCACCTGATCGTGCGCGCCAACGTCGACCTGCGGGAGCAGCCGCTCGGCGTGGGACGCTGGTTGTTCACGGGTTCGAAGGACGAGGTCAGGGCGGACCTCGCGGCGGTACGCGAGCTCGGCGCGGACGAGGTCCACTTCGACCCGAGCTTCATGCCGGATACACGGGATGGCGCGGGCTTTCTGGCGAAGATCGAGCAGCTGCGGGAGCTCGCCGCCTAGTCCTACCGCCGGGCGTCGCGCTCCGGCGCGGCGCTCGCCTGAGCCGGCTGCAGCTCGTCCTTCGGGATGACGCGGTAGATGCTGATCGCCGCATTCGCGTAGACGCGCTCGAGCGAGCCGTCGAGGCCGTTGTCGAACTTGCGCAGCCCGGCAGCCGGATAGTTGTAGCGCTCCTCGTCACCGACGATCACGTAGTCGATGTCGTAGCGGTTGAGGATCTTGCGTGCGGTGATGACGTCCGTCGTCGTGTAGAAGAGGTCGACGTCCTGCTGGCGCTGGCGGACGACTTGCTGGAACTTCTGCCGCTGCTGCTCCTGGTGGAAGCGCCAGCCCGTGACGGTCGGCAGGCCGGCGTAGATGGCGAATCGGCTCGCCATGCTGCGGTACGACGGCCCGATCGCCTCGATCGTCGTCGGCGAACCCTTGATGTTCTCGCGCGCCCAGTCGATCGCGTCGCGCGTGAGGGCGAGGTCCTGCGGGTCGCTCGCCGGGTTCGCGAGCTGCGGGTACGGGCCGCCGGCGTAGTCGTGCACGACATCCATGAATGCCAGGCCGTCGTTCGTCGTGCCGAGGCTGGGGTCGAAGCGGTCGTGGATGCGGGCGCGCGTCCCAAAGTACGGGAAGACGAGGGCGAGCAGCAGCAATACGACAACGACGGCGGCGTAGGCATAGCGCGGCACACGCACGAAGGCGACGTCCAGCCGGCCCGCGCGGCGCAGGAACGATGCCTGCGGCCGCATGACCGCGAAGAGGTACCACAGCGCGAACGCGGCGGCGATGCCGAACAGCTCCCACACGTGCAGGTAGAACTTGAACACGGTGTTCATCCGGCCGATGTCGTTGTCGAGCGTGAACACCTCGACGCCCCCGCTCAGGCCGAGCCCCATCGCGACCATCGCATAGACGAACAGCAGCAGCGGCGCGACCGGGTCCCGCGAGCGCAGCGTCCGGTAGCCCAGCACCACGACAGCCGCGAGCCCGACCGCGGCGAGGACGGTGACACCGGACCGGTTGCGCGCGCCGAGGAAGATGAGCATCCCCGCGCCGAGGACGATCGCCGTGAGCGCCGGCGCGGTATCGAGCAGCGTGCGGTGACGGTTGCGGCCGAAGAACATCTTGCGCAGCAGGCCCGTGCGGGTGACGGCGCGCCAGAGCATGAAGAGGGCAAGCCCGCCCAAGATGAACAGCGGGATACCGAAGTGGCTGAAGTAGTCCTCCAGCGCCGTCGTCTGGTCGGACTGGTGGAAACCCGTGCCCATGAGGCAGATGTCGTGCGGCGCCGTCTTGTTACACGGCTGTGGCGCGTAGTTGTGCGAGATCTTCGCGAACAGCACGAACGATAGCCCGACGAAGACGGCCGACTTCGCTGCGGCGAGGCCGAGCGTCTGCCAGCGCCAGTCGCCGTTCTTCGCGCGCTCCGAGATCAGGATCGCCGCGAGCCCAAGCAGCAGGAACGGCGGATAGTCCCACGAGTTGATCCAGCGCTGCGCGCCGACGATCAGCGCCAGCGTCACAACCATCGCCCACGACGCGACCTCACGCGAGCGCATCGTCTCGCGCACGCGGCCGAGTACGTTGAGGCGCGTGAAGTTCGTCACCAGGCCGAGGCCGACGCCGAGCCCCGTCAGCGCGAAGGGAATCGCCATCAGGTGCGCGTGCAGGTCAGCGAAAAGGAAGGTCCAGAACGGAAACTCGGTGATCGGCTGCACTTCCTGCGGGCTGACGGTCGTCAGCGCGCGGCTCGGCGCCCACCAGTCGTAGCCGCCGGGCAGGAACAGACGGTGCAGGCTCGCCTCGCCGCCTGAAGCGACGGTGTCATGGAAGAGCATCGCCTTGAAGCCGCCGACGATCGCGACGACGCCGCCGATGAAGGGGATGTCGCTGTGCCACGGGCTCCAGAGCGACAATTTCTGCTCCAGCACGTCGACGGCGCGCAGGTTGCCGGCGATCATCACGAGGAAGATCGCGAGCAGTCCGCAGATCACGGGACCCCGCGCCGAGATCGCCCGCAGCCCCGGCCCGCGGCGCATCAGCCGCCGCGTGCCCTCGGCCAGGTTGTAGGCGACGGAGAAGACCGCCGCCGCCGACAGCGCGAAGAACATCGGCACGATCAGGTTGTACGCCACCTCCGGCACGATGCCGGTGAGCTTCGTGACCGTCGCGGCGATGTACTGGCCGAACCAGTAGTAGTTCAGATAGCCGCCGGCGTTCCAGACGTCGATCGGGCCGATGGTGAGGTCCTCGGACTTGATCACGCCCTGCAGGTAGGCGAAGTCCATCGGTTTCTCACCGCCGTTGTAGGGGTGCCAGAGGTCCGGGTTCTGCAGGCGGATCCAGTACGAGAACAGGAACGCGCCGAGGAAGATCGCCTCGCAGGTCAGCACGAAGCGCCAGTGCGCCCGCCACCACTCGCGCATCTGCGCGCGCCAGGCGTAGCCCATCACCGCGCCGGCCGCGAGCATCAGCACGAGCACGGCCGCGATCGCCCCGCGCGTGAAGTGTGTGAGCCCGTAGGCTGCCGGGAAGTAGACGAAGCACGCGAGGCCGAGGATGCCGAGTGGCTTCGTCAGCAGGTAGCCACGGTCCGGCAGGCCGCGGAACGTCACGACGGCGAACGGCACAAGCGCGATGGCCGCCAGCTCCATCACGATGATCCACGTGAGCAGCGGAAAGCGGTTGATGAGGTTGTCCGGCGAGAAGATGTCGGACCACGTGCCGCCATCCTTCACCTTGGCCGCGAGGTCCGGCTTGTAGAGCCCGGCGTTCGTCGTGCCATCCTTCGGCGGGATCGGGATGGCCGTCGCCGCCTTGTCGATGTTCAGGAGCTCGATCGCGCGCTCGTGCGAGTACGCGTCCGTCTTCTTCCAGATCGTCACCTTCGGGTGGTCGTAGACCGTGAACGACTCCTCGGACGACTGGTCAGGGATCTCGATGCCGAAGATGCTGGGGTAATTCGTGAACTCGGCGACCTTCTCGAAGCCGAGGGTGCCGTCGAACAGGTACTTGTAGTAGAGGTACATGTTCGGATAGCGCGCGGGGATTCGCGGCACCGTCGCATAGACGCGGTTGCTGCTCTCAACGACGTAGTCGGCCTCGTCGAGCCCGGCGACGAACTCCTGCACCTTCTGCTCGTTGTCCTGCGCGTATGGCTTCAGGCGCACGCCCGGATAGTCGGCGGGGCTGACGCCGGGCAGCGAGAGCGGCAGGCCGTCGTCCCACTCGTTCGAGGTGAGCCGCGACCCCTTCGGGAGGTTCGCGCCGATCCACTTCGACGCCTCGACGCGTGAGATCGTCGCGCGGTAGACGTTCAGGAACGCCAGCGCCCACAGCAGCCCGCCGAGCACGGCGACCACGGCGACGCCGCGCAGCGCCGGCTGCGCCCACTCGCGATACGCCGCCAGCCGCCGCGGCACGAGCTCCCGCGCGCGGTCCGTCGCGGCGAAGTCCCACAGCCGCACGAGGCCGAGGGCGGCGATCGCGGCCATCATCGGGTACATCGGCAGGAAATAGCGGATCGTCGGCGTGAAGCCGCGGCCGACGAACCAGAACAGGAAGACGCACCAGAACAGCGGAATGAGGCCGCTGAAGTCGCGCTTCCACAGGCGCCAGCCGATGTAGAGCGCGCCGCCGGCCGTTGCGAGCGTCAGCGTGACCCCCCAGCCCCAGAGGAAAATGCCCTTCGCCGGGAACAGGAACTTCGGCCGGTCGATCCACTGGATGTTGGGCGGGAAGTCCTGCCCCTTCTGCAGGTTGATCAGCCCCTCGATGTCATTCTTGTACTTCTCGCTGAAGTCGAAATAGTTCGTCGGCTTCAGGAACTCGAGGTGGATGATGCCGCTGAGACTGAACAGCTTGTCGCCGTTGATGCTCAGGACGTCGAAAAAGCCGGGGCCGTTGAAGGCGTACGGCTGGAAGATGCGGAACAGCAGTCCCGTGAAGAACAGCGTGATGATGGTGCCGGCGATCGGGGCATACAGCCCTTCCCAGTGCACCCGCTCTGGCAGCGGTTCCCCGCGGCGCCATGGCACCGTCTGCCCGAACATGCGCGCGTAGAGCGACTCGAGATGCGGCCACATCCGCATGAGCACGGCGAGGCCGATGACCAGGATCACCGGAATCGCGCTCAGCTTCGTCGAGAGCGCCAGGCCGTAGGCGATGCCGGCGAGGACGTAGTTCACCGCCGTGCCGTACTTCCAGATGCGCACGGAGAAGTAGATCGTCGCCGTGACGAAGAAGATGAGGAACGTCTCCGACCCGAAGAAGTGCGAGTACTGGATGCTCAGTACCGAGATCGAATACAGCGCCGCCGCGAGGAGGCCGATGCGCTTGCCCCAGAGCAGCCGCCCGAACTCGAACACCAGCAGGATCGTGAAGACGTCGAAGATCGCCGAGAGGACGCGGCCGACCGTCTGGCTGTTATAGCCACCGTCGAACGTCCGCGAGCCGCTCGCCGTCGTCGGGTCGACGCCGAATGGCTTGAGGACGTCGAGGAAGATGTCCGCTGACTTGTGCGTGCTGCCGTCCGCGTCCTGGTCGAGCCATTCGGCCACGGCCTTGTTCAGGAACAGCGGGAAGGTGCCATACACGAAGCTGCCCTGCGTCTGATACGGGTTCAGCGGCGACTTCGACGAGTCGAAGTACTCACCGACGCTCGCGGGCGCGCGGATCTCGCCCGTAACGATCATCAGGAAGCGCTCGTCCGGATGGAGGTGCTGCCCTTTGTCCCAGTTGACGTTGGTGACGCGCAGCGAGAACCCGAAGGCGACGATCCAGGCGAGGGCGAGTGCCGTCAGCCAGTTCGCGCGCACCCATGCGCGGACCCGCTCGCCGGCGTGGGCGCGCGCGGCCACCGCGGCATCAGGCGCGACGTAGGGCTGGGCGCTCTCGTCTCGTCCGACGCCAATGTCCATTCAGCGAGCACTCCGGGCGGGCGGTTTGCGTGCGACGCAGATCAGGCTCTCGGACAGCCCGACCGGGATGAACGGGATGCCCGTAAGAGTCTGGATGATGGCAGGGAGCCCCACAATGGGGAGTTGGAGTATAGCGGGCACGACCGGGACGTACGGCACGTCCCACATGCCGTCGCCGAACGTCTTTTCGATCGCGAAGCTTTCGGCGCGCAGGATCGCCAGCCACTCCGAGGGCACCTTCATCGAGATGTGTGTCGGGTCCTTGTAGCCGAACCAGCGGTCGCCCTTCCGCTCCTTGAGCGGCGCCGCTAGGTTCGGCGTCGACATGATGAGGGCGCCGCCCGGGCGTAGCGTCTCGAAGCAAAGCCGCGCGACGTCGCGCGGCTGCGCGAGGTGCTCGAAGACGTGGACGGCGATCATGCCGTCGAAGGCGTCCGGCCCGAACCTTCCGATGTCCTCGACAGCGAGCACCTCGGCGCGGGCCCGGGGCGCCAGCTTCCGCGCGTGGTCCACGCCATATTCGCTGACGTCGATGCCATAGGCGTCGTAGTCGTCCTGCAGCCGCTGGAGCACATGCCCGAGCCCGCAGCCGATCTCGAGCACCCGCCCGCCCTTCGGCACGTAGCGCCGGACGAGCCCGGCGTAAAAGCGGCGCGCCCAGAAGTACTGGCCGGTGATGCCGGTATTGAGCTTCGCGTACCCGCCGGAGCGGTAGTACTCCTCGCCGTACCGCGTCGCGCCGCCTTCCACAACCTACGACCCCTCGCCGGTGAGACGCAACACGCCCGGGCTCGGCAGCTCGGCGCCATCGCGCACGGCGCCGAGCAGCGCCTCAAAGAACGATACGCAGCGCTCGGCGCCGAAGATGCGCTCGATGGCCTCGCGCGGGCGCGCGTATCGCTCGCGATCCGCCGCCACGCGCAGCACGGCCTCGGCGATCGCGTCCGCATCGCGCGGCGGCACCAGCTCGCCCATTCCCGTCGCGAGCACGGGCTCGCGCACGCCGGGCCGGTCGGACGCGACGACGGGCGTGCCGGCGAGCATCGCCTCGACCTGCACCATGCCGAACGACTCCGTGGAGTTCACGCTCGGCAGCACCAGCACGTCGAAGGCATGGAACCAGGCCGCCAGCTCTTCGTCGGAGACCGTGCCCGTCAGCGTGATGTGTCCGGCGAGCGCGTCAAGCCGGTCCTTGAGCTTGTCGTAGACGCGCTCGCCGACCACGTGCTGCCACTCGCCCACGAAGACGACGTGCGCGCGCGGCGCCCGCTCGAGGATCCGCGGCAGCGCCTCGACGAGGTACGTGATGCCCTTCTCCTCGGCAAAGCGCCCGACGAAACCAATCACCGGGGAGGCCTCCGGCCGGGCGATGAACGTCCCCGCTGCGTCGCGCAGCTCGCACGGCGGCGGGCTCACGATCACCTTCTTGCGAGAGCGCCGCAAATAGCGCGAATTCTCCGCGTAGTCGCGGCTGTTGACGACGATCACGTCCGAGAGGACGCCGGTCACGAAGTGGGCGGCGCGGATCAGTGGCATGAAGACGGTGCGGACGATGCCCGGCGGCAGGTCGATATCACAGTGGCACACGGTCACGATGCGGCGATGCATGAGCCGGGCGAGGACGGCGGCAACGGGCGACTCGAACTGCGGCAGGTGCAGCAGCAGCACGTCGTGCCGGGCGAGCTCGCGCGCCATCCGGAATGGGTAGAAGGGCATGACGATGCCCTTGCTCACCTTCACCGTCGCGCGCGTGCGGACGACTGTGACGCCGTCGACCGTCTCACGCTTGGGCAGATGCCGCGCGAACTGCGAGGTGACGATGGTCGTCTGGTGGCCGCGGGCGGCGAGCCCCTTCAAGGCCCGCTTGGCGTAGATCGTGAGGCCGCTAATGTGCGGCTCGTAGTACGTGAGGGAGCTCAGGATGCGCATACGCTGCTTTCGCGAGCTGCGGCCGCCGCCACGGGCCCCCCTCGGCAGCCGTTTCGCCGCCGATGGCGCGGCCGATACTTCGGTAGAATGGCGCCTGCCGTTTGACCGATTATCGGGCCCCAAGTATAAACGTCACCTCGCAGGCGGCGGTACAGGTGGCGGTCCGGAGGTTCCCTTACGCTCAAACGCCTACAGATCCTCCTCGGGCTCCTGATCAGCGCCGCCGCGCTCTACATCGCCCTGCGCGACGTCCACTGGCGCGAGGTGGGCGACGCCATCCGCGAGGCGAACTTTGTCCTCATCGGGCTGGCGGCGTTCTTGCTCTGCGGCACGCTCTACCTGCGCGCGCTGCGCTGGCGCGTGCTCTTCCACCCCCTGCGCGACATCTCGACCTGGCATCTCTTCGGTTCGCTGAATGTCGCCTACCTCATTAATAACGTCCTGCCGCTACAGCCGGGTGACCTCGGGCGCGCCTATCTGCTCTCCGAACTCGAGGGGATCTCGGCAACGCGCTCGCTGTCGACGGTGATTGTTGAGCGAATCCTCGATGTGCTGACGCTGCTGGCGATCCTCGCCTTTCTCGTGCCGTTCGTCGATATCCCGCACCGCGCGCGCATCCCGGCGATCCTGCTTGCCGTCGGTGTCGGCACCGTCGCGCTCGTGCTCGTGCTCGCCTCGCACCGGCGCGGCTTCACGATGCGCCAGTTCAACCGCCTGCTCCGATTCGCTCCGAAGCGGACGCGCGGCAAGCTGACGGAGATGATGCACTCGGCGCTCGACGCGTTTTCTGTGCTGTCGAACCCGCGCGTCGCCATCGAGCTGGCCGGCTGGTCGGCGCTGACCTGGATGGCGGTCGGCTGCGTCGTCTTCACTGGCACGGAGGCGTTCGGCCTGGACATCGGCTTCGGAGGCGCCCTCTTCCTGCTCGTCGCGACGACGTTTGGCTTCCTCGTGCCATCGTCGCCGGGTGCCTTCGGCGTCTACCACGCGATCGTGATCAAGACGCTGACCGACGTCTTCAACATCGACAACAACCTGGCGGTGAGCTACGCGCTCGTCATCCACCTCGTGTTCTACTTGCCACCGATGTTCATCGGTGCCACCTTCCTCTGGATCGAGCGGCAGCTCTGGCAGCGGTCGAGCTTCCTCGAGAAGCTGCGCTCCTTCCAGGGCGAACAGCAGGCGACCACCCCGTCAGCGCCCGGGACGGCGGCCTGAGGCGCCGTTCGTCGTCTGGAAGATGTTGCCGCACGCGCCAGATGCGGCGTTGCCCTCATACGGATAGACATACGACGCCGTAGACTAGGTACGCGCCCGCCCGCGCCGCTCGCCCCCCGCGAGCCGGCCGCCGCGGCGGCGCCGTGGAGGTGACATGAGCAGCAAGCTGACCATCGCTGCCGGCGCTGTCGCCGCCGGCCTCATCATCGTCCTCGCCGTCGTCCTCATCCTCGTCGTCGGCGGCGGCGGTGGCGGCGACAAGGGCTCGGCCACCGGCGACACCCGGACGCCGACGACGTCACCGGCCGACAACGGCCCCGCGGGCTCCGGCGAGCTGCGCCTCCGCGGACCGGATCCGCTCGTCCTCGACCCGGCGGTCGCCCAGGACGCCGACTCCGCCACCTACATCGTCGAGATCTTCTCCGGGCTCGTGCGGCTCGACCGCGACCTCAAAGTGCAGCCGGACCTCGCCGCGAGCTGGGACGTCAGTCCCGACGGCAAGACCTACACCTTTCACCTGAACCCGAAGGCGACGTTCCACGATGGTCGGCCGGTGACGGCCGAGGACATCAAGTACTCCTTCCAGCGCGCCCTCGCGCCGGAGACGGCCTCGGTCGTCGCCGAGAACTTCCTCGGCGACATCGCCGGCGCCAAAGACGTCTCGCGGGGACGAGCGACGGAGATTAGCGGGCTGAAGGTCATCGACGACCAGACGATCAGCCTGACGCTCGACCAGCCAAAGGCGTACTTCCTCTACAAGCTGACGTACCCGACGGCGTTCGTCGTCGACCAGCGCCAGATCCAGGCGAACCCGAAGCGCTGGACACAGAAGCCGAACGGCACCGGGCCGTTCAAGCTCAAGGAATGGCGCCTCGGCGAGCGCATCGTGCTCGAGGCGTACAACAACAACGTCCTCGGCGCCCCCAAGCTCCAGAAGATCACCTTCGAGCTCCAGGGCGGCTCCGCGCTCGTCGACTACCAGGACGGCAACATCGACGCCACCGGCGTCGGCCTCGATGACCTGCAGCGCGTGCAGGACCCGTCGGACAAGCTCCACGCCGAGTACCAGCAGGCGCCGCGCATGTCGATCGACTACATCGGCTTCAACACGACGACAAAGCCATTCGACGACCCCAAGGTGCGGCAGGCGTTCGCCATGGCGGTCGACCGCCAGAAGATCGCCGAGGTCGTCCTGCAGGGCGCGGCACCCATCGCCAACGGCATCCTCATGCCAGGCGTGCCCGGGCACACCGACGATGACAAGACGCTGCCGTACGACCCCGCGCGCGCGAAGCAGCTCCTCAGCGAGTCGAAGTACGGATCCGACATCGGCCAGGTGACGCTCGCGCTCTCCGGCGCCGGCGCAACGGCCGGCCCGTACGACGAGGCGCTCGTGCAGATGTGGCGCGACAACCTCGGCGTCGACGTGCAGATCCAGCAGGCGGAGTCCGGTACGTTCTTCCAGGACATCGACCAGGGCCGCTACCAGATGTTCCACATCGGCTGGATCATGGACTACCCGGACCCGGAGGACGTGCTCGATGTGCTCTTCTACAGCAAGAGCCGCCAGAACAGCACCCGCTACACGAACCCCGAGATCGATGCGAAGCTCGAGCGGGCGCGCGTCGAGCAGGATACCGAGAAGCGCCTCACCATCTATCGCGATGTCGAGAAGCAACTGCTCAACGACGCGGCGTGGATCCCGATGTTCTTCGACACCGCGCACGTCCTGGTCAAGCCGTATGTGAAGAACTTCGTCGTGCCGCCCCTCGTCGTCGAACGCTATCGCGACGTCGAAGTGACCCGGTAGGGATGGCAGCGCGGCGCCGGAGCTAGCGAATGGACGGACTCGCCGCCTACGTCGTCCGCCGGCTGCTGTTCCTGCCCGTCACGCTGCTCATCGTGTCGTTCGCGACGTTCTGCATCACCCGCTGGGGGCCCGGTGACCCGATCAGCGTCTACTCGGGCCAGTACCGTGACCCGGAGGCGTTCGAACGCGTGCGGCACCAGTACGGCCTGGACAGGTCGATCCCCGAGCAGTACGGGATCTGGCTCAAGGACGTCGTCCTCCATGGCGACTTCGGCCCGAGCTTTCGCTTCCGCGACCGCGATATCCCCGAGATCATCGGCCCGAAGATCTGGGTCTCGTTCCGGCTCAGCATCTACGCCTTCTTCCTGACGTTCCTCATCGGCATCCCCATTGGCGTCATCGCCGCCGTCAAGCAGGGGAGCTGGCTCGACCCCTTCCTGATCAGCGTCTTCCTCTTCTTCCAGTCGGTGCCCGCGCTCGTCACGGTGCCGATCATGGTGCTGATCTTCGCGGCGAAGCTCCACTGGCTGCCGCCGGGTGGCTTCGATGGCATGTTCTCAACATCGATGGTCATCCCGACGCTCGCCCTCTCGCTCCCCGGTATCGCCGGGATCGCTCGCCTCGCCCGGGCCACGACGCTGGGCACGCTCGGCGCGGACTTCGTGCGCACTGCGCGCGCGAAGGGCATCGCCGAGTTTGACGTGATCACGCGCCATGTCGTGCGGAACTCTGTCGTGCCGGTGATGACGACCGTCGTTGGCCTGTCGCTCGTCGGGCTCATCGAGGGCGCGCTGTTCACGGAGACCTTGCTCGGCATCAACGGCATCGGCCGCTTCGCCTTCGAGTCGGTGAACACGCGCGACTACAACGTGGTGCTTGCCATCGTCCTGCTCGGCGCGACGGCGTTTGTCTTCGCAAACCTCCTCGTCGACCTCGCCCTGGTCGTTGTCGACCCACGCATCCGCGCAGGCAGGCCGCAATGACCACCGCGATCGGCGGCGAAGCGGAGGTCTACGCCGAGCTGGAGGCCGAGCCGCGGCGCGCGGCCAGCCCGACCGGCCGCACGCTGCGCCGGCTACTGCGCAAGAAGCTCGCCGTCGCCTGCCTGGTGGTGATCGCCATCTTCTACGCCGCCGGTATCTTCGCGCCGTTGCTGGCGCCGCACGGCTACTCCGAGCAGAACCTCGACCTGAGCTTCTCTGGCCCGTCGGTGGACCACCCCTTCGGCACGGACCGTCTCGGCCGCGACATGCTCAGCCGCAACATGTACGCCGCCCGCACGACGGTCGTCGTGACGCTGGCGACGGTGCTCGCCGGTGGCTTCGTGCTGCCGCTCGGCCTCGGCCTCCTCGCCGGCTATCGGCCAGGCGCCATCGACTGGGCGATCAACCGCGCTGGCGAAGTGCTCTCGTCGTTGCCGGCGCTGCCCATGCTGCTGCTCATCAACGCCTCGCTGCGGACGCGCTTCGTCGACCTCGTTAGCTGGTTCGAGGACCGCATCCACTACCACGGGCTCACGTCGTCCGGCTTCGCTGACTACTTCCTCATCTTCTCGGCGCTCTCGCTGTTCGGCTGGGTTGGCGGGATGCGGCTGATCCGCACGCAGGTGCTGACGCTGCGGTCGGCTGAATACGTGCTTGCCGCGGAGGCCAGCGGCGCGGGGACGTGGCGGATCATCTCCCGCCACCTGCTGCCGAACGTCATGCCGCTCGTGCTCGTCGGCGTGTCGGCGTCGCTGGGCGCGGTCGCCGGCTCGGAGATCGCGCTGACGTTCCTCGGGGTCGGCATCCAGCCGCCGCACCCGAGCTTCGGCGCGCTGATCACCGATGGCGCGAGCCGTACGGTGCTCGAGAATCACCCGCAGCTGTTGCTCGTGCCGGCCTCGATCGTCGCGTCGCTGATCTTCGCCTTCAACCTGCTGGGCGATGCGCTGAACGACGTCATCACGCCCGGCGCCCGATAGAACACACACAACCGCACGAAGCGCGGCCAACACACTACCCGCGGGCGGGGGCGTTCCGGCCGAAACGCGCGGGCGGAACGCCGGCGCTCGTGGGGGTTCGTACGGGCCGCTGGCGCTCGGAGGTTCCACGGGCCGGCTCCGCGCTCGCAGCGAGGCGGGCCCGCAGGCACGCCTTGCTATACTTTCGGCAGACGGTTGAGCATCGGTTCTCCGCAGCGGACGGTCGCCCATCCAGCGACCGTCGCCTTGTGCGCCGAAGCTGCCGCCAGATGCAGGAAGCGACGTGAAGGTCTCCACCGAACGCATCCCCGACGCCCAGGTGCTCATGACCATCGAGGTCGAGCCCGAACGCCTCGACGCCGCCCGCGAGAAGGCGGTGCGGAAGCTCTCGCCGCGCGCCAAAGTGCCCGGCTTCCGGCCCGGCAAGGCGCCGCCCGCGATGGTCCGCCGGTACTTCGGCGAGGAGCGCATCCTCGATGAGGCGCTCGATATCGTCGTGCCCGACGTCTACAAGGAAGCGGTCGAGGCAGACGAGAGCATCGACCCGATCGCCCGCCCGCGCCTCGTCGTCGAGACCACGGACCCGCTCGTCGTCAAGGCCACGATCCCGGTGCGGCCGACGGTCGAGCTCGCTGACTACCACGCGATCCGCATTCCTGTTGAAGAGGTCACCGTCGATGAGGGCCGCGTCGAGGAGACGCTCACGCTGCTCCGCCGCCGCGCCGCCACGCTTGAGCCGGTCGAGCGGCCGCTGCAGTGGCGCGACATCGTCCGCCTGGACGTCCGCGCCACCGTCGGCGAGGAGACATTCGTCGAGCAACAGGAGGTCGAGGTCCAGCTCGTCGAGGAGCGCGATGTGCTCATCCCCGGCTTCGAGGAGCAGCTCCTCGGCCACGCGAAGGGCGAGATCGTCGAGTTCGACCTTGATGTGCCCGTCGAGAACATGCCGGAGCAGTTCGCGGGCAAGCAGGCGCACTTCGTCGTCTCCATCAAGGAGACGAAGGAGGAGGTGCTGCCCGCGCTCGACGAGGAGTTCGCGAAGGCCGTCGGCGACGGCTACGAGAGCGTCGACGCGCTCCGCGAGCGCATCCGGGCCGACATCCGGCGCGCCGAAGAGGAGCGCCGTGACGACCGATATCACGATGCGATCCTCACGAAGCTCGTCGAGCAGGCGCAGATCGAGTTTCCGCCGGTGCTGCTTGAGGGCGAGATCGACCGCCTGTTCCACGACCAGGCCGGCCACGTCGAGGACCGCGACCAGATGGAGCGCTACCTGGCCGCTATCGGCAAGACGGAGCAGGAGGTGCGGGACGAGCTGCGGCCGATCGCCGACGCCCGCCTGCGGCGCTCACTCGCGCTCTCGAAGGTGACAGAGCTCGAGGGCATCACGGTCGACCCATCGGAGATCGACGCAGAGATCGACCGGATGACACAGGCGGCCGGGCAGCAGGGCGACCGGCTGCGCCAGATGTTCGGCAGCCCCGACGGCCGCGCCACGATCCGCCGAAACCTGATGACGCGCAAGACGCTCGCGCGGCTGGTCGAGATCGCAACGCAGGACGGCGGCGCACCCGTCGAGCCGGCGGGAGATGAAACCGCCGCTTCGCCGATGGCGAAAGCGCCGCGAACGAAGGCCGATACAAAGAAGAGCGAAGCCTCAGCCGAAGCGGCCGCTGCCTCGGACGAGGAGGCGGAGCAGCCAGCGGCTGAAGCTGAAACCAACGCATAGAGGGAGCAGACCCGTGGACATGGATCGACCGCAGAACGTCATCATCCCGTCCGTCATCGAGACGAGCGCGCGCGGCGAGCGGGCGTTCGACATTTACTCGCTGCTACTACGCGAGCGCATCATCTTTCTCGGCACCGGCATCGATGACCAGATCGCGAACCTGATCATCGCCCAGCTCCTCTATCTGGAGCGCGAGGACCCGGACAAGGACATCAACCTCTACATCCACTCACCGGGCGGCTCGATCACGGCCGGCCTCGCGATCTACGACACGATGCAGCTCGTGCGCCCGGACGTCGCCACGTACTGCGTCGGCATGACGGCGAGCATGGGCACTGTCCTGCTCTGCGCCGGCACGGCAGGCAAGCGCTACTGTATGCCGAACGCGACGATCCACATGCACCAGGCGCTCGGTGGGGCGCGCGGCCAGGCGGCCGACATCGAGATCGCCGCGCGCGAGATCCTGCGTGAGAACGACATCATCCGCGGCATCCTCGTCAAGCACACGGGCCAGTCCGATGAGCGCATCCGGCGCGACTTCGACCGCGATTTCTACATGAACCCCGAGCAGGCGAAGGACTACGGGATCGTGGACGAGATCCTCTCGCGCCGGGAGGCGTGAGGGCAGGAGGGATCGTGTGCGCGGCTGCCAGCGCCGTTGCGCCCGGAGATCCCCGGCGGGGCCGGCGTGATAGGGTGTCAGCGGGCCTTCAGATGGGCGTTCCCCGACCCGACAACCCAGTAGACGCCCGCCGCGGGCGCCGTCGTCAAGTGCGCGCCGGCCGCCGGGCTGACAAATCGGGGCGGCTAGCGTAGAATCGGCAACATCGGCGGCCGCCCGCGGGCGGCCGGGGAGAGCTGGGGAGAACCTATGGCGAGCGGCGGCAGACAGACCCGCGTCCAGTACCACTGCTCGTTCTGCGGGAAGAACCAGGATCAGGTGAAACGCCTGATCGCTGGTCCTGGTGCCGTCTACATCTGCGACGAATGCGTCGAGCTCTGCCGGGAGATCATCGACGAAGAGGCGGCAGGGCCGGCGAAGGCGAAGGTGACCGGTGGCCAGCGCATCCCGCCGCCCCGCCAGATCTACGAGCACCTCTCCGAGTACGTCGTCGGCCAGGACCAGGCGAAGAAGGTCCTCTCGGTCGCGGTCTACAACCACTACAAACGCATCGGCTCCACCACCTCGCAGGCGCACGACGTCGAGCTCGAAAAGAGCAACATCCTCCTGCTCGGTCCGACGGGGTCCGGCAAGACGCTGCTCGCCCGCACGCTGGCGAAGATCCTCGACGTGCCCTTCACCATCGCCGACGCCACCGCGCTCACCGAGGCCGGCTACGTCGGCGAGGACGTCGAGAACATCCTGTTGCACCTGATCCAGGCGGCCGACTTCGATGTCCAGCGCGCCGAGCGCGGCATCGTCTACATCGACGAGATCGACAAGATCGCCCGCAAGTCGGACAACCCGTCGATCACGCGCGACGTCTCGGGAGAAGGCGTGCAGCAGGCGCTCCTCAAGATCATCGAGGGGACGACCGCGAACGTGCCGCCGCAGGGTGGCCGCAAGCACCCGCACCAGGACTTCATCCAGATCAACACCTCGAACATTCTGTTCATTTGCGGCGGCGCCTTCGAGGGGCTCGACAAGGTCATCGAGAAGCGCCTCGGCCGCGGCAAGCGCTCGCTCGGGTTCGGCGCCGAGTACAACAAGCTCGATGCCCAGAAGAAGATCGACGAGCTGATGAAGCACGTCACCCACGACGACCTCCTCCAGTACGGCCTCATCCCGGAGTTCGTCGGCCGCCTCCCGATGGTCGTCGCCCTCGAGTCGCTCGACGCCGATGCGCTCGTGCGCATCCTCACCGAGCCGAAGAACGCGCTCGTGCGCCAGTTCCAGCGCTTCTTCTCGCTCGACAACGTCGAGCTGCAGTTCACGGAGGACGGCCTGCTGGCCTGCGCCGAGGAGGCGATCCGCCACAAGACCGGCGCCCGCGGCCTGCGGACGGTGCTCGAGGACACACTGATGGAAGTGATGTACGAGATCCCGTCGCGCAGCGACGTCAAGAAGTGCGTTGTCTCCGGCGACACCATCCGCAACCGCAACCGCCCGCTGCTGCTCACGCGATCGGGCCAGAACATCGACCTCGCCAGCGCCTCCGACGACGCGCAGGACGAGATCACCGACGTCCCGGCGTAACTTCGCGCTTTTCGCCCGACTCGTGTAGCATCGCCGCGTGAAGATCGTGGTACTCATCTCGTGACCACACCGAAGATCGTCGTCATCGGCGCGGGCTTCGCCGCGCGCGTCGGGCATCTGCCCGGCTACACCGCGGCCCGCCAGCCCGTCGCCGCGATCTGCGACGTCAACAAGGAGCCCGCGTTCGCGCTGGCGAAGCAGCACAACATCCCGAACGTCTACGACGACTGGCGCGAGATGCTCGCCACGGAGAAGCCCGACGTCGTCTCCGTCTGCGTGCCGAACGTCGCCCACCGCGATATCGTCCTCGCCGCCCTCGATGCTGGCGCGCACGTCCTCTGCGAGAAACCGCTCGCGACCTCCGTCGCTGAGGCGCAAGAGATGTTCGACGCGGCCCGTCGCGCCGGCCGGGTGCTGATGGCGGCGCAGAACTGGCGCTGGGACCCCGGCTCACGCGCGGTGCGGCGCATCGTCGAGACCGGCGACCTCGGCGAGCTGTACTACGCCGAGGCGACCGCGATGCGCCGCATGGGTATCCCGATGTGGGGCGTCTTCCACCAGAAGGCGCTGTCGGCCGGCGGCGCGCTGCTCGATATCGGCGTCCATATGCTCGACCTCGCCGTCTGGCTCTTCGGGAACCCGCGCCCGCTCCGCGTCTCGGCGACCGTCGACCGCCGCTTCGGCACGCGGCCGGAGATCGCACACATGCTGCGCAACGCCTGGGACCCGCAGAGGTTCGACGTGGACGACTTCGCCGTCGCGCTCGTGCACTGCGAGGGCGGCCGCACGCTCCTGCTGCGGACGTCGTGGGCGGCGCACATCGAGCAGGAGACGTTCTCCGTGCGCCTGCTCGGCACGGAGGGAGGCGCGACCACGCGCCCTGCGATGGTCTACCGCAACCATGCCGGCATCCCCGCCAACGAGCAGCTGCAGGTCAGGGATCGGAGTTCGTACGAGGGCGAGATCGCCCACTGGCTGCGCGTCGTCGCTGGCAAGGAGCCGCCGCTCGTGCGCGAGGAGGAGACGCTCAACGTACAGCGCATCCTCGAGGCGGCGTACCGCTCGGCGGACGAAGGCCGCGAGATAGCGATCCCGTAGGGACAGGTCTTCAGACCTGTCCGCTCGCAGCATCGCACGGAGGCGGCGGATTGGTGCCGGCCCTCACGCGATGTCCGCTGCTCCATTGCACATCACCCTGCGCCCTCGCGGGCGAGCGAAGGCCGCGACCTCGCTGGTCGCGGCCCTTCGCCCCTCAGCCTCACGGCGGGCGCGGGCTGGGCGCCCGCGCTCGTAGGCACACTACTACCTCGCCGGCTTGATGTTCTGGTTCAGCCGGAACACGTTGTCCGGGTCCCAGTCGCGCTTCACCTGGCGCAGCCGCTGGTACGTCTCGCGGCCGTACGCCTCGACGATGCGCTCCTCGCCCTCCTCCTGCAGGAAGTTCACGTACACGCCCGTCCCCATCGGCCGCATCAGTGCGAAGAACTCGTCGGCCCAGGCCGTGATGCCCTCGGCGGTGGACGCGCCCATCGTCATCGTGATCGCCGCGAAGAGGAAGTTCTTGTCCCGGTGCACGAACGCCGTCGCGTCCTGCGGCACGCGGGCCATCTTGCCGCCGAGCGGCCGGATCTGGAACGCCGCGATCTCGCCCGGTGCCTTCTCGAGCAGCGCGACCGCACCGGCGACGAACTCCTCCGTGATCTCCGGCCCGTAGACGGCGCGTACCGAGAGCGGGCTGTCCGGGAACTCCGGCACGAAGTCGTAGATCGCCGAGTACGGGATCGGGCTCACGAGGTCCGCCACCGGCTCCGCGAGCGCCCGCAGCGGCGCCACGACGCGCTCGCCGGCCTCGACGTCGCCGACGTTGACGATGTTGATGCCGAGCACCATCTCGCCGACGCGCTCCGCCGGGATGAACGGCGCTTCGGGCGCCCGCATCACCATCGCGATCGTCGTCAGCGACTCAGGCGCGTGCAGCGCGTAGTCGGCGTAGGCCTTGATCACCTGCGGCGTCGCCGGCAGCACGAGCAGGCCGCCGTAGACGATGCCGACGTCCGAGAGCTGGAACTCGAACTCGGTGATGATGCCGAAGTTGCCGCCGCCGCCGCGGATCGCCCAGAAGAGGTCCGGGTGGCGCTCCTTCGACGCGCGGACGATGCCGCCGTCCGCCGTGACGACCTCGGCCGAGATCAGGCTGTCGATCGTGAGGCCGAGCGTGCGCACCATGAAGCCGATGCCGCCGCCTGTCGCCAGCCCGCCGAGGCCGACCGTCGCCGAGTCGCCGGTCGAGAGCGCGAGGCCGTGCTCCTGCGCCAGCGGCGCGAGCTTGCCGGAGGTGACGCCGGGCTGGACGCGCGCGGTCTTGCGGACGGGGTCGATCTCGACGCGGTCCATCGCGCCGAGGTCGATGACGACGGCGTCGTCGCCCGTGCTGTAGGCGGCGATGCTGTGCCGCCCGGAGCGGACGGCGATGCGCTTGTCCTCCCAGAGCGCGAAGCGCACGGCCTTCGCGACGTCCTGCGCCGATTTCGCGCGGACGATGAGCGCCGGGTGGCGGTCGTAGGCGCGGTTGTGGACGTGGCGCAGCTCCTCGTACTGCTCGTCGCCTGGGAGGATGACCTCGCCGTCGAACTGCGCGTTGAGTCGCTCGCGGAGCGCGGTTGGGACGGCGTACACCGATGCCGGCCACGATGTGCGGCCCTCGCTCGCGGTGCTGGTGAGATGCGTGACGGGTGACGGCTCGCGGCTGATGGTCGGTTCCATGGTGCTGCTTCCTCTCTTCTCTGCTGTATCTCCGTTGCGGCGCCGGCCGATCCGTGCGCCCGATGCCTATGTGTACGGCGCGGAGCAGGCGCTTCGTATCGGACGCAGGGCCGGGCCGGAGGCGGATGTTGGATGGAGCCGCCGCCTCCGCCGAAAGGCGGAGACGCCGCGGGAGCGCCACGCGAAGGTAGCGCGGACTTTCAGTCCGCGCAGTGCTGACGGTGCGTCCAGGTCTCGAGGGAGAAGTGGTAGCGCCAGCGGGATTCGAACCCGCGATCTCCGCCTTGAAAGGGCGGCGTCCTAGGCCTCTAGACGATGGCGCCTCGTGCGCCCGGCAGTATATCGGTGTGGCGTGGCGAGAGCGTCGCGAAGGCGCAGCCGCCTGGTTGATGCGGCGCGCCGCTTGCGCGACCGACGCGGTGATTGTTCCCTACTCCTGACATCTTCGTCGTTGTCACTGCCCGTGGTTGTACCAGGAGCGATCGATGCCAGACGAAGCCCGCATGCCCGTCATCGTCGGTGTCGGCCAGGTCACGCAGCGCCCTGAGACCGAGCGCCCGCGCGAGCCGCTCGCGCTCATGGCCGAGGCCGCGCGCCGCGCTGAGGCCGATGCCCAGGCAGGCGACCTGCTGCACGAGCTCGACTCCATCCGCGTCGTCAACATCCTCTCGTGGCCGTCGAAAGACCCGCCGCGCGACCTCGCGCATGCGCTCGGTGTCGCGCCGCGCGAGGCACTGTACACGGCCGTCGGCGGCAACACGCCGCAGTGGCAGGTGAACGAGGTCGCGCAGGCGATCGCGGATGGCGACGTGCGGCTGGCGCTGATCGCCGGCGCCGAAAGCGTGTACTCGGCGCGGCGGGCGCGGGCAAAGGGCATCGACCTCGGCTGGTCGCCGCGTGGCCGCCCGGATGTCGATGTCGGCGATATGCGCCCCGGCACGAGCGATCAGGAGGCGAAGCACGGCGCGGCGCTGCCGGTCGTCGTCTACCCGCTGTTCGAGAACGCGCTCCGCGCCCACTACGGCCGCGGGCTCGACGCGCACCGGCGCGCGCTCGGCGAGCTCTTCGCGCCGTTCTCCGCCACGGCGGCGCGTAATGAGTACGCCTGGTTCCGCCAGGCGCGCTCGGCCGAGGAGATTGCCACGCCCGGCCCGGACAACCGCTACGTCGGCTTCCCCTACACGAAGTACATGAACGCGATCATCGACGTCGACCAGGGCGCCGCGCTGCTCATGACGAGCGCCGCCGAGGCGCGCCGCCTAGGTATCCCCGAGTCGCGCTTTGTGTACGTCTGGGGCGGCGGGCATGCGACCGACCACTGGTTCATCAGCGAGCGCGTCAACTACTGGTCGTCGCCGGCGATCCGCGTCGCGGGCGAGCGAGCGCTCGCCGGCGCAGGCGTCACGATCGCCGACATCGACTACTTCGACCTCTACTCATGCTTTCCGTCCGCGGTACAGATCGCGCGCGACATGCTCGGCATCGCGCCGGACGACCCGCGCCCGCTGACCGTGACCGGCGGCCTCCCGTACTTCGGCGGCCCCGGCAACAACTATGTCACGCACAGCATCGCAGCGATGGTCGGGCGTCTGCGCGCTGAGCCGGGCAAGCTCGGGCTCGTGACGGCGAACGGCTGGTATGTCACGAAGCATGCGATTGGCGTCTACAGTGCCGCGCCGCCCGACCACGCATGGCGTCCGATCGAAGCCGCGGCTGACCAGGCGCGGGTGGACCGCGAGCCGAAGCCGGCGCTCGCCGTCGAGCCGGCGGGCGCGGCGACAGTCGAGACGTACACCGTCGTCTTCAACCGCGATGGCGCGCCCGAGCAGGGCATCGTCATCGGCCGCCTCGCCGACGCTCGCCGCTTCATCGCCAACACCCCCGACGACCGCGCGACGCTGGAGGCGATGACGCAGCGCGAATGCGTCGGCGCCCGCGGCCGTGTCTCGCCCGCCGATGCCGGGATAGACGTCTTCAGCTTCGGCTAGTCAGCGGCCCCGTGTCAGACGCCCGACGTCGACTCGGCGCGCGCGACCTGCTGTTCGAGCTCTCGCAAGCGCCGCCGTGATTGGCGGTCGCGCTCGAAGCGCTCCGTGATGTCGCGCGCCTGCGCCAGCGCGCCGATGACGGATCCGTCCGCGGCGTGGACGATCGCGAAGCTCAGCTCGACGTAGATCGTCGCGCCGTCGGCCCGCAGCGCCTTCGTCGGGAGCGACTGGCCGCGGTACTTCGTGTCGCCTGCCGCCAGAGCGCGGTCGTATCCCGCCCAGTGCGGGTCGCGGAGCGACTCCGGGATGATGATGTTGAGGTCCTGGCCGACCGCAGCCTCGCGGGCGAAGCCGAAGATCCGCGTCGCCGCATCGTTCCACACGCGGACGACGCCCTCCCGGTCGGCGAAGATCAGCCCGTCGGGGGCCTGATCGAGCAGGAACTGCGCGAGCTGCGCGTTGGTGGGCGTCGCAGGCGCTTGTGCCATGGGGCCTCCATGAGGGCGGGGGCGAGAGGGCGCCCCACCGGCAGCGTACGCCCTCTCGCCCGTCGCGGCTAACGGAACTGCTTCGGGAACTGGTTGATGACCCCCAGGCTGAGCATGTCCGCCATATCGAGGATGGCTGCGTGCACTTGGTCGTATGCCGCGACGTCCGCCGTGTAGTCGCCGGCAAGCCGCGCCTGGGCCTCGGCGAGGGTTAGGTCGAGGTGCTGCTTCATCATCTGCCGCATGTGGTCCAGCGGCCAGAACTGCGGATTTGCACTCGACAGAAACGCCGCGATGTCATCGGCGTTCGCGTACCAGCGCGCGCTCGCATCGGCGGCGGCCGCGGTGTTGCCGTCGCGCGCGGCCACGAGGATCTCCGCGGCGATCGCGATGTGGTCGTGCAGGAGCGACGTCATCTGGTCGCCCGCTGCGTCACCATAATAGGGCTTGATCGCGTTCCCGATATCGACCTGGTTCTGAAACAGGCGGTCGACGGTTGGCCCGGTGTCGGCGCGGTCCTCGGCGAGGCTGATGATCGCCAGCCGCGTCCAGGTGATGTGGTCCTCCCAGAGCTTGCGCGTATCCTGCCGGAACGCGATCGCCGTGTCGCTGTTCTCGACGCGGTCGCCGGATCGTGCGGAAGCGCCGCGGCCGCCGGCGAAGCCGGTCAGCACGGCTGCCGCCGCGATGATCGCCATCGCCGGCACGACGACGCGCTTCCACGTTGCTGAGCGTCGCTGCATGGTCTCTTCCTCCTGGCTGGGTAGTAGTTATTACTATTACTACGATTGTGTGGGCATGGCGGATTCCTTTCGAGCGAACTCGGTTCGGTTCCTAGCTTCGATGCCTGCCGATCAGCCGCACGATGCGCTGCAACCAGGGCTCGCCGGCGCCCGCAAGCTCGATGCCCTCGAGGGCGTCACGCGCCCGATCGTCCACGAGCCCCGGCAGTTTCCGGCCGATGCTCCGCACGATCTCGGCGACGGCGATGGCGTTTTGCACGTACTGCGTCGTCAGGGCGACGAGCATCGGGAGCTCCGTCTGCACCCCGCGCGTCTCGTTGCCAGCGCCGACCTGCGCCAGCACGGCCAGGCGTTGGTCTGGTACCACCATGAGCCAGCGCCGCGCGGTCTCGCCGGAGACGGGATACCGGAAGATCTCACCGCGGCAGCCGCCGCACTCGCCAGCACAGCCCTCGACGCAGAGCACGGTGATGGCGACGCCGCGTGCCTGTGCTGCCTCAACTGCGGGCGCGAGCCGCCGGCTCTCGACGGACCACAGCGCCATCACCAGACTCGACCGGGCGCCCGCGATCGCCTCCTCCGCCCGCGCGAGCGCCGCGTCATATCCCTCGACGTTCCAGACGTAGGGCGGCGCGCCCCGCTCCGGGATCGCGGCGAGCGAAGCCTCGGCGTCGGCGAGGTGTGCCTGGACGTCGCGCGCGAGGCGGGCGAGCATCTCGGCGGCCGGCAGGGCGGCGTACTTCACACCGGCGGCGACGGCGATGCGCGTGACCGCGCCGCGCGCCTCCAGACGGTCGACCACCGGGTAGATGTTCGGGCGCGGGATGGCCGACTCCTTCGCGAGCTGGTAGCCGGTGAGCGGCCCGCGCTCGAGGAGCGTCGTGTAGGCGCGCGCCTCGTACTCGCTGAAGCCGACGGCCTGGAGATCCTGGACTGCCGTAGTAGTGGCCATAACTACGGTGTAGCGGGTCTCGAGCCACTCCGCAAGGCGGCCGATGGCGGGAAACGAAAAGCCCCGCTCTCGGCGGGGCTTCGGGGGCGTTGGTAGCGCGTGCGGGATTCGAACCCGCGATCTTCGCCTTGAGAGGGCGATGTCCTGGGCCGCTAGACGAACGCGCCGTTTATGGCTGGGGATGGAGGATTCGAACCCCCACATACGGATCCAGAGTCCGCTGTCCTACCATTAGACGAATCCCCAACGCCGACGGCCATTGTATCAAGCCAGCGCAAGGACGAGCATCCGCACACTCGATGCCGTCGCGTGGGCCGGCGATTACGGCCGGCGGTCGCGACTGCGCGAGAGCGTACCGATGAGGATTGCCCCGAGGCCGCCGAACGCCGCCGACAGCATGAGCGCGAACAGCAGGCGGATGCTCCAGTCGAACCAGAGGAAGTGCACCTCCACCTCCTGCAGGTTCTGCAGCAGGAAGAGGACGAGCAGTCCCAGCGCCGTCAGCCCGCCGACGAGCTTGATGCGGTCCCACAGGCTTGCCTGCTCGACCAATTCACGGGCGTCGTCGCGGAACTGCTCCCGGTCTCTGGACATTGACGGCCCCCTCTGCAGTATCGGCCGCGACGGTCAGTCGCTGGCCCGCTCACCCCGCGGCCCCGCCAGCGGTTCCAGCCGCCGCGTCGACTCGTACGCCTGCCGCGTGCGGGCGACGATCTCGAACAGGTCGTCCGGCACCGTCACGGGCGCTGAGCACAGCGTGCCATAGCACGCATACGCCGCCGGCGCGGGATGCGACGGCAGTCCTTCCGCAGCGAGCGCTTCGGCCTGCGACGTCTCGATGACGCGCACGGTGCGTTCCGGGACCGGCAGCGCAAGGGCCGCCGCGTGCAACGGCGCTGCGGCCTCCCATCCCCGCGCGACGACCTTCACCTCGGCGCCCGGGTTCAGCAGCAGGTCCACCGCCTTCGCATAGTCCCCCGCGAAGTAGCCCTGCGCCTCCGCCGCGCCCGGGAAACCGGCGAGCACGTCGCGCGCGATGCGCTCGTGCTCCGCCGAGTGCGTGTAGCGCCCGTACCGCAGGAACGCGAGCGCGGCGGCGCTGTTCTCCTTCAGTGGCGTCTGTCGCCGCGCCAGCATGCCCGCCGTCTCGTGGCCTGCGGGCGTGTCGTAGAAGGCGCCGCCCGGCGATGAGAGGTGCTCGCGCATCCACGCCAGCAGCTCGCCGGCGCGTGCCAGGTCCTGCGGACGGCCGGCCACCTCGTACGCGTCGATGCAGGCCAGCGCCGCCCACGCCTGGTCGCCGAGCAGGCCAGGCACCCCGCGCTCGCCCTCCGGAGTGCGGTACCGGTACATCGCGCCGTCCGGCGCGCGCAGCTCCTCGAAGAGGAAGTCGAGCGCGCGCAGCGCCCGCTCCCGCAGGTCCGGCCGGCCGCGCGTCCACGACGCCTCCAGGTACGCGCCGACCGCCATCGCGTTCCAGCTTGTATACACGCGCCGGTCGACGTACGGCGCGACGCGCGTCCGGCGCTCCTCCGCCGGCAGCGGGTAGAACTCCTCGTCGGCGTCCTGCGAACCGTAGAAGGCGCTCGTGCGCTCGTCGGACAGCCAGCGGTCGATGTACTCCACCGTAAAGTCGATGTAGCGGCGGTGTTCGGCGTCCTCGCTGATCCGGTAGAGCTTGAGCAGCGCCCGCAGCAGCAGCGCGTTGTCCTCGAGCATCTTCTCGTAGTGCGGGATACTCCAGTCGCGTTTCGTGGAGTACCGGTAGAAGCCCCCCCACTCCTGGTCGTAGGTGCCGCCACGGCACATGTACTCGAGCGTCTTGCGCGCCATATGGAGCGCGTCGCGGTCGCCGTCGCGTAGGTACGCGTGCAGCAGCAAATCGATGGCGTCCGGGTGCGGGAACTTCGGCTCGTTCCCGAAGCCGCCGTACACGGGGTCATATGCGTCCTGTGCCGAGTGCAACACGTCGCGTAGCACCTGGTCCGACAGCTCGTCGCCCGCCCGCCTCTCCGAGGCTGCGCGGTCGCGGTTGGCGTTGATCTCGGCCAGCTTCTGCTCGATCGATGCGCGGTTGTCCCGAAAGTACGTGCTGACCTGATCGAGGATGTCGCGCATCTGGTCGGGCGGGACGTAGGTCATGCCGGCGAGCACGTCGCCGGACGGCGCGAGGAACGCCGTCGTCGGCCAGCCACCCATGTTGTAACGGGCGTTGATGTCCGGCCGCTCGTCGTTATCGACGCGCACGGGCACGAAGCGCTCGTTGATGAGCTGGATGACCGCCGGGTCAGAGTACGTCGTCTCGTCCATCACGTGACACCAGTGGCACCAGACGGCGGAGATCCCGAGGAGCAGCGGCTTGTCCTCGCGACGTGCCCTCTCGAACGCCTCCTCGCCCCACGGCTGCCACGCGATCTCGTGGGCGCGGTTGGGCCGGGGGGAAAAGTGGAAGCGCTCGGCGACGTCCGTCATGGAATCAGCGTAACAGGGACCGCCAGGCCAGCGGCATCGCCGGAACGCGCGATCTGGCTACGCGGCCGTTCGCCGGGAACGCTCGTCAGTACAATGGCCGCGTGAGTGCGCTCGACCGCGGAGACATCGGCCGGCGGACGCGGCGGACGATCATCGATATCGCTCGCCGCCGGCAGCGGCCTGGGACCGGAAGCCGATTGACCGCGAATGATGAGCCCGCCCGTATCTGGCCGAACCTTAGCAGCGTCATCGAGGGCCTGCCGTCGGCGGTTGCCGGCGCGGTTGCCACGCGCCGCTACATGCCAGAACGCGCGACAGGCGCCCTGGACGTCGTGGTGCTCGCGCGGCATGCGCGTGAAGTCGAGCGCCGCCTGCTGGCAGCCGGCTACAGCCGGGAAGGGCCGCTCGCGATCGGTGGCGCAGAATGGCGGTCGTCCGGTGGTGTCCGCGTCGACATCATTGAAGGAACCGAGCCATGGTGGGACGAGGCGCTTGCCCACCCGCAACGAGACCGGCAGGGGCTTCCCTGCGCGCGCTGCCTTACCTCGTCCGGATGAAACTGCTCGCCAGCCGCACGATCGACATCGGGGATGTTACGCGCATGCTCGGCCGGGCGTCGGATGCCGAGCTCGCGGACGTGCGTGCCGTCATCGCGCGGCTGGCGCCGGAGTTGACAGCCGACCTCGAGAGTCTGATTGCGCTCGGCACGCTCGAGCAGTCGTAAGCGCCGCGTCCTCGATCGAATCTGTGATCTCGCTACAGCCGCGTGAACGTCGGACGACAACGCGGCCCACATCGCCTAACGACCCGGCATCAGCGCGGCCGCGCAGGTGGCCGCCGGTTACAGGATGAGCGAAACCGGCTGTTCGAGCAGGCGCTCGACCTCGGCAAGGAAGCGCGCACCCTGCGCCCCGTCGGTCACGCGGTGGTCCGCCGAGAGCGCGACCTTCATGATCTGCCGGGCCGTCACCTGGCCGTCGCGGACCGCCGGCTGCGGTTTCACCGCGCCGACACCCAGGATCGCCGTCTGCGGAGGCTGGATGATGGCGACCAGCGTCTCAACGCCATAGGCGCCGAGGTTGCTGATGGTGAACGTCCCCGCCGTCAGCTCCTCCTGCCGCAGCGCCCCGCCCTTCGCGCGCGCGATGAGGTCCTTTGACGCCGCGGCGATCTCGAGGAGCGACATGCGGCCGGAACCGACGATCGCTGGTGCGATGAGGCCGTCGTCGAGCGCGATGCCGATGCAGATATGTGCTTCGGCGCGCTGCGTCACCTGGTCGCCTTCGATCGTCGCGTTGAACTCGGGATGCCGTTGGAGTGCGAGGGCGCACGCGCGGACGATCAGGTCGTTGATGCTCACGCGCCGCGCCTCGTCGACCGACGCGTTGACCTGCTCGCGGAAGGCGAGCGCGTCTGTCATGTCGATGTCGAGGAGCAGGTAATAATGCGGCGCCTCGCGCTTGCTCTGCGACATGCGGCGGGCGATCGCCTGCCGCATCCGCGATGGCACGACCACCTGGTCGGCTGCTTCCACGGCCGGCCTCGGGCTGACGTCGGGCCGCGCAATTGCCCCCTGCACGCGTTGCTGGGGTCCCGCTGGCTCGCGGGCCGGGGCTGCTGGCGCCAGCGTGCCGCGCCGTGCGGCCGCCTCGATGTCGCGTTTGACGATGCGGCCGCCGGGGCCGCTCCCGCGCACCTGCCGCACGTCGACACCGAGCTCATCCGCAATCCGCCGTGCGACCGGGGACACCCGCAGCCGCGCCGCCGGCTCCCCAGCGGCCACCGGCGTCTGCAACGCCTCCGGCTGCGGCTCGCGGACCGGCGGGGCCGGCGCCGGCGCGCGCGCGGCGTACGGCGTCGCCTGTGTGTCCGCGCCGCCATTCGCCGCGACAGCCGATGGCGCCCCGCGCCCTTCCTTCTTCGTCGCCGCACCAGCGCCGTTGATGTACTTGGAGATGTCGTCCTCGGGCGCGGCGATGATGGCGATCACCTCGCCGACCGGCACGGTGTCGCCCTCCTGCGCGATCGCCGCGCGGAAGACGCCGGACTCGAAGGCCTCGACCTCGACGTTTGCCTTGTCGGTTTCGATCTCGGCGATGATCTCGCCGCGCTCGACGCGGTCGCCCTCGTGCTTCAGCCAGCGCACGACCGTGCCCTCGGTCATGTCGGCGCCCATCTGCGGCATGACGACTTCCGAGATCATCAGGCGATCTCCTTCACGAGCGCGACGATGTCGTCCTCTTGCGGCAGCGCGGCCTGCTCGAGGGCGCCGTTGTACGGCATCGGCACATCGGCGCCCGAGCAGCGCAGCACTGGCGCGTCGAGGTCGTCGAACGCCTGCTCCTGGACGATAGCGGCAATCTCCGCCCCGAAGCCGCCGAACTTCCAGTCGTCCTCAATCACGACGCAGCGGTTCGTCTTGCGCACCGACGCGAGGATCGCGTCCGTGTCGAGCGGCCGCAGCGTACGCAGGTTCAGCACATCGGCCTCGATACCGTCGGCCGCGAGCTTCTGTGCCGCGCGGTATGCCTGGTGCACGCTGCCGCCGTACCCGACGAGCGTCACGGCATCGCCCTCGCGGTACAGCTCAGCCTGGCCGAACGGGATGCGGTACGGTTCGTCCGGCACCTCGCCCTTGGAGGCGTAGAGCGCGGTGTGCTCGATGAAGATCACCGGATTCGCGTCGTCGAACGCCTGCATGAGCAGGCCCTTTGCGTCGTACGGGGTCGCCGGCACCGCGACCTTCAGTCCGGGCACGTGCGCGTACCACGACTCGAGCGAGTGCGAGTGCTGCGCGCCGAGCTGGCTGCCGGCGCCGCCCGCCATGCGGATGACCAGCGGCACGCTGATCTGGCCGTTCGACATGTAGTGCAGCTTCGAGGCATTGTTCACGATCTGGTCGATGGCGAGGAGGCTGAAGTTGATCGTCATGATTTCGACCATCGGCTTGAGCCCCGCCATCGCCGCGCCGATGCCCGTCCCGACGATCACCGACTCAGCGATCGGCGTGTCCTTGATACGCCGCTCGCCGAACTCCTGCAGGAAGCCTTTCGTGACGGCGTAGGAGCCGCCGTACGCGCCGATGTCTTCGCCCATCAAGAACACGCGCTCGTCGTGTTCGAGCTGCCAGCGCAGCGCCTGCCGGATCGCCTCGCGGTACGTGACCTCAGGCATCGGCCTTCGCTCCATCGGCCGGCGCGTAGATGTCGCGCATCAGGCTCTCGCGCGCGGGCTGCGGGCTCTCGTCCGCGAAGCGCGCCGCTTCAGCTGCTACCGCATCGGCCTCGGCCTGCAGGCGCTGCATCGTCGCATCGTCGAGCTCGCCGGCGGCACGCATCTTGCGCTCGAGCTGGCCGATCGGGTCGAGCGCCCGCCAGCGCTGCACCTCCTCTTTCGAGCGGTACAGCTCGGCGTCGGCCATTGAGTGACCGCGGAAGCGGTAGCAGATCGCCTCGAGGAACGCCGGCCCCGCGCCGGCGCGCACGCGCGCGGCCGCGCGCGCCACGGCGTCGTGCATCTCGATGACGTCCATCCCGTCCACCTGCTCCGACGGGATGCCGTATGCCTCGGCGCGCTTGTAGACCTCGATGACCGCGGATACGCGCCGCACGTCGGTGCCCATGCCGTAGAAGTTGTTCTCGCAGATGAACAGCACCGGCAGTTTCCAGACCGCGGCGAGGTTCAGCGCCTCGTGGAACTCGCCCTCGTTAACGGCGCCGTCGCCGAGGAAGTTCGCCGCGATGCGCTGGGTGCCCTTGTACTGCTCGGCAACCGCGAGACCGCAGGCGAGCGGCATGTGGCCCGCCACGATCGCGTATCCGCCCATGAACGACTTCCCGACATCAAACAGGTGCATCGAACCGCCGCGGCCGCCCGTGACGCCCGTCTCGCGGCCGAACAGCTCGGCCATCACGCGGTTCGGGTCGAGCCCGCGCGCGAGCGCATGTCCGTGCTCGCGGTAGTGGCTGACGATGTAGTCGTCCGGCCGCAGCGCCGCGATGGCCCCGGTCGCGACAGCCTCCTGCCCGATGTAGAGGTGCAGGAAGCCGCGGATCTTCCCGCGCGCGTACATCTCCGCCGCCTTCTCCTCGAACCGCCGAATGCGCATCATCGTCCGCAGCAACTCCAGCCGCTGTGCCGGCGTTGTCGCGCTCCCGTGGAAGGGGGCCTGCTGCTCGATCATCTTCGCCATCGCAATCTCACCCACGTCTGATCTTCGACATCTCAGGTCTATCGGCTATCGGTGGACCGTGAGCGACTCATAGGGAACTACGCGCCGCTGATGAAGTGGATCGCCTCGCCCTCCACTGCCAGCGCGGCCTCCTTTACCACCTCGCCCATCGTCGGGTGGGCTGCGACCGTCCATCCCAGCTCGCGAGGGGTGGCCTCAAGCGTCATCGCCAGCGACGCCTCCGCCAGCAACTCCGTCGCCATCGGCCCGACGATGTGGATGCCGAGCGTCTCGCCCGTCTTCGCATCCGCGACGATCTTTGCCTGCCCGTCCGCCGCGTTCATGGCCTTCGCGCGGCCGTTCGCGCGCACCGGGAACTTGCCCACCCGCACGTCGTACCCCGCCTCGCGCGCCTGTTTCTCCGTCAGGCCGACGCTCGCCACCTCTGGCTCGCAGAACGTCGCGCGTGGCAGCTTCACGTAATCGAGCGGCGGCGATTCGCGCCCGGCGAGCCGCTCGACGACCATCACGCCCATCGCCGAGGCAACGTGCGCGAGGTTCATGATCCCGGTGCAGTCGCCGACCGCCCAGACGCCGTCGACGCCGGTGCTGAGCCGCTCGTCGACCTTGATGTAGCCGCGCTCGACCTGCACGCCGATGCGGTCGAGGCCCAGCGCCGCGACGTTCGCCTCGAAGCCGATGCCGACGAGCACGCGGTCCGCCTCGAGGCGCTGCTCCTTGCCCTTCGCCGTCGTGATCACGGTGGCGCGGCCCTTGCCGGCCGTGGCCTTCGTGTCCGTGGCGCCGGTGAGGAACTTGATGCCACGCTTCTTGAAGGCGCGCTCGAGCTGCGTGCTCGTCTCTTCGTCCTCCAGCGGCAGCAGGTGGTCGAGCAGCTCGACGACCGTCACGTCGACGCCGTACGCATGCCAGTACGTCGCGAACTCAACGCCAATCGGCCCGCCGCCGACGATGACGACGGACCGCGGCTGCTCGCGCAGGGCCAGCGCATCGCGGCTGTTGAGGATGACCCTGCCGTCCGTCTCGAGGCCCGGCAGAGCGCGCGGCCGCGCGCCCGTGGCGATGATGATGTCGTTCGCTTCCACCATCTCGTCGCCGACGCGCACGCGCTTCGGGGACTCGAAGCTCGCCTCGCCAGCGATCACCACGACGCCGTGCTTGTCGAGCAGAAATTCGACGCCCTTCACCATCTGGTCGACGACCTGGCGGCTGCGGTCGACGGCCTTCGCGATGTCGACGTGCAGGTAGTCAAACGAGATGCCGTACGTGCCGGCGTCGCGCAGGAGGCGGACGACTTCGGCGTTCCAGAGGAGCGCCTTGCTGGGGATGCAGCCCCAGTTCAGGCAGAGGCCGCCGAGGCGCTCCTTCTCGATGACAGCGGCTTTCATGCCGAGCTGCGCCGCGCGGATCGCGGCCACGTAGCCGCCCGGCCCGCCGCCGATGATCGCGACGTCGTAGCTAGCCACGCGTCACCTCGCGCAGCGGGATGACGTCGCCACCATCTTCACAGGGCGCCGTGAGGGCGTCGCCTGCCAGTAGCGTCACATCAGGCGTTGTCTGCCGCTCGGCGTGGTACGACGAGCGCACCAGCGGACCGGCTTCGACATGCCTGAACCCCAGCTCGCGCCCGTACGCGACAAAGTGCTGGAACTCCTCCGGCGCGTAGTACCGCGCGACCGGCAGGTGCTGCTTCGACGGGCGAAGGTACTGGCCGATGGTCACGATGTCGCAGCCATGGGCGCGCAAATCACGCATGACGGCGAACAACTCATCGACGGTCTCGCCGAGCCCGACCATGAAGCCCGACTTCGTCAGCATGTCCGGCGCCAACGCCTTCGCTCGCGCGAGCAGCTCGAGCGACCTCCCGTACACCGCCTGCGGCCGCACCTGCCGGTAGAGCCGCGGCGCCGTCTCGACGTTGTGATTCAGGACGAATGGCCGCGCTTCGACGACCTGCGCCAGCGCGTCCCAGTTGCCCTTGAAGTCGGGAATCAGCACCTCGACGCGCACCTGGGGCGATCGGCGCCGGACCGTGCGGATGCAGGCAGCGAACACCTCCGCCCCGCCAGTGGCCGTGTCGTCGCGGTTGACGGACGTGATGACGACATAATCGAGACCGAGTTCGCTCACGGCCCTCGCCAGCCGGTATGGCTCGAGCGGGTCGATCGCGCCGGGACGGCCGGTCGTGACCGCGCAGAAGCCGCAGGAACGCGTGCAGACGTCGCCGAGGATCATGAAGGTGGCGGTACCGGCGTTCCAGCACTCGCCGATGTTCGGACAGCGCGCCTCCTCGCAGACGGTGTGGAGGCCCTGCTCGCGCATCAATGCCTGTAGCCGCGCGTAGCGCTCGCCGCCGGGAAAGCGCACGCGCAGCCACTCCGGCTTGCGTTCGCGCGGCACCCTCTCAGCGACCAACCGCCACCTCCTCCGCGATGTCGTTCGGCGAGGCCGAGCGCGTCTCCCGTAAGGACAGGTCTCCAGACCTGTCCGCTCCCGCGTCCGGCGCGATGAGCGCCACGCCAAACGCGCGCTCGAAGGCGCGCGCAACCTCGTCCTCCACATCGGCCATCAGGAACCTCTCGCCGGTGAGCGCTTGCATCGAGGTCACGCGCGCGTTGGGTAGCCCACACGGCACGATGTGCTCGTACCAGCGCAGATCGGGCGAAACGTTCACGGCGAAGCCGTGCGTCGTGACGCCGCGCGAGATCCGCACGCCGATCGCCGCGAGCTTGGCGTCGCCGACCCAGACGCCGGCGTTCTTCGGCGAGCGGCCTGCGACGATGCCGAAGCACGCCACGGCGTCGATCAGGAGGGCCTCGAGGCGCCGTACGTAGTCGGCCGCGCCGAGGCCAAGCGCCCTCAGGTCGACGATCGGATAGCCGACGAGCTGGCCCGGCCCGTGCCACGTCACGTCGCCGCCGCGGTCGGTGCGGGCGACGTCGGCGCCGAGCGCGCGGAGACGCGCCTCGCCGCCCAGCAGGTGCTCGCCGCGGCCGCGGACGCCCAGCGTGTAGACCGGCGGGTGTTCCACGAGGACGAGCGCCGGCGGCTCGCCGCCACGCACCTCGTCGGCGAGGCGGTGCTGCAGGCGCAGCGCGTCGTCGTAGGGGGTGAGGCCCGGCCGGAGCAGTCTGTAGCGGGGCGCCAACGGCCAATCTTTCACGCGCGCAGCGCGCGCCTACGTTTGAGCCTATCACGGCCCTCAGTGTCGTGTGGAGTATCGGCCGGCGCGGTGCCTGCCCCGTCAGCCGGGGCGGGCTCTTCGTTCGCCCTCCCATTCGGGGATTGCCTCGGGTGCCCGCGCCATAGCCCCTATTCGAGGCGGCCGCTATAACTGGCGCGGATGAAACTCGGCGGCAACTTCTTCGAAGACCTCCATACCGGCCAGCTCCTCCGTAACCCGATCCCCCGCACCGTCACGGAGGGCGACGTCGCCCTCTACATCGCGTTGACGGGCGACCGCAACCCGCGCTTCTGCTCCGACGTATTCGCGCGCAGCCTCGGCTACCCGCGCACGCCCGTAGCCGACCTGCTCGTCTTCCACATCGTCTTCGGCCGCACGGTCGGCGAGATCTCGCTGAACTCCCCCGGCAATCTCGGCTACGCCGACCTGCGCTTCCTGCGGCCCGTCTACACCGGCGACACGCTGCGCGCCGAGACCGAGACCCTGGGCTGGCGCGAGACGTCGCGCGGTGACACCGGCGTCGTCTGGGTGCGCACCACGGGCTATAACCAGCGCGACGAGCCCGTGCTGCAGTTCTACCGGTGGGTCATGGTGAACAAGCGGAACCCCAACGTGCCGACCGGCGCCGACGACGCGCCCGAGATGCCGGCCACGGCGTCGCTGGCGGACATCGACATCCCGCGCCTCGAGCGCTTCGACGCCTCGGCGACGGGCGGCGAGCGGTTCTGGGAGGACTACGCGCCCGGCGAGCGGGTGCCGCACCCGCAGGGGATGACGCTGGAGGAGGCAGAGCATCAGCTTGCGACGCGGCTGTACCAGAACACGGCGCGGGTGCACTTCAACCAGCATCAGCAGCAGTCATCGCGCCATGGCCGGCGCATCATCTACGGCGGCCACATCATCTCGGTCGCGCACGCGCTGTCCTTCGACGGACTGGAGAACGTGCTCGGCATGGCGGCGTGGAACGGCGGCGCACACACGAATCCGACGTTCGCCGGTGATACGCTGTTCGCCTGGACGGACGTGCTCGAACGGATCGACCTCGGGCGGGACGACATCGGTGCGCTGCGCCTGCGCCTCGTCGCCTGCAAGAACGTCGACCCGAACGCTGAGGAGGTGCCGCTCCGGACGCCGGGTGACGACGGTCGCGAGCGGTACAACCCCGCGGTGGTGCTCGACCTCGACTATGTGGCACTGATCCCGAAGCGCGCGGCCGCGCGCTGACATCTCTGTTGCGCCGGCGGCGGCGCCGTTGAGCTTGCATCGAGCGACCGCGCGGGCGGCAACTCCGCGTTGCGACTGAACTCAACGGCCGCCCGGGTTCAGGTTGGCCGCTGCTCATGGTTGACCGCTGAGTCGCCCAGGCGTTCGCTTACCATGAGCGCTTCGCACCATTGCGGCCGCGGGATCGCGTTCTGGTACGATCTTCACTGCGGGGTTGGTGGATGGAGACATGGTGACAGCGCCCGAGAGGGCGGCACCCGACCGGGCAGAAGTCGCCCTCGGGAACCCCAGCTTCGTCTGGCGGTTCGGGCAGGACCGCCGCCTCTCCCTGATCCGGCAGTACGCGCCACTCGAAGGCCGCCGCATCCTCGACATCGGCTGCGGCCTCGGTGTCTACGTCCGCAAGTTCCGCGAGTTCAGCGACCGCGTCTACGGCATCGATGTCGACCCGAAGCGCCTGCTCGAGGGCGCGCGCACGACGCCCGGCCTCATGCTCGCCGCGAGCGAGTCGCTGCCGTTTCGCGACGCCACGTTCGATGTCGTCGTCCTGAACGAGGTGATCGAGCACGTCCGCGACGACGCGGCAACGCTCGCCGAGGCCTACCGGATCCTGGCGCCGGGCGGCCGCATCGTCATCTACGCCCCCAACCGGCTCTACCCGTTCGAGACGCACGGCGTGTACATCGGCAAGCGCTTCGTCTTCGGCAACATCCCCTTCGTGAACTGGCTGCCGTCGCCGCTGCGCGACCGGCTCGTGCCACACGCGCGCGCGTATACAAAGCGACGGATTCGGCGGACCTACGAGCGGCTGCCTGTGCGCCGGCTCGTCGAGACGTACGTGTATCCGGGTTTCGACAACGTCATCGCGCGGCGCCCGCGCCTCGGGCGCGCACTCCGCGCCGTCACGTATCGCGGTGAGCGCACGCCGCTGCGCGTGTTCGGGCTCTCGCACTTCGTCGTGCTCGAGAAGCCGGGCGCGCCCGCGCGGTAGGAGGAGGAGAGGTGGCACGACACGCCGCGACACGGCGCATGCTGCGCGCACGGATGCGCGCCAACGGGGCCACTGGCAACGGCCACGCCGCTCCGCGATGGCTGTCGGTATTGCTCCTTCTCGCTGGCATCGGCGTTGTCGGCCTCGCGATCACCGGTGGGGCCGGCTACGGTGTCTACCGCTCCTACGCGAGCGGGCTCGAACCGCCGGACGAGGTCATCGCCAAGCAGCCCGCCGGCGGCGCACAGATCTTCGACCGCAATGGCAACCTGCTCTACCAGTACGTCGACGACCGCTCCGGCCTGCGCCAGCCGGTGAAACTCGACGAGATCTCGCCGTGGATGATCGCAGCGACGATCTCGACCGAGGACGCCAGCTTTTGGACGAACACGGGTGTCAACATGCGCGGCCTTGCGCGCGCCGGGCTCGAGGCGCTCCACCTCCGCGAGTCGCAGGCGAATACCACGACCGGTGGCTCCTCGATCACGCAGCAGCTGGTGAAGAACGTCTACATTTCGCCCGAAGAGCGGTCGCAGCGCTCCGTGAAGCGGAAGCTAAAGGAGACGATCTACGCGCTCGAGCTCTCGGATCGCTATTCGAAAGACCAGATCCTCGAGTGGTACCTGAACCAGATCTCCTACGGCGGCCTATACAACGGTGTCGAGGCGGCCGCGCTCGGGTACTTCGGTAAGCACGCGAAGGACCTGAACCTCGCCGAGGCCGCCACGCTCGCCGGCATCCCCGCGGGGCCGGTGCGCTACGACCCACTGACCAACCCCCAGTCGGCGACGGAGCGTCGGAACGAAGTGCTGCGCCTCATGGCGAAGCGCAATCGCGTCGACGTCGAACAGCCCGATGGCACGCGGGCCGGCGCCTCGCGCTTTCAGGTGCGTGCGGACGGCACGAAGGTCGACATCACCGACACCATGTTTTACCTGGCGACGCTGACGCCGCTCTCCGTTGTGCCCCAGCGGTTCCCGGTACAGGCGCCGCACTTCGTCTTCAATCAGGTCGAACCATGGCTGAAGCACGAGTTTGGCGAGGCCGCGCTGCACCAGGGCGGCCTGCGCGTCACGACCACGCTCGACCTGAACCTCGAGAACGTCGCACAGGCGGCGATCGAGCGCTGGGTGTCGGAGTTTGAGGACGAGTCCGACGCCCACAACGGCGCACTCGTGGCGATCGACCCGCGCACGTCCGAGATCCTCGCTTACGTGGGCTCGCGTGACTATTTCCGCGACGACATCGAGGGGCGCAACGACAACGCCGATGCGCCGAACTCGCCAGGCTCGACGCTGAAGCCGTTCACCTACTCCGCGGCGTTCGAACAGCTCGGCTGGGGGCCCGCGACCGAGATTCTCGACACGCCGATCTCCTATCCCGACGGTGACAAGGTGTTCACGCCGCGCAACCCCTCTGGCGATTTTCACGGCCCGATGAGCGTGCACGACGCGCTCGGCAACTCGATGAACATCCCGGCGTTCAAGGCCGCGCTCTACGTGGGCGTGCCGAACGTCGTGGCGCAGTACAAGAAGTTCGGGATGACGACGCTCGAGGACCGCACGTTCGGGCCATCGGTCACGATCGGTGGTGTCGATGTGAAGCTGGTCGACGTCGCCTACGCCTACAGCGTGCTCGCCGCGGGCGGCGTGATGCGCGGCGTCAAGACGATCCATACGTTCAATGAGCAGGGCGAGCGCGAGTTGGACCCGGTCGTCGTGCTGCAGGTCACCGACTCCGAAGGCAATGTCCTCTATCCGAAGACCGATGACCATCGCGTGCAGGTGCAGGAGCGGCAGGTCGTCTCACCCCAGAACGCCTACCAGATCACCAGCATCCTCTCCGACCCCAACGCCTTCTGCATCACCTACGGCTGCGGCGCACTGACGATCGGCCGCCCGTGGGCCGTGAAGACGGGCACGAGCGAGCCCTACGAGGACAGCCGCGCGATCGGCGAGACGTGGACGTACGGCTACACCCCGGAGCTTGTCGCTGGAGTGTGGGCGGGGAACTCCGACAACTCGCCCGTGCACAACATCCTCTCCACCTCGATCTCGTATCGCGCTGTACGCGACTTCATGACAGAAGCGCTCGCGAACACGCCCGCGAGCCAGTTCGAGCGCCCGCCGGGCCTGGTCACGGTCGATACCTGCACGCCGTCAGGGTTGAAAGCGACGGACGCCTGCCCGCGCAAAGTCAAAAACCTGCTGCCCGAGGAGACGGCACCGAAGAAGAATGATGACTGGTGGCGGACGGTGAAGGTCGACGTGCGCGACGGCCTCATCGCTACGGAGCTCACGCCGCCGCAATTCGTCGCGACGCGCTACGGCCTCGTCATCCCGGACGACGTCAAAGGCTTCGCCCGCGAGCAGGCGGAGGAATGGGCGCGCTACCTGCGCGCCGGTAGCGTCCCCGCGGACAAGAGCACTGGCGATGCCGCCGCGCGCATCGATTCTCCCCGGCAGGGATCGCGCATCTCCGGCATCGTACAGATCACGGGCAAGGCCGACTCGCCGGGCTTCGTGGCGTATCGCGTTGAGTTTGCGAAGGCAAGCGACCCGAACAGCTGGACGCTGCTCATACGGTCGGAGCAGAAGCAGCCGGGCGGCGGGCTGGCGTTCTGGAACCTCGCTGACCAGGAGCCGGGCGATTACATCATCCGTGTCGTCGTCGAAGACAAGGACCGCGGCGAGCTCGTCTCATTCGTGGCGGTAACGGTCGGTGGTGGCGGCGGCGACGGCCGCCCGACCGCCACGCCCAAGCCGCGCGGCACGCCGACCCCGGTGACCCTTGACGACCTCTGAGGCGAGACGGCGCCGGCGAGGGTGCTATACTATGGCGCGCCTGCAACAGGCCTCGCGTGCCGAGGTGGTGGAATAGGCAGACACGCGGTCTTGAGGGGGCCGTGCCGCAAGGCGTAGGAGTTCAAATCTCCTCCTCGGCACCACGCAAGGAGACGTCGCGTCC
>Ga0073934_10002250_pt1 | contig 41258 bp, 33 predicted proteins | sample LarsenN4metaG_FD_76834 | JGI IMG/M metagenome (GOLD analysis project Ga0073934, IMG submission 76834) | Hot spring sediment bacterial and archeal communities from British Columbia, Canada, to study Microbial Dark Matter (Phase II) - Larsen... ...
AGGGTGGTCTTGCCGGCGCCGCTGGGGCCCACAAAGGCGGTAATCTCCCCCGCCCGGGCCTTCAGATTAATTTCTTTTAAAACGGGGGTATTTTCGTACTGGAAAGAGACTCCTTCGTACACTATATCCCCCTTGGCCGGCGGCAATCGCACAGCATCCTTAGCCTCTTGAATCTCCGGTCGGGTATCCAGAACCTCAAAAACCCTTTCGGCAGCCGCCATGGCCTGCTGAATTTTGTTGTTCGCCCGACTTAACTTTTTGATGGGCTCATAGAGCATAAGCAGCGCCGTCATAAAAGAGAAAAACGTCCCCGGGGTTGTAATTCCACGGATGACCTCGTATCCGCCATACCACATCACCCCGGCTACCCCCAACCCCCCCAAAAGTTCTGAGATCGAGGAAGAAAGGGCATGGATCCTGGCGGATCTCATGGCCGTATCAAAATAGTCGTTTACCACTTGCATAAAACGGGCACTTTCCCTTTCTTCCGCACAAAACGCCTTTACAATGCGAATCCCCGAAATCTTCTCATGAAGAACGTTGGTCATGTCGGCCATCTTCATCTGGGAATTCCGGGTCACTTTCCGGACTTTCTGGCCAAACCGGGTCATAAATAAAAAGGCAAAGGGAAGAACCGACAGGGAGATCAACGCCAACCGCCAGTGCCGATAGAAAATTACGCCGAGTAACCCAAGAACGGTAAACCCATCCCGGATGAAATCCGCCAGCATATGGGACACCACCACATGAAGGAGGGTTACATCATTGGTAATTCGCGAAATGAGCGTTCCTGTAGGTGTTTTAGAAAAATAGCGGAGGGATAAAAGCTGGATATGCTGAAAGAGCTCGCTCCTTAACTTCAAGATGACCTTCTCCCCCACGTAAGCGATCAGGGTCGCCTGTCCATAAGCAAAGAGGCCTTTTAAGGCGATAAGTCCTATGACCAGGATGGGGATTACCAGCAACATGAATTGATCCTTATGGGTGAAGATATCATCGACGACGTTCTTCACGATCATGGCCGAGGCTGCGGTACATAAGGCCGCTAGGGCCGAGCAGGTCATGGACGCCAGAATCCATTTCCAATAAGGTTTTGAGTAGGAGAGCAAGCGCTTGTACAGTTCCATTTTTATTTGGATTAAGAGGAAACCCTCCTTAATAAATTGAGAGGGACGTTTGGCGTATCTATGTGTTAGGACAGAACCTGTGTATCAGGACGTCAGTTGAAGTACAAGATATATAGATCTTGGAAAAAATCAATAGCTTTATGTGCACAGGTTTTTTACATGATGACCCCGGGGCGAAGGGGGATTATAGAGCCAGGTCGTCCTGAAAGCTTTCCTTCAAAACCTGGAGGAAAGCTTCGACCACGTTGCCATCAAATTGCGTGTTTGAGTTTCTTTTTAATTCTTCTATAGCTTCCCTGGGGGAGAAAGCGGCCCGGTAAGTCTTGGGGGACCTCATGGAGGTATAGGCGTCGACTACGGCCAGAATTCTGGCTCCAAGGGGGATCGCCTCCCCCTTTAATCCGTAGGGATAGCCTGTGCCATCGTAACGCTCGTGGTGATACCGAATAATCTCATCGCTGGAGCTGAGGAAAGCCAGGGGCCTTAAAATTTCTGAAGTAATCAAGGGATGTTGTCGGACCAATTCGTACTCATCCGACGTAAGCTTGTCCGGTTTTTTTAAAATGAACTCATCGATCTTCGTCAATCCCAGGTCGTACAGCATGGAAGCCCAGCGGATGGCTTTGACCTGCTCCTCGGGGACACCCAGTTTATAAGCCAAAGCTACGGCGTATCGGGCAATTTGCCGGAGGCGCGAATAGCCGATATCCTTCTTAACCTCGATAATACCTCCCAGGGCTGTAACGGCGTGGATGAAGGACTCCCGAATACTTTTGTATCTCTTTCCGATGCTAATCACCGTTGTGATGATCTGGCCAAAGATGAAGCAGAGTTTCAGATCTTCCTCGGTAAACGGTTTACCCGCTTCTGGGTCGGTCAGGTTCAAGACCCCTATGACTTTATCTTCCAGTTTCAGGGGGATACTCATCAGAGAGCCGATCTCATGGAGGGGATTATTTTCCTTCCGGAACCGAGGATCCTTTTCAATATCTGAAATCAGCACGGGCTCCCCGTGGGCTGCCACCCATCCAGAAATCCGATCTCCCAGGCTCACCTTGATGTTTTGTATGGCCTTGTCGTCCAGTCCATGGGCGGCTTCGATAAACAGCTCCTGGCTCTGCTCATCCAGGAGCATCAGAGAACTGCTCTTAACCCCTAAAATGTCGGTGACCATGCGAATGAGCCGGCGGAACATGTCCTTTAATTCTAACTCCAGCTCGGTTTTCTTGGATTCAATCTCCGGGAAACGTTCCTTAGGAATATTGACGCTAAACTTGCTCCCCTTGCCCTCTTCGCTTTCGACCTGGATATCTCCCCCATGGGCTTTCGCGATCTGCTTGGCAATGGCCAAACCCAACCCCTTCCCCGAGGAGCTGGAAGTCGATCCACTCCATTTACTTTCCGTGCGGTAAAACTTCTCAAAAATCGAATCCAGACTCTTCGCCGGAATTCCAACACCGGTATCGATCACATCGATCCAAATCTGTCGGGGCTCCTCCCGAAGGACCACCTGAACCTGCCCACCGGAAGGGGTATACTGAATCGCATTCTTGATGAGAATTTCCAAAAGCTTCGCGATCATATCCTCATCTACAAAAGCAAAGGGGATCCCGGAAGGCCTGTTAAATCCCAGCTGAATCCCTTTCTGATCGGCCAATACGCCCAGGGTGCTCACCACTTCGTAAATTAAACGTCCCATATCCACCGTTTTAGAAAGGATGGTCGCCTTTTGAGCTTCCAGTTGCTGGAGATAGTTGTAGTCTTCGATAAGACTCTGGATGCTCTTCCCCCCTTGATGGATCATCTCCAAGAACTCTCGGACCTGTTGAGGATCCTTAACATCGTCGTGGAGAAGTAACTCGGCGGCACCTATAATAGCGGTCAGGGGGGTATTAAATTCATGATGGATTAAAGAGATCAGCCGGGTTCTCACCTGGCTGACTTCCTCCAGTTTGGCGTTGGTTTCCCGCAGCCGCAGGTTGGCTTTGGCCAGCTCCTCGATCTTTCCTCCCAGATTTTCCTGAAGCCGGATGTTTTCAATCTTTACTTTCCCCAGCTCCAGAAACTTTTTGATGATCTCCTCAAGTCCCTGGAGGGGGATAGGCTTTTTTATGTAGTGGTCCGCCCCTTTTCTTAGGGCCTCGATGGCCTGCTTTTCAGATTCCAGATCTACCAGCATAAGGATGGGAATAAAACGATTTTGATTTCGTAGTTGCGCCAGGACTTCTAATCCGTCCTGTCCCGGGATACGCGCGTTTAAACAGATTAAATCAGGGAACTCCCTTTCAAAAGCTTCCAGGGCCGAAAAGCCATCGGAAGCCAGGAGAACTCGATACCCTTGGGATTGGAGGAGAGTTTTTAACGAAGCACAAAAACTTTCGTCATGGTCGGCGATAAGTATTCTTTCAGTAGGCATCTTCATAAGGCGAAAGGGTGTAGGGGCGTACAACTCGGGATCCCTACATCCCCCTTTCACTTTCCATCTTGTCCCTTTCGCCTTTGGATAGGGACCAACTGGCAAACCGTCCTTCCGCCACGGGGTAGGGACGCATATCTCGATGCAAAGGGGCCACGAAAATTCTTGGAGCGGCCGCGCCGTTCATTCGGTGTTCCCAGTCTTCATAGCCTGCATAGACCAGGTACTGCCCATCGGGAGAAATTAAAGGATGGGATCCGGCATATTGGTCAAAGAAGCTAAAAAGGAGGAGCATCTCCTCGCTGGGGACGAAGCTGGCCACCTGGACCTGCTCGTGTTTGAGCAAATCCACAGAACTCCATTCAAAGCACTCCTCCACAGGATTATAGAGGATATAAATAATCTGATCCCCTCGGGGAGACCAGAAGAAGGCGACCAAATCGTCTTCCAGAAGGCGGAAAGACGTTCCCCGAGCCACATCGAAGATACTCAACCCCTCGTAGAGGGAGGAGGGATCTTCGGTATGAGCGGCGGAGAAGGCAAGCTTTAGAGAATCCGGGGCCCAGAGGAAGGCGCTCTTTCCACGAAGGGAGGTTACCACCTGTTTATCTTTGTCTTCCCGGTCAGAGATATAAATGGCGTCGGCTCCTTCAGATCCCTGGGCGGCATAACTGATATAATGCCCATCGTAAGACCAGGAAGGCGCGCAAAAGGAGGCAGGAACCAGGGAAATATCCTTGTAAGGATGGGGCCCCTCCGCCGCTACTTCTCGGAGATCGAACAAAGTGAGACGGGAGAGAAGGGAATATCGGTAACTTCCCCCCACATGGACCAGGAGATGCCCGGCATCCGGAGAAATGGCAAAAAAGCAAGGCGCTCCGGTTATTAAAGATCGAACGGCTCCCTCCCTTTCCCCGCCTTTTCCACGGAAGGGGATCGAGGAGGAAGGGGGGGAAGGATCCCAGCCCAGGTTTAAATGGAGGGTCGTCTTCTGAGCTAAGAAAGCCAGCTTTTCATTATCTGGAGCCCACATCATATAGAAAGGGGTCTCCCCCGCCGTCGTCTCGTAGATCTTACGAATTTCTGCGGCGGCCGGATCGATAACATAAATCCCCGCTCGCTCCCCCAAGGAGGCTCCTTCGATTGGATAGCCCACACAGGCTATTTTCCCACCCGGCGACCAGGTGGGGCAGGTAAAAGTAAGGCGCCGTCCCCGGCTCTCGGTCTGGACAAAGTCCTTCCCGATCCGGTTGCCTTCTTCTTGCCAGCTCCAGGTCAACTGACTTCGCCCGGTACCGTCTGCCGTAACGGTATAGATATAGCTATCGAGCCCCACATAGACGATCCGACCGGAATTTCCCAGGTAGGAGGTATTCATCACTTTCTTGCTTTTGCCTTCTCTCGGAGAGAGCTGATTTTCTCTCGATCTTTAGGGTCTCCAATTTGTTCGTAGAGTTCTGCGGCTTCCGAGTACCTGCCCAGATCCTCCAAAATCCCGGCCAGAGATCTTTTGGCCGCGGCGGCCTCCTCGGGATTCATCCGCTGGATCGCGCGCCGGATTTCTTGAATCCCCTCCTGGACCCTTCCCATATTGTAGAGAGCCATGCCTAAGGCATAACGAACGTCCGGCTCCCGAACGGGTCCACGCGCCGCCGTGCCGATCTCCGGCAGGGCTTTCCGATAAGCTTCAACGGCCTTGGGGTAGTCTTTTTTAAAAGTCTCCTGGAGAATCCCCCAGAAGTAATTCACCTCCGGGTTGGTCGGCTCCAGCTCCACGGCCTTTTGAACCGCCCGATACGCCTCCTCCCGAAGTCGAAGCTGCTCCGAGGGAGACGCCGCGTAAAGAAAAGACTTCTCCCACAACGCCTGGCCCAGGGTTAAATAAGCCCTGGCAAATTGAGGATCCAGGTGTATCGCCTCCCTAAGCTCCTCGAGGGCCATGTCCAGGCCCTCCGGGGTCGCGGCTACGCTCTCTCCACGATTCAACGTGAAAAGAACCAGGCCGAGTTTATAGCGCTCCACGGCTTGAGGATTCCCCCCTTGGATCCCCTGAAACAGGGCATCGTACTCCCCCCTCTGGATGGCTTGACGGAGGGCTTCTTTATCAGGCGCTTCTGTCCGGGAAGACGTTTCCTCCCCCATAGCCCCCATCGAGCTTATCCAAATCGCCAGAAAAGAAATCCATAAAAATCTTATTAAGCTCATATTTTTGAAAAACTTGCAATCGGTATGCCGGGCTTCAAAACCGGAAGCCTGGCCGCAAAATGCCGTTCTGTTCATGGTGATCAGCCCTAAACGAGTTTTGAAAAGGCGATACATCCATGCTACTTGTTTCAAATTCATACACCCGCCGTAAAACTGACTCCCCATAGGGAGTAACACGGAACGTTACAAATCGGAACAGAAGATCAACGTTAGTCTTTTCAAAGCCCCACGTGAATATGATCCACCCCCGAGGCGTCACAGGGGACCAGGGTCCCCCTCCTTTCAGCGAAGACTTTCCGTCCGGAACCGGAGGCCGCGTTCTGCAAGATGCAATACAATTGAGACAGGGTTTTTCCGGGCACAGGGCCCACAGGTTGGAGATCCAAAGCCTTCCCATACTGATGGCCGCTCAAAAGAGCCCCGCTCACGTTCTCATTTCTTTCCGGATTTCTATAGCCGCTGGTCATCCTGAGCCCATACCCCAGGGTCTGGGAAAGCAGAACCGACTCCTTTTCCCCAGGAGATGATGCCCGAAGGTCTCTGGAAATCTGACGATTGTAAGCATCCCGGATCTCTTCGGCGACTTTTCCCATATTTCCGAAGATCAAATAGGTGTAATTGCCGCCGTTATATTCGTCCTTACTAAAATGAAGGGTCATGGCCTGGTTTTCAGGGACGAACTCGCTGCGCTGAGGGACCGCAATCTTATGATTCACGTACTCCTGTCGAATTACGTCCCTGGGTTCCGTTTGCCGAATCTCAATCGAGTCCGCTGCCTGCTGGCCGGTTGTCTTCACGGAGGCAGTGATTAAATAGTATAAAGCGTAACCGGGCGTTCGGCTCCCGGCGCCCGGGGTATAAGGGGGATGGGAAACGTCCAATCGGAAACGAACCTGGCCGCCGGAGCCAATCCGGCCCACATTTTTAATTTCCCATCCGATCTGATTATTCAAATCCGAGCGTCCGGGCACACGAGCCCGTAAGGTGAACTCCTGATCGGTCACAAAACTATAGCCGCTGTGAAGAAACCGATCCAGATCCGATCCACTCGGGAAGTCCCGGGTATCGATCCCGAAGATCTCCAGCGTTAAAGAAGACGGAGCCGGCGGAGGTATCGGTTCCGGAGGGCGCACCTGAGAAGAGCAGCCAGAAAGAAGCAGAAGGAGCATAACCAGTTGTATCTTCATAACTTGCCCCAAATCCAGAAGGCCGAGGGCGGGGACCGGAGACCTGGGACCGGAGACCGATAACATCGAGCCTTAAGTCTCAAACCTCAAGCCCCTCATGGGCCGTCTACCACCCCCTGCCATTTGCCGTTTGAAGCTGAGACCCCAGGTTTTATGATAAAAAACTTGACGGGTCGATCAGGGTTAGGGTACTCTAAAGGGTGACCGGGTACTTCACAATTTGAAATATCTTAGGATATAATGGACTAAAAGTTTTGTCAATAATCAACAAAAAAAGGTATCTGTATCCCTTGGGGAGGTAAGCTCCGAGAATCCAATTTTATACTAGGGCGATAAGGGGGAGACATGACAAGAGTTATTATTATAGGGGCCGGAAAAGGTGGAAGGGCTTTGCTGGAGATCTTCTATGGCGACCCGGGAGTCACGATTGTAGGCGTGGCAGATATGAATCCTAGCGCTCCTGGGATGGAATTGGCCAGAAAGTTTGGTATTCCGGTGACCACGGATTATCGAAAACTGCTCAAAAGCCAGGAAGTGGACTTGATTATCAACGTCACGGGCCGTTCTGAGCTGGATAAAGAGATTTATGCGCAAAAACCGGATGGCACCGAACTCATGGGGGGCGCCAGCGCTAAATTCATGTGGGACCTCATTGAGGAGCAAAAGCGAAAGGATGAGCTGCTTTTGGAGGAGCGAAAGAAGAAGGAGGAGCTGGAGTACAAGTATAAGCTGATGCTGCGGGAGCTGGCCTCCAAATCGGAGAGCGAGTTTATCATCGGTAACAACGCTAAGATGAAAGAAATCGGGGAGTTGATCTTAAAGGTGGCTCCGGCGCCAACGACGGTGTTGATTCGGGGAGAAAGCGGGACCGGGAAGGAGCTGATTGCCAGAGCCATTCACAAATACAGCCATCTCAAGGATAAACCTCTGGTGACGGTGAATTGCACCGCACTCACGCCGACCCTGATGGAGAGCGAGCTTTTCGGTCATAAAAAGGGATCTTTTACCGGAGCTATTAAAGACAAGATCGGATTATTTGAAAAAGCCGATGGCGGGACCATTTTTCTGGATGAGATCGGAGACATGAACATAGAAATGCAGTCCAAGCTGTTACGGGTGCTGGAAGCCGGAGAGATCAAAGCCGTGGGAGATGTGACCACCAAAAAGGTTAAAGTTCGGATCATCGCGGCGACAAACCGAAATCTGGAAGAAGCTATCCAAAAAGGAGAATTTCGAGAGGATCTCTTCTACCGGTTCAACACGTTTACCATCACCCTTCCCCCCTTGCGGGAGCGGGTCGAAGATATACCCACGCTGGCCTACCATTTCCTGCGAAAGGCAGAGGCCAAAGTCAACAAGAAGGTGGAAAAAATCTCCCCCGAGGCTCTGGAATATTTGAAAAACTACCCCTGGCCCGGGAACCTTCGAGAATTAGAGAACATTATCGAGCGGGCCGTGGTCTTAACCCTCTCCTCCCAGATCGAGGCGAGCCACCTCCCCCTCCATATTCAAGAACGACGAACGAAGCTCAGCGCCCAGGAAGGATTCATGGAGGCTAAAGAGAGGGCCATCGCGGAGTTCGAGAAGGAAGCCCTCTCCAGGTACCTTTCTGAGACCCGCGGTAACGTCTCCAGGGCGGCTGAAAAGGCTAAAATCCCCCGCCGGACCCTTCACCGCCTCCTGGCGAAACACGGGATCTCCCCCGCCGATTTTAAAAGACGGAAGGGGGAACGGGAGAACGGAAAGGTGGGAGAGTGGGAAAGGTGATCGGGCCGAGTTCAAATTCCCCCGCTCCGCTTAATACGCGTGTTTGTTGATCATTCCTTTCCAGAGGGTGAGGAGGATGATTTTCAAGTCGAAGAAGATAGACCAGTTGGCTATGTAATAGAGGTCGTATTCGATGCGCTTTTCGATGGAGGTGTCCCCGCGCCACCCGTTCACCTGCGCCCAGCCGGTCATGCCCGATCTAACCTTATGGCGCAACATATATTGGGGAAATCTCTCCTTGAATTTCTCCACAAAGGGGGGACGTTCCGGCCTGGGCCCTACCAGGCTCATGTCCCCTTTAAGCACGTTAAACAATTGCGGAAGCTCATCCAGGCTGGTTCTTCGCATAAACGCCCCGATCTTTGTCCGGCGGGGATCATTCTTCTTTGCCCAAACAGCTCCCGTCAACCGTTCTGCATCCACGCGCATGGATCTGAACTTGTACATGTTAAAGACCCGCCCGTCTAACCCCATCCGCTGCTGAATATAGAAGATCGGCCCCGGCGAGGTCAGCTTGATTAAAATGGCCAGGAGGATCATTACCGGAAAGAACAAAATAATCCCCAACAAAGATAAAACTATATCGAACCCTCGCTTGATAACGCTGTTCCATCCTTGAAGAGGGGTCTCTCGGAGGGTCACGATGGGAATGCCGTCCAACTCGTCCACGCCTCCGCGCAGCGCAATATACTGCACCAGATCCGGAACCACCCTAATATCTACGTATTCTCCATCCAGGGTGTTTAAGATAGATAGAAGGCGTTGGTGGGCCGTTAGAGGCAGGGCGATGAAAAGTTGCTGAATCTGATACCTCTGAATGATCTCCCGGAGGTTATCCAGGGTGCCGAGCACCCTGACCCCTTCGATCTCCTTACCCTGCTTGGTCGGGTCGTCGTCCACAAAACCGACTACATTTAACCCAAGCCCCGAGTAGTCATGGGCCTTGCGGACGAGCATTTGCCCCAGCTCCCCGGCCCCGGCGATGAGGATATGCCGCAAATTATAGCCGCGACTCCGGGCATAGGCGATAAGATCATGAAAGATGGCCCTCCCGATGCCAACCAGAAAAATATCAATCCCCCAAAAATAGAGAAGGCCCAGGCGGGAATAGGTCTCCGGGGGATGAAAAAAGAAATTAAACGCGATGAGGAACAGGGTCCCTAAAGTTATAGCCTGAAAAATAGTGACAAATTCGTCAATTTTGGAATGACCCCGGCGGGGAAGATAAAGCCCGCATAATTTAAAGACAATCAGCCAGATTCCCATGATGGGATATAAGGCTTGTAGATAAAGGGACAAAGGGGGAACGCCCTTCGTCACGGGAATTATATCCGTTTGAAACCGCAAGGCGTAAGCCAAAAGTAGAGAAACTGCAGATGCCGCCAGATCGATGGTCACTAACCCCGTTAAAATCAACGGATGGTTCCTTTTCAATGAAGCCATATTTCCCCTTCTCCTGTTTAGCTTTTAATATCTCTTCGTTACGGACGACGTTCAACACGCAGAGCTTCCACTCTAACTTATAAAAAGGGAAAGCTTTAGGCAATAAACCGAGTCTATATATACCTAGTTCTTAACACTTTGTCAATAGAAAATCCTGACTCGAAAACGGGACCGGGTGTTTTTATTTCTAAGCCTAACATTTTGGTCCGTAACCCTGTTTTCTCGTTCCCAGGCTCTGCCTGGGAAGGCCTGTCTCGAGGCGCTGCCTCGCCTGAAGGAGGGAGGCGGTGCCTTGACAGGCTAGTGCCTCCAGGTTGTGGACTTAAAAACGAGGCAAACAGTCGCATCCCTTGTTAGCTCCGTCAGGAGCGCTCTGTCTGTAGCCAAAGCTAACCCCTACAAACCTTTTTAGCTCCCTTAGAAGTGGCCTGTTCCGGCAGGTGGCTCCTCCCGGAGCGTGGAGGTTTTGAGATGCCGTGAGGGCCCCAAGCAGGATGCCCCGCTGGGGCCGTTTAAACCTTAAGTCCACAGCCTGGAGGCTCTGCCTGGGAAAGCCTATCTTGAGGCGCTGCCTCGTCTGAAGGAGGGAGGCGTTGCCTCGGGAAGATACGTTCCCAGGCTCTAGCCTGGGAACGAGACGCGGACCAAAATGTTATACTTAGTTTTTATTTTATTGCATTTTCTTCGAAACCCTTGATAAGCTGAGAGGAAACTGTATTGTGTACAGTAGGAAGAAGTTAATCTACCTGCATTTAGGGATTCGAGGAGGGTTCAAGACGAATATGCTTAAAGATCTATTTGGATTAGAAGGAAAGGTCAGTTTAGTGACGGGGGCGGGACGGGGAATCGGGAAAGCAGCCGCCTTAGGACTTGCAGAAGCGGGTTCTCAGGTAGCTCTGGTGAGCCGCTCCCGGAATGAGTTGGAGGAGGTCGCCCGTGGGATTGAGAAGTTAGGGCGCAAGGCCCTGGTGCTTCCTGCCGATCTCTCCCGGTTTGAGACCATCCCGGGATTGGTGGACAGGGCCGTGGAGGAATTCGGACGGCTGGATGTTCTGGTCAACAACGCCGGAACCAACCGTAAACGTCCTACCGTGGAGGTACCCTGGGAGGATTTCGACGCCATCATCGGATTGAATCTTAAAGCGGCGTTTATCCTTTCTCAGGCTGCCATCAAACAGATGTTAAAGCAGGGAGGTGGAAAGATCATCAACGTCACCTCCATGACCGCTGCCATTGGAATTCCCACCAGCGCGGTCTATTGCTCCAGCAAAGGGGGCCTGCAACAGCTAACCAAATCTTTAGCCGTAGAACTGGCCAAGAGCAACATCCAGGTGAACGCCATCGCCCCCGGCATGATCGAGACCGAGCTGGCCAAGCCGATCCTGGCCAGGCCTGAATTTCTAAACTGGGTCATGCCAAAGATTCCCATGGGGCGCCTGGGGCAACCCGACGATTTGAAAGGGGCTTTCATTTTCCTGGCAAGCTCGGCCTCCAACTATATCACCGGCCACACCCTCTTTGTGGATGGGGGCTGGTTAGCCGGGTAATTTATTCTTGGGCCCTCCCTCCTCTCCCACACGGTGGGAGGGGGGCCGGGGGGGAGGGCGATGGGGACAGGATGAAAAATAAAAACTACTACGAGATCCTGGGCATCGGAAAAGATGCGACCGACGCAGAGATCAAAAAAGCCTATCGAAGGGCTGCTTTGAAGTACCATCCGGACAGAAACCCCGGCAATTCGGAGGCGGCAGAAAAGTTTAAAGAAGCCGCCGAAGCCTATGAAGTCCTCTCGGACCCGGAGAAGCGCAGACTTTACGATCGGCGAGACCCCAACTTCCAGACAGGGGGCCGCGCCGCCCAGGCAGGACAGGAAGAGCCGGTTTCGTACCAGCCCTCTGAGATCATGGAAGAGGTCTTGATCGATCTGGGGTGGGCCCTGGTGAATGAACATGGAAAGTATATTCCCGAGGAGGCTTTTGATGCCATGTTCTATGACGAATTACAGGCCCGAATCCAGCTCCCCTTTGTTTACGAGCGGACTACGCACCCGGCGACCGGTCGGCCTGTGGTATGGATGCAAAAAATTAAAAAGAGCAAACTCCAGGCAGCGCGGGCCCGACAAACAGACGACAACCTCTCTCGCTTGAAAAAAGCTCTGAAAGAGGCCGGCCTAACCCTGGAGGAGCTCTCCTACTCGGAAATCCTTCAGTTTGCCAGAGACCTGGGGATCTCCCTGGGGACGAAAATTCTGAAGAAGCTGGTCGGTCGAAAGTAGCGGGGAGAAGCTGAACCATCCGAAATATCTTAATCCTTGAAGGGGATACAACTATGAAAGCTATCCAGGCTATTGCAGAAATATTAAAACGGGAAGGCGTAGAATTTCTCAGCTGTTACCCCACCACGCCGCTTATTGATGCGGCCGCCGCCATAGGGATCCGACCGATAATTTGCAGGCAGGAGCGTGTAGGGGTCGGTATTGCCGATGGTTTTAGCCGCGTATCTAATGGACGGCGCATCGGCGTTTTTGCGATGCAGTACGGGCCTGGGGCGGAGAACGCCTTTGCGGGGGTAGCCACCGCTTACTCCGACTCGGTACCCGTACTGGTGTTGCCCATGGGCCATCCGAAAGAGCGAGCGGAGAGTTCGCCGCACTTCAGCTCGGTTCGCAGCTACGCGGCGGTGACCAAGTGGGTGGAGCGGCTCAATTCCGGGCAACGGACGGTCGAGGTCTTACGCCACGCCTTCTCCCTGTTGAAGCTGGGGCGTCCGGGACCCGTGATGGTAGAAATCCCCTGGGATGTGGCCCAGGAGGAAGTTAACGCGTCGGCTTTGAATTATCAAGCCGTCAAGACGACGCGTAGCGGGGGCGATCCCCAAGATATAGCCGAGGCAGCCCGGGTACTGATACAGGCCCGGAGCCCCGTCATTCATGCGGGCCAGGGAGTGCTCTACGCGGAGGCCCACGACGAACTGCTCCAGTTGGCCGAGCTGCTGCAAATACCGGTTATGACGACCCTGGCCGGTAAAAGCGCCTTCCCGGAGGACCATCCCTTATCCCTAGGCACCGGCGGGCCTGCGATGACCGGGCCGATATACCACTGCCTCCGTAAAGCGGACGTTATCTTCGGCATCGGCTGTAGTTTCACCCGACACATTATGGCTACCAATATTCCCCCCGGGAAGGTCATCATCCACGCGACCAACGACGCGGGAGATATCAACAAAACCTACCCCACGGAGTACCCTATCCTGGGCGATGCCAAACTGGTGCTGGGTCAGTTTATTGAAGCCGTCAAAGGGCGCCTGGGAGGAAGGGATCGAGAAGATAACGGGAGCGCGGCCGAGGTAAAGGCCGTGAGGGACCGGTGGATGGCCGAATGGAGGCCAAAGCTCCTCTCCGACGAAGTCCCCATCAACCCCTATCGGGTTATCTGGGAGTTCATGCGCGTCGTGGACCCCAGGGAGGCCATCGTCACCCACGACTCGGGCAGCCCCCGGGATCAGATGACGCCTTTTTATAAGGCGGTGGGGCCGCGCAGCTATCTAGGTTGGGGTAAATCCCATGGCCTGGGGACCGGCTTGGGCCTGACCATCGGTGCTAAACTGGCTGCGCCGGATAAACTGGCGGTCCACGTCATGGGCGACGCCGCCTTTGGCATGGTCGGGCTGGACTTTGAAACCGCCGTGCGCTGCGGCATACCTATCCTGGCCATCGTATTGAACAATTCCTCCATGGCCATCGAGGCCCGTCACATGCCCATCTCCCATGAACGTTATAGAGCCCGGGACATGGGCGGCCACTACGCGGATATGGCTAAGGCTATGGGAGGCTACGCGGAGCGGATAGAGAACCCGGCAGAAATCGCCCCGGCTCTCCAGCGCGCCCGCAGGGTGACCGAAGAAGAGGGACGACCCGTGTTGCTGGAGTTTATTACCAGCGAGGAAATTACTTTCTCGTACAGGAACGCGCTGTGAGGTCGGGGTTATACGAAACTTCAGGCTTTATAAAAACTTAACCACGATCACCTTGACAAAGCGCTAAAAGGGCCCGATAAATAAGGGTAGTTCCGTCCTTCGGGACGTGGCTTCACGGAAGCCAGAAACCGTAAGGAAAATTAAACCAGGCTATGTCAAATTTTAGGAGGTCCCTATGAAACGTAAAGCTTCTGCCATCTGGCAAGGTGGCCTTAAGGATGGTAAAGGAACGGTCTCAACCGAGAGCGGCGTCCTGTCGAACACGCAGTACTCCTTCGGCAGCCGCTTTGAAACCGGGGTCGGCACCAATCCTGAAGAGCTCATCGCGGCAGCTCACGCAGGCTGTTTCTCCATGGCGCTCTCCGCTCAACTCGGTCAGGCGGGCATGACCCCCCAGAGCCTCCACACGACCGCTACCCTCACCATGGAAAAACTTGAAGCCGGCTTCACCATCACCGAAATCCATCTCGATGTCACCGCTAAGGTTCCGGGCGCCGACCGGGCCGCTTTCGAAAAGGCGGCCCATAACGCCAAGGAGGGTTGTCCGGTCTCCCGCGTGTTGAACGCAAAGATCACAATGAACGCAAAGCTCGAAGCCTGAAGGCTGCGGCACCGGGATCAGGGTCGGGGAAAAATTCTCCTCGACCCTCTTTGTAAGGGAGAGTTCTGTAAGGAGCATAGCTGTGCGCGGATAGGCCTCCTGGCCTCTAAACCCTCTCCAAGCTCCGGGAGGAGCGACCTGTTGGTAGCCAAGCCTGAACAGGTCGCTCCTCCCGGAGCTAAAAGATTTGATATCCTTAATCCTGGCGCTTATGGGGGGTAGCGGGATGCGTAGGGGGATGCACCCCTACGGCCTCGTTGATGGATCAGTACAAAAGCTTACGGATAATCCTTAGCGCAGCGGCATCCACCGCTGCCGGATCCGCAGGGATCCGGGTTCCTAGAAGCCGGCTCAGCGCTTCGGCTTCTACGCTTACAAAGGCCGGATAGAGATCGATATCTACCTGGCTTCCATCCAGGGTGAGGATCAGCCTTGTCAAAAACTTGGAGATTTGCGCCATCTTAGCCAGGTTCAGTCGCTCAAAGGTATCCGTCGGGCGGTGATAATGCTCCCACCACCCGCAGGTAAGGAACAGGAACGGGCGTCCCTTTTTGCGAAAGGCATGGTGGTCGGATTGATCGCCGATGCGGGAATTGCGGGTCATGAAGACGGACAGGTTGCCTTCAACCTCTGAGCGGCGCACCGCCTGGACCAGCGCGGAGGAGTACTCGGCACCCAGCACGAACAGGGCGTTCTCGTGACCCGGAAGAGGCACATCGTGGCCGCAAAGATCCAGAATAATGGCGCATTTCAACCGATCCAGAGGAAACGGGCATCTCTCCACAAATTGAACGCTTCCCATGGCCGGGGTCAAAAAGTAAGGGGGCTCTTCCAGGTCGAAGAACGCAAAGACCAGCTCCGAACGGCCCTCCCACTCGCCCAGAGATCTGGCGGTTTCCAACAGGATCGAAAGGGCCGCGGCATTGTCGTCTGCCCCAGGAATCCCGTAGAGATGGTCGTAGTGGGCGCCGACCAGGATCCAGCTTTTCCCGCTCGCAGGCTTTACCCCGACGAGGTTCTGACCGAACTCTTGACCGGCCACCATCACAGGGTGCAACCAGGAGCTCCCCTCCGCCGGAGAGAACCCGAGCTTCTCCAGAGCATCTTTTAAATAAGCCTGGGCCATCTGATGGCCTTCAGTGCCCGGAGCGCGACCCTGAAGACGCGGGTCGCTGAGGAATTTTGCAGATTCTGCTATCGAAGGAAGTCCCATTGGTCTTATTGTTAATCCCGATCCGCCCCAAGATCAAGGTTTTTCTTGCAAATAAAGAAGGATCTGGGTACAGTGGGGCCATAGACCGATTAGCCTTTTAGGCCGGATTAGCAAAGTGGGCAAGATTTTTTACCCGGATCGCGCCGTCCATCTTGCCAATCCGGTCTATGGGTAAGTGCTGCCTATGTTAACCGCCGATCTGCTTCGCACCTGGAAAAAAGGACCCTACACCGGTCCCAAATATATCCGGCCGGAGGATCCGGAGTACCTCAAGCTGGCTGCAGAGCTCATCCACCTGGTGAACGCCCACAAAGGGAGAACGCGAGGAGAACTTCAAGAGGCCCTTCGGCTTCACCTGGCGGATAGCCCGGATTATTTGATTCATCGAGGACTTTCTAAACTCCTCTTGGACCTCTGCGAGTTCCACATCGTGGTAGCCGGCGGGATGGAGCCTGTAGCCCTGAGGAAGAAGCTTTTTCAACTATCGGCGGAAAATCGACCGGTGGTCCTGAGTCCAGATATTCTTCATCCCGTCACCCGGGAGGATATCCTCCTCAGCGTGGCCTCGGAGCTTCAGGTCCCCTCGGAGATCGTCCTCTCGGATATGTATGCAGACCTGCCCGAGAACCACCTTTTGGCGACTTTCGAGCCCCCCACCCCGGCGTGGCTCCTCCAACGCTACAACGTGGCCCTGGCCCAGGCTATCCTCTACAATTGCGTCCGTATGCGCCTTATCGCCTACCGGAATATCCCGGCCCGGTACAAGCAGCTTTTTAAATTTATCAAATTCTACCGGTTGATGCACAGTGTGACGGGAGACCTGGACGGCGGGTACGAGATCCTCCTGGATGGGCCCGCCAGTATGTTCCGGCTCTCTAAGAAATACGGCATCCGCATGGCCGCTTTCCTGCCGGCCCTTCTGCTCTGCACCAAATGGAAAATGGAGGCCGAAATCGTTTATCCGGACCAGGACAAACGCTACTTTATCCTGGACAGCGAAACCCACAAGCTGGAATCCCATTACAAAGATGCAACCCAGTACGATTCCCTGCTGGAGGAAAGATTCGCCGAGCGGTTTGAAAAGCTGGACAGCGCTTGGATTCTGGAGCGGGAAACCGAGATCGTAAACCTCAAAGAGACGGTTTTCATCCCGGACTTCGCCTTTCGTCACAAACACGACGGACGGGTAGGACTCCTGGAAATTGTTGGGTTCTGGCGAACCGACTACATCGAACGAAAGTTGACCAAACTCAAGCGGGCCGGGCTTCAAAATCTCGTCATCGCGGTATCCGAAGATCTTAATGTGAGCGAATCAGATTTTAAAGGGATCCCCGGGTCGGTTTTCTTCTTCAAAACGGCCATCGACCCGAAGGAGGTTTTAAGCAGGCTGGAGCAGGTAGCGGCTCACCCTTCTTAAAGACGGATGGGAGCTTGAAAGTAGAAGGTAAGGTTTAGAGCCCCAACTTCCAGCTTAAGGGGGGGCTCACCCTTCTTAAAGACGGATGGGAGCCTGAAAGGGTAGAGGCGCTCCTGAGGCTCCCATAAAAAACCTGTCCCCGAAAGGATGCCGGCCTCCCTTGGAGGTTCAGAATTTTTTATTGACACTCCGGCGGCGAGGTGTAAAAATTTCTGTAATTTTTCAGGTGTCAGGGGTGCGTCGTGAGAGACGAAGAGAAAATAGAGGAACAGATTCAGCAGCTTGTAAAAGCCAATGAAGCCCTGCGGGCGCAAATTGCCGAACATAAGCGTACGGAGGAACAGCTCAGGTTAAGGGAAGAGCGGCTGGTAGGCATTATCGAGACCATCGCTTCGGGTATTACCATCGTGGACCGAGAAGGGTACTTCCTCTTTGTCAATGCTGCGGCAGAGAGGATCCTTGGCCTGTCGCGGAACGAGCTCATCAACCGGTCCTATAGGGACCCAGCGTGGAAAAGATCCACCGTAGATGGAAAACCCCTCCCTGAGCAAGACCACCCCTTCGTTCGAGTTATGAAAGCGGGTCAACCGGTGTATAATGTGGAGTATTCGGTTGAACGCCCTGACGGTACCCGGGTCATAATATCTGTCAATGCAGCCCCACTTCGCGATGCAGAGGGCGCTATCACAGGAGTGGTCTCTTCAATAACCGACATCACGGAGCGCAAGCGGGTGGAAGAGGAGCTGCGCCGCAAGCAACTGGAACTGACCGACTTTTTCGAAAACGCCGTTATAGGGCTACTTTGGATTGGACCGGAGGGATACATTTTACGGGCGAATCGGGCCCAGTTGGATCTTCTGGGATACGCGCCTGAAGAGTATATCGGTCATCACATTGCCGAATTTCACGTCGATCCAGAAACCCCTGGGGACATTCTCCAACGACTGGCGAGAAATGAAACCCTGCGGAACTATGAGGCCCGGCTTCGGCGTAAGGATGGGTCGGTCAAGCAGGTTCTGATAGACTCCAATGTCCTGCGGGAGGATGGGAAGTTCACCCATGCCCGGTGTTTTATTCGAGATATCACCGAACGCAAGCGGGCAGAAGAACAACTGCGCCGGCAGAACGAATACCTGATCGCTCTACACGATACCACCTTACAGTTGATGAACCGGTTGGAAGTAGATAGCGTGCTCGAAGCTATCGTCGCCCGGGCAGCAGCGCTGATAAACACGCCCCATGGCTTCATCCGCCTCATCAAACCGGGAGACGTAGAGACCCTGCAAAGGGTGGGAATAGGGATTTATAGCGCGTTTGCAAACTCCAGAATCAAGGTTAGTGAAGGCCTGGTCGGAAGGGTCCTACAGACCGGTCAACTTCTGATGGTGGACGATTACCGGACCTGGCCGGACCGTCTCCCGGATCCCGCCCGGGATATCTTCCATGCGGTGATCGGGGTGCCGCTAAAATCCGGCACGGAGGTCATCGGGGTGCTCGGTCTAGCCCATCTTGAAGAGGGCCGGACCTTTGGAAACAACGAAATCGAGCTGTTAAACCGATTTGCTGCGCTGGCTTCAATCGCCCTGGACAACGCCCGATTATACACGGCGGTCCAACAGGAATTGGCCGAACGCAGACGGGCGGAGGCACAACTTAAGGAATCTCTCAAAGAGAAAGAAGTGCTCCTCAAGGAAATCCATCATCGCGTGAAAAACAACCTGCAGATTATCTCCAGCCTCCTCGACCTTCAGTCCGACTACGTTCAAGACCCAAAGGCCCTCGAACTCTTTAAAGAAAGCCAAAACCGTGTCAAGTCCATGGCGCTCATCCATGAAAAGTTATACCAGTCTAAAAACCTGGCGCAAACGGACTTTGCTGAATACATTCGAGACCTGACCGCCCATCTGTTCGAATCGTACCGGGTAAGCTCGGACACCATCTCTTTAAGGATGAGGCTTAAAAGCGCCCCGATCGGCATCGATACCGCCATCCCATGTGGTCTGATTATCAACGAGCTCATCTCAAATTCCCTGAGACACGCTTTTCCCAAAGGTAGGAGAGGGGAAATCCGCATCGACCTTCATCCCGACCGGGAGGACACCTTTATCTTGGTGATCAGGGATAATGGGGTCGGCTTTCCTGAAGACCTGGATTTCCGAAACACAGAATCCTTAGGGTTACAGCTCGTCACGAGTTTAATCAAGCAACTGAACGGGACTATCGAGTTGGATAAGAACGCCGGGACCACCTTCAAGATAACTTTTCCGCAACTGGGAGCGGACAGAACTTAAGACCCGGGCAAGGGCGCGCATTCGGGTCGTTATAGGTGAAAACGTTATTCTGCCCTTAGCTAAACAAATCTATTTGCGAACCGCCCGAGGTCGCAGGTCGAGTTCCTTCCACCCGGACTTTATTCACCAGATTATGGGCCTGGCGGGTAGGTTCCGGGAGGCGGTAGCCCTGGCAGGATTTCAACACGAGCTCCATGGAGGTGGCCAGATCGATCTTGTGACCCGGGGAGACAAACACGGGGCTGACGTTATCCCGGGTGCGGAGGACTGCACCTATCGTTCGGCCCTGATGGGTCAAAGGGGTGTAGGAGCCGGCTTTAGGACCCAGGTTAAACTCCTTATAATCCCCGAACAACTTGCTTTTAGCGCACCCGATGGAGGGTTTATCCAGCAGCAAACCCATATGAGAAGCGATTCCGATTCCACGCGGGTGCGCAATGCCCTGGCCGTCGAACATGATTATATCCGGGTCTTTGTGAATTTTTTCAAAAGCCTGGAGCAGAACCGGGGCCTCTCGAAAAACCAGTAGCCCCGGGATGTAAGGAAAGGTCGACCGGCTCACGGCGGAGGCTTCTTCCACTTTTCTCAGGCTGGAGAGCTCTAGAACGACGACGGCTGCATAAAAGATATCGGAACCTTTATCATAGGAAACGTCGGCTCCGGCGATGAGCTCATAACTTTCCCGGGTTTTTTCCAGGATCAGTTGATCTCGGAGCTGCTTTTGGATTTGCATCGCCTGCTTCGGATCCACATCCCAGCGATGGAGCGTTTTGTATTTCATGGCGATTTCCTCACCCCCAGTTTCGTAAGAAAATGCCGGGTCGGTACGGTCAGAGCCAGGGGTTGGATTTGTTCCGGGGTATACCAGCCGATCAAATCCCCCTCGTCCCCATCCACCCGGGGTTCCCCCTCACAAAGGCATTGATAAAAATGCCAGTGGTGAACGTCGGACCCCCTCCGACAGGCGTCTCCCGGCACATCCTCCCGGTAAAGAAGTTTTGCGGTTATCACCCGCAGTCCCGTCTCCTCGAGGACCTCCCGAACCAGAGCCTCCCGGGGATCTGCCTCCTGCCGATCCCAGTGTCCGGCCGGAAGGGTATACTGAAAAGGGTATTTCCGGCGGTGAAACAAAAGGTACCGCCCCTTCCGTTCGATGACGCCTCCTACCGAAAAGTGCCGCCAAAGCCCTTCCGGAGTGAAGTCATAACGTAACTCCGGCGAGATCATAATTTGACGCCCCCCCTTATACGAGCAGGCCTCGCATATATAAAGCTCCCGCCCGGCCTCCAGGATCGCCCGAACCTGCGGACTATAGCATTGAAAGCACAGATGGTGGGAAGCCCCGGCGTCTAACCTGGCGAAGAGTTCTTTAAGGTCCTTTCCCATGTAACCTGGACAGGTCCCCATGTAAAATCATCGGATCCATCGCCCGCATTTCATCGGTATAATTCATCTGGGGGATGGGATAAAGCAAATAAATGGGTTTGTGTAAAACATGGGCAAACCCCATCTCTAGAAAGGAGTTACCTCCAATATAGCCCTTGATGCCGTTAGCATCGTAATTTAAAACTAAGATCGCATCGCTTTCCAAAATCTTTCGGTAATAATCCCGGATCAGATCGTGCTCCCGTTTTCGATCTGCATCCTCACTTTTCGGCAATAACTGGCGGGCATGTTCTTCTGTAAATCGGGGGATAACGATCTGATGCCCTTGCGCTTCCAAAATCTTTCGAGTTTCGAGCATTTCCTTTGCGAAAGACATGCTCCCACAGATTACAATCTTCACGAACGTAAACCCTTCAGCTCTTAGTTTAGGAGTCCTGGCCGGACAACAGCCCTCCGCCGAAGGTTTCACGGGGAAAACCAGGAATCCCCTACGCCGAGCTAAACCCTTATCTTATTCCTCTCCTCGACCCGGCTAAACCATTCCCGAACCCTTTTATACTCCGCCGGGACCTCCATTTTCATAGAATCTTGATAGCGGTTGATCTGGACGTAGACGGAGATATCTGCAAGGCTATAGGCATCTCCCACCAGGAACTTTTTATCGGACAAGAGCCTATCCAGAACCGAAAAGTGAACGTTTAACATCCGCAGGGCCGCGTCTACGATCTTTGGGTTCATCTGACCGGCCGGTTTCCGGAACTCGAAGAAAGCCTGGCGCCGGGTGCCACAAAGTACCTCATCGGCCCAATCTTCAATCATAAGCGCCAGGCCTTTGTCCGCCTCCTTCTGGGGGTAAATTCGAGGTTCCGGGTAGGTGTTCTCGAGGTACTCCGAAATAAAGGTTGAGTCTACAAGGACGTTTCCATCATCCACCAGAACCGGCACAAATTCCTGCCCGGACACCCGAATCAGCTCCGTCTTATCGTTTCTTGGGACCTCCACGGTGTCATACGTGAGATTTTTTTCGGCCATAACGATCTTGACCTTGTGACAGAACGGCGAGTCTTGAAACTGGTAGAGTTTCCTTGCCATCATCCTCTCCTTAAATTTAAAAGTTCGCGGAGCGCATCCCGGGTACTTTGAAAGGCCAGCTCTTCCCAGGGGATTTCCTCCGGGGAGAAGAACTTAACCTCCTGGGCCTCGGGACCCGGCTCAAGCTCTCCGCCGACGATTTCAGCCAGATAGACCACAACGATCACTTCCACGCCGGGATAGGAATAAACGTTGAGGAGGGAAGTAATTTTTACATCCAGATGCACTTCCTCTTTGGTTTCGCGGATGGCCGCCTCGGAGACGACCTCCCCTCGGTCCATATATCCTCCGGGGAAGGTCCACCTGCCCTTCGCCGGTTCTATCGCCCGCTTCAGGAGGACCACTTTTCCATCCTTCTGAGGAATCGTGCCGGTTGCGACCTTGGGATCCAGATAGATCACCAGTCCGCACTGGCTACAAGCCGGCCTAGACTTCCCCTCCTCCGGCAAGAACTTTTCAGCCAGAGAACCTCCACAGCGGTAGCAAAACCTAACCTTCGCTTTCTCCGAGTGGGAGTGGGAATGCGCATGGGGATGCATAGAGACAAGTTAGATGCATTTATCGATGCTGTCAATAAGTTTCCAGAAAAGCCTTGACAGGAGACCTATTTGTGAGGTAAAGAAACCTACTTGCTGATAACGGTCTGTGATCCGTGGTCCGCCGTGGAGGCCACGGCGGACCACGGATCACAGACGACCGGATTATGCCCTATAACATTAAGCTACCCGTTTACGAAGGCCCTCTGGATTTGCTCCTGCATTTGATTAAAAAGAATAAAATTGACATTTACGACATCCCCATCGCAGTGATTACGAGCCAGTATCTGGACTATCTGGAGGCCATGAAAGAGCTGAACCTGGAGATAGCCGGGGAGTTTCTGGTCATGGCTGCGACGCTCCTCCATATTAAATCGCGGATGTTGTTACCTGTGGTGCAATCGGAGACTTCAGAAGAAGAAGATCCGAGGACGGAGCTGGTCCATAAGCTGGTCGAGTACCAGCAATTCCGGGAGCTGGCCCTTAAACTGGATGAACTGGATATCTACCAGAGCCAGCTCTATTTCAGAGAGCCTCTGCCGGAGGAGAAGCCCGGCATCGAGGTAGAATACGAGTTCGAGGTGAGCCTGTTCGACCTGATCTCGGCGTTTCACAAGGCCCTAAAATCTACCGAAGCTCAAGCCCCCTATAAAGTGGAGGTGGAACGCATCGATATCCAGCAGAAGATGATAGAGCTTCTGGAAGCGCTGGAGACGACGCCCAGCCTTTCTTTTACCGCCCTACTTAAAGATATTACGCGCAAGGTCGAGCTGATCGCTTTATTCCTCGGCATCTTAGAGTTGGTCAAACTCGGACAAATCTCCTTAAAGCAATCGGAGTTTTGTGGCGAGATCCTCCTGTTCAGGAGGGAGCCCGAGGAGCTGCTACAAACTACGTAAGGCGTCAAACCGCCCGCAGAGGAACCCGGCGCTTCAGCGCCTGAAGGGGCTAAAGTTAAAAACCCACGTCAAGCGCCCGCAAACTTTGGATACTTACAAACTGTTCAAAATCGGATTTATCTGTCGGGCGGTTTCGTTCAGCTGGAAGGTCCCGGCAGGGCCTTCGTGTCCTTCACCCAACCGTATCGGGCTTGTTCGTACATCTTGGGGAGCGCTTTACGGGTTCAGACCGCCAGTTTCGAGAAATCCGCAAAGCCTTTAAATAGTTGGGCAACGCTGTCCAACAGAGCGAGACGATTATTTCGAACCTCCGGATTTTCCACCATAACCAGGATCCCGGTGAAAAATTTATCCACAGGGGAGCGAAGGGTCGAAATCTCGGCCAGAGCCTTTCGATACTCCTTTTGGGCCAAGGCTGTCGTTACAAGGTCCTTTATTTTAGCCACGGCTTGATAGAGGTCCCGCTCTTCCTCTTTCTCAAAGAGAGCCGGGTGGACCTCCCCGGAAAAGTTCTTCGGAAGGATGTTGACCACCCGTTTAAACGCGACCAGGAGCGATTCAAAGTGGGGATCGTTCCTGAACTCGGCCAGCGCTTCGATCCGTTGGTAAGCGTCTACCAGGTCATCAAATTCCACCGAGAGCACGGCTTCTACCGTATCCTGGCGGAGTCCCTGACCGATCAAGAGATTTGAAAACCGCACCTTAAAGAACTCTAGGACATCCTTTTTCACTTCCTCGGCGGGGCGAAGCAGCTTTCCCCGGAGCAGCTCCAACGATTTCGAGATCAGGGCGCGGAGAGAGAGGGAATAGCCTTTGCCCAGGATGATATGGATAATCCCCAGGGCCTGCCGCCTCAGGGCGTAAGGATCCTCAGAGCCGGTAGGGATCAAGTTAACTCCGAAGCAGCCTACGATCGTATCCAGCTTATCCGCGATGCTGACTAGGGCTCCCGAGACCGACCCGGGGATCTGGTCCCCTGAAAACCGAGGCCGATAATGTTCCAGGATTCCCCTGACTACTTCGTCGGGTTCTCCGGATAACCGGGCATATTCACTTCCCATGATCCCCTGGAGGGTGGGAAATTCTTTAACCATCTCGGTGACCAGATCTGCTTTGCACAACTCGGCGACTCGAGCTACGGCAGGACCGGCGGTCTCGTCCACCCTAGAAGCCAGGTACAGGGCAAGCTCTTTGAATCTCCGAACTTTTTCATAGGAAGTTCCCAGCTTTTCCTGGAAGACCACTTGCTTTAAATCCTCTACCCGGGCCTCCAGAGGGCGTTTCTGATCCTCCTGGAAGAAGAACTGGGCGTCGGCGAGCCGGGCTTTTAAAACCCGCTCGTTGCCGCGTTGAATCACGCCCATATCTCGAGCTTTGAGATTGCTGACGGCTAAAAAGTAGGGGAGCAACGGCGCAGGGCCCTGCACCCCCGCCTCCCGGGCGTCGATCACAGAAAAATATTTCTGATGCTCTCGCATGGTGGTAATGAGGAGCTCCCTGGGAAGCTTCAGGTACGCCGGGTCAAAATGACCGCAGAGGACCACGGGATACTCTACCAGGAAGGTGACCGTGTTAAGAAGTTCTTCATCTTCCAGGACTCTCCCCCCTTGTTGAGAAGCCATGTCGGCCATTTGTTTGCAAATAGACTCCCGCCGCTCATCGGGATCGACGAGCACGTAAGCGTTTTTCAGCGCCTGCAGGTAGGTCGAAAAACCCCGAACGGAGATGGCCTGGGGCTTGAGGAATCGATGACCGTAAGTCCATTCGCCGCTTTGAAGGCCATCCAGTTGGAAGTCCACGGTTTCCCCTCCAAAAAGGGCCAGCATCCAGTGTATCGGCCTGGCAAACCGCAGGTGGCGCTCTCCCCACCTCATCGATTTAGGAAACGGCAAAGAAGTGATCAGTTTCGGTAGAATCTCACGAAGCAGGGCCCGGGTCTCGCCCCCTTCCTCCCGCTTAATGACACAAATATATTCTCCTTTATCCGTGGTCTTAACTTGCAGTTCCTCCACGGAAACGCCCTGCCCCCGCGCAAATCCCATGGCCGCTTTCGTGGGATTTCCCCTCTCATCGTAGGCAATTCGCTTCGCAGGCCCTAGAATCTCTGTGATGGAATCCCGCTGCCGCTCCTCCACCTGGCTTACATACAAGGTCAGGCGGCGCGGCGTCCCCAGAGCCTTTACCCCGGAAAACTCGATCCGATGCGCTTCAAATAGGTTCTTAATCCCCGCTTCCATTCCTTCGAGGGCAGGGGGAATATAGCCACTCGGGATTTCTTCGGTTCCAATTTCTAATAGCAGTTCTTTGACCATGTCATCTCCTTTTTTAGGATCCTCCTTCTTTAGGTATTTCCCATCCTATTAATATAAAGTAGGATAAGGCGATCTGGGAGGGCAAGCAAGAAAAAAATGGTCAGATAGTTGATGGAAAAGAAGCGAGAGAAGAAAGATAAAAATCCACATACCAATTCCCCCCTTTTATAAAGGGGGGCCAGGGGGGATTTCCCTATATTTACGACCCTTTTATCCTTATCCTGGCGCTTACGGGGTTGGGGGGTCAGGTTACTTTTTGAAATGCAAAGGGGGGATCAGCTCTCTTTCTTATCCTCTTTATCATCCTCGCCGGTAGAAGCCGGGATGAGTTTAGCTGGAATTTTGAGGACCTGGCCCGTTCTAATGCGGTTAGCGCTCTTTAAAGAATTGGCGGACATGATCGCTTTCACGGACGTTTTATACAGTTTAGCGATGGCCTGGAGGTTTTGCCCGGGTTTAACCTTATGTTTTTTACCGATATCCAGGCTGGCATATTTCTGGGGGGGAGGAATCATGGCATACCTGGTTTCAAACTCCGAACGGCTCCCGGCAGGTATTTTCAAGATATAGTTCTTCGGGATCAAATACCGGGAGGAGAAGACGCCCTCCCGCAGAGCGGGATTCAGTTTGCGAAGATCCTCCTCGGCGACCGAGCAATACTTCACGATGTCCGACATCTTCACATAATCCTTGATGGTCACCTCATCGAATTGGAGAGGGGGATCCAGGGTCACGTCTCCAAAGTACGTTTTAAGGTCGGAGATGACCTCAAGGGCTGCCAGGAATTCCGGGTAGAAATTCCGGGAGGCAAACCCGAAACTCTCTCCCTTATATTTTTGAATGATCTCGGCGATATCTTTCGACTTAACCTGGTTTATCGCCTTTTGAAGGCCTCCGGCTCCATGGTTGTAGGCGGTAATGGCCAGGGGCCAGGAGCCCAACAGCTTATAATTGGACGAAAGGAGCTTTGCAGCGGCTATCGTGGCTTTAATCGGATCCCTCCGCTCATCCACCACATCATCGATCCGCATATACATTTTCCCTGTAGATTTCATAAATTGCCACATCCCAGCCGCTCCCACAAAGGAATAAGCGTAAACGTTAAACGCCGATTCCACAAAGGGAAGGAGCGTTAACTCTTCCGGGAGGCCCGCCTCTCTAAAAATGCGCTTCATCTCCTCCATATACTGTCCGGAGACCGCAATCCCCTTCAGCATCCTATCCCTTTGACCGATTTGCCCTCGGATTCGGTCCTTGGCCTCCTTATCGAGACCATTCTCACTGACCTTCTTAAACAGGGTATAAATCTTCTTTTCCTCTTCGGTCATCGCCTCCACATCATCACCCTTCTTTTCCAGCTCCTCCAAGAGGCCCCTGTATTTCTCGATGGCCCTATCCACAGCCTTCCGCTTATCCGCCTCAGACCTGAGGTCGTCCCCCTCCAGATCGACGACGGTATAAATGACCTCCAGGTACCAATTATCATGGATCACCGCCTGTTTGGTCGTGTATTGAGAGAAAATCTTTTTCCAGAACTCCACCTGGGGACGAAGCTCATCGGGATAAGGGAAGGGGCCGATCTCAGTTCTTCGCTCCAGAGTGCCCTCCATCATGGAAATGTAGGGCTCCAGCGTATATTTCAGATCGTCAATAAAAGAATAGGATAGCAAAACGGCTAAAACGGGGGGGATAAAGGTCAGGCTGTACCGGGCCCATTTGATCTGACGAACCCAAATAACAGCCCGGGAGCCCGTATATCTTAAAAAGAGGAGTCCTTTACCTAACAGCAAAGAACGCAACCTTTTTAAAAAGAGTAAGACAACCTTGACGACTTCTGCGAGTTTTGCTTTATGTAATAAAGATTGTAACCTACCTGAAAGCCCCAATACCTTCGCCTTGAGCAAGTCTAGCTTCATATGCACCTCGCTGTGAAATGGCCTTTTGTCGAATGAAAGAAGTCATAGCATCTTCCAAAACCAATTGCAAGCACTTTTTTTAAAAAAGGAAAAAAATTATAGAAACTCTAAGCCGGACACCTCGCTCCGGGGTCTGGCTTCAAAGCGATTAAGTTTAAGGAAGGAAAGGGGTTAGAAAATTCTCCTTTCAGGGCCTTGACATCCTTTTCTATTGCTCCCATAGTTCCTTAAAAGGGTCTCTATAATTTCATTTCCATGTGGGCGGCGGCGTGCCGTGCCTCTAGCGAAGGAGCGTGCGCATGAAATTCGGCATCACGATACCCCATTATTATCAATTCCCCTCTAAAAAAGCGATTACCGAGGTAGCTCAAAAAGCTGAAGAGCTGGGTTATGATTCCATCTGGGTGACGGACCATATCGGTATTCCCAAACCTTACGTAGCCCGTTTCGGAGAGGTTTTCTACGAACCCCTCATGGTCCTGTCCTACCTGACCGCGGTGACCGGTCGGGTTCCTTTGGGAACCAGCGTAATCATCCTTCCCTACCGGAATCCCCTTTTCCTTGCCAAAGCTCTGGCCACCGCGGATCAGCTCTCGGAGGGAAGGATCCTTTGCGGGTTTGCGATCGGATGGTGTAAAGAAGAGTTTGAGGCCCTCGGAGTTCCCTTTGAAAAGCGGGCCTCCCTCAGCAACGAATACCTCCGGATCTTGAAGGAGATCTGGACGAACGATGATCCTCAATTTCAAGGAAAATATTTCCGGTTCTCGAATATAAAGCTCCTTCCCAGACCCGTACAAAAACCTTATCCCCCCTTCTGGATCGGCGGCAAAAGCGAGGGAGCGATGCAGAGGGCGGCGGAATTCGCGGACGTCTGGCATCCTGTATTCCTGACCCCCTCGGAAGCCAGGCCGAGGGTTCTACAGTTTAGAGAAATCGCCTCGAAAAAAGGGCGGGACCCCGAAAAGATACCTGTAGCCCTCCGCATGCATCTGCAAATCCACAAAAAGCCCGAAGCCCACTCGGGTAAGTATCCTCTGGTAGGGCCTCTATCCCAGATCATTGAAAATATCCAAAAGTATCGAGAAGCCGGGGTGGACTACCTGGTTCTGGATTTATTTTATGGGATCCCCGAACTGGCCTCCGAGACCCTGGACAGTACCCTGGCCACTATGGAGCAGGTTGCCCGGGAGATCCGGCCACGGGTTTCTTAACAGGAGGAGGCAAAAGGTTAACATCAAATTGCCTTTGGATTTTAAAGATGCAAGACCTTAGAACCCTCTTAGACCGCGAACTCAATAAAGCCGGGGGGCTTCTCCGCCTCAAACCGACCTTCGTGGCCCGGGACCTTTATCCAGCCCTGGGGCGGTTAGGCCTCAAGGACCCCTCTGCCGGCGAGCGGGGCTGGTTGTGCGAACGATGGATCGCGTCCTGTGTGGAAGCGGATAATCCGATCCCTGTTAAACACGAAGGGCTGAGCTTTATTGTCCCCTCAGAAGATGAGGTCGAAATGAGTTTTCTACAGGCCCTGGCGTTGAGGCCGGAACGCCTGCTCGGTAAGGAGTATGCCGGAGCCCACCAGAACCGGTTCGGGGTGTTGACCAAACTTCTAGATATCGGCCTGCCCATCCCCTGGCACCTCCATGCCGGGGAGGAAGACGCTCGAAGATATTGGGGAAAGAACCCTAAGGAAGAGGCGTATTACTTCCTGGAGGTGGACAACCCCGGCCCCCTCCCTTATTCCCATCTAGGAGTTCATCCCGATGTAAATCCTGAAGATCTTCTGCCCCTCTTGCAACGATGGGACGACGACAAGGTGCTGGACCTCTCCCCGGCTTACCGGCTCAATGTGGGAGAAGGCTTCCATATCTTTCCCGGAGTTCCCCACGCTCCAGGCACCGCCCTGACGTTGGAAATTCAGGAAGAGTCCGATGTCTATAACGTCTTCCAGGCGGTCTATTACGGCAGGCGCTTCTCCAAAGAGGCTTTGTTGCTTCGGGGACTCCCCGACGAGCGGGCGGCCCTCCGCCTCATCGATTGGGAAAAGTCGAAAAGGCCCGATTTCTACCGTGCTTACCATACGGTCCCTGAAAGGATCCGTAGAGCGGAGGGCGAGGAAGAGGGTACGGAGTCCTGGGTGTTTAGTCCCCAGAGAACCCGGAAGTTCAGCGGAAAGGAGGTGCGAATCCCCCCTGGAAAGACCTTCCGAAGCCAGGAGCCAGGTGCCTACGCCTTCTTCCTCTGGAAGGGAGAAGGGAGCCTTAACGGCCAGGAGGTCCGGGCCGGGGACCCTTCAAAGGACGAGGTCTTTGTCACGGCAGAACTGGCCACCCGGCTCCACGTTGTGACCAACACCGGAAGGGAGGAAATGGTCTTTTATAAGATCTTTGGACCGGACGTCTCTGGATAGAGGGAAAGCAGGTCTTTTATTCCTGGATCTTCCCACTGACCATCAACTTCCCATCCTGGACCTCCACCTTTTCCACCACCTGTCGGGAGGGGATTCGAAGATAAACCCAACCGTCCCTGGTTTTTCTGGACAGCCGGCTGAAAAGCCAGGAAGAATAAGGAAAGGGAACTCCCACAACCTCTAAGCGGTTGAGTTTAACGCCGACGCCTTCTTCCAACACGCCCACGCTCCAGTCCGAAAAACCAGAATATTCTACGGCCTTGATCCCCGACAGACGAAGGGTGTTAACGGTGTTTAGAGAAATGTTTCCATCGGACAACTGAGAAGAGACCTCCCTGGTCCAGACCAGGGCGCCATGGAGACCGACCCTCCGCCGGGATAGCATCCGATTTAAATTTTCCTCGGTCACGCTAAAACTGACGTTCCTGTATTTAACCTCCCCGGAACCTTTGTTCTCATTCTCTGCAGGCTTAGCCGCCTCTTTAGCCGGGGAAGGGAGGGAGAAGGTGGTGGCCCCCTGGAAGTGTTTAACCATTCGGGTCAGATTAGATTTTAAGCTGGTAACCTCGTAACCCGCTGCAAGGATGAAGAGGGCCAGGACTATGACGGCCAGGGTTAAAAGGGTTGCAATAAATCGCTTCATGGGTGAAGGGTTTGATAAACCACGAAGGGCGCGCTTCGTGTTCTTGGGGGTTAAATATGTTTATTCCCACTCGATGGTGCTGGGAGGCTTGGAGCTGATATCGTAGACGACCCGGTTAACTCCCCGGACTTCGTTGATGATGCGGTTAGAAATTTTTCCTAGAAGTTCGTAAGGGAGCGGAACCCAATCCGCCGTCATCCCGTCCAAGCTATGGACGGCCCGGACAGCGATGACCTGCTCATAGGTCCGGTTATCGCCCATCACTCCCACGGATTTAATCGGCAACAGCACGGCAAAAGATTGCCAGATCTGCTTGTACAATCCCGCTTTCCGGACCTCCTCTACGACGATATCATCGGCCTCCCGGACGAGGTCCAACCGTTCCGGGGTAACCTCCCCCAGGACCCGAACGGCCAGCCCCGGACCCGGGAAAGGCTGCCGCCAGAGGATCTCCTCCGGCAAGCCTAACTCCTCCCCAACCCGGCGGACTTCATCCTTAAAGAGCTCGCGGAGGGGCTCGATCAACTCAAGGTTCATGCGGGATGGAAGACCTCCCACGTTGTGGTGGGACTTAATGGTCGCGGAGGGCCCTTTGATGGAAACGCTTTCGATCACATCGGGATAGAGCGTTCCCTGGACGAGAAATCGGATATCACCTAGCTTACGGGCTTCCTCTTCAAACACCCAGATGAACTCCTCGCCGATCATCTTGCGCTTCCGTTCCGGGTCCACAACCCCTTTTAACTTCGTTAGAAACCGATCTGAAGCGTCCACATAGAGGAGATTCATCTCGAAATGTTTCCCAAACGTATCGAGGACCTTATCCGCTTCCCCTTTGCGCAGCAGCCCGTTGTTCACAAACAGGCAGACCAGCCGATCTCCCAAGGCTTTATGGGTTAAAACGGCGGCTACCGAGGAGTCTACGCCTCCGCTTAGGGCGCAGAGGGCCTTTTGAGACCCGACCCGGGCCCGGATAGCTTCCGTAGCATACCGGGCAAAGGAGCGCATGGTCCAGGTGGGTGCGCACCGACAGATCCGGTAAAGGAAATTTCTCAGCAACTGTCCCCCCTGGGGGGTGTGGACGACCTCGGGATGAAACTGAACCCCGAAGATCGGCCGGGTCCTATGCCGGATAGCGGCGTAGGGGGCATTGTCGGTGTGGGCCATGGAGATAAAATCGTCCGGGAGCCGGATAACCTGGTCTCCGTGGCTCATCCATACGGAAATACGGGGCGTCTCTATCTGGTGAAAGAATTCCTCAGACCTGTCGAAAGCCAGCTCCGCCTTACCATACTCGCGCCTGGATGCCCGGATGACCTCCCCCTGTAAGAGATGGGCGATGAGCTGCATCCCGTAGCAGACCCCCAGCACGGGGATATCCAGAGAAAAGAGGGCTTTATCGCACAGGGGAGCCCCGGGCTCATAGACGCTGGCAGGCCCCCCGGATAGGATCACCCCTTTAAATTCCTTGAGCCGTTCGGCGGGCGTGTTAAAAGGAAGGATTTCGCAATAAACGCGATTTTCCCTCACCCGCCGGGCGATAAGCTGGCTGTACTGGGAGCCAAAATCTAAAATGGCGAGCTTATCCTTATGAATATCCACGTTTTCGATCGTACTCCCTTCGTCTCTCCGGGTCCCGGAGACACGAATAAGCCTCGTTAATCTGTTTCATTCTGGCCTCCGCCCAAGGTCTCCGGTCGTGGGGCTGTTTATCCGGATGGTACTTGGTAGCCAGGACTTTATAGGCCTTTTCGATAACTTCCGAGCTCGCTTTATAGTGGACCTCCAGGATCTCATAATAATCCGGGAGCGGGGAGCCCGGGGGAGTCTCGCTTTGTCGGCGCTGCTCCCCAGATCGCCCTCGTTGTCTCTCCTCGGCCTGTTCCCGCTCGAACTCGTTTAAGAGGTCCTCCAGGCGCGCATCTTCATCGGATTTCGTCCTCAAAACCCGGCCCAGGAAATCGTTCAGATTGGCCTTCAAGAGATTCGATATACGTCGCGTCAGGTAACCCATCCTTTTAAATTGGCGTCTTTCAAAGGCTGCCCACACAGATCCTTGGACGACAGACTATGGATTAACATAAAATATGCGGGCGACCCGGAGATTTGTCAAGGTAAAACGGGGGGATCTGAAATTCCCTCCCCTGCGAAGCGGGGGAGGGTTTACCTGATAAGGCCCAACGGGGTCTCAAGTCGATAGCGAGAAAAGGGTATCCCAGTACATCAACTCATAATCTTGAAGGAGCCGGGCCGAGCGGCGGAGCAGACGCGCCTCTACGCCTCGGGCCAGGCCCGACTCGATGACCGCCAGGGCTTTGGTTTCGAAATCTTCTGGAGGGAGGCTAAAAAGGGAGAAAAAGAGCAGGTCCGGGCGGGTCAACCCATACTTATCCAGCAGCGCCTTCTCCATCCTGCCACAATTATCTCCCCAGGCTTCAAAGTTCACCAGATAGGCCGTAGCCACCTCCGCATCGGAGGCGTAGAGGGCCATCCAGGCCATATAGGCGGTATAGGCGTGGGCGCCGGCCTTAGGCTCATAACGCGCAAGTTCTTCCTCGGCGACCCCCAGAGCTTTGGCCAGAATCGGTATTGCGTCGAGGGCGGCCTTCTCCCCCTGCAGAACCATCCAGAAAAAATCTCGACTCGGAGAGAGGCCGTACCGGGAAAGAAGAAGCGCCACGCTGCAGAGATCGCTCCGAATGATATGCTGCTGTTCCCCCACAAAGAACTTAAGTTTTTCTTTGGGGACCCGCCCGTCCTCCAAAGCTCTAAGGAAAGGGTGCTGGCAAATTTTAGCCTCGGTCTCCTGAAGCTCCCGTTTTATTTCTTCGATAAACTGATGGGCGTTGGACATCGTTCATAACCTCCCCGAAGAATAGACTCCTAAGAAGAGTCTAAGGAACCTTAGAAAGTTGTCAATGAAAATACGTCCTGGGAACGTTAAAGTCAAGGGGCCTTGTGCCTGCCCGACAGGGAGGCGCAGGCACCAGGGGCTTGGGGACCTATCGGAGCCACGGCCATCGAACCGACTCGGGGTTGAAGGTCGTCTTACCCACGAACCTACCTTGCATTTCGATGTTTTTCTTCTGCTCTGCCGTCAATTTGGGAATGTCCTTGAGAATCGGAGATTCCTGGAGAAGAATCAGCCTGCCATCTTGGGTTTTGACCACATGGGGGTGATTCCCGCCGGGGCATATCCCGGGCTCCAGCCGAACTCCCTCGGAGGTAGGGAGGACGCAATAGATATGGCCGGAAATGGCCTCTTTGTCCTCTGCGGCTGGAAGAACGCTTGCGGCGGCCAAGAGCGTGGCCGTCACTATAAAAAGATATAGGGACACTTTCAAGTTTAAAGGGTTCATACTCGACCTCCATCGGTAACGCCCATCCCCCAAGGTCTCCGTGCGAAAAAGCGGATGGCTTCGTTCCCTTCGCTCCGGGCGTCGGCCCTTTGCGCCTCCCGCCATGGCCGTTCACGCACGATGAACTGGGTGAATCGGCATTAAAGGGTTGTTCTAGGGGTTACGTTAGGCCCTATACGCTTTCTTCATTACTAAGCAATCGGGATGCCATGCAGAGAAATGCTTTATAAATCAGCAAGTTAAGCCGTACAGGGTTTCCATTTCACCCCGGCATCCCCCCAATTTGTCTCCATGGTAAAGACAAGTATCTCGGAGCGTCGACCTAAACCGGGGAGGGGGCGGCCCCCCCGACGCTCGGATCCGGCGGTCGGTGCATCTCCTTTAAGTCTCATAAATACAGATAGTTCCATCGGGGATCGGTCGGGGAAGAGGGTTTAGGAAAGGCATGTCTCTATAATAGAGACTAATGTCTCCATTATAGAGACATGAAATCTCAGATCTCCCCTCTTATCCTCCGCCCCTGCCGGGGCTTTCCGGAGATGTGGGTAAAGCCCGGCCTACCGGGGAAGGGGAGAGTTAAAGCCCAGGCCCTCCCCAAATTTCCCCTTCCCGACGCGGGAAGGAGGGGGTAGGCATTCTGGGGTAGGTTTCTTGCGGGAGGACTGGCCGGTAGGCGCCCCTACCCTGGCCCTTTTCATGGGTATTTTTTGAAGCTACCCCCCCTGCCCCCCTACGCGTCAAGAGAAGGGAAAATCCCCCCACCCCCCTTTGATAAAGGGGGGCGAGGGGGGATTTTCCCTGCATTTACAACCCTTCTCAGCCTTATCCGGGGGCTGTTCCTCGTTCCCAGGCTCTGCCTGGGAGCGAGGGAGTCCGGGCAGTTCCGTTTTTAACCGGGCGCGGAGGCCCCAAATTCCCCCTTCCCGACGCGGGAAGGAGGGGACCTCAAAAAGAGGCCCGGGGGTGTCGAGGAGGAGCCGGGGGCTTCCGGCAACGCCATGGAGGCTCCGCCTCCCTGCGGGGGGTTTAAGAAGGAGTAAAAAAGGTCGAATCCCTGTTTAGCTCCGTCAGGAGCGATCTGCTCGTAGCCAAAGCTAACGCCCACAAACCTTGAACAATTTCCCCGCCAACCAAAGGGCTAGGTAGCCCAGGCGGGGCAGAAAAGTTTTCTTCCCGCAGGTAAAAACTACTTGACAAGCGGGCGTTGAACTTGTTATAGTTTTAAGATTAAGGTGACGTTGAGTTAGGTGGGTTTATCTGAAAAGTAAGTTAAAAGTTTGAATCGTCTTGGATTCTAGCTAGATGGAAGAGTGTACCTGAACCGATGGGTATACTTTAGGTTTGTTTATTATCGTGGAGGTTACCCTAGTGAATGAAACCCTGGCAACCCTTATCAAGTTGCAGGCGTTAGACTCAACCCTATTTAAGTTACAGAAAGAAATCGCAGAGGTTCCTAAACAAATACAGACTCTCGAACAGGAGGCTGAGAAATCGGGACAGCGGTTTGCGAAAGCTCAGGCCGAGGTGCAGGAGATGGAGAAGGAGCGAAGAAGCCTGGAACGGGAGCTGGAAGATAACGAAGCCCACATCAGCAAGTATCGGAATCAGTTGTTACAAGTCAAAACGAATAAAGAGTACTCTGCTCTGCAGGTTGAAATAGATACGCTTAAAAGCAAGAATGCCCAGATTGAAGAACGCATTTTACACCTGATGGACCAGGTCGAGGCAAGAAAGGAAGAGGTCGTTCGTGTCAGTAAAGAGGTCGCAGCCGAGCAGGAGAAGATCAAAAAATTTACCCGGGACAAGGAAGCTGAAAAGGCCAGGCTTGAGGAAGAGCTGGCCCGGGTTCAAAGGGAACGTGAAGCCTTAGTGGAGGCTTTTTCAGACAAAAGCATCATCCAGGAATATTCCAAAATCTTGAGACTCCGAGGGGGTGTCGCGGTCGTAGCGGTTGAAAATGGGATTTGTACGGGATGCCACATGTCTTTGACTCCTCAAATGTTCGCTGAGGTAAAAATGCGCGATAAGCTTCTTCGCTGCCCAAGCTGCTTCAGATTTTTATATAGCGCAAGGGGATGAGTGCCAAGTGGTTGCGGTTGTACATCGATGGAGCCTCACGTGGAAATCCCGGCCTGTCAGGAGCCGGCATCGTTATTTTAGATGAACGGAACCAGGTTCTGGCTCAGCTAGCTCATTTTTTGGGAGAGGCCACCAATAATGTAGCGGAATACCAGGCCCTTATCTACGGGTTAAAACACGCTAAACTTCTTACGGCAACCCATTTAACCATCTTATCTGACTCCCTTTTGCTGGTCAATCAACTCAATGGACTTTACCAAGTTCGCAGTCCCCACTTATTGTCCCTATTTAAACAAGCCCAGGATCTAATAAAAACTTTTCAAAAAGTTGAATTCATCCATATCCCGAGAGAGTTTAACAAAGAAGCCGATCGATTGGCAAACCAGGCTATTGATCGGAGGAACTCTTAAATTTTTGCCACCGTTCAACCACCAAAGTGCCGAAGAAATTGAAGACCGCGGGTGGAGGATCGAAGTGGGGGTCTTCTACCTGCCCTCCGTTCCCTTCAATTTTAATTCTTAGCACCTTTCTGGTTGGAAGGATCAAAACTCTTGTGAGCAGCCTATTTCTGGAACGCTTAGAAAATGACATCCTCCTTTGTGACGGAGCCATGGGAACGATGCTTTACGAGAAGGGGATTTACATTAATCGCTGCTTCGACGAGCTGAATCTATCCATGCCGGAATTGGTCCAGGAGATCCATCGAGAGTACGCGGCTTGCGGGGTAGATATCCTGGAGACCAACACCTTTGGAGCCAATCGGTTTAAGCTGCAGACCCATAGCCATGGAGATAAAGTCCGGGACATCAACCTCCAGGGGGCTCGTATTGCTCGAAAGGTGGCCGGGAAGGATCTTTTCGTTGCCGGCGCGATAGGGCCCCTGGGAAAACGGGTGGAGCCGTTGGGAAAAATAGCCGAAGCAGAGGCCCGAGAAGCTTTTAAAGAGCAAGCGGAAGCCCTCCTGGAGGGAGGGGTAGACCTCTTTATTCTGGAGACCTTCTCGGATTTAAACGAAATTCGTTATGCCCTCGAAGTGGTCCGAGAGCTGTGCGATCTGCCCGTTGTGGCCCAGATGACTTTTGGCGATGATGGAAATACCCTCCTGGGAGAGAAGCCCTCCAAGGTGGTCCAGACCCTGGGGGCCTGGGGGGCCGATGTGGTCGGCGCAAACTGTAGCATCGGGCCGCAGGTTATGCTGGAGACGATTACGGAGATGGCCAAGACCAGCTCCGTCAAACTCTCCGCGCAACCCAACGCCGGAGTCCCTCAGCTTATCGAGGGTCGTTTTATCTACCTCTGCTCCCCGGAGTACATGTCCACCTATGCGAAACGATTTATCCGGATCGGGCTCAAAATCTTAGGGGGCTGTTGTGGTACAACCCCTGCCCATATCAAAGCCATGGGGACGGCCGTTAAAGCCTTAAAACCCCGCCAGGTCAGCGTCAGCGTCAAGATCCCGGAACCTCCCAAAAAGGCGGTAATCCCGGTGGAAGTTGCCCAGAAATCTCAACTGGCCAGAAAGCTCTCCGAGGGCAAGTTTGTGATCAGCGTAGAAGTGAGCCCGCCTAAAGGGGTCGATACTTCTAAAATTCTTCAATGGGCGCAGCTTTTTAAGGAGAACGGGATCGATGCGGTCAACGTCCCCGACGGGGCGAGGGCCAGCGCCCGGATGAGCCCCCTGGCCTTAACCTATTTGATTGAGTCCCGCGTAGGCATCGAGACGATCATTCACTATTGTTGCCGCGACCGAAATCTCTTAGGGATGCAGTCGGATCTGCTGGGGGCCTATGCCTTGGGGTTGAGAAATATCCTGGCCATCACCGGAGATCCCCCCAAATTGGGGGATTACCCCAGTGCAACGGCGGTTTTCGATGTGGATGCCATCGGGCTGGTCCGGATTATCAACCATTTAAACCGGGGGGAAGACCTGGTGGGAAATGCCATCGGCGCTCCCACGTCTTTCCATGTCGGGGTCGGCGCCAATCCGGGTGCTATGAACCTGGATGAGGAGATCCGCCGATTTGAGCTCAAAGTAGAAAGCGGCGCCGAATATGTACTGACCCAGCCTGTCTACGACGTCCGGCTTCTGGAGAATTTTCTCAGGCGCACTGCCCGGGTAAAAATTCCCATGCTGGTGGGAATCCTTCCCCTCCGGAGCTATAAAAACGCTGAATTTCTTCACAACGAGGTCCCCGGCATGCAAATCCCCGACGCCATCCGGGAACGGATGCGGCTGGCGCCCAGTGAAACGGCTGCCGAAGAGGGAATTCGAATTGCCCAAGAAGCCTTAAAAGAGGCGAAGGATATGGTTCAGGGGGTTTACATCATGCCCCCCCTGGGAAAGTACGAGGCGGCGCTTCGGGTTATTGAGATTTTGAAATGAGCTTAGGGATAAGGCGATCCACGGATGAGACCGATGGGCCCAGATTTTACCGGCGGGCAACGGCCTGAAGCCGGTTTTCACCGTTAACCCCTTCAGGCACGGAATAGCCGTGTCCGTCTTTGTCATCTGTGGATCGTTTTACGTCTAGAAATCAGTAATGACTACGAAAATGAAAGCGGCCCTTTTATATGGTCCCAATGATGTGCGGCTGGAACAAGTCGAGGTACCTGAAGTAGGACCCTGGGAAGTCTTGGTGAAGGTGGAAGTGGCCTTAACCTGCGGGACCGACCTAAAAACCTATCATCGCGGATATCACGTCATGATCAAGCAACTTCCCAGCCCTTTTGGCCACGAGTTTGGCGGTGTGATCGTCAAAGTGGGGGAGAAGGTTAAAAATTTCCACGCCGGTATGCGCGTGGTCGCGGCCAACTCCGCCCCCTGTAACAGTTGCTTCTACTGCCGGGTTAACCAGCCCAGCCTTTGTGAAAACCTGGAGTTTCTCAACGGAGCCTACGCCGAATACATCAAAGTCCCCGAATCCATCGTGAGACAGAACCTCCTTCAGATCCCATCCCACGTATCTTTCCGTCAGGCGGCCATTTGCGAACCCCTCGCCTGCGCGATCCATGGCGTCGAGGAATCCAACGTGAAAATGGGGGACACGGTTGCCATTATCGGGGCCGGACCCATCGGGCTTATGCTGGTCCGCCTGGCTAAGCTCAAAGGGGCCCGGGTCATCGTCATCGGAAGAAACAACTTTAAGTTAGAAAGGGCTAAACATCTGGGCGCCGACGAAATTATCAGCATCTACGAGGATTTTAACCCGGAAAAAACCATCCAGGAGATGACGGAGGGGCGAGGGGTCGACGTGGCCATTGAAGCGGTGGGATTACCGGAGATCTGGGAGCGTACCATCGATATCACCCGTAAAGGAGGAATTGTTAACTTCTTTGGGGGCTGTGAAAAAGGAACTTCTGTCCGTATTGATACTGAAAAACTTCACTATCATGAGAAAAAAATTATGGGCGTCTTCCACCATACCCCCCGCTATATTACCACGGCTATGAACCTGATCGCCCGAGACCCCCTTGGCTTCGACGGCTTAATCACCCACGAATTCCCCCTGGAAGACCTGGGGAAGGCGTTCAGAATCATCGACGAACGACAGGCCCTGAAGATAGCCATCGTCCCCTGACGTGGAAATTTCGTGAAAAAATGCAACTTGCGGGCTTCCGAACCGTCTATTTGAGTAGGAGCAGAACCTTCGGGGATCTAGATCCGAGGCCCGGGTCAACAACCGGCCCGGGAGCGCTTCGTCCCTGGTAAGGTACAGTTATTGCACCGAATAAGTTTAACCGATCGCCTCGACGATCAAGCCCTCAGACGTCTTTATTTAAAGTTTATAAAAACTATGGGCTCGCGCCCATAACCCTTAATTAAGGAGTTGGGAGCCATGCAAGTTGCTAGGTCTATTCAACCTCTTTCAAGGTATCTTATCACCTTTCTGGTCATTACAAGCGCGCTATTGGGCGGCTGCGTGGGCCTTCAGCCGGGAGGAGGATTTAACCTGGTCTCCATGCAGCAAGAATGGCAGCTGGGGAATCGGTTATCCCAGGACATCGCACGAAAAGCGGACCTGGTTACCAACCCGGCCAGCGTCTCGTATATCAACCAACTGGGACAGCGTATCGTCCAACAGACGGAATTCCGGAACCTCCCCTGGCGGTTTCATATCATCCAGGGGAGGGAGATCAACGCCTTCAACATCCCGGGCGGCCACGTTTACGTCTATACCGGGCTCATTAACGAAACCAGTACGGAATCAGAGCTGGCCGGGGTTATGGCCCACGAGATCGCCCACGGGGTTGAGCGACATGCCACAAAGGCCCTCTCTACCCAGTACGGGCTTAAAAGGCTTGGCTCCCTCGTGTTAGGGCAGAATTCCCCCGCTTACGAAAGGCTTCTGGCGCAAATCCTCGGCGCAGGATACCTGGCCAAGTATAGCCGGGATGCCGAACGGGAGGCCGATCGGCTGGGTGCTTATTATGTCTACCAGGCCGGGTTCGATCCCAACGGGATGGTCACCTTCTTTCAGAAGCTTTTGGCCGAAGAAGATCGGAAACCCGGACTTCTGGATACGTTCTTCTCCACCCACCCTTTAACCCAGGAACGGATCCGAAATATCAGCTACGAAATCAGCAGGTTCCCCCCCAGACCCGACTTAACGACCGATGAACCTCAGTTCCACGCCTTCAAGAATAATTTGGTTGGCCGAGGTGAGTTGTATGGAGAGCAGGAGCGGGTACGGGAACGAATACCACGAAGGTATCGGTACTAAAAACCTATAACGGAGGAGTTGAATGCCATGCAAATTACGAGATCAGTCCCATCTTTTTTGAGAGGGGGGGTAGCTTTTTTACTGCTTATAGGGATACTTCTTGGAAGCTACGCTGAGGCTCAGTCGGAGGGCTTTAATCTGGTTTCTGTGCAGCAGGAGTGGCGGTTTGGAAGTCGATTGGCCCAGGACATCGCACGAAAAGCGGACCTGGTTACCAACCCGGCCAGCGTCTCGTATATCAACCAACTGGGACAGCGTATCGTCCA
>Ga0073934_10002251_pt1 | contig 41249 bp, 33 predicted proteins | sample LarsenN4metaG_FD_76834 | JGI IMG/M metagenome (GOLD analysis project Ga0073934, IMG submission 76834) | Hot spring sediment bacterial and archeal communities from British Columbia, Canada, to study Microbial Dark Matter (Phase II) - Larsen... ...
CGCGACTAGCCCCAGGGTCGCGTGAGCCGAAGGAGTGGCGGACGGATGCGACGTGGCGTAGCCGAGCAGCGTCGCCCCAGCGACGATGGCGATTGCGCCGCCCACCACCTTTAGCCAGCCATTCCATCCCGCGCCGCGCAGCTCGCGAAAGAAAAACCAGCCCCAGAAAACGCCCACCAGGCTGTTGGTGTTCCACAGGGGAAACGCGATGGAGAGCCCCACATCGCGAATTGCAAAAACCGTCAGCGTGTTGGCCACCGCCCAGATCGCTCCGGCGAGCACCGCCCAGACCATCAGATGGGGCTTCGCGCGCAGGTCGAGAAAGACGTAGCCGGTGCCCTTCATTATCGTGGGGAGCGTCCAGCGCGCTACAAACACGCCGGAAACCATGGCGAGAGAAATCAGAAACGGGGAGAGGCCGAGGGTGACGAGCTTGGTGGGCGCTTCCGCCGCACCCAGCCATGCCCCCGCTGCCAGCCCGCACACTACACCCAGAACATGCAGCGAACGTGCGCGGGTTTGCCCTGTTGCTTCCATTGCCGTAACCAAGCTTGTTTCTTCCCCCGTGGCGGCAGTGTCGGTGTCGCACTTCGCATGATGCCTTTCACTCCGGCGACAGGACATCGCCGCTCCACAATCCGGTTATTACTTGATGACCGCCAACAGCAGAATGCCGGCGGCCAGAATCGCCACCGGCACCCAGAAATGGCTGTCGGTGAGGATGGCTTTCCAGATGGAGGGTCTCATGTGCTCTCCCCGCGGCGGTTGCCGTTGCGCCGGCCTCCCGCCGGCTGCACCAGGCCGCCTTGATGGCAGGCGCTATGGTTCTTTCACGACTCGGAATCCGATGTAGGCCGCCGATGGGGCGGGTTCAGCCGTCTTCGCATCTGCGGGTTGGTCGGCGCTTCCGCCGAGCGCTCTCCCGTTGCCGTCCTTATCGACGGTCCACTCGGCGACATTGCCGCCCAAATCAAAGACCAATTCCTGTTCGCCGCGGCCCGGAAAGCTCCCCACCGGTTTCAGCAGCGGCGCCGCGCCCTCCAATTCCTTTAGCTTGTGCTGCAAACGCGCCGCATCGTCCGGATTGGGAGAGTAGCCTGCCCAGTAATCGAGTGTATTTTCGTTATCCCGGGCGGCTTTGTAGAGGGCGGCCAGCTCTTCGATTCTTCCCAGCCGAAAGTTCTCTCCGGTCAATTTGCTCAGCCACGCGCAATAGGCCTGCGCCTCCGCGAAGCTGATGCCGCTGGCGGGATAGTTCTCGGTGCCCGGCTCGAATTGGTGGTTCTTGTCGAAGGCCGCATATTGTGCGCGCGTTACTTCAAAGCGCCCCAACTGGATGCCCTGATAAGCAACCACTTCCGGAGCGAGTGTGGATTTCACCTGCACCCCGTAATTCGTGCCGACCCTCCGGATACGGCGCCGCTTCAACGCCTCCGCTAACGGGGAATCGTCTTTGAGCGCGTCGTTCGCAGGGGGGCCGGACTGGAAGAGGTATTTCTCAAACCAGGCCAGTTCTTCCTCCAGCTTGCGGCGCCGGTGCGAAAGCTTTTTGAGCTCGTGGGGTTCGCCGGGGAAGGTCACAAAGCGGACGTCGGTCTGCCCCAATTGTTGCAGCGTCCGGAAGTGCTGCCATCCTTGCGCGTGGCCCACCGCGCGGTCCTCGGTGCCGGAGAAGATGATGGTCGGCGTGCGCACCTTCTTGAATTCGTACATGGGGGATTTGCGAATGTAGAGTTCGGGGTTGTCGAGGGGAGCGGCGCCGAAATAGTAGTTGTCAAACGCCGCCCCGAAGGTCGTGTAGGCCCAGTCGCTGACCTGTTCAACATTCCCGGCGCCGGCGGAGGCGGCCTTGTAGCGTGGGCTCGCCACCGTCAGCGCGATGGTCAGGATGGCGCCGTTCGACCAGCCCAGGGTGCCCAGCCGCTCCGGATCCACCAAGCCGCGCGCAATCAGTGAATCCACGCCCTTCTCGATATCAGGGACTTCCAGGTCGTAGTACTTCCCTCCCCCGATCGATTCGGCCCACCTCAGCCCATAGTTCGAGCTGCCATGATAATTCGGCTTCAAGACAAAAGCACCGCGCTGGGTATAAAGATTGGCCGGGGCGGAGGTGCCGTCCTCCCAGGCATCCAGGTCCGCGCCGAGGGGCCCGCCGTGAATCATCAGAACGAGCGGATACTTCTTGGCCGGATCGTAATTCCGGGGGTAATAGAGGATGCCCTCCACTTCTTCATCGAGCGCGCCCTTCCAGCGGATGACCTCCGTGCGCGCCGCGGTCTTGAGCTGGAACGTGGGATTCAGTTCGGTGACTTGAGTGGGCCCGCGAAGCCTGTTCCCATCGAGCGTGGCGCGATACCACTGGGGCGGGCGACTGGCGCTGCTCACTTGATAGACCAGCGTCTTGCCATCCCGCGCGAGCTCGAGGGCGAAGATGTTGTTCGCGTCTTCGCCTTCAATCCAGGACCGCCTCCAGCGGTCGCCCTCGCGTGTGTAACGCGCCGGCTTGAAGCGGGTTCCCGCCGCCAGCAGGGCAACGAATCCGTCATTGGTTACGGCGTAGGCGCGGTCGGTATCGACCGGCAGCTCGTTCTCCCAGCCCAGATCCACCTTGGCCGCCACGCCGCGGGCCCGATCGTAGTAGTAGAGGACGTCGACAAAGGCCTGCTGATAGACGGGGTGGGTGGAGTACGGGGTGAGCACGTAAAATCCGGTGCTGTCGGGCGTCCAGTGGATTTGCGGCGAGACTCCGGGGCGCCAAGGGATGATTCTGCTGTCTTCGAAAATCGGTTTGGCCTCTCCGGTTGTGAGGTTGTAAAGGAAAGTCGCAGGCTTGACCTTCTCATCGAACTCGTAACTCAGACTGCGTTGGTGGACGGCGACGGCCCACTGGCCGTTGGGCGAAACCACCACCGCTTGTATCCAGTCGGGGTTTGCCGTGAGGCGGGTAATCTCGCCGGTGTTCACGTTGACTTTGAAGAGCCGTGCGGGCGGGGCTTGACGCGGATCTTCAATAGCCTGGGAGTCATCCTTGCGTTCTTTCATCATCCGCTCGTACAGGCTCAAATCTTCTTCCGCCGCGATCAGGATATTCTCTTGGTCGATCCAATCGAAATCCTTGACGCTGCGCTCGAGTTTGGTGAGCGGCCAGGGCTCGCCGCCCTGGGGATGGATGAGCCAGATCAGTGTCTTAGGCCCCTCGCTTTGCGATGGCGCCTCCTGGCCGGCCGAATTGGGGAGCGGGCGTTCACTGAGGAAGGCGATCAGCCGACCGTCGCTCGACCACTTGGGACTTGCCTCCTTGTTCGGCCCACGCGTGAGCTGAATCGTTTGTTTCCCGGTAAGGCTGGTGAGAAAGAGGTTTGAGACCATCTCATCCTTGTCGGCATCGGGGACGTGCTTCACCCACACTATCCAATTCCCGTCCGGCGAGATCTGAAACTGCTCCGCCTTCTCCGCCGCCCCCATGTCGTCCACCGTCCACTGACTTGCCTTGGCGGGGCGGCCTGTGGCAGCCGGGGATTCCGAATGCGCCCCGACGCATGGAGTTAGCGCCGCAAGCACAAGGATGGCCATGCGGAGTCTTGTGGTGTTGGGAGACACGCAACCTCACCCCCTGTTCATAGATCGACCAATTGTACAACATGGAGAGGGACGGCGTGCCTCTGGCTGATGCCGAGAGCTCAGAGGAGTGTGTGGACGTTTGCAGCGCTGAGGGGGGTCCACTAAAATGGCTCGCTGGTTAACAGGCATGCGAGGGACGAGATGAATATCCGAGTTGCAATGATCAAGCTGCTGTTTGCTGGACTGATTCTGAGCGCGGCCGCGTCGGCCAAGGACTACGAGACGGTGGAGTTGGAACCGCCGCACCTGGGCGGCATGAAGGTGGGATTCAATATCATTCTTCCCCGCGGCTATGGGGCAAGCACGAGACAGTACCCAGTGCTGTATCTGCTCCATGGCTATACGGATCACTACCCGGCCTGGGTGAGTTACACGCGCTTGACGGACTACGCCCGGAGCTACGACCTGATCATCGTGATGCCGGAGGGCGACAACGGCTTCTACACCAACAGCTACACGGACAGAAACCTGCGATGGGAAGACTTCATCAATCTGGATCTCATTCCTTATGTGGACAGCCACTACCGGACGGTTGCTGCGCGCCGGGGTCGCGCCATCGCCGGGCTTTCGATGGGGGGCTACGGCGCGATGAAGATCGGCCTCAAATATCCGCAGATGTTTGCCGCAGCCGCCAGCCTGAGCGGGGCGCTTGCTGTGGCGCGAGGGAAGCACCGGCCGATTAAAGATCCCTCGATGCAGAAGCTTCTTGAGAGTGTTTACGGTCCGCCGGAAAGTCCCGGACGCGCCGCGGAGGACCCATTTGAACTGATCAAGAAGCTGAAACCGGAGGAGCGCCCGCAACTCTACATTTCGACGGGCTCCGAGGATTTCCTTTTGGCGGATAACCGCGAGTTCGTCCGCCTTCTTTCCGAATTGAAAGTTCCGTACGAGTACCGCGAGTTTCCCGGCAAACACGAGTGGAGTGTCTGGGACCGCGAGATTCAGGTGGTGCTGGCGCTTCAAGCGCCGGTGATGGGGGCTGCGCGTTAACCGCGCGACCTTCACCGGACATTGCGTCCTACTTGGGCATTACGGACAATGTGCCCTCTTAACAAGTGGAACAGTTTCATAGTATCTATCGACCGCAGAATATCCGACCGCTCCATTGTGGAGCAAAGCTTGGAGGTGACCTCATGAGACATACTACCCCCAAGGCAACGGTGCGCCAACATTAATCCTGACCCTGGCGACAGTCGTTGCCATTTGTCTTATCAGCGTACCAGCCTTCAGTCAAGAAACGGACCAATTTCAAACAGAAGTGTATATGGAGCAGGAGGTCGTTGCCAACCAGATCCTCCTCAAGTTTCGCGAGGCACTGTCAACAGAACGTGATGCGCTCCTCCAATACGTCACCGATGCTGATGAGTTCCACGGAATCGGCGGCGCAGGATGGTTTCTGATCCACTCGCGAAGCAAAAAGGTAGCGGAGTTGCTCGAAACCGCCAAATCGTTCGGAGAAATCGAAGTAACCCAGCCGGATTACATCTATGAACTGCTCCGTCTACCAAACGATCCCTCTTTCGGATCCCAGTGGGCGCTGCAAAACACCGGCCAGGTGATCAACGGGCAGGCAGGCATCCCCGGCGCCGACATCAAAGCACCTGCGGCTTGGGACACTTCAACGGGCTCGGCCAATTTCGTCATCGGAATCTTGGACTCCGGCATTGCGTACAATCACCCCGACCTTGCGGCCAACGTCTGGACTGCCCCGTCCCAGTTCACCGTCACAATTGCAGGCCAGCAGATCACCTGCGCTGCTGGGACGCACGGCTTTAACGCCGTCGATAACAACTGTGACCCCAGCCCTGCAACGAGCCATGGGACACATGTGGCGGGCATTGCGGGCGCCCGTGGAAACAACGGTGTCGGCATCTCAGGCGTCAACTGGACCACAAAACTCATGGGGCTCAAGGTATGCAACCAACTAGGCGAGTGCAGTACCAGCCGCGCAGTCAACGGCATCGAATTTGCGATCCAGACTAAAACGCGTTCGGGCATCGTTCGGGTGCTCAATGCAAGCTGGGGATGCCAGAATCAACAGACCTGCGGTTCCTGCGGGGAAGACGGGGCACTTCGAGACCAGATTGGCAACGCAAACAACGCTAACATGCTCTTCGTTGCCGCGGCGGGGAACTGCGGAACCAACAACAACACCGTGAGCGTTTATCCTGCAAGCACTAACAAGCCCAACGTGGTTGCTGTAGCTGCGACGGATAATCGGGACCCCCTGGCGAGCTTCTCCAACTACGGAAGCTCCAAGGTGCACCTTGGCGCCCCTGGCGTGGGTATTCTCTCAACTTATCCGGTCGACACATACGCATACCTCGACGGGACCTCCATGGCCGCGCCGCACGTCGCCGGTGCCGGGGCGCTAATCCGCTCGGCCTGCCCGTTTAATACCGGAGCGCTCAAGCAGACGATTCTGAACAATGTGGATGCCGTTTCATCCCTTTCTGGCAAGACCATCACGGGGCGCAGACTGAACCTCGACGGGACGATCGACTCCTGTACAACTGGCAGTTCCGGATCTACATCGTATGCCTATGTGGAGTATCGCGTATGCCCGCCCTTCCCGAGTTGGCCGGATAGCGGGTTCGTCAAGCTGTGGGTGGATGGAATCGAGCATACGACAACCTTCAATCAGAACGACACGCCGAGAACTATTGCCGACAGGCTGGCCAGCTTGATCACCTACCACTACGACAGCACTACCACGGCCACCGTTAGCAATGTCTCCTCGAGTTGCAGCGGACGGTATAACGCCAGGCTTACTTTGACAGCCCGCGCCAAGGGTCCGCTAACGAATTATGCTTACTACTCCAACCTGGTTGACCAAGGAGGGCCGGGAGGCTACGCGTGCCCGTACTTTAGAGTTGTACCCACAGCCGTATTCCATTTCTCGGGCGGAGCAAACTGATCCCCCGAGGAACAAATGGAATCGTAGGGGGCCGCAGTCCCTCGCTTGGAGGCATCCCATGATTCAGACACTGCGGATTCGCTTGCTTAGATTAATGACCAGCGCCTTCATGATCACTGCGGTCTCTCGCGACATATCCGCGCAAACGCTGACCAACTCCGATGCAACGGGGCACACTCCTCATTTCGAGATTACTGGGGGTGTAATCACCGGCGACCGCGTTGGTGCGTCGTTTGAGTCAAACGCAGGAGGGCTTGTCGGCGGGGCAATGGTTTTCCCGGTCGCCAGGCGGCTCGATTTACGGGCCCAGTACTTGTTCAGCAATCAGGATCGCAGGTTTGTGGCGTTTCCGGGAACTACTGAGTTGCCGGGGTCCATCAGGGTGACGGCCAGCAGCCTCCATGTGTTGGGGGGGACCGCTGATCTGGCGTTGCGAAACTGGGAAAAGGGCAAGCTCTATATTTCTCCAGGGGCCGGCATGGCACTTAACGCGGCGCGGCAATTGGTGACGGTTTCCGGTTCGAGTTCTCTGGATGTGAGCTCGACTGGCAGTGCGCCCTTTGCGAGCCTTGGCCTTGGCTATTGGGCGCGCGCGTCGGATCGCCTCGGCGTGAGGTTTGAACTCCGGCATTATGTCTCGGGCGGCGGAACGGGCGATATCTATCTCTATTTTCCCGCAGCTATTGGCTTTCCTCGGCCGACGCTTGCCAGGATGCCCGTTCAGAACAACGTGTCCTTCACGGTGTCCTTCACTTTTCGGCTGCGCTAACCAGGTCGCGTGCGGCGCGCCGGTTGAGCGTGTCCTGCGCGAGCCCGGTCGTCCAGGTTTGACTGAACCATTGCTCGAAGGCGCCGCCTTGATAGGTCCAACCGTCGTGATAGTTTGACGCAGTGACCACCGGAAAAATTCCGGCGAGGTGCGGCGGCCCGGCAATGGCGGCAAGCATCTGCGTGGCGCCCACGTAGGAGCGGCCAAACATCCCCACCTTGCCGTTCGAGTAGGGCAGCGCGGCGGCCCATTCGACGGTGTCGTAGCCGTCGTCGGATTCATGCTTGAAGGCGTACCACTCGCCCTCGGAGGCGTAGCGCCCCCGCACGTCCTGGATGATCACCAGGTAGCCACGCGCCGCAGCCTTGAAGCCGAAGTCCACGCCGCCACGTTTATCGTATGGCGTGCGCTGGAGCAGAATCGGAAATTTCCCCTCCGCCTTCCGTCGATAAATGTCCGCGCGCGGAGTGACCCCATCGCGCATCTTCGCCGCTACCCCGCGCTCGATCGCCACTTCATAGCGTTACGCAGCAAACGACGCCACAGCCAGGCCGAACACTAAAGACAGGACAACAATCAGCCGGCGCTTCATTGACACCTCTCGGTTCGCAAATGTGAACCGGGATTCTCAACCGATGAAGGTGGGTTGGTAAGTAGCACCGAGCTTCGGGCCAGCCTGCCGTGTGCCGTGCTGAGGGCGGAGCTATGGAGGCGTGATGGCGTTGAGCTCGCTGAGCAGGCGGTCCACTTCCTCAACGGTGTTGTAGTGGGCGAGGCCGATGCGCAGCATCCCGCCCGTCGATTCGACGCCCAGCCGTTCGGTAAGGTTGAGAGCGTAGTAGTTACCGTCCCAGGTGAAGATGCCGCGCTCGCCCAGGTATTCCGCGAGTTGACGCGGCGTGTGGCCCTCGGTGCGGATGGCCACCGTAGGCGTGCGCTGGTCGAAGCGCGCGGGTTCCCGGATGCCGTAGAACGTCAGACCAGGAATCCTGAGTAGTCCTTCCACCAGTCGCAAGGACAGGCCGCGCTCGTAATGGCGGATGGCCTCGTAGGCGGCCAGGAGTTGCGCGCGACGCGTTCCCTCACAGGTGGGGGCGGAACGCCGGCCAAGCGCAGCCAGATACTCGATAGCAGCGAGGACGCCAGCCTGGCCCTCGTGGTTCTGCGTGCCCGTTTCCCAGCGGTCGGGAACTCGCTCCGGAGCTGGGCGCACTTTGTAAGGGCGCAGCCGCTCGAGGTGTTCGCGCTTGCCGTACAGAGCTCCGCAGTGCGGCCCGAAGATCTTGTAGGAGGAACAGGCCAGGAAATCGCAGTCGAGCGCGCGGACGTCGATGGGTCCGTGCGGCGCGTAGTGCACCGCGTCAATGAAAGCCCACGCCCCAACACCGTGCGCCAGGCGCACGATCTCCGCCACGTCGTTTATCGTTCCCACGGCGTTCGCAGCGTAGCCGACGGCGACCACTCGTGTCCGGCGGTTGATCTGACGCTTCAGATCTTCCATGTCGAGCGTGCAGTCCTCGGGATGAATATCCACGGTCCGGATGACCGCGCCGCGCTCTTCGAGGGCAACCCACGGAGCGACGTTAGCATCGTGGTCGAGCCGGGTCACGACGAATTCGTCGCCGGGCTGGAGTTCGCGGCCGATAGCGCGGCTCATCGCGAACGTGAGCGTCGTCATGTTGGGACCGAAGACGACTTCGTCCGCGTCGCATCCCAGAAGGTCCGCCACCGCCCCATGCGCCGCCGCGAGAATCTCGTCACTGCGTCGGCTGGTTACGAAAGCGCCGTGGGTATTGGAATTCGAACTCACCAGATAGTCGCGCATGGCCTCGATGACCGGCTGGGGAACTTGCGTCCCGCCCGGCGCGTCGAAGAAAGCCGCGGGCTGGCCGTTCACTTCCTGCTTTAGAGCAGGGAACTGCGATCGCACCCACTCGATATCCCATGTGGTCATGATCGACTCCGTTTCCAGCGATGCAGAAAAGCTGAGACACGCAGCCTACCTCCGGATTTGCTTTCCGGTCAACCGCGCGGCGCCGACCACCCCGCAACTACCAAAGACTTCACACATCCCTGCACCGGGCGCAATTTGACTCGACCTTGAGGCGAGGCTATATTTGGGGCGATTTGCTCCTGGGCGGTCGGACCAATTGATATCCCCGGGAGCCTTTGAACGAGGGGTGCCATGCTGCCCGTGCGCCCGCTCATTCCCTTCTGGGGGCCGGGGAAATGCCTGGGCCAGGTCTTGCTTGCCCTCTTGATGGCGGTTTCTACCCACGCGCAGGAGACGTTCGTCGTGGAAGGACGTGTCGTGTCCAGCCTGGGAGGGATCATCCCCCTTCGCGTGCAATTGAAATTGGAGACGCTCAACGGTCAACCGGTGGCTGATCAACCGGCGGATTCGCGCGGGCAATTCCAGTTCATCGGTCTCGAACGGGGCCGCTATCGCCTGACGGCGTCGGCGGAGGGTTATGAGACAACGCAGCAAACTCTGGATGTGCGGCGCGGGGTGGGGCGATACCTCGTCACGGTCACGCTCACTCCCCTCGACAAGGTCCGCGAGCCGACCGGCGCGGCGATCTCCGTGACGGACCTGCGCGCGCCGAAGAAAGCCCGCAAAGCATACGAAAAGGGGGAGCGAGCTTATCAGCGGGGGAAGCTCGAGCAGGCGCGCGCCTACCTGGAGAAAGCCGTGGCGGAACACGTATGCTACGCCCGCGCACACACGCGCCTCGGCATGACGCTCGGGCTTCTGGGCGAGTTCGCCGCCGCCGAGACTGCTCTGAAAAAAGCTATCGAGTGCGACACGGGCTTTCTCGAGGCACACGTCCAGCTCGGCATCTTGCTCAATCTCGAGAAGCGATTTGAGGAGTGCGCGTCGCGCATGGAGGCGGCGGTCCGACATTTTCCCAGCTCCTGGCAGCTTCGCTACCAGTTGGCGTCGGCCTACTACGGCCAGGGGCGGTACCGCGAAGCCGAACAGGAGTACCTGAAGGCAGGGTCCGCAGGCGGGGAAGTTCCTCCTGAAATCCATGTCCGGCTGGCCGATGTCTATACTCAGTTGGGAGCGTACGAGAAAGCCTATGCCGAGTTGCAGGCTTATCTCCGGGCCGCGCCGCGCGGCCGCTTCGCGGAAAAAGCCGCGGCCGTCATGCGACGGATGGAAGAAGGCGGGGTCCTCCGTGTACCCGAAGCTCGGTGGAGACCCGCTCACCCACCCTGAAGAGGAAGCGCGCGGAGAATCCTCGGACGTAGCAGAGAGACGCTGCGGCGGGGCGCACCGCCCGTTGACAGGCGGCCCCCGCCATGCGAAACTTATCCCGAAACGAACAACGATTGTTAGTATGCGCCCGTAGCTCAGCTGGATAGAGCACTTGCCTACGAAGCAAGGGGTCGGGTGTTCGAATCACCCCGGGCGTACCATTCCTTTCGGCGACTTGACCCGTCTCAGTTGGCGCGCGCTGCTCGAATTGACGTGCGCTTCTAGAGGCCCGACCTTAGAGGGCGGATGCCACCGATGCGAAGCCTTCTGCGAGGCGATTCGTCACCGGCAAGTAGACCTCGGCGCGCGCCGCCTGGCAGCCTCGCTTCTTTTTGCCCGGAAGTACGGCCTACCAGCGGTCGAGGAGGTTTGGGCGGACGCTCTCGAATGGGGTGCTAAGGCATATCGCTTTCTCCGGCGCGAGTCGGGGCGGCGTCCTCTAGCGCGGCTCCCAGGGTCCCGGGAAACGATCAGCCCCGCTACACGTCAGCCTATTGGCAGCGTACCCGCGGTAGCCCGCGTTGTGGCCTCCGGGGGACGCGAATTCCGGACAAAATGTCCGGCCACCTCGCCTGTCACGGGCTGCTGCTCGCGGGCACGAACTGATCAGTGAGCTTCGGGTTGCCGACCGCGGATCCGCCGGAGCCATTGCTTCGCCCTAGCGGAGGCTTGGTGGGAGCGGCTGGTGGCCGAGGGGAAGCGCGCCTTGACGCTCGCGAGCAGGCGGCGGGCCCAGTGGTATTCGGTCGAGAGGATGATGAGGCCGACCAACAGAAACAGAATCCCTTGCAGGATGGGCAGGAAGAGTCCAATGATGCCCACAACTATGAAAGCCCAGCCCGCCAGTTGCACAATGAGATGTTTCAGGAACGCCCTCATATAGTTATGGTTTGAGCCCTCAGAGAAGCAATACAGCTTCCGACTGGCATCATAACCGATTCGACCCATCTTGTGCGGGAACAGGTTGAAACCTCAATGGGAGAAAGGGCCTTCTGAGTCTGCTCCCAAGATTCCGGCTGACTCCTCACCTCTCCCAATCAGATCGGGACACCTTCTCCCCGAGGCAGACGGCAGGAACCCAATCCCCCTCCCAGCCCTCGCCCCCAGGGAGAGCGCGAACCCGCCGATGTCGCGCCGCTCTTCAGGGCGGCACCCGGTCGATCTCAATTGTGCCGGGCTCCCGAGTCAATCGGGACAGGTTCCGCCTGGAGCGACAACAACAGATTCTCGCAACGGCTCTTCTGCCGCCTGGAGCAATCCTGACCCCGATGAAGGTCCGCGACAAATTGTCTTGTCTTCGCGTGCGAGTCGTAGTATGATTTTGCGCTTTGGAAGCAAGAACCCTTGACAGGTTTATTGGGCGTCGGATAAATTCCGCCTTCCGCGCTGGCTTCAGGGCGCCATCACTACACCACGCTGAATCGAAAGGGGAATGACCCGAATGTCGAACACGGGCGACGTTCATGCGCCGGCCTCGGGAAATCCGGGCGTGGAGGCTCCGTCGTCACCGACCGCGAAGCCGCCGGCCAAGCCCGCGGCCGTGGCGAAATCAGCCGCGAAAGACGCCACCAAGCCGCAGCCCAACAAGCCGCGGCGACGGTTCATCTGGACGAGCATCGGTGCGTTTCTGGCGGCGAATTTCGTGATGTTCCTGCGCTTCTTCTTTCCCCGCGCCCTGTTCGAGCCGAGCACGGTGTTCAAGATTGGCTATCCTTCCGACTTTCAGTTGGGAGTGGACGAGCGGTTCAAGCAGTCGGCGCGCATCTGGGTGGTGCGCGAGGCGGACCGCATCTACGCCATCTACGGACGCTGCACCCACCTTGGCTGCACCCCGGACTGGAAGCAGAGCGAGAACAAGTACAAGTGCCCGTGCCACGGCAGCGGCTATACACCGGAGGGAATCAATTTCGAGGGGCCGGCGCCCCGGCCGCTCGACCGCGCCCACATCGAGCTCGATGCGACCGGGCAGATTGTCGTCGATACGAGCAAGCTCTACGAATGGCCTAAGGGCGGGACCAGTCATTTTAACGACCCGGGAGCGTTTATCCCGGTGTAGCTGTAACGGCGGTCTATGACCGGCGACGTCGCGGGTCGCAGACCCGGGCTACAGCAGGAACATTCATGGGCGACCAGGAAAACGGCAACTCCGAAAAAAGGGGCCTCGCGGTGCTCGTGGAGGAAGCGCGCGAGCAAGCCAAGCTCCTGACCGAAAAGGTCAAGAAGGACGTGGTCGAGCCGCTCAAGGCGCCGCAGAAGACTTCGCTGTACAAATCCATCTTCCGCGTCAAGCATGACGAGAGCGAGCGCAGCCGCGCCCTCGGCGTGCTGACCAACGTTTTTCTCCACTTGCATCCTGCCAAGATCAATCGCGACGCCGTGCGCTACAGCTACACCTGGGGCATGGGCGGAATCAGCTTCTATCTTTTCATCGTTTTGACGATCACCGGGGTCTTGCTCATGTACTATTACCACCCCACCAAGGGTCAGGCTTACCGCGATATCGTTTACCTGATGAGCGACGTGCCCTTCGGCCGGCTGCTGCGCAACATGCACCGCTGGGCCGCCCACCTGATGATCATCACCGTGTGGCTGCACATGTTCCGCGTCTTCCTGACCGGCTCTTACAAGCGGCCGCGGGAGTTCAACTGGGTGGTAGGCGTGATTCTGCTGGTGCTGACGATGCTGCTCTCCTTCACCGGCTATCTGCTGCCAGACGATCAGTTGGGATTCTGGGCGGTCACGGTGGGCACGAACATGGCGCGCGCCACCCCTATGCTCGGTCACGAAGGACCCTTTGGGCCGCAACTCGGCATGACGGCGTATAACGACGTGCGCTTCGCCTTGCTGGGCGGATCGATCGTCGATGCGAATGCTTTGCTGCGCGCCTACATCTGGCACTGCATCGCGATTCCGCTGATCGCCGGAGTTTTCATGGGGGTGCATTTCTGGCGGGTGAGAAAAGACGGCGGGATTTCCGGCCCGGCGCCGGTGATGCTTGAATCGGAAATCAAGAAAGGCCCCGCGGTGTACGTGGCGCCGCAGCAGTAGGGACGAGAGCGGAAGTCGGGAGTAGGGAGTCGGGAATCGGGGGATGAGAAGGTCTGAGACCGACCGCGACGATGTAAGAGTGACCCTCCTGGCGTCTTTGCTTCGAACTGTCAACTGTTGACTGTCGACTGCTCTTATGGACTGGCACCAACTCTGGGAAATCGTTTCTGCCCCCGACAACGTTCCGATTGCCGCGCTGATCTTTCTTGTGCCTTTTTACACCTGGTACGGCTTGCGGCAGGCGCTGGCCAACGACCGCCTGATCGCCCAGCTCGAAGCCGACCCGCAGATGGCGAAGACCCATCACCGCAAGGTCTTTCCCTTCAAACCCGGCTGGTCGCGGGAAGTACATGTTTGGCCTTATCTGCTGCGCATCGAATTCCTCGCCGCCATCATCGTCACGGTGATTCTGATTGTCTGGTCGGTCACGCTCGACGCGCCGCTCGAAGAGCCCGCCAACCCCAACTTGACGATGAATCCCGCCAAGGCGCCGTGGTACTTCCTGGGGTTGCAGGAGATGCTGGTCTATTTCCATCCCTGGATGGCGGGCGTGGTGATGCCCACGCTGATCATCCTCGGGCTGATGGCCATTCCCTATATCGACGCGAACCCCCTGGGCTCGGGTTACTACACCTGGAAGCAGCGGAAGTTTGCCATCGGCACCTTCGCCTTCGGCTTCATTGTCCTGTGGTGCAGCATGATCGTGATCGGGACGTTCATTCGGGGGCCGGGATGGATGTGGTTCTGGCCCGGGCAGACGTGGGACCCGACGCGGGTGGTTTACGAGGTCAACCGCGACCTGCACGACATCTTTGGTATTACTTCCTGGCCGGGGAAGATCATCTTCGGCGCGGGGGCGGTGGGGCTTTATGTGGCGCTGGCGGGGTTTGCCTGCCACAAACTCATCACGCTCACGGAGTTCAACCGCAAGATCTACCGGCGCATGAATCTTCTTCAGTACCTGACGATGCAGTTTTTCCTGGTCACCATGCTGAGTTTGCCGGTGAAAGTTCTGCTGCGGCTGCTTTTCCGAATCAATTACGTATGGGTTACGCCTTGGTTCAGCCTGTAATCAACCGGGCCGCGCGACGATGGGAGGCTCGCGGTGCCTGAGAACCCGGAGCGCGATCCCGTCGTCTTCGCATCGCTCTCCTCTTATCTCCTCGTCGCCTCGCTGCTGCTCGTCCTGAGCCTGATGTGGGCACTCTACGACGAGTTCTTCCGACTGCGCCCGTGGAAGGGCTATCAGCGGCAGTTCAAGGCGCGCTATATTGCCTTCCTCCAGAAACAGATCCCCAGGCAGGCTACGGCGGAAAAAGCCATCCTCGCATCGGGGGAATATCAGGCTCTCGCGCAGAAGCTGCAAACCCTGGAAGAGACGACGAAAGGGAATCTGGCGGAGATCGACCGCCAGGTGGCGCGTATCGACCGGCGGCTCGACCTCGTCACGGCCGCCTACACCGACAAGCGGGCGGATGTGGCGGCGCGCATCTACCGCCTCGAGCGCACTTCGAGCCGACGCAGCCGGGCGGGCCAGCAGAAGGATCTGGACGAGTTCCGCCAGGGACCGTTCCGGCTTGAGCTGCCTTCGCTCGATGATTCGGGAAAAATCGAGCCCGCCAGTTTTACCTATGAACAACTCGAGGAGGAATTCACCCGCCTGCGCGAGCAGAAAGCGAAATTGCTCACCGAGAAGGTGGAAGTCCTGCGGCCGGTGGCGGACCTGCGCCGCGCGTTGCAAACCTACGTGCAGGATCACCTAAACGGTCTCGGGCCAGAACAGTTGAAGGGTTTGCTCAATAAGGCGCATGCCCTTTCCATCGAGATCAAGCAGATCAACAATCCGGACGCAGGTTTGGTTGACCGCTGCGAATCCTGCCACCTGGGGGTTCGTGAACCGGTGCTGCTGACCCGGCAGGATATGGGCGGCGCCAAAGATCGCATGGCAGCCGCCTTCACCAGCCACCCGACGCCGGAACTGCTGCGCATTCACAATCCGGAGAAATTCGGCTGCACGCCCTGCCACAACGGCAACGGCATGCAGGTGGCGAGCGTCGAGAAAGCGCACGGCCACTACCACCACTGGCTGTGGCCGCTCTATCCGCGCGCGAACTTCGAAGCGGGCTGTCAGCAATGCCACGCCGCCGACATGGTGGTGGACTACGCGCCGCTGCTCAGCCAGGGCAAAGAACTTTTCCAGTGGCGCGGCTGCATGGGCTGCCACCGCTTTCAGGGCTACGACGCCGAGGCGGAAGAGTTGGTCTCCGTCCAGCAGCAGATCGCGCAGTTGGAGAGGCAGCGGCAAGAGACCCAGCGCGAGATTCGCGCCGCCATTGAGGCCGGTGACCAGGCGCCCGATAACGAAGCGGCGCGCAAGTTTTATTTGAAGGCCGACACGCTGCGCGTTTCCACGAGCGACATCGATGGGCGCATCGAGCAGCTCGACTACCGCGCCCGCAACCTGCTGCTCGACATCAAAAAGGTGGGACCGTCGCTCAAGGAAATGCGCGCCAAGCTGCGCCCGGAATGGGTCCCCGTCTGGGTCCAGAATCCGCACGCCTTCCGGCCGACGACGCGCATGCCGATGTTCCGTTTCACCGAAGATGAGGTGAAGGCCGTGGCGGCGTTCCTCTGGCAGTCGGGGGTCGAAGGGAAATTGCCGGCCCAGCCGCGCGGCGATCCCGCCCGCGGCAAGGAGAGCTTCGAAACGCGCGGCTGCATGGGCTGCCATTCGGTGGGCGAAGGGGAGAATCTGGTGGGGGGTACGTTTGCCGCCAACCTGACGCGCGTGGGCGAGAAGGCCAACTACGATTATCTGGTGCGCTGGATTCACAATCCGCGCGAGCGCACGCGGCCCTACTGCGCCTTCGAGAAGCGCGACCTGACCGAAGAAGATTACAGAAAACATGGTCTGCCGTTCGTTTTCGATCTCGAACACTCCAAGTGCCCGAACGACGGCCACGAGTTGCAGGTCGAGCAGATGACCGTGATGCCCAGCCTGCGCCTCTCGCTCGCCGAAGCGCGCGACATCGCGAGCTACTTGATGACGCTGAAGCAGAAAGATGCGGCGTCCTATCCGGCCGCGCCCTATCTGAACGATCCGGCTCTGAAGGTCAAAGGCCGCGCCATCGTGCAGCGCCGCGGCTGCGCGGGGTGCCACGAGATTGCCGGCTTCGAGACCGAGGGCCGCATCGGCACCGAGCTGACGAAAGAGGGTAGCAAGCCGCTCGAACAATTTGATTTTGGCCTGTTCGTCACGGAGGCGCGTGAGAAGGGCTGGCACACGCATAAGGGTTTCTTCGAGCACAAGCTGGCCAAACCCGAGATGTTCGACGAAGGTCTGATCCGCAGCGAAAACGAAAAACTGCGCATGCCCGACTTCAACTTCAAGCCGCAGGAAATTTCCGCGCTCGCCACCTTCCTGATGGGTTCGGTGGATTCTACCGTCCCCCCATCGTTCCACTACCTGCCCGCCGACCAGCGCCGCGATGTGCAGGAGGGTTGGTGGCTGGTGAAGAAGTACAACTGCATGGGCTGCCACCAGTTCAAAGTGGGCCAGCCCACCAGTCTCGAGGCGCTGGCGCATTTCCAGACGCCGGAAGGCAAGGACCAGTTGCCGCCCAAATTGCTGGGCGAAGGCGCGCGCGTGAGTCCGGACTGGCTGCTCAAGTTCCTCACCAATCCGGCCTTGAGTTCTTCGGATACGGACCGCAACGGCGTGCGACCGTATTTGAAGGTGCGGATGCCGACGTTCTACTTCTCGCCCAACGAGGTGGGGAAGCTGGTGCGGTTCTTTCAGGCGATGTCGTCGCAGCCTATTCCTTACATTCCGCCGCGCCTCGAACCGCTCACTAGCCAGGAATGGATGCTGGCGCGCGCTTTGTTCACCAGCCGCGCGGCGCCGTGTTTGAAGTGCCACGCGACGGGAGAGGCGGGGCACGACCGGTTCGCCACCGCGCCCAATTTCCTCCTGGCGCGAGAACGTTTGAAGCCGGGATGGACGAAGCGCTGGCTGCTCGATCCGTCCGTGATCAACCCCGGCACGGCGATGCCCTCGGGACTCTTCAAGCGTGACGGTGAGCGCTGGATTTTCGCCGGCCCCACGCCCCCGATTTTCGCAGGATATCAGGGCGATCAGGCGGATTTGCTGGTACGCTATATGTTCGAGATTACGCCCGAAGAGCAGCGCCGGCTCCTCGGCATGAGTGGCGGGGTGAGGGCGGCCAGAGTGGCGGGAGTGGGGGCCGGAAAGAACATTGCCAGTTCCCCCTCGCCGGTCGGATCGCTGCGGGCGAGTTCGCATTGAAAGGACGTTCAAATTCCAAATGAGGGAAACGTTTTCTATGATCCACCGAAGACTCTTTATGATTCTCTTTCTGGCGGCGACGCTGGGAATGGTCGGGTGCGGCGAGAAACCAGCGTCCGCTCCGGAAGAAGCCGCTCCGGCTCCGACCGAGACGGCCGTGGCGCCGACCCCCATTGACCCGGCCACTGTCGCCACCATCACCGGCAAGATCGCCTTCCAGGGCACCAGGCCCAGGACGCCCCGCCTGATGATGGACCAGGACCCGGTCTGCATGCAGAAGCACAGCGGGCCCGTCTTCGCCGAAGACGGCGCGGTCAACGACAACGGGACGCTGCCCAACGTGTTTGTTTACGTCAAAGCGGGAGCGGAGAAATTCAACTTCCCACCGCCGAGCGAGCCCGTCACGTTGGATCAGGACGGTTGCATTTACAAGCCGCACGTCCTGGGTGTGCAGGTGGGGCAAACGCTGCGTATCACGACCAGCGACCCCACAACCCACAACATCCACCCGATGCCCAAGGATAACCGCGAGTGGAACGTTTCCCAGGCGCCGAACGCCGCGCCCCTCGAACAGAAATTCTCGCGGCCGGAAATCATGATTCCGGTGAAGTGCAATCAGCATCCGTGGATGAAGGCTTACATCGGCGTCACCAGGCATCCCTTCTTCGCGGTGACGGGGAGCGATGGCACGTTTACGATCAAGGGCCTGCCGCCAGGCGAATACACGATTGAAGCCTGGACCGCCACGTTCGGTGCGCAGGAGCAGATGGTGACGGTCGGCCCGAAAGAATCAAAGACCGTGGACTTTACGTTTAAGAGTTCGTAGTAGGGGTGTACGGTTCGCTGCTGTAGCGCCGATCTATGACCGGCGTGTTTGGAGATCAGCCAGTTCGCCGCTCATAGAGCGGCGCTACAGAGTACGAGCGGCCGTTCTCATTCAAGTTCTCAGGGTTCGTTCCTAGTGCGCAAACAAAGTGATTTTCTGGGTGTTGCGCGCGGTCGGCCGCAACGCCCCTCGAGGAGTCATAAGCTATGGCGCTGTTGATGGCGCTCGTCGTGGCTGTGATTACGATCGTTTCGGTGATTCTGTTCGCGTCCCGGATCTGGTGGTTTCCGCCCAACATCTCCACGCACGGCGGTGCGATTGACCAGCAGATCATCCTGACGATGGTGGTCACGGGAATAATCTTCGTGCTGGCGCAACTGGCGCTCGCCTACCTGGTCTTCCGGCATCGCGACCGCGGCGACGGCAGCCGGGCGAAATTCTTCCACGGCCACAATAAGCTGGAAGCCCTGTGGACGACCGCCGCCGCCATCATGTTCATCGGCCTGAACCTGATGGGCTATCGCATCTGGGCGGGGATTCACTTTGTGGGCGCGGAGCCGGGGGCGATGCAGGTCGAAGTCTGGGGCCAGCAATTCGCCTGGTACTTCCGCTATCCCGGGCCCGACGGCAAGTTCGGCCCCACGCATGTGGAAAAGATTTCGGATTCAACGGCCAACTATTTGGGCCTGGACCGCGACAAAGACGAGGACGCGAAGGACGACATCGTCACGTCCACACTGGCCATTCCCGTGAACCGGCCGGTGCAGCTCACCCTCCGGTCCAAGGACGTCACCCACTCCTTCTGGGTGCGAGAGTTGCGGCTGAAACAGGACCTGGTCCCGGGAATGATTATTCCCGTTCATTTCACCGCCACCGAGACCGGGCGGTATGAAATCGCCTGCGTGGAACTCTGCGGTCTCGGCCACTACCGCATGCGGGCGTTCCTGCAAGTCCAGACCGAGGAAGATTTCCAGAAGTGGCTGCAGTCCATGGCCGAGGCACAGTGACATCTGGACCGCCGGCCCCCGACTAGATCGGGGGTGCCCGGCGTCTCTTGAAGGCAGCAAATCCGCCGCTCATAGAGCGGCGCTACAGCGCGGCAGCGTTTCATCAGGCGGAGGTCATTGATGGCGGAAGTTCACGCGGAGGCGGTACACCGGCACGAGGCGCCCAAGAGTTTCATTCGCCGCTACATCTTCAGCCTCGACCACAAGGTGATTGGCATCCAGTACTGGTTCCTTGCGCTGTTCTCCGTCTTCGTCGGGATGATCCTCTCGGTCTTTATCCGCATTCACCTGATCGCGCCGCAAGCAAAGATTCCATTCCTTGACAAACTCTCCCCCGTGGGCGCGCCGGGCGGCGTCATCACGCCGGAGTATTACCTGGCGCTGCTGACGCTGCACGGGACCATCATGGTTTTCTTCGTGCTCACCACCGCGCCGCAAAGTGGCTTCGGCAACTACATCTTGCCGATTCAGATCGGCGCGGAAGACATGGCGTTTCCGCGCCTCAACATGCTGTCGTTCTGGGTCACATTCGTCGCCCTCGTGGTGATCATGGCGACGTTCTTCGTCGCCGATGGCCCGCCGATTTCCGGCTGGACCGCCTATCCGCCCCTCAGCGCCGTGGGCGGGGCTGCCGGGCCGGGGCAAGCTTTGGGACAGAACCTTTGGATTCTCTCCATCGCCCTCTTTTGCGTCGCTTCGTTGCTCGGCGCGCTCAACTTCATCGCCACCACGATCGATTTGCGGGCGCGCGGTTTGTCCCTGCTGCGCCTGCCGCTCACCTGCTGGTCGTGGTTCATCACGGCGATTCTGGCCCTGCTCTCGTTTGCCGTGCTGCTGGCGGCGGGCGTGCTGCTGCTCCTCGACCGCGTGGGCGGAACGTCATTCTTTGTCCCCGGCGGCTTGATCGTCAGCGACAAGATCATCAATCATGCGGGCGGCTCGCCGCTGCTCTGGCAGCACCTGTTCTGGTTCTTCGGCCACCCGGAGGTTTACATCGCCATTCTTCCCGGCATGGGCGTGACCTCGCACATTGTCTCCACATTCGCGCGCAAGCCGATCTTCGGCTACAAGGCGATGGTGGTGGCGATGGGGGCCATCGGCTTCCTCGGCTTCGTCGTCTGGGGCCACCACATGTTTATGAGCGGCATGAGCCCCTATTCCGGTTTCGCCTTCTCCGTGCTGACCATGGCCATTGGCGTTCCTTCGGCCATCAAAACCTTCAACTGGCTGGGCACGATTCTGGGCGGCAAGCTGCGCTTTCCCACGGCCATGCTGTTCGCGCTGGGGTTTGTTTCGCTCTTCGTAAGCGGCGGGCTGAGCGGCATCTTCCTGGGCCAGGCGCCCGTTGACATCCAGTTCCATGATACCTATTTTGTGGTTGCCCACTTCCATCTGATTATGGGGGTAGCGGCCATCTTCGGCATTTTCGCCGGCACCTTCTTCTGGTTCCCCAAGATGTTCGGGCGGATGATGAACGAGACGCTGGGCAAGATTCACTTCTGGGTCACCTTCGTCGGCGTGTACATGATCTTCATGCCCATGCACTTTCTGGGGATCGTGGGGCATCCGCGCCGCTATTCGGAATTGACCGGATTTGAATTCTTGAAGCCGCTCACGGGCGTGCACGATTTCATTTCACACGCGGCGTTCTTGACGGCCGCCGTGCAGCTGGTTTTTCTGTTCAACGTTTTCTGGAGCATGTTCAAGGGCCGCAAGGCTTCGGACAATCCCTGGGAGGCGACCACGCTCGAGTGGACGGTCCCCTCTCCGCCGCCGCATGACAACTTCGCCGGCAAACATCCGGTGGTCCATCACGGTGCGTATGAGTTCAGCGTGCCGGGGGCGGAGAAGGATTACATCATGCAGGATTCACCCGAGAAGGGTTCCGCAGGGCACTGAAGTAGCGCCGGGCAGAACTTGTCCCGACGTTGTCGGGAGCGCGGCAGTGCCGGCCTGAAGGCCGGCGCCACGAGACGATGGGCACGACGACACTCACCAAACCCGATCGAGACTCGCTGGCGGGGGATACCGGCAGAAACGGCGGGGGCTTCCGCCGGAATGATTTCGGCGGCGGCGATTCCGGCGGGGCCCGCGAGTGGCGCGTTCCCATGCGCACCTACCGCACGGGCATGTGGCTGGGGCTCGCGGGGATCGTGATGCTGTTCGCAGCCTTCACCAGCGCCCTCATCGTACGCAAAGGGCTGGGAGAAAACTGGGGCTCGACGCCCATCCCGCATGTCCTCTGGCTGAACACGCTGGTTTTAATTGCCAGCAGTGCCACGCTGGAAGTTTCGCGCCGGGCACTCGCTCGCCGTTTGTCCATCCGGTTCACGGGATGGCTGTATGCCACGACGGTGTTGGGCTTGGTTTTTCTCGCCGGGCAGGTGGCGGCATGGCGCGAGCTGGCGGCGCGCGGCTTCTATCTGGCGACCAATACCAGCGCGTCGTTTCTCTATTTGCTCACCGCCGCGCATGGTGTTCACCTTCTCGGCGGCATCATGGCGCTCGCTTATCTCGCGATGCGCGCCCCGGCTATTGCCACAGGCCGCCAGCGGCGCACGGCGGTGGACGTGACCGCCATCTACTGGCACTTCATGGACGGACTCTGGATCTACATCCTCATTCTGCTGTTGACGAGGCTCTAGGATGGGAAGCCAAGAACTGACGGGAAATCCCGGTCATCACGCGGAAGCAGTCGCGGCGCAGGAATCGGTCTGGAGCGGGGGCGGCTCGCCCTACGCTATCGGCTCGAAGAAGCTGGGCATGTGGCTGTTCATCGTCTCCGATGCCATCACCTTTTCGGCCCTGCTGATGGCCTACAGCTACGTCCGCGTGGCGAGTGCCGACTGGCCCACGCCGTTCCACTTCTACCCGAGCATCATCAAGGCGACGGTGATGACCTTCTTCCTGCTCTCGAGCAGCGTCACCATGGTTATGGCCGTGCGGGCCGCCAAACTCGGCGAGCGGTCCTCCGCCGCGAGGTGGATCGGCGCGACCATGTTCTGCGGTCTGGCATTCATCGCGCTGCACGCGCTGGAGTGGCGCGAATTGATCCACGAAGGCGTGCGGCTCTTCCAGAATCCCTGGGGCTCGCCGCTGTTCGGCGCGTCGTTCTTCACGCTGACGGGATTGCACATGACGCACGTGGCGGTCGGCGTGATCTATCTCGGCACGATTGCCACGTTGTTCAGAACCGGGCGCCTCGATTCGGAAGATGTGGAGATCAGCGGGTTGTACTGGCACTTCGTCGATCTGGTGTGGATGTTCATTTTCCCGCTGGTTTATCTGCTTTCGGTGAAGATGGGCTGAACTTGATCCCTTCGTCGTCCCGACAAGTCGGGACTCCCTCTCCCAGACGGAGAGGGAAGGTCGATGGAAAAAGGTGATGCATGAGCGAAGCGCAGGTACGCACGCATGAATCCGGCAGTAGGAAACTCTTTCTCTACGTCTGGTTTTGGCTGCTGGCGCTGACCGGCGTGGAGGTCTTCTTGGCGTATGAGCGACTGGGCGTCAAACTGATGCTGACGCTCCTGATGGGGCTTTCCGTCATCAAGGCGTCGCTCATCATCTCCTACTTCATGCACCTGCGGTATGAGAAGCGCAGCCTGGTGCTCACGCTCATGCCGGCGATGGTGTTTGTGATCGTTCTTCTGTTCGCGTTCTTCCCGGATAGCTTGCGCTTGCTCGAAATGCGACCCCGGTAGACTGCGAGCGGAATTGGAAGGACCATGACTGTGGAGTGCACCTCCCGAAAAGCGAAAAACGAAAAGCAAAAACCGGCTCGTAGCACCCGGAAGTCGTTTTTCGATTTTCGGCTTTCTATTTTCGACTCCCGTGCGGGCAAGTGTTTTGCCCTCGCGGTGGCCGCGGTGTCGGCTCTGGCGCTGCCCGGCGTCGCCGCCGCCCAGGGCTGCGCGATGTGTGCTACGAGCGCCGCGGCGGCGAAGCAAGCCGCCCTCGCGTCCCTGCAAAACGGCATCCTGATTCTGCTCGCCCCTCCACTCGTCATGTTTGCAGGAATCTTCTGGCTGGCCTTTCGAAGACGAGGTGCTCAGGGTGCTGAAGCAATTGAATCTGAAGAGAATATTGATCCGCGCCCCGCGCACGTGACGGCCCTCATGCCAGCCGAATCGCCGGCGGAAAACCATCTTCCTGAAAGCGCGCGATTCGAATAATATGGAAGATTAGGTTTCAGGGCTTTGTAAGGGAGAGGCAAGGAATGCAAGCAGGGAAAGACGCGTCTGTGAGGGCGGTGTCCCCGGCGGGAGCCCAAGCTGTCGCCGGAACCCACTACAATCCCTGGCTGCATGGCTACGTGGTTTTTGTCGCCATCGCCACGTTTCTGCTGATCATCGCCGGGGCGCTCGTGACCTCGAATGACGCGGGGCTTTCAGTCCCGGACTGGCCCACGTCGTTTGGCACGTTTCGCATGCCCCGCATGGTGGGCGGCGTGCTCTACGAGCACGGCCACCGCATGATCGCCGCCACGGTCGGCTTGCTGACGGTGATCATGGCCCTCTGGATGTGGCTCAGGGAACCGCGCCGCTGGGCGAAGCGGCTCGCCGGAGCTGCGGTCCTGACGGTGATCGCGCAAGGCGTTCTCGGCGGGATCACGGTCCTTTTCTATCTGCCCGTGGCGGTTTCGACGGGCCACGCAACCCTGGCGCAAACTTTCTTCTGCATTATGGCCACTCTGGCCATCACGACACGGCGCGACTGGCGCTGGGACGAAGCGAAGATCCAGGAACAACCCGTCACACCGTCGCTTCGCCTGTTGGCCGTCTTTACGACGAGCGCCATCTATGCCCAGCTCATTTTGGGAGCAATCTATCGCCACAACGGCATGGGCGTGCTGCCCCATGCCCTGGGCGCGATAGTGACTGCTGGACTGGCGTTGTGGCTGGGGGTTCGACTGTTCTCGCATTTTGTTAGGGAGCATGCCCTGAGACGCTCGGCGATGGCCCTGCTCGGTTTGCTTGCCATGCAGATCTTCCTGGGGATTAGCGCCCTGATTCTGCGGATGGAGTATCGGGATGCTCCGCAACCCATGCCGCCGCTCATATACACCTCGACGGCGCATGTGGCAGTGGGGGCGTTGGTCCTGGTCAGTAGTGTCGTTCTGACGTTGCAGGTCTTCCGGCGGGTGGCCGCTTCGCCCAAGGCAGCGCCGGAAATCGGGGCTCAACAAAAGGCAACAGTATGAATGGGGTTTCAGCCAGCCTGAAACCCGGTACGGAGGCGAGTTTTCTCGCCGCCCGCCGGCTTTCGAACCTGAAGGACTACTGGGTTCTGACCAAGCCCGAGGTTAACTTCCTCGTGGTGATCAGCACGCTCGCGGGCTTCTATGCCGCCACGCGCGGGCCCCTCGACTGGGTCCGGCTTCTCCACACTTTATTCGGAACCCTGCTCGTGGCGAGCGGCACGGCCACCCTCAATCAACTGATGGAGCGTGATGCCGACGGTCGCATGCGACGCACGGCGCGTCGCCCCTTGCCGGCAGGCCGACTCGCCGCCCGGGAAGCTCTAGTCTTCGGGCTCCTCCTGTCGGCAATGGGCGGCGCCCATCTTGCATGGGCGGTCAATCCGCTGGCGAGCTTTCTGGCCCTGTTGACCCTGGCCACCTACCTCTTGATTTATACGCCGCTGAAGCGAAAGACGCCGTGGTGCACCTTGATCGGCGCCTTCCCCGGCGCCATGCCGCCGCTGATCGGCTGGGCCGGGGCCACCGCAAACCTGGCCGGCGAAGCTTGGGTCCTTTACGCTATCCTTTTCCTCTGGCAGTTCCCGCATTTCCTGGCCATCGCCTGGATGTACCGCGAGGACTATGCCCGCGCCGGTCTGAAGATGCTGCCTCGCAACGACCGCGACGGAAGGATCACCTCCTGGCAAATAATGGCCTCCGCAATCGCGCTTCTTCCCGTCAGCCTACTTCCCGCATGGATGGGCCAAGCGGGAATCGTCTACCTCGTGGGGACGCTGCTTCTGTGCCTAATGTACATTTACGCCGGGGCGCGCCTCGCGGCGGCCAGAACCAATGCGCTGGCCAAACGGCTGCTCCTGGCTTCGATCGTTTATCTCCCTCTGGTTCTTGCTTTGCGGATGCTGGACAAATCGTCGGTTTAGGTGGTGCTCGGGATCTGCTCCCCACCGCGCAGCCGATCTTCCAGTTTCAGGATCGTCGTATCCAGCCACTCGAGCAGCGCCTGTTCGGCATAGTCCCGGTCGGCGGTTTCCTCGAGGGAGGCGATTGAGTCGCCTTTCTCATTGAGCGGGATGTGGTGGCAGGGAATGTCCTCGTTTCGGGCGGCTTCCGGAACCCACTCCCAAAGCAGACACTCGCTGCAGGGGTGCTTGCGGACCTCCTCCCCGAAGTTGAGGCAGGTGACAGAATCGCGAAATAGCGTGGTGGGTCGCCAAGGGGTTCGGACAGAACGTCCGTAACCCCCGTCTTTCAGGATGCTCCGCTCGAGCTTGAGCTGCTCCAAGATATCTTTGAGGTCAGCCGCCATGGCGCTTGATTCCTCCAGACGGGGCTGTAGCACCGACGTTAGATTCCCGATCCCGCCCCTGAAACGGCTCCAGCAATTTCTGGTCCAGTGCTAATCGACTGACCGAACAAAGGATAATTGCCGACAGGGAGAGAGTCAAGGGAGGGCTTTGGGGCTTTTTGCCCGTTTTTTCACCCACGCGGTTGCGCCGGCTGACCCTCCCCGTGTTTCTCACCCCCGGAGGCTGCAGAGGAGTGTAGAATGATGGATCTGCTGATTTCAAACGAGCCGCGCACCATGCTCCAGGCAATTCTCGTTCATGTTTTCTGCGTGCTCGTTGCCATTGCGGCCCTGGCGGTGTGCGCCTGGGTCGGGACCACGGGTCAGTTGTTTACGCTCGACGGTCTCGCGCTCGTCGCCATTAGCCTGACAATCGCCGCGTTTTTTGCGGGGAATACGGCCTGGGCCCTTTACACCGGGGAAATCCGTGATCTTCTCCGCCAGTTGCGAAACAAGTCCCGAGTGCCGTCACCGAACTCCACGGAAGAAACCCAGTAGTCTCGCCACCATTCATGGGCTTTGACCTCTCCATTCTTCCGACCGTCGATGCTCTTCTGAATACGACGAGCGCCTTCCTCTTGAGCCTGGGCTATTTTTTCATCCGCCGCCGTAACATCCGCGCCCACAAAACGTGTATGCTCGCGGCGGTCGCGACTTCCGCGCTCTTTCTGGCCTGCTATCTCACCTACCATTATTTCCATGGCACCACGCGCTTCGCCGGCCAAGGCGTCGTGCGTACAATCTATTTGACGATTCTCAGCACTCATACGATTCTCGCGGCGGCTATCGTGCCGCTGGTCATCTTGACGCTCTCTCGGGCCCTTCGCGGGCGCTTTGACCTCCACAAGCGCCTCGCCCACTGGACGCTGCCCCTCTGGCTCTATGTGTCGATCACGGGCGTGATCATATACTGGATGCTGTATCATCTCTAGCTTGGGTCTGACTCAGGCTGTAAACCTGTCATTCTGCGCGAAGCGAAGAATCTCAGCAGTTGCCGTTGGATTGATCGTGTGCAATATTCGTGGGGGAGAGATCAATGGAGCTCCTTGTCGCGATCTTTCGGGAAGAAGACGGGATGTTCATGGCAGAATGCCCGTTGATTCCCGGGCGTGTCAGTCAAGGGCGGACAGAAAAGAAGCTGAGGCGAACGTCCGGGAAGCCATCAAGGTGTGCCTCAAGGTCCGGCCGTAAAAGGTCATGCCCCTAACGCTAACCCCACGCGAAGTGGAAGCTCACCCGTGATTTCCCCATCAGGGCCATCAACACCCAAGCGCAACGTAGCCATTGCGGTAGTGCCGATACTGCTGGTGCTCATCACCTTTCTCTTTTGGTATCAGACGTGGTTTGGCCGTCGGCTCTCGGACAAGGACATCGGCAAGTATCTGACGGATATTTCGGTCCCGCACAGAACCCAGCACGCGCTCGCCCAGCTCGCAGACCGCATGGCGCGGGGCGACACGTCGGCGCGCAAATGGTACCCGCAGGTCATTCGGCTCGCCGCAAGCCACCAGTCCAGACTCCGGGTGATGGCGGCATGGGCGATGGGCCAGGACAACCAGGCGCAGGAATTCCATCCCGCGCTCCTGAAACTCCTCGCCGACCCCGAGCCCATGGTGCGGCGTAACGCGGCCCTGGCGCTGGTCCGCTTCGGCGATGCCGCGGGCCGGGGGGAATTGCGCACAATGCTCCAGCCTCTCTCTTTGCTTGCCCCCGTCGCGGGCACGGTCAAATTCCGGCTCAAGGAAGGCGAGCCGGTGCGGGACGGTCTCGCCGTGGCGCGCATCGAGCCACCGACGGGAGAGCCCGTCGATGTGGTTTCGCCCGTCATGGGAGTGCTCGAGCGCCGTGCCGTCGCGGATGGGGCGAGCGTGACCGTGGACAGTCCTGTGGCCGTCATCGCGCCGGCCGAGGATCAGGTTTGGGAGGCGCTGCGCGCACTCTACCTGGTGGGAAGACAGGAGGATCTCCCGGTTGTCGAACGCTTCGCGCGCGGAGTCCTAGGTTATTCCGAACGCCTCCGCCAGCAGGCCACCGCCACCGCCGCCGCCATCCGCAAGAGAACACTCCCGCAAGGTCCCCGCAACCAGAATTAGCAAGCTAGAATTGGAACTTCATGCCGAGGAGGGCTTCGACGTCTTCAGTTGGGACCATTTCGATGGCGTCCCACGGGCAGCCGTCGAGGAAGGAGCCATCGGGGCCTTTCGAGGTACACTTCTTACACCCGATGCAGAGTTGGGGATCGACCTCGATGCGGCCGAAGGGCGGATTGTCCGGGTCGCTGACCCAGTACATGCAATCTTCGACGGGGCAATAGGGAACGCAGGCGGGTGAGCCGGAGCAGCCCGTGCAGCACTCAGTGATGACGGCGATTTCCTTGGGTTTCTTCTTGCGAGGGGTCGCGATCCCCTTGGATTTAGGCTCGTTTTTGACGACTTCCCCGACCGGTACGTAGAACTCGGGCAAAACCTTCCTCCGCGTCGCACGCTGTAGTCGGGGCTTTGTGGGCAGCGGTGCCATGGAATCCGAAAAGCCGGCGGTCAGAGACCGCCGCTACAGCGGCGGACCAATTGTCGCAAATCGCAGGGGATGCGTCAATGAGGTTAGTCTGGTAATCTAACGGGCCCGGATTCGTAGAACCATGGTCGCTTGGATATTGGTCGTCCATCTCATAGGGCTGGTCTTCTGGCTGGGGAGCCTGCTGGTGGTGACGCGCGTTCTCGCCATGCACACCCAGGAAACTTCAGCGGAAGCGCGCGCCGCGCTGGCGCGCGTGGAGAAGAAGCTCTTGAACGGCCTAGCGCATCCGGGTCTGGCGTTGATTGTGATTTCTGGAATCGTACTACTCTTCCTGCAATCCTACGCGATTCGCGAGCTGTGGATGCAAGTGAAGCTATTTCTGGTCTTGACGCTGATCGGGCTCCATGTGAAAGTGTACAGACGCACCGAGGCTTTTCACGCCGGGCGGGCGGAGCTGCGCCGCGCTCAATGCGTGGGATACCATGGCGCCATTGCAGGATTGTTTCTGGCGATCCTGATTCTCGTTCTCATCAAACCATTCGCGTAAGATTCACGGGAGAAGCACTTGGCTAAAATCACTGTCAACAACAACGGGCCATTGCGCATTGAAGGAGATATCACGATTCTCGATGCCGAGGGCAAGGCCTTCGGGCTGGGCGGGCGGACCGTGATCAGCCTCTGCCGCTGCGGGCATTCGGAGAATAAACCCTTCTGCGACGGCAGCCACAAGCGTACGGGTTTCCAATCGCAAGTGCAGGCTCGGGATTTGCCGCCCCCGGCGCCCAAGCCGTCCGCGGCCTAGGCGGTAGTATCTCGAGTGGCGGGCCTTGGCGACGAATGAATCGAGGGAGTGGCGTCATGAAGACAACGATCTGCCTGCTGGTCTGGACTTGCCTGGCTGCGAGGCCGGCGGCGGTGGCCGGCGAAGCTACCCCGCTGTTGATGGAAACGGCGCAGCTCGCGGACCGGCTTGGGGATTCCAGTCTGCGCATCATTGATGCGCGGACGCCGGAGGAATACCGCCAGGGCCACATTCCCGGCGCCGTCAATCTGCCCGCCTCGGCGACGGAAAGCCTGGAGGCGAATGCCCAGGGTTATCCCCTCCCTCCGGAGCGCGCCGCCGAGTTGTTCCGTGCGGCCGGCATCAATCAGGCCTCGCAGTTGGTCGTCTATGACAGCCAGAGTCACCGCTTGGCGGCCCGCGTATTCTACGTGCTGGAGTTTTTCGGCCATCCCCGTGTTGCGGTACTCGACGGCGGCTTCCCCAAATGGCAACGCGAAGGACGGCCTGCCTCCACCGAAGCCCCGGCCGTCGCGCCCGGCGACTTCCAGCCGGAGGCGAAATCCCACGTCATCGCCACGGCTGATTGGGTCAAGCAGCACCTGAATGATCGTGGCGTCAAGCTCGTGGACGCGCGCTCCACGGAGGAATACGCGGGGAGCAAAGCTCAAGGCTCGCGCAGCGGACACATTCCCGGCGCGGTCCATATCGAATGGACGCGGGCGCTTGCACACGGAGACGTTCCTACGCTGGCGGCGATTCCTGCCCTGAAGCGGCTTTTCGCCGAGGCAGGCGTCGAGCCAAGCACGGAAGTCGTCGCCTATTGCCAGTCGGGCATGCGGGCTTCGGTCACCTACTTCGCGCTCCGCTTGCTCGGCTATCCGCGCGTGCGTGTGTACGACGGCTCGTGGGCAGACTGGGGCGCCAACCCCGAACTCCCCGTGGAGAAGTAGACCGGGCTCTGAACGCCCCCCTTGCGCATAGAGGGTCCCAGTTGACTGAAAGGGGTACGATTTTTTTCCGACGGGGATTTGCTCTTGCAGGGGAGTGGTATACTTGGGCGCGCCTTTGCCTGACAATGACGGGGCGCGTGGGGACTCGTTTCATAGGCGCCGACCGAACAATCAATCAGGGCAGTTCCGGAGGGCTCAAATGCGTGCCACACCTCAGCATCGACTCACAATCATCGAGGCCTTGGCAGCGAGTCGTCTCGCGTTCATATTCCTCCTGACTCTCACTGCCGCGGCCATGGCAGGAGACCCCGCCATTCCGCGCTCGAAGCCGAAGTCCGATTCGGTTGCGCGCGCCCGCGTCGCGCAAGTGTACGGAAGACTCCCCTTGCGCTTTGAGGCGAACCAGGGCCAGACCGATGCGCAGGTGAAGTTCCTCTCGCGCGGTCGCGGCTACGGACTCTTCCTGACGCCCACGGAGGCGTTGCTTTCATTGAGGAAGCCATCAGCGGTCAGCCATCAGCCGTCAGGGAACAGTCGGCAGTCGGCAGTCGGCAGTCAGCCGTCACAAGAAGCAACGGACAATCACAATTCACAATTCACAAATCACAAATCCCCGACCCCCAATCCCGAACCCCCAACCCCGACCGTCGTGCGCCTGAAGCTCCTGGGCGCGAAAGCCGACGCGAAGGTCGAGGGGCTCGGAGAGCTCCCGGGCAAGTCGAATTATTTCCTCGGCAACGATCCGAAGCAGTGGCGCACCGGAGTCCCCAACTACGAAAAGGTCCGGTACACGGGCGTCTATGAGGGCGTTGACCTTCTGTATTACGGCAACCAGGGACAATTGGAGTACGACTGGGTCGTGGCTCCCGGGGCTGACCCAAAGAGCATCAAGTTCGCCATCGAGGGGGCGGAGAACGTCAGCATCGATCCTAACGGTGACCTCGTTCTCCGAATCGAGGGCGGCGAGGTGCGTTTGCGCAAGCCGGTGGTGTACCAGGAGGAGTCAGGAGTCAGGAGTCAGGAGCCAGGAGCCAGGGACGAAGGACCAAGGACCAAGGACAATCTTCAATCTTCAATCGGCAATCGGCAATTCCTGGACGGCCGCTACACGCTACGGGAGATTAGAAATCACAAATCACAAATCACAAATCACAAATACGAAGTGGCCTTTGCACTTGGCCCTTACGACAAAACTCGCCCGCTGGTGATCGACCCGGTGCTGGCCTACTCGACCTACCTCGGCGGCTCCGGCCTGGATGCCGCCACTGACATTGCCGTGGACAGCTCCGGCACTGTGTACGTCGCGGGAGTGACCACGGGGGGCTTCCCGACGACCAGCGGCGTGGTCCGGGAGACCTTCCAGGGGGGCACGTCCGACGCCTTTGTGTTTGCATTCTTTCCGGGTGCGTCTGGCGGCGTAGTCTACTCCACTTATCTGGGTGGCAGTGGTGACGATGTGGCCTATAGCATCGCGACGGATGGAGCGGGAAACGCCTACGTCGCGGGTGAGACCACTTCGAGCAATTTCCCTACGACCACGGGCGCGCTGCAGACGGCCTGCGCCGGCATAACCTGCGATGACGCCTTCGTGGCGAAATTGAATGGATCGGGCATGACGCTGCTTTATTCCACCTACTTCGGCGGGTCGGGCGCGGAAGTCGCCGCGCGCGTTGTGGTCGATGACTCCAATAACGTGAACATCGCGGGGACCACGACCTCGACCGACATCGTCGTTCCCGGGTCGATCACGCCATACCAGGCCACCAACAACGGGGGTCGAGACGCTTTCGCGGCTATATTGGACTCCAGCGGCGCGAATCTGCTCTACTTCACCTACCTGGGCGGCAGCGGTGATGACCGGGCCTTCGACCTCGCCCTGCGACCGGGCTCGGCAGTGTTGTACCTGACGGGAGAAACTGCCTCAACCAACTTCCCGACTTCGGTGCTGGCTTACGATGATGCTCTCGATGGCACTGACGATGCCTTTGTGACGGCGATTGACCCGTTCCCGTCCCTCGCGGGGCCGCTAGTCTTCTCCACCTACCTGGGCGGCAGCGGCTCGGAATCGGGCGGAGGAATAGCCGTCGACAGTAATCAGAACACCGTTTTTGTCGGCGGGGTGACAAGTTCTTCCACCGACTTTCCTCTGCTCAGTGCCACCCAGACCACTTACGGGGGAGGGCCGAACGATATTTTCGTGGCGGGGTTGAACTTCACCGGCACGGGCCTGGCTTCCTCCACTTACCTGGGCGGGAGCGGGGACGACCAAGGCGGCCGTGTGGTGGTGGACTCCTTTTCCAATATCTTTGTGGCTGGACTCACAAATTCCACGGATTTCCCCACCGCCAATCCCATCCAGGCGAACAACTCCGGGGGCTACGATCTTTTCTTGACGGAATACTCCAATGAGGTCTTATTCTTCTCAACATATCTGGGCGGAGCCAATAACGAAATCAATATCCCCGGGTTTGGCCCGCTGGGCGCCATCACTCTGGATAGCTCCGGCAATATCTACGCGGCAAGCTATACGGCGTCCACGGACTTCCCGATCGTTTTGCCGAGTTTTAGTTTTGACGCCACCGCCTCGGGCAACGGCGATGCCTTCGTCGTGGTGATTGAGCCGCGTGACAGCTCCGCCGTCTTCGTCACGCCCCCCAGCCTGGAGTTCGGCAACGTGAATGTGGGCACCACGAGCAGCCCGCCGCTGACCGCGGCGCTGAAAAACATGGGCAGCGCGCAGTTGAACTTCACGGCGATTAACATTCAGCCCGGTCCGAATACCGTCTCGGGCGAATTCGCTCAGTCCAATGATTGCGGGAATTTCCTTGCTGGCGGTGGAGCGTGTACGTTTACCGTCACGCTTACCCCGGCAACGGTTGGGCAAAAGCGTGCGACTTTGCAAATTTTGCACGACGCTGGGGGTAGCGCGCAAACGAGCAGCATTGCCCTGCACGGCTTCGGCACGCAGCCGGGCGTGTCGCTCTCCCCGACAAGCTGGGATTTTGGGGAAGTGTTCATCGGAATTACCAATACCTCTAGGTTCGTCTCCGTGACGAATTCTGGAACAGGTCCTCTGACGATCAGCGCGGTGACGCTTTCGGGACCGGGGAGTTCGATGTATAGCATCCTTAGCAACACTTGCACGGGTGCGGTGCTGGGCGTCGGGTCGAATTGCTCTTTCGACGTCTACTTCGTTCCGACGGCCGTGGGGACCTTTAATGCGCAGGTGGATGTCGCAAGCGATGCGCCCACCAATGGGACGGATATTGTCACCCTGACGGGTGTGGGGGTGTTGCCCCCGATCCCGACGTTCACTTCTCCGGGCGGCGTGAACGTCCCGGTGACCTTCCCGGCCACCAACGTGGGGGCGACCAGCGCTCCGCAGACGGTCACTCTGCAGAATACGGGCCCGTCCACACTAACCATCAACAGCATCACGACCACCGGCAACATCAATGCAACGAACCTGACATTCCGCATCGACCCGGCGTCGAGTTGTTTGACGGTGGGGAGTCTGGCGGCTTCCGCGAGCTGCAACATCGTACTCACCTTTACGCCTTACCAGTTGGGCTCGATCAACGGGGCTTTGGTTCTCAACGACAACGCTCCGGGCAGCCCGCACAGCCTGGCCTTGAGTGGCACGGGCAACCCCGTGCCCTTCGCAAGGGGCGAGATCTTCATTTCCCTTGCCGACGGTAAGGTCGAGCGGCGGCGGTCCGATAGCAGCTTGATGCAAATCATGGACACCGGCAAGCCGAGCTACACGTATGGGATGGCCTTCGACAGGGACGGCAACCTCTACGTAACGAATTTTGGACACGGACAGGTCACCAAGTTCACCAACACGGGAGTGCTGGTGGGGACGGTGGCGACCGGCTTGTCCGGTCCCGAATCCCTCGTGTTCGACTCGGCGGGCAACTTCTACGTGAGCAATGCCAACAGCAACCAACTCAATAAATACGCCTCCGACAACGCCACCCCGGAACAGTTTACTTTGGCGGTCGAAAACCGGGGCGTCGATTGGATCGATCTCGGTGCCGACCAATGCACGATGTACTACACCTCGGAAGGCTTGAGCGTGAAACGGTTCGACGTCTGTACGAACACGCAGCTTGACGATCTCACCAACGCTTTACCCGGGTCCTATGCCTTCGCTTTGCGTGTCCTGCCTTCGGGGGGCTTGCTGGTGGCGAATAGCGACCAGGTCCACCGGCTGGACGCCTCGGGCAACATCATCAAAACCTATACTCCCACACCGGCAGAATCCCTTCTGTTCGCTCTAAATCTGGACCCTGACGGAACCTCTTTCTGGACCGGAGACTACTACTCGTATAACGTTTACAAATTCGATATCAGTACCGGCCAGCAGCTATTCAATTTCAATACGGGTACGACCTTCGGGGGCGGATTCGGCATCACCCTCTTTGGCGAGATCACGGTGGCAACCTCGCCGCAGATTTCGATTGCGAGCGTCAACTTCCCGGGCAATCCGGTCAATTTTCCGGGCAATTGTCCGACGAAGAATATGCAGATTACCAACAACGGGCCGGGCGAACTTGTCGTGACAGAGGCCACGTCCAGTAACCCGGCATTGTTCTCGGCGGTCAGCCTCGGGACGTGCGCGACACCCACACCGCAGGGCCAGAGTTGCACTATCCCCATTTTGTTCACCCCGCCGACGGTGGGCCCCTTTAACGCCACGATCACCATTACTTCGAACGCCGTGGGCACCCCGCGTGAGGTGGTCGTAACCGGCATGGGGACGCCGGAGTGCCGGTTACTGGCGCCGGTGCGGGCGGCGACGCTGCTGCGCGGCACCGACGCGCAGGACTTCGCGATCGAGGACGCCAAGCCGAGTTGCTCGCCGGTCGATTTGAAGCTGACCTGTTCGGTGGATAATCCCGCCGCGTGCGCACTCAATCCGGCGGTGATTGCGCCGAGCGGGGCAAGCACGCTGCGGGTGAGCAACCTGAAGGCCGTGCGCGCCGAATCGCTGCAAGTTCGGGTGAACTCGACGAGCGAGTTTCGCACCGCGTCGGAGCTGATCACGGTGGCGTTTGCGGATTTCGCATTCACGAAGGCCCCGGACACGGCGACGGTGGCGGCGGGTGAGACGGCGACCTACTCGCTGGCCATTCGGCCGATCAACGGGCTGGCGGGGAACGTCGCGCTGGCTTGCAGCGGGGCGCCGCGCGGGGCGACGTGCCGGGTCGAGCCAGCGTCGGTTACGCTGGATGGCGCGAGCCTGGCGCCGGCCAAGGTGCGGGTGACGACGACCGGTCGGGCCGCGGCGATGCCGCCCGTAGCGAGCCTGCCGCTCGTCGGCGTAGGAGCGCAAGGCCTTGCGCCCCTGCTGGCGTTTCTACTGCTGGCCGGGCTGGCTGTAGCGGCGGGGTCTCGCCGCCGGTCGCCGGTGGGGACACGGGCGTTACAACGACTGGGCCTGGCGGCGCTGCTCGGGGCGATGCTCGTGTGGGCCTCGTGCGGCGGCGGCGGTTCCATGAGCTTCAACGCGAGTGGGACGCCGGCGGGCACCTACACACTGACCATTACCGGCACCTACTCGAGCTCGACCGGCTCGACCCCCGGTACGCTCACCAACGGCACCAGCGTCGTGCTGAAGGTCAATTAGGCGTTCGTTCGGCAGAGTGACGAGTGACGAGTGAGGAGCGAAGCCTGTAGGGGCGCAAGGCCTTCTGCCCCTACCGCAAGCCGGGGCGGTTCGCGCGCCGCCCCGAGGCGTAAAGCGCTTGACAGGGGACGGCGCGACAGGGATGATGAGCGACACAAGTCGCTGTCAGGGAAGGGTGAGACGACAGGTTTGGCGAATCAGGGTGCGGTGGTGACTTACCTGAGGGGAGGGTCCTCCATGTCTGGCCGGAGAATCATTGTTGCACTGACGTTAGTGGTTTTCGGGGCGAGCGCCGTTGGCTTCTCCGCCGGGCGTCCCAGCAGGCCGCGCCCGGTGGGCTATGTGGCCACACAGGGGGAGGTCCGGGTGGACCGTCACCCGGCGCCTTCAGGAACAGCGGTTTTTGCCGGTGACGTCATCACAACGGGGGCCGGGTCCGTGGCCGAGGTGAGCTTCTTTTCAGGGGCGGCCGCGACGTTGAGCGAGAATGGAGAGTTTTCCATCGCTCCCGCAGCGGCTGTTCCCTCCGTCCGGCTGGCCCGGGGAACCATGGCACTTCGGAACGCGGGCCGCGAGCCCGCGGAGGTCGGCGTGGGAGGCGCTATCGTCATAATGCGGGGCGAGGCGGGCTTTCCGGCCATCGGCCGGATTGCCTTCGGGGGGCGCACCGCCCGCATCTGGGCGGACCGCGGACACGTGGAGATTCACCATCGAGGGACTTCGCGCCTTGTTTCGCCAGGGAAATCGTATCGCTTCGAGGCCGGCATGCCCCAGGCCGCCGGGCAGACCGCCGGAAAAGTGACCAACGCCATTCCTCAGGAGACCGTGCAGCACCCGGGCCAGACGGCGCAGCTTCCCCTCAACGTGAATGACAGCGTTGTGTGGGAAGATACTGTGCGCACTCTGGGCACGGGACGGGTCCGCATTGCGCTTACCGACGGCTCCGTGCTTAATGTGGGCGCACGGTCCACCATGCGGATCGTCAAGCACGATGCGCAAAGCCAGCAGACCGAGATCGAAATGCAACTGGGGAAACTCCGCGGGCAGGTGGTGAAGCTGGCGAGGCCCGGCGCGAGTTTCCAGGTGAGAACCCCGACCGCCGTGATCGGCGTGGTGGGGACGATCTTCTTGGTTGACGTCCTCCAGGATGTCACCCGCGTCATGTGCCTCGAGGGCGCGCTCAACGTCCGTAATATCAATCCTAATATCCCGGGAGAAAGAACGCTGCGTCCCGGGGAACAAACCTCTGTCCAGGCAGGCCAGGCGCCCGGCCCGGTCACGTCGACCACCTCCCCGCAGGTGGCCGAGGAGCTGAACCTGACCAACGCGGGCGAGGTGCCGTCGCCGGATTTGGTCAAGTTCGGTGAGTTTCCCCAACCCGGCGCCATCACGCCCCCGGCCGCTCCGGCGGCGGGTGTACAGGTGGGGGCCACGGCGATGAACGCCGCGTCGGCGGCTGGTTCCGGCCTCTCCGCAGTGGTCGCCGGCGTAGGCATTTCGAGAGCTGCTGACGCCCGCGATGAAGGTGCGCAAGCTGCGGCTGCGGCCGCAACGGCCGTGGCGGCCAATGAATCGGCTACGGATGCCGCCACGGGGGCCGCCAATGCCGCTACCGGTCTCACCAACGGAATCCAGACTGTGCTGGAACAGATCTCGCCGGGGGGCGGCGAGTGTGTCTGCTTGTAGCCTTTTCCTGACTCCGCCTTGACAAACCGCAGTGGCGTCCCTGGCCGCTTCAGGGGCGGGCATCTTTGGTGGGAAGGCGCTATCACCTATCAGCCGTACGTCGCCTGGACAAACTCACGGCGGATGCCGCAAGGGCGGGGGGTATGCTATCCTTCCCGCACAGGGGCGGCCTCCTTCACGCGGGTTGCGGGGGGTTGCCGCACACACGGGCTAGGGCATGAAACGCTGGCTCCGAGAGCATGCTTCCCAGTTGTTCCGGTTCACGCGCAGGCACCGGGCCGGGCTGATGATCAGCGCCACGGTGTGTGTGCTCAGCCTTTCGCTGTACGCCGCCCTTTACATGATTCCCCAGCCGCCGCCCGCCATCCACTTCCTGAACACCTTCGAGCTGCGCACGCTGGATATGCGCTTTCAGCTTCGCGGTCCTCGCGATCCCGGGCCGACGGTGGTGATCGTCGCCATCGACCAGAAGAGCCAAGACGTGCTTGGCCGGTGGCCTTTCCCAAGAAGCCATTTCGCGGCCATGGTCGACATCCTGCGCGAGGCGGGGGCGCGCGTCATTACCTTCGACGCCAATTTTCCGCAGCCCGACCAGAACTCGGCCCTCCGGGCGTTGCAGGAACTCTCAAGACGGTACGATGCCGCGGTTGAAAAGGGGGGGCGCAACCGGGCTCTTGAAGTTCACCTCAAGAAGCTCATGGACGATGCCGACAATGACAAGAAGTTTTCCGAGGCCTTGTCCCGTTATGAGAACGTCGTCCTGGGATACTTCTTCCTACCCCAGGAAGAGGCTGTGGCGCAGAACTTGGAGCTCGTGAATGAATTCGTGAATATCTTGTCGTTTCAGGCCTACCCCCAGATTGTCAACCCCCAGTTTGCCCGGCTGTTCGAGGGCCGCAAATATGAAAGTGTGTCTCCGAACCTTCCCGAATTGGCGAACTATGCCAAGAACTTCGGGTACTACAACGTCATTCCCGACCCGGATGGCGTGGTGCGGCGCGAGCCGGCGATCATCCGGTTCCGCGACAGCTTCTATCCCTCCCTCGACGTGGCCGCCTACCTGGCCTACACCAATCTGTCATTGGACGAGGTCAGGGTCTTCTTTAATCCTAACGGCCTGGAACGGATCGACGTCGGATCTCTGTCCATTCCCACCGACCCGGAGGGATTCGTCCAGATAGATTTTCATGGCCGGGCGGGCACCTTCCCCACGTACTCCTTGGCCGATGTGGTCCAGCGCAAGATCCCGCCGGAGAATTTTCGCGATCGCTTGGTGCTGGTGGGGCCGACGGCCACCGGTATTGCGGATATGGCCGTGACGCCCTTCCAGACCGAGGCGTTTCCCGGCGTCGAGGTTCACGCCAACTTCATTAACAACCTGCTGAAAGGGCAGTTCATCCGACGCGGGCTGCGCGAAAACCTGATCGATCTGGGCTTCCTCTTGCTATTCAGTCTCGCCGCCGGCCTCTTGCTCAGCGTCGTTCCCCCCGTTCGAGCGACGGCCATCCTGATCATCTCCTTGGGATTGTTTCTCTGGCTGACCTTCCACCTGTTTGCCACCGAGCGGATCTGGATCGCGGCCTTCCTGCCCACTGCTACCCTCACCGTCAACTACGCTGGGATTGTGAGTTACCGTTTCTTCTTCGAGGAGCGCGAGAAGAAGAGAGTGCAGGGTGCGTTCCAACAGTACGTGGCTCCGAGCGTCATCCATCGACTTCTGGAGCGTCCGGAACTGCTCCGGCTGGGAGGCGAGGAGCAGGAACTCACCGCCATGTTCAGCGACATTCGGAACTTCACCGGGATTTCCGAAAGCATGTCGCCGCGCGACCTGGTCGAGCTCTTGAACGAGCATCTGACCGAAATGACTGAAGTGGTATTTCAGTATTGGGGGACTCTCGATAAGTATATCGGAGACTCCATCATGGCCTTCTGGGGGGCGCCGTACCCGCAACCCGACCACGCGGAACGCGCCTGCAAAGCGGGTTTGGCCATGCTCAAGCGCCTGGAGATCTTGCAGGACCGCTGGCAGGCGGCCGGAAAGCCAAAACTCGATATCGGGATCGGCATCAACACCGGCCCCATGCTGGTGGGCAACATGGGCTCGCAGCGACGGTTCAACTTCACCATCATGGGCGACAACGTCAACCTGGCGTCGCGTCTCGAGGCCTTGAACAAGACCTATGGCACACGCCTCATCATCAGCGAGACTACCTACCAGGCCCTCCGAGATAATATGCTCGTGCGCGAGCTCGACCTCATCCGCGTGAAGGGCAAGATGCGTCCGGTGACGATTTATGAACTTCTGGGGCCCTTCGAGGAAACGCAGGGCATCCGCCCGATGATCGATCGCTTCCATGCTGCGATGGAAGCCTACCGCTCTGCGCGCTGGGAAACCGCCATTGGCATGTTCGGGGAATTGCTGCGCGATTACCCGGACGATGGCCCCACCCGCATCTTCATTCAGCGCTGCTGGGACTTGATCGAAGAACCGCCCGAGGGTGAATGGGACGGCGTCTTTGTTATGAAGACCAAGTAGCGATCCCTCCCGTTTCTTGCCTAAGCCGCATCGGTCGGCGACACCGGACTGTCACTTGTTGACCTGGCGGCCACGTCTGTGGAGCCCGGAAGAATTGGGTGACGCCCTTGGCCCTCACCCCCCAGCCCTTCTCCGCGGCAAGTGAGAGCAGCCGCGGGCGGCGCGTGTGTTCAAAGAGTTCGCCTATCAAACGCGAGAGAGCTGGTCGCGCACGCGGCGAGTCCTCGCCAAGGCGGAGCATCTGGAGAAAGGCTCGAACCCCCGCTTCGTCGTGACCTCGCTCGGGGCGGAGGCCTGGCCCGCTCAAGTCTTATACGAACAGCTCTACGGCGCGCGCGGGGAGATGGAGAATCGCATCAAAGAACAACTCATGCTGTTCGCCGACCGCACCTCGACCGCCTTCCTGCGCAGCAACCAGATCCGGCTCTACTTCTCCTCCGCGGCCTACGTGCGGAGGCACGCGCTGCGGCGACTGGGACGGCGCGCGACGGAACTGGCCCAAGCGCAATGCTCGACGATTCGTCTGAAGCTGCTGAAGATCAGCGCGCTCATCCGGGTCACGGTCCGGAGAGCTTGGATCTCGCTGGCGGGCGGCTATTATCCCTACGTCGATCTGTTCCGGCAGGTCTATGCGCAGTTGCGTCTCCACCCCTTACGGTGCTGAAAATAGCCCGGGGATCCTTGCGAGGGTCGAGGGAAAATAGCCTCAGGCGGAAGTGCACCCATTTCTACCGCTAAATCCTTGCCGCTCAGCCGGCCCCGCCTGTGCAGAACCCGCCAACGTCCAGCGGCGACACCCTACAGGCCAAAACCTCGGCCGGCACCGACCGTCAGGACTCA
>Ga0073934_10002254_pt1 | contig 41219 bp, 34 predicted proteins | sample LarsenN4metaG_FD_76834 | JGI IMG/M metagenome (GOLD analysis project Ga0073934, IMG submission 76834) | Hot spring sediment bacterial and archeal communities from British Columbia, Canada, to study Microbial Dark Matter (Phase II) - Larsen... ...
ATGAGCCTGTATCCAAAAATAACGAAAGCCCGCTGCTGTTGAAGTTAATGTGGTATCGAAAAGATTGCGGGAAAGGCTGTTCTCGAAAAATGAAGCCCCAACCGCCGGGGTCGGTCGCTTTCAGAATGCGGGCGTCTAATTCCGCAACAAAATCGGAGAAGACAAAATCTTGTCCGGGACCTGCGCCCGTGCCGCCGCTCGGTTTCACGGTTACGAAGTATTCGCCGTCAACATATCCTCTTGTGTTGCTTTTTTCCACGCCGCTAATCCAACCGTTTTCTGGTTCGTTGAAATCATATTCGTAATCTGGCGGGCGGTTTGCAATGGCTTGCAAAATCGGCTCGGCGAAGGCGCGGGCTTGTTCAGCTAGTGGGATGAGGGTGGGGATGAAGGTGTTTTGTTGAGCGCCATTCCATTGCGGGTAAAACGTATCCAGCCAGTTCTGAGGAATTTCGGGGATTGTGGTGAGGTCGGAAAGCCTGCAACCGTCCTTACCTGCTTCGCAATTGACATCTATAGAATACGCACGCCCATCGTGAAAAGCAATTGCCAAGGACTGCCCATCGGGACTCCAGGCAATTTCGGTAATCCAGTCTTCTTGTATTGGTTTGGGTTCGGGTAACTCGAATATCTTCCGCCAACCGCTGCCGTCCCTGTTAATTATGAAAACTGCATTTTGAAACCCCCAGTTGATATTGAAATCATAATTGCCTGATATAAAAGCAATTTGTTCGCTGTTTGGCGACCATGCATTTGCATGTGCATTGCCGACGGCTGTGTCTGATATGAGAGTTGTCAATCCTGTCCCATCTAGTCGAATGAGGGAAAGCGACCAACCGCCAATGGCAATCCATTTTCCATCAGGCGACCAGGATGGATGAGATTCTGGGAAGTTATACGTGTTGGTAAGGCGGGAAACATTTCCGTTTCGGTCGGCAACAAAAAGTTCATGGCAAAACTGGTAGGCAGGGTTTTCTTGAAGTTCAGTTTTCAAACAAGCGTTGAAGACAACCTTTGAGCCGTCTGGCGAAAAACCAAAGCCCGGATAGATTTGATAATCGGTTGTCAGCCCAAGCGGGACACTTCTTCCATCGGAATCAACTATGCAAATATCGCTTTCGCATATTTCCAATCGTTCGCCTTGCATCATTTGTTCAGCAGTGGCGGAGGGTGAAATATTTTCAACGGATGTCGGTGCAATATCTGTCAATGAGGGAATGACGGGAATTGACGCTGCCGTCCTTGTCGCTGTCGCTGCGCCTGACGTAACAATGTCAACTCTCCCGTCCATCTGACTAAGGAGCAAGCCGAGCGCCGCAAGCGCGGCAATCGCCGCGATAATCAAGATAAATTTGCCGCGAGATTTTCCTTGCGAATTTGAGTGGTTATTTGAAGTCATGATTTGCCTCGAATGGCTTTGAAAATCGCCGCGCCGCTGGCGGTGAATAGAACAACAACGAAAATGATGCCACATGCTTCGCCGCGGGCGGACGCTTCTTCAAAACTACTGGCAGTTGTTGACAGAACCCAAATCAAACTGCACGTCCCGACGATTCCCAGAATGACCACAAGCAGTATTTTTAGAACTTTTTGCATACTGGAATCTCCTCGTCGCCGTCCCGAAGGGTATAAACCTTCGGGACGGTGAATGTTACGGACAGGCTATCTCAAGATTCAATTTTTTACCCTGCCCTTCTTCCAATTGAAACTCCACAACTGCGATAATTCGCCTGTTGCCCACGCCGCCGAGTCCGCCCATCACATAACCCGCGTAGGTCACCATAAACTCGCCGCTTGCGCCGAGCGTTTCATACGGCTCAATGCTTGGACATTCAGGCGGATTATTCCAAACGATGGTGAGCAGATAATTTCCAGCGGGCGCGTCTGGAAAACTATAGTTCCCATTTTCATCGGTTTAGGCGCTGAAATCCGAATCGCAATCGGTGCAATCCAATTCCACCGAAGCGCCCGCCACAGGCTTGCCCGCCTCTTCGTCTGTCACCTTGCCGTACACGCCTTTACCGCCGCCGCAAGATGTGAGCAGACTTGTAAGAACCAATCAAACGATGATGATTTTGACTTTCATTGTTTGCCTCCAACTTCCCCTCTCCCAGTGGGAGATGAGCAGGGTTGAGAGACAAACGGTGGATGACTACAACAAATCGTTCATTCCCAACTTGAAACCTCAATCCAATTGAGGTCTTTATCAACGGTCAACAGCGCGCCTTTGGAATAGATGACGTTATCAAGGATGAGGTCAACGCCTTCCAGATTAACTGTAATCTTTGTGCCGTAACATTGGACTTGCATTTGGTTATCCTTAATTTGGATGTCTCCATTCAATAACCAACTGCCATTCCCTCCAATCCCTTCAAGCAACGCCTCCGTGGTGCATAATTCAACCCCCGCCGGGTATGTTTTTATAACTTCTGAGTAGGTGGGCAAATTTGCTTTCGGGTTTGGCGTATCGGTGGGCGCAGGTGTGAATGTCGGTTCATTTGAAGCGATTAGAGGCGTCGAGGTCGAGCATCCAACCAACAGGCTCAGCAAAATCACAAACGCAAGGGCGATTCTATTATTTGGAAGATTCATATTCAACTCCTGCAAGCAAGTTGAATCCATCTTACAAAATTCAGTTCACAATTTCCGCACGGATTTGTAACAATTTTGTAAACATTTCCCCGAAACAAACGTCCCAAAGGTTTTGAACCTTTGGGATAGCCTTTATTTGTCCCCCCCCTTTGCCTAAAAATTTTCCTTTGAGAAGAAAGTCGCCTTATAATCATGGATTGGAGGCGAAAGACATGACCCTACCCCTGAATCAGATTATCGAAGGCGATTGCATCGAAAATCTTAATGCTTTGCCAGAGAAGTCGATTGACTTAATTTTTGCAGACCCGCCCTACAATTTACAGTTACAAAATGACTTGCACCGTCCCAATATGACCAAAGTGGACGCCGTAGATGACCAGTGGGATAAATTCGAGTCTATGCAGGGGTATGATGAATTTACCAGGCAATGGCTGACCGCCTGCAAGCGAGTTTTGAAACCGACTGGCACAATTTGGGTGATTGGCTCTTACCATAATATTTTTCGGGTTGGGGCAATCATGCAAGATTTGGGTTTTTGGATTCTCAATGATGTAATTTGGGTTAAAACGAATCCAATGCCTAATTTTCGGGGTGTGCGCTTTACCAATGCCCATGAAACGCTTATCTGGGCAAGCACAGGAAAAGGCGCAAAATACACATTCAATCACCAGGCCATGAAAGGCTTGAATGATGAAAAGCAAATGCGTTCTGATTGGTGGCTTGTATCGTTGGCAACAGGCGCGGAACGGGTTAAAGACAACAATGGAGATAAAGCCCACTCAACGCAAAAGCCTGAATCCTTGCTTTATCGCGTCATTTTATCGTCCAGCAACCCTGGCGATGTTGTTCTTGACCCGTTTTTTGGAAGCGGCACAACTGGCGCAGTGGCAAAAAGGCTTCATCGGAATTGGATTGGCTTGGAAAGAGAAAAGAAATACATTGACGTTGCAAAAAAGCGGATAGACGCCGTTCAGCCAGAAATGTTTGACGCCGCCACATTTGATGTAAAAAGTAAAGCGAAATCTGCGCCCAAAGTTGAGTTTTCGACTCTGATTGAGAATGGATATTTACAGCCTGGTCAAAAATTATTTTTTGGAAAAGATAAAAGTAAAGTCGCCACCATTAAGCCAGATTCACGACTACGCACGGCAGACGGCTTTGAAGGCAGTATTCATAAAGCAGGCAGTCATTACATGAACAATGCCCCTTGCAATGGTTGGGAACATTGGTTTTTGCAGGAAAACGGTCATGTCATCAGTCTTGGCGCTGTGCGCGAAAAATTCCGAGTAGAAATGGGGCTGTACGATGAGCAATCAGGTTAAGCAAATTATTCGTCAGACCGTTTCAGAAATGCTCGCGGATAGCATGTCAGCGCAGAATATCCACAGGATGGCAGAAAAAATCATGCGTGGTTCTCAGTTATTCGATAGGTTTTTGCATATCCGTTACGCCGATGTAGATGAGATACCTGGTAGAGATTGGCGACGACCCCGAAATTCTTGCCATTTTCGATGAGATGTACAATACGGTTAGAAACCTAAACTTTTAGTTGAGCAATCGCTTAAGAAACACGGGCAACAAAAGCCATTATGTCGAAGCAATCGGCAGAGAAAAATAAAACGTTGTGCCTTCTTCGGCATTGCTCCGAACGCCAACAGATGCATGATGCTGTTCAAGAATGGCGCGCACAATGGTAAGCCCCAGCCCTGTGCCTTTTGTGCTTTTTTGCTTTCCGCGCCAAAACGGCTCGAACAAGCGCGGCAGGTCCTCATGCGCAATGGGAGCGCCGCGATTGTTCACTTCAACTGAAATGGTCTCGCCTGCCGGGGTCAGGCAAATGGTTACAGGGTGATTGGAAGCGTGTTTGATGGCATTATCAATCAGGTTGAGAAACACTTGCCGCAGCCGTTCGGAGTCTGCCATGGCGCGGGGCATATCGGGTGGAGATTGAATAATCAGCAAAACGTTGTTCTTTTCGGCAAAATCGAACAGTTCTGAAACCGCCTCTTCGGCCACCACTCGCAAGTTGATGGGCTGAAGATGCAGTGGCACGCGCTCTAACCGGGAAAGGCTAAGCAGGTCCTCCACCAGCCGCGCCAGGCGGTCTGTTTCTTTTGCCACAAACCCCAACGACCTGCGCCACAGTGTCTCTTCATGCACGTCACAACTATTCAAAATATCCACATGGCCCAAAATCGCGGTAAGAGGAGTGCGCAGTTCGTGCGCAATGGTACCCACCAATTGCCGATACAGCTCCGCGCGATACGACCCATCCGCGAAATCCGTGATGAGGATGAGAGCCTGCGCTTCATTCGTGACGTGAAGCGGAGCTGCCAAAACCTGGAATTTTTTCTTTGCCATGACGATTTCCATCTGTTCGGTGAGTCCGGTCTGACCAACACGTTTTACCGCTTCAATCAAATTTTTGGGAAGGCTGCTTTCCCAACTTTCCATCATTTGCAAAGCGCGGATATTTTGCATGAGGATATTTGCCTCGCCATCTACAATCAACGCGGCTTTGGGAATGGCATTCAACAGCGCAAAACATCGGGGAAAGTCATCTTTTTTCTGTGGTTCCTGCTTTCGGCGAATCACCCACCCCATGCTCACGCCCAACATGAACAAAATTAGCGCAGAGAATATCACCATTCCAACAGGAATACTCGCAATAATACCTTCGCTCATGCCATACCGTTATTCTCATATTCAAACTTATAACCAATATTCCGCACTGTGACCAAAAAATGCGGCTCAGCGGGATTCGGTTCAATCTTCTGCCGCAATCTCTGAATGTGAACATCCACCGTGCGCGTTTCTCCCGCGTAATCGTAGCCCCATATCTTTTCGAGAAGCGTTTCTCTGCCAAATACACGGCGCGGGTTAGAAGCCAGCAAGGCAAGCAATTCAAATTCCTTTGGCGTGAGAGTCAACAACTTCCCCTCGCATCTGACCGTTCGGCTTTCGAGATTGATTTCCAAGAAACCAAATTGAAGCGCGCGCAAGTTGGGATTTTTTGAATTCTGGACCAGTCTCAGCAAAGCGCGCACTCTTGCAAGCAGTTCCCGAATTTTGAAAGGCTTGGTGATGTAATCATCCGCCCCCATTTCGAGCCCGACGATTTTATCCACATCGTCATCTTTGGCGGTGAGCATAATGATGGGAATATATTGCGTGGAGCGGCGCAGCGCCTGACAGACCTCCAACCCGCTCATGCCGGGGAGCATTAAATCCAAAAGAACCAGGCTGGGAGAAAAAGCATCCACCCGTTTGATGGCCGATTCGCCATCTTTGACCAATTCCACCCTGAAACCTTCGCGCTCCAGCGCAGTTTGCACAAACGCACCAATGGCCGAATCGTCTTCGACCACCAGAATATACGAACGCGTTTCAGAAATCTGCTGATGGACCATCGTTCTTGCCTATTGAATGCGCAAAATCTAAATTTAAGAACAGTATACTCGTAAACACTTTCGTTTCCAACAAAACGATTCTCCCCCACTCTATCAGCGTCCTTTGAACCTGGCGGGCATTTCAGGGCCTACTTCTCGCTCATATTGCTCTTAAAAAGACCAGCCAGCAATGCCAAAAACTAAAAAAATGAACCAAAATGCGCAAAATTCTCCTGCATGTTGAATAGAGAGCAGGCAGTCGCGTATTCGTTCAGCACATCCGCAACCTGACCAAGCAAAAGTTCGCGCAGATGATTGATTCGTTCCTTGTTGCGGACTTTCTCATACTGGTCGGGCAGATATTGGCTGAGCAGCGTAAGCGGCAGGGGGCGTTCTCCCAAATTGCTTATCAGCCGCGCAAAAGCCGATTGCGCGGCGGGGGCGTTCCAGTAATAGCGAATGCGGTCGCTGAAACTGTAGGCGCGGGCCAGTTTTTGGGCGCGGGCATCGCCGCCATAGTGCTTTTGCCAGTGAGCGGGGTTGGCAAGCATTTCGGCTTCCAGCGTCTCGCGCAGACGGGAAGGCGGCTGTAACCCAAGCGCAGATTCAATCTCTTCCAGGGCGAAAATCGCCTCGCGCAGGGCAAAGGTCAGGGCGGGGCCCACCTTGATGATGGCAAAATGGTCGCGGACGAGAGAGCGCAGCGCAGCGGGGGGCTGGTAATCGGTGGAGTGGGCTTCATACACCAGGCCGGGGACGGTTTCGATGAAGCGGGCCAGCGGCGCGGCGGCAGCCGGGTCGTACTCGTGGATGGTCTCATCGCCAAATTCGACGCCCGGCTGCACCACCAGGGCGCGGACGCGCTCCCAGGCCGCATCCAACCCCAGGGCGTGGAAGGCGCGGCGGGTGGCCTCCAGGGTCTCGGCTGCCGAGGGGGCGGTGGTCACCTGAAGTGCCGTATGCCCCGCCTTCGCGCCACCAGCAGGAGGGACTTCGGAGCCGATGACATAGCGTAATTCGTAACCGGCGCCTGGTAATTCGAGGGCAGTCTGTTCAGCAACTTGGGCAAGGTCGGCCATGCGTTGGGCAATGATTTCTCGCGAGAGCGCAGGTTCACCGCCGAGGGGCATGGAGCAATCGAGATGGATTTTGGTAAAACCGGCCTTAACATAGGCGCGGACGAGGGCTTTGGCTTTGTCCATTGCCTGCTCTGGTGGTTCATCGGCCCAGGGCAACGGGCCGAGATGGTCGCCGCCCAAAATCAGGTTTTGGCGCGGAAAGCCAGCGGTATCGGCCAGTTCCGTGATGAAGCGGAAAAAATCCGCCGGGGTTTGGCCGGTGTAGCCGCCAAACTGGTTGACCTGATTGCAGGTGGCCTCAATCAGAACCGGCTTGCCGCGCGCCAGGCCATGCCGCAAAGCAGCCTCGATGACCAGCGGGTGCGCCGAGCAGACCGAGGTCAATCCCATTGGCGGGCCGAAATGGTGAGATGCGGTAAGATAATCCAGGTAGTTCATGGGTCATGGGTCATTGGCGATTAGCGCAAGCAGGCTTTTGCCTGTTCCAAAGCAGGCTGGGCTGCCGTGCCGCCCGCCGCCTGGGTGGAGAGCGCGCCGCAGACTGCTGCCAGGCGCAGCGATGGTTCGAGCGGCCAGCCATTGAGGTAGCCGTAGAGGAAACCCGCGTCAAACGAATCACCCGCGCCCACCGTGTCCACCACGTTGACGGGAATCGAGGCGGTTCTGACTTTTTGACCGTTCCTGACCCCAATTGCTCCTGCTGCCCCTAATTTGATTGCCAGCGTTTCGACCCGCGCCGATAACTTTTCTGCCGCGCTTTCAACATCTCCCTCGCTGACGAGGGAGCAGGCTTCGGCTTCGTTGGGCAGGAAGACGTTGACGAGCGGGAGCAGGTCGAAGACGCCCTCCCACCGCTGGGAGGGGTCCCAATTGGTATCGAGGGAAATGGTCAGGCCGATGGAACGGGCGCGCTCGAAGAGCCGGGGCAGGCCGGGGCGCAGGGAATCTTGCAGGAAATAGGATGCAACGTGCAGGTGGCGGGCCTGACGGAGCAAACTGTCGGGGACCTCTTCCGCCGATAAAGCGGGAATCAGGCCCGGATGAGTCAGAATGGCGCGGTCAACGCCCCGATTCAGAATCACGCTCAGGCCGGTGTTCCCTTTTGGGACGCGAATCACGTTGTCCACATTCACGCCGCGTTTTGACATTTCATCCAGCATGAAGCGCCCAAACACATCCTCGCCGCATTTGCCGATGAAAGCGACTTTTAGCCCCAGCCGCACCGCGCCGCAGGCAAAGATGACGGAGGACGAGCCGATGACGAGGGCGGCGGACTCGACCAGTTTTTCCACCTGCCCAAAGGCGGGTTCGACATCGCCAGAGAGGATGAGGTCGGGGTTGATTTCGCCTGCAACCAGTAAGTCGAATGGTCTCATACGAAGGTTAATAGGTTTTGTACCAATCGAAGGGCGCTTCGGCGGCGTAGAACTCCGTCCAGGGGCGGGCGAGCGCCCGACAGATGGCATTGAGACGCTGGAGTCTCTCGCGGGCGGGGCCGCGCAGAAAATCCAGCCGCGCCTGGCCCTCCAGGGGAACGGCTTCCTGCCAGACGGCGCGGCCAACAGCAATTCCGCTGGCCCCGGCCTGACAGGCGGCGATGACCTGCTTCAGATACAGGTCGAAAGAGACGGCGGCGGAAAGAACCACCCAGGGGGCGCGGCTGGCGGCGTTCAGGTCGGCGCAGGCGGTCAGCCATTCGGCTTCGGGGGCGTCGGAAGCAAGAGGAAATTCGGCCTTGAGCAGGTCCACGCCGGGCAGGGCGGTGAGGCGGCGGGCGGTTTCGGTGACAACGAAGCGTTTTTCGTCTGAAGAGAGTTTTTGCTCCGTGAGCGGGTAAGAGAGCGGTTCGAGCATGAGGGTCAGGTCGTGTTTCTGGCACTCTGCGGCGATTTGAGCGGTAAACGCTTCGATTTCGGCGGCAACCGGAGCGTTGGGGTGATAGTAAACCAGCAGTTTGACCATGCTGGCGCCCATGCGTTTGGCTTTTTCCACGCTCCAGCCAGGAATGAGCTGCGCTTTGCGGGCGGTGGCTTCGCCGGTATAGCCGGTGGATTCGAGGGCGACGACGAATGCCTTGTCGCCGGGCAGTTTTCCGGCGGCAATGGCTTGCGCGGCAGAAACTTCCGGGTCGAGCAGAACGGCGGTGGCGCAGGGGGCCAGTTCGGCGGTGACATCCAGTTTGAAGCGGCTGAGTTCGGCGTCATCCTGAAAGCGCGGGTTGGCTTTGCGCAGATTTTGACGATGGTCGAGGGCGAGGAAGGTGAACGTTCCGCGCGGGGAGGCGCAGGTTTGCAACCCACGCAGTTTGCCGATAGGGAGAGGTTTCATAACAGACTCCGGCGTAAAGATTGGTCGTATATATGTTCGATGGCGAAGCTCAAGAAAATTCTTGTCAAAGTGCTATCTGGCTCAAAGAACATCGCCTTCGCCGATTTCGTTCTGCTGGTTGAAGGTTTTGGGTTTCGGCTTTCAAGGATTTCAGGCAGTCACCCATATTTGTCCATGACAGCGTGAGAGAATTGGTCAACTTGCAGAACGTGGATGGTCAGGTTAAACCCTACCAAACCCGCCAGTTCATGGAATTGGTTGATAAGGTACAACTTGCGGCTGGAGGAATAACCATGAAAGATTACCACATCAATATTTTTTATAGCGAAGAAGACGGCGGCTACATTGCGAATATTCCTGACCTGGTACATTGTTCAGCATTTGGTCAGACGCCTGAGGAGGCTCTGAGATAAGCCCTGATTACCCAAAACGCCTGGCTGGAGGCCGCCAAAGCGGAAGGGAAACCCATTCCGCGCCCGAAATACCGGCCGGTGATTTACCAACTGGCGACGGCGACTGGATAAAATTCTGTTTCAGACAGCATATTCGTTCGTCTGGTGGTTGAGGGCCAAAGGCGCAACAAGGCTTTTGGCCCTCAACTTTTTTGCAGGCGGTTACTTGCAGGTTTCGCGCCAGGAATCCAGGTCTCGATTCTTGAGGATGAGACTGAAGCCGAGCGTTTTCGCCTGGCGGCAAAAGGCGGCAAAGTCGCCGGGCAGGTCGGTGTATTCGGCGGCAAAGACGGGTTTGCCCGCCTGGATGTAGGGCAGCATGATTTCGGCTTCTTCGTAGTAGAAGTAGTCTTCGGTGATGGCAAAGTCGAAGAGGTTCACCAGGTCGGCGGTCATGTCGGAGGCGTTTTTCTGGCCGATAGCCAGGCCGCGCGCGTGGGCTTCTTCGGCCATCCAGCGGGCATATTTCAACTGGTCTTCGTAGGTGAGCGGTAAGCCTGTGTCGTTAGTGTAAATGTCCATGTTATCCGGTTCGACTCCATCGAAACCTTTGGCGGCGCACAGGTCGAGACGGGCGCGCATGATGGGGGCGAGTTGCTCTATCTGGCGGATGTCGAGCCATTTTTCGCCGGGCCAACCTTCGTAGTCTTTGCCCAACACCTCGGCGGGAAATTGTTCAGCGTCGGGACGCCAGTCTTCCCATGAGCCAACCGAGATGTAGCAAATGACCTTTTTGCCTTTGGCATGGAGTTCGTCGAGAATGGCCTGGTCAACGTAGAGGTCAACGTCGAAGACATCGGCATCGATGGAGGTGTCAATATCATCATCGCCGATTTGCCATTGCCAGGCAAGGCCAGGGACGGGATGCCACCAGGAGGCTTCAGGCGTAGAGGTATCAGAGGGCAGGTTGGAAGTTACAGGTTGCGTATTGGAAGGCATGAGCATTGGCGTCTCCGCCGAAACGGGAGCAGGTTCGGGGGAGAGAGAGGCGGGAGCGCATCCGAAGAGCAGGAAAAACATCAGGAGCAGGACAGGATGAAATCCTGTCCTACACCGTATGATGTTTGAATTGCGGCAGGTAGTCTTTGTGGACAGCAAACAGTTCATTGGTCATCTCCCGAATTTCGGCCAGCGAGAGGACGGCGGCAGTCAGCGGGTCGTGGCAAATGGCGCGGTAGACGAGGGTCGGGTCGCCCGCGAGCGAGGCTTGAATAGCAAGTTCTTCAATGCCGCTGGAGAGTTGAGTCAGCAGGGCGCATTCGGCGGGCAAATCGCCGACATGGAAGGGATGGAAACCGGCGCGGTCCACCAGCACGGGGACTTCGACGCAGGCGTTTTGCGGCAGGTTGGTGATGAGGTGGGTGTTCTGGACGTTGCCATTGAATTTGAACGGTTCGCCGCCTTGCAAAGCGTTGATGATATAGGCGGCGTATTCGTGGCCGCGCTGGAGGTCTTCGGCGGCAAGCGGGCGCTCCAGTTCGGCGCGTACCTGTTCCTGCCAGGTGGCTTCGTTGCGCTGGTATTCCTTCAGGATGTAGGCGTATTCGCCGGGATTCCAGTTCGTGCCGTGCGTGCAGTATTTTTCGATGAGGTCGGGGCGTTTGCGGAACCACCAGTTATACTCGGAGTTGTGACCGCTCGATTCGGTGACGTATTTGCCCAGCGCCAGGTACATTTCATTGCGGACGGGTTCGGCGTTATAAATTTCGGGGCGTTCGGTGATGGCTTTGTGGAGCAAGGGGTAGGCGTCCTGCCCTTTCCAGCGGAAATCGAGATACCAGGCCTGGTGGTTGATTCCGGCGCACAGGTAATCAATTTCTTCGTAACGCGCACCAATCCATTCGGCCAGCATCATGGCCGTTCCCTGCACCGAATGGCACAAACCCGTGACGGTGAGGAAGGTTTGTTTCTGGATGGCCGAGACGAGCATCGCCATGGGGTTGGTGTAGTTGAGCAGGACGGCATTCGGGCAAACGCGCTCCATGTCACGCACGATGTCCATCATGGGGTTGATGGTGCGCAGGAAGCGGAAGATTCCGCTGGGGCCGCGCGTGTCGCCGACGTTGATATCTACGCCGTACTGCTTGGGGATTTCGATGTCGTGCCGCCATACTTCAGTGGACCCGGCCAGGATGGTGGTGAGGACGACATCCGCGCCTCGGAGGGCATCCGCCCGGTCGAGGGTGGCCGTCACCCGCGCGGGATGATTGCCAGCGGCGATGAGTTTCTCCACGCCCCGTTTGGCCCATTCCAGCCGGCCGGGGTGGATGTCCATCAGGGCGAGTTCGGCGTCCTGAAGGAGGGGGAAAGTGAGAATATCGCGCACGAGTTCGTGGGTGAAGCCGAGCGAACCGGCGCCGATGAAGGTGATTTTGGTCATCCAATTTATCCTTTCAAACCACTCATGGTAAACCCCTGAATAATCCAACGCTGACAGACAATGAAGACAATCAGGATAGGAATGACAATGAGAACGTTGGCGGCCATGACCAGCGCGGGTTGGGTGGCATGAGCGGAATTGAACCAGGTAAGAATGATAGGCAAAGTACGAACTTCGATTTTCTGCAAAACAATCATCGGCCACAGGTAGGCATTCCAACTGAACATGAAGCGTAAAATGCCCAGAGTTGCCAGGGCTGGTCCCAATTGCGGCAGGACAATTTTCCAATAGATTTGCCATTCTGATGCGCCGTCAATACGTCCAGCATCGAGCAACTCATTGGGAAAACTCTGACAGAACTGACGCATGAGAAAAATACCAAAGGCATCTATTAAACTAAAGATAATCAGCCCCCACAGATTGTTGATGAGACCTAACCGGGCAAGGATGAGATAACTGGGTATCATGGTAATCTGAACAGGTATCATCATCGTTGCCATAAACCAGCCGAAAAACAGTCGTTTGCCCCAAAAGTCGAACTTGGCAAAGATATAGCCCATCAGACTACTGGTGAAAAGAGCGGAGATGACGTTGAAAAAGGCTACAAACGCGCTATTGAAGTAAAAGCGCAGGAGCGGCAGTTTCGGGTCAGTGAAAATGGTTTGGTAGTTTTCGAATGTAAATTTTTCGGGCCAAAACGTGGGGGGCGTGCGCAAGGCTTCAAGATTCGTCTTGAACGAACTAAAAATCATCATCATAAAAGGCAGGAGCGTAGCCACCAATCCCAACGTCAGCGCAAGGTAAAGCACAGCGCGGCTCAACGTATGGGCAAGTGAACGAGGTTTTTGAGAATGGGAAAACACGGCGGTCATTTTTATCTCTCCCAATCGGTGCGCAAGAGACGCATTTGCAACAGGGTAATCCCTGTGACAAGCAGAAACAGAATGAACGATTCCGCCGCGGCCCAGCCCATTTTCTGGTATCGGAAAGCATTTTTGTAAATATCGAGCATCAGAACTTGAGTCTGGTCGTTCGGGCCGCCATTCGTCATAACCTGAATAATATCGAACACTTGAAAGGAGGAAATCATGGTCATGACGCAAACAAACAAAATAGTAGGGCGGATGAGCGGCAAAGTGATTTTCTGGAAGACCTGCCATTCGTTTGCGCCGTCTATTTGGGCTGCTTCCTTCAACTCACCAGGAATTTCTTGCAAAGCGGCGATGAAAATGACCATGTTGTAACCATAATCCTGCCATACATACGCCGCCACAACCGCCCACATTGCCGCTGAAACTCCCAAAAAGCTGGCTTTAGGGTCCACCAACCAGGCTACCGGCGTCCCGCCCAGGGCCTGCACAATGGTGTTGACCCATCCGGCTTGAGGATGGTACATATTTTCCCAAATCAGCGCCACACCTACTGAAGAAGTCAGAACAGGCAAAAAATAAACCGTGCGATAGAATGCGCGAAAACGAGAGCCAATTGCATCCAACAACCAGGCCAGCGGAAGAGTGATGGCAAGGTTAAGCGGCATTACCAAAAAGGCAAAGATAAGCGTGTTGCGTAAACTTATCCGAAACAGTTTAGCCTGCACTGAAGCGCCCGTGAACATCTCTACGAAGTTTTGCAAGCCGATGAATGGATTACTTCCTCCCAATCCAAGTATCGGGCCACCCACCCGCCCAGGGCTGTAATCGAAAAACATCAGCACAAATGCCCAACCAAGAATAAAAATCGAGAGAAGTTGATAGAGCAGAACCGGAGTCGTTACGCTCCAGACAAAACGATTTTGGGAAATTGCCAGCCCGCTTTTCAGTCTCTGCATGTCATTTGATACGCTCATGATAGATACCTTCCATTTGCATCGCGGGCGCGCAGGTGATAAGCGCGTCGCTGCCCTCCCTTACCCCAACCCACCAGCTTAAAGAGGGCGGGAAGGGGTAAGGGGATAAACCTGTCGAGATGGGATATATCCTCGCAGGGTAACCTGAACCAGGCAAAGCCCAAACGTGCGTTACTTGAAAGTGGAGTTCGCTTCTTCGTGAATGGCTTTGACGGCCTCATCGACCGTTTCTACACCCTGCAACGCCTTGAGAACGTGAGGGTAGATGATTTCATACATTACCCGGTCGCGGTCAGGCATGTTACCGAGGTATTCACCGTAAGGCAGGATGGAGAGCATCTTCGGCACCCAGGGCTCAGCGGCAGCAATTTCAGCGGATTCTGCAACAGCAGGCATGGCAGGAATAGTTTTGCTGGCAACGTTCCATTGTGTAGCATTCTTGGGGTCGGCAGTCACAAATTTGACAAAATCCCAGGCCACGTCCTGGTGTTTACTGTTGGGAGAAACCGTCAACCCCCAGCCAGAATCTGCCACAAATAACGGCTTGTCGCCATCCACTGGCGGCAGGATGAAATAATCCCATTCATCGGCAAAATCGGGGAAGTTTTCCTTCCCAACTCCAATGGCCCAACTACCGATGTAACCAATGCCCGCTTTACCCTGGAAAAAGGCATCCACCACCCAATTGCTCTCGTTGTTGAAGAGAACCGGGTCAACGACACCGTTCTTAACGGCATCCACCATAAACTGAAGTTGAGCGCGGGCTTCAGGAGTATCGAAGTTGAAGGCAGTTTGCTCAGCGTTCCAATAATTGCCGCCGCGCTGTTTGATGCCCGCCAGAAAATCAGCAGATATGGGGTCGGCAGACGTAAAATGATAGCCCGCGACGCTCATCATGCCGCCACTATCCTTTTGGGTCAATTTGGCAGCATCAGCCAACACATCATTCATCGTTTTCCACTGTGGCGGATAGGTCAAGCCGGCTGCCTCGAACTTTGTCTTGTTGACCAGTACGCCGCCATATTCGCAGTTGAACTCCTGAGGGAGGCCATACAATTTTCCATTGACGATGTAACCTCCCAACGGAGCGGCGTAGAATGTCTGCCTGGCTTGTTCAATCGTCATCACACTCTCTGGCACCAGGGCAAGCCGCTCGTAATACTGCGGTATCCATGTACCAAACAGTTGCATAATATCGGCTTCTTCGCCAGCCGGCATGGCCGTTTGCAAAGTTTGGATGTATAGCCCATACTCGAAATGTTCGAGTTGAATATCCACATTTGGATGAGCGGTTTCATAAGCGGAAATCAGCGACTCCAAACCTGCAATGAAGGCATTATTGGTATGCATCCATAGGCGCAAAACCGTTTTTTCTTCGGCAGATGCGGCGCCAGTAAGATTGGAATTCGAATCCGTTTGTGGCGCAATCGGAACATCTGGCGAACAAGCCGCCAGGATGAGAGACGCAATTGCCATGATACAAATCAAATAGCGTAGCGATTTCATGGTACTACTCCTTTCATAACCTGTTACATCAGTTACAATTTGGAGGTGTTATGGAGAAACCTCCATAGCCAAACAGACGCAGATTGTTTCATAACCTTGACCGGGGTGAGCAGTCTGCGTCTAAATTTTGAGCATTTTTCAACAAGCAATCACCTCCTTTTTTTTTGATGAGCGCATCCGGAATCACTCCGCCAGGGTCACTACTCGGTCAAGATGGCGAGGCCGGTCAGGGTTCAAATCCTTTGCCAGTGACCGATAAAACGCCATCAACTGCAAAACAGGCAGATAGAGAACATTCCGCGCGCTTTCGGGGATTCCCGATTCAAAAGAAACATTTGCCGCCGATTCGGCCAGCGCGAGAACCTGCCCGCCTTTGGCCTGCATTTCGTTTAAGACGGCTTGTTCGTGGCTCAAGTTTTTTTCCGATAAAAGACCCACGATGACCGCGTTTTCATGGACCATGCTCATCGGGCCGTGACGGAATTCCAAGAAATGGAAGGGTTCGCTGTGGGTGAGGGTCATCTCTTTCATTTTGAGATTGACCTCGCAGGCCAGCCCATAGCGCGCCCCGCTGCCCAGGAAGTAAAAGCGGTCAATATGCAGAGCTTCGCCGAATTCCCGCGCCAGCGGCTCGTACCTGGCGAGGAGCCTGGCACCGGCCTCTGGCAGTTGATTCATCGCCCTGCGCAAATGTTCCGCCCCGGCAGCCAGCATCGTCATGGCGGTTGCTGCCACATACATCGAGGCAAACGAGCGGGTTTGCGCCACGCTCTCTTCCTGACCCTTTTCGATGACCAGCGGCAGGTCGGCCAACCCGGTCAGCGGCTGGTCAGTATAGTTGGTGATGGCAATCACCGGGCCAGGATTCTGCTTTTTGAACTGCTCTACCGCGCGGACGGTTTCAGTGGTCGAGCCAGAACGGGAAACGGCCACCAGCAAGGTTTTGTGGCGCAAAATGCTATTTTGCGCTACGGCAGTTTCGGAATTGAGCAGCAACTCTCCCCCCGGCACGGCCCGCGCCAGTCGTCCGGTCATTTGCTGAAAGAGCGCCGCCGCCGCCAGCGAGAGATAATAGGTCGAGCCGCAGCCGGTGAACAAGACCTGGTCGTAATCGGCCTCGAAGAGTTGGGTCAGACCATTTTGGGCCTGCTCTACCACTTCCAGGGCATCAGCCCAGGCTTCGGGCTGAAGTTTGATTTCGTTGTAGGTATGATAGTCTGTGAGTCTCATGGTCTTGTCGTCTCATAGTCTCGTCATCGCTGAAAACCGATGACTGAAAACTGATTATGTTCACTGCTCACTGAACCCAAACACGTTCTCCGCGTTTTTCCGATACACTCTCTCCAGCACATCCTCCGGCAGGTAAAGACCGCAGACATGCCAGCGCCCCTGCACGGGGATTTCTCCCACGTTGTAGTTGAAGTATTCATCATCCGTTTCAAGAAACCGATAATTCAGGCGGTAGGCTTCCAGGTCAGGCCCCATATCAGAGCCAAACAGGATTCGGTCTTGATACTGAATGAAAAATCGCCGGGCGGTGTAGGGCTGGCGTCCCAGTTCGCCCAGACGGGCCGAGAGGTCAATGTAGTAATTGGGACAGGCGTCGAGCATCGCGCCCACCCAGGCCAGGTTTTCGGCATAACAGCCAACGTGCGCGCCAATGAAGGTGGTGGAGGAATGACGCTTCACCAGGCGTTTGAAGGCTTCGAGAATGCTGATGAAAGACGGAAACGGCGGGCTGGTGAAAGCCCAATCGGGGTGCTGGCCAAGTTCTTCCCAACGCTCATTGGTCTCATCAATGGGGTCAAAAAAAGCCACCGGGTCGGCGACATGCGCCAAAACGGGCAGCCCCAGGCGGCCAGCGGTCTCCCAAATCGGGTCGAGACGCGCGTCATCCACGCGGACAAGCGCGCCGTGATGGTCGCGGACATGCAGTCCGAAAGGCTTCCAGATTTTGAGACCCTCCGCGCCCCAGGCTTTTTGCGCTTCCAGCCGCCGGGCGGCATATTCGGGGAAAGCATCGCCCAGTTCCGGCCACCTGCTCCAATCCACGCCGCCAAAAATGCGGAATTTCTCCGGCGCTTTGGCTTTGAAATGGTCGAGATGCGCCTGCAAGATGTCCTCGCCCCAGCCGCCATCCAGGTCCACATAGCCGAAGACTCCTGCTTCGTCCAGCCGGTCGAGCAGTTCGGAAAGCGGCTTTTTATCCCAGCCGCCGCCAAAGGGTTCGCCGAGATGATTGTGCGCGTCAATGACCGGAAAACGCGGTTTTTCGACCCGAGTGGTCTTGGTCACGAGTTGGGAGCGGGGGCGGAAGTTTTGAAGGAGCATGGTAATCAGTGAACAGTAATCAGTGAACAGTGAACTGTGAGCGATGGTGATTCAGGCGATGGTGACGGCGATTCCCATTTCGCGCAGGGCGGCAAGGATTTCGGGCGGGGTTTGGGAATCAGTGACGAGGTGGTGAATGCTGGAGACGGGGGCGACAAAGGCGGGAGAAACGCTCTCGAATTTGGTGTGGTCGGCCACCAGAATGACCTGACGGCCAATCTTGAGAATGGCGCGATCTGTGAGGGTTTCGGGCAGATAGTCGCTGGTCAGACCGTGCTGCAGGCTGAAGGCATGAACGCCCAGGATGACTTTATCGGCGCGTAACTCCGCAATGGCTTGTTCGGCGATATGCCCCACAAAGGAAAGTTCGCTCTGGCGCAGCAGGCCGCCAATGCCTATCAGGTTGGTGCCTGGCACGCCAGCCAGGGTATTCATCACCGGCAGGGAGTTGGTAATCACCGTCAAATTTGGGCGGGCGCGCAGATGACGCGCCACCTCGAGAGTAGTCGTGCCAGAAGCGATGAATACCGTCTCGCCATCTTGCACCAACGCGGCGGCGGCCTGCCCAATGCGCTGTTTTTCAAAGAATTGCTCGCGCTCACGCTGCAAGAGCGGCGATTCAGGCGCGGCCTGCCTGACAGGCAGCGCGCCGCCATGCACACGCTGAAGTTTGCCCTGCTCCGCAAGCGTCTCCAGGTCGCGCCGGGCAGTAGCCTCGCTCACCTTGAATTGCTCCACAATTTCGGCCACGCTCAAACGCCCCTGGCGCGCAAGCAGGGTAAGGATATTGTCTTGACGTTCTTCCGTAGAGAAAAATTCGCTCATATTCGCTCATTATCAATCATTTTCAATCATCATTATAGTCAAATTACGAGCGAAGTCAAGCACAAAGAATGATGACGCCCTTTATCAGTCCAGCGCGACATAGTTACACGATTTGCGCGCAACAGGCGAAGTTATATAATGATTTGAGACAGGCGTTTACCCGCCCGATTGCCAAAGAAAGGAGGTGAAACCGATGTTGCTTTTTCTCAGAGAACGAGGCCAGGGGATGGTGGAATACGGCATGATTCTTGTTTTGGTTGCAGTTGTCATTGTTATTGCGTTGACCGCCATGGGCCCGCTCGTGAGAAACATGTTCAGTTCCATTAACGCCAGTCTGTAAAAACCGCGCCTCGAACAATCGTCCCGAAGCCAACAAGCCTTCGGGACGATTTCGTGTACCATTCGAGCAAACATCATGTAAAATAAGAACAGGCGCGCCCATCAGGGCAGCCAAACTTACGGGAGCAATTATGACCATGGACTTGAAAGGCAAAGTGGTTCTCATTACCGGCGCATCCTCTGGTTTTGGCGAAGATGCCGCGAAATTGTTCGCCCAGGAGGGTGCTTCGGTAGTGCTGGCCGCCCGCCGCATCGAGCGGATGCAGGCTGAAGTGGCGCGCATCCAGGCCCAGGGCGGCGAGGCCATGGCTACCCCGGTGGATGTAACCAACCGCGCCGACATCGAGAACATGGTCAAGAGCGTGCTGGAAAACTATGGCCGCATCGATATTCTATTTAACAACGCCGGTTTTGGGCGACTCGACTGGCTCGAAAACCTGACCCCCGAACGCGACATCGAAACCCAAATTGCGGTTAACCTGACCGGCCTCATCGAGGTCACCCGTGCTGTGTTGCCTTTCATGATTGCCCAGCGTTCCGGCCACATTATCAACATGTCGTCCCTGGCCGGTTGGATAGGAATACCAATGTACTCTATCTATGCGGCCACCAAATTTGGCGTGCGCGGTTTCACCGATTCGCTGCGGCGCGAAGTGGTGGCTTATGGAATCCACGTCAGCGGCATTTACCCCGGCCCGGCAGCTACTGAATTCGGCCTGCACACCGGGCAGAAAGAGCCTGGTTTGTTCCAAAAACCCTCGTGGGTCACCATGTCGTCCGCATACGTTGCCCAACAGGTTGTGAAGGTTGCCAAACGCCCCCGCCGCCGTCTCATCCTGCCCTGGTGGGTTCGCCCCGCTGTTTGGGTAGATGACCGCCTGCCCTGGCTGGTCGATTGGATGATGACCCGCTTCTTCCCTCGTAACGACCATCCCTGACATCATATCCCTGACACCTATGACTCTCCACCCTCAACGCCTCGCCCGCCTTGCCGAACTGCTGCTCGCCAACGGCCTGGATGCCGTTGCGCTCAACCCCAGTCCCACGCTCACCTACCTGACTGGGCTGCGCTTTCACCTGATGGAACGCCCGGTTGTGCTGGTCGTTGCGCCGGGCCGCGAACCGGCTTTCATCCTGCCGGAGCTGGAAATGCCGAAAGTGAATGCGCTCCCCTATCCTGTCCATGCCTTTCCGTATGGCGAGGCTCCTGAAACCTGGCCGCAAATCTTTCGCCGCGCTCTGCACAGCCTGGATTTGTTCGGGCGTACCATTGGCGTCGAGCCCCGCGCCCTGCGCGTGCTGGAACTGCGCCTGTTGGAGTATGGCGCGCCGGGGGCGCATATTGTTTCGGCAGAGACCGCGCTGACCGATTTGCGCATCCGCAAAGACGCCGACGAAATTGCTAAAATGCGCCAGGCGGTGAAAATTGCGCAAGACGCTCTCGAAGACACGCTTCCGCTCATCAAAATCGGCATGACCGAGCAGGAACTTGCCAACGAACTGGTCATCCAACTCCTGCGGCACGGCTCACAGCCCGAAATGCCCTTCTCGCCCATCGTTGGTGGCGGGCCGACCAGCGCCAATCCGCACGCCTCTCCGGGCGAACGCAAAATCCAGGCGGGTGATTTGCTCCTGTTCGATTGGGGCGCGGCTTATGATGGCTACATCTCCGACCTGACGCGCACCTTCGCCGTCGGCGAAATCGACGCCAAATTCCAGCAGTTTCACAAAATCGTGCAGGAAGCCAACGCCGCCGGGCGTGCCGCTGGCAAACCTGGCCTGCCCTGCGCGGTGGTGGACAAAGCCGCCCGCGAAGTCATCGAAAAATCCGGTTACGGCGCATACTTCACGCACCGCACCGGGCATGGCATCGGCATGGAAGGCCATGAAGAACCCTACATGCGCGGCGACAACGTGAAATTGCTCGAACCCGGCATGTGCTACACCGTCGAACCGGGCATCTACCTGCCTGGCGAAGGCGGCGTGCGCATCGAAGACAATATGGTCGTGACCGAAACCGGCTCTGAATCGCTTAGCGACATGCCGCGCGAAATCCGCGTGGTGGGATAAAACCGACATGCTACCATCGAAACAAACCCTGGGCCCTGGTCGACGACGCGCGGCCCAGGGTTTGTTTTCCTGCCCCTGCATCTCACAGATTAATAAGATTCTTGATGTTGTCTGATGTGCCTGTTCGCCCCTAAATTAAATACAGCAGCGCCCCAGGCAGGATTCGAACCCATCCTATCCCCTCAAAGGGGGCAACCGCTGATGCAGGGTTAAAAAAAGAAGAGCGCCCCAGGCAGGATTCGAACCCATCCTATCCCCTCAAAGGGGGCAACCGCTGATGCAGGGTTAAAAAAAGAAGAGCGCCCCAGGCAGGATTCGAACCCACAACCTACTGATCCGAAGTCAGGCGCTCTGTCCGTTGAGCTACTGGGGCGTGCGGCACATTATACCGCAAACTTCGAGGTACTTCACGACGCCAGGCGCTTTTGCCTATGGGGCTGTCGAAAGGAACAACGGAAAAGAACCGCAGAAAGTGGATTTATTCCTGTTGAACCGGCCTCGATGCCAGAATCGCTGGGGGCGTCTGGTTGGCAATAGGTATTTTTCCGTTCAGGTAAAATCTGAACATTCCTTCGGCTTTGGCAAACAAATAACTCGAAGGGAACAGGCGCAGGGCCGTTTTGAGCATCGCATGGCTCATCGGATTCACAAAAGGGCGCAAAAATGGCGAGAACACAATGCGCTGGCGAACAGGCTTCGGGTAGTATCCCATGTGAAGTTTGTATTCATCCACGCTGGCTGGCGCATCCAGGGAGTGCAGGCCGTAGAAAACCTGGTTGATTTGCGGACGTTTGAGAATTTCGGTTGTAACCACATAGGTCAGGGCATTATTCACGCCCAGCCGCAAGAAGTCTCTGTGACTCTGTTGAAAAAAGATGGAAAAAGTATCCTCACACTGCATTCCCAGGAGTGCTGCGGCAAGTTTGCCATCGACCATTGCTCCCCAGGCTTCCAGACCTTTAATGTCTTGTCCACTCAAACATAACGTTTCCCACCATTTTTGGGTCTCCGCGCCCATGCGGCCCTGCCGTTTCAGGGTATCGCTGCGCAATTCCCAGCCCTCGGTGGCCATGCGCGAGAGGGAAATCGGCTCAATCACCGTGAGCGCCAGCCCCTTCCTGGCCTTATGGGGTATTTTTTTGGGAGGGTAGCTTTTGCCTTCGTATACAATATGATAACTCAGCATTCCTTCGGGTGCGGACAAAGAGGTGGAATAGCGTATAGCGGTGGCTTTGTGTTCATTGAACAGGGTTCGCAATTCTTGCTCTGTGGGAGAAATGACCGCATGATATGGAATAGCCTGATAAGTTCGCATCCCTGCGCTCACCCAATAAGAACTCTCGGTCTGAAGGATGTCGTGTCCCTGGCGGCGGTTCCATTCAATAAATTGATGAATATCAGTCATGGGGTATCCTTTGAATGATAGATGCGCATGGTCATCTCGATTTTCGCTGCGGCTGAACCTGCTCTCAGTCCATTTCGCGAAAGGTAGTTCGTTGGAAGTCATCCTTGCTTTGCCCCCTGTTTGAGCGCAATTGCGCGCAAGAGCAGGGATTCAATTTCACGTGCGCCAGCCTGGGGAGAATGCCGTTTTTCGGCCCAGGCGCGGCCTTTCTGCCCAAATTCCTGGCACAAATGCGGCGCGTTCTTGAGATACAGAATGGCCGCCGAGAGCGAGGCGGGATTTTCAGGCGGCACGCACAATCCGGCCCCGGCCTGTTCCACCAGTTTCCACGGCTCACTGCCTTCATCTACGCTAATGAGTAACGGACGGCCGCTGGCAAAGATGGAATAGATTTTAGACGGCAGAGAGCCAGACCCCATGCCATGCTGCAGGCTGACCAGCGAGACGTTAGCGCTTGCCAACACTTCGGGCAATCGCTCGCGCGGTTGAAAAGGCAAAAATTTGACGTTGCGCAAGCCGCGCCGTGCCGTCTCTTCCTGCAACATTTCACGACTGGCGCCATCGCCTACGAAGAGGAAGAGAATATCTTCTTGCTCTTTAAGAAAATCAGCGGCAGCGATGACATATTCCAGACCTTGCGATAACCCCAGGTTCCCCGCGTACATGACCACGAATTTATCCGTCAGCCCTTTTTCTTCCGAAAAGGAATTCAGGCGAGGCAGAGGGCGTACCAGGTCGGTATCCACCCAATCGTAGCCGCGCACCATTTTTTCGTCAGGAACGCCCATTTCGCGCAAATCGGGGCGGAATGAATCTGAAATAATGCGGACGAGCATTGCATTATCCAGGCAGGAGCGCTCCAGGCGGCTGACCAGGTCAATAATCAATTTATGGCGGAAAATACCCAATTTTATTCCAACGCTTGGATAGACATCATAAACGCTATATACGGCTGGTTTGCCGCGCAGGGTCACCAAAACGGTGAACGGCAGCCAAATCGAAATGGAAGGGCTTCCAGAAAAAACAACATCATATTCTTTCCCAAGCCCGGCCAGGGTTGCGCCAATCTGATAAGCCAGGTATTGAAACATGCGCTGTGGGAGTTTCGCCCGGTCTACAGAGGGTAAGCCAAGCCGAATCACTTCCACGCCCTGGTCGTCCTCCTTCCAAAGCCATTTTCCCTGATATTGGCGCGGTACGCGCCCGGAAGGGTAATGCGGCACCATCGTCAACATTGTGACCTGATGCCCCAACCTGACCAGGTTACGGCACAGCATGGTGAAGATAGGCGCGCTAGGTCCCAGGTCGGGCTCGTAATGTCCACCAAAAATCAAAATACGCATATCGTTGTTTCCCCCTGCCTTTAGACGCATTGATTTTGTTTAATAAAATAACGGAACATGCGGGCGCTTTTATCGGCCGTTTCGCAAGGAACAAACCCAAAGCGCGTATAAAAGCGGATAGCAGGCAAGTTGTCGAATTCGGTAAACAGGAAAATCTGGTCATACCCTCGCCCGGCGGCGTCTTGTATCAATTGCTCCACCAATCGGTCAGCAATGCCCTGTCCACGAAATTGCGGCAGGACAGCAATGGGGCGCAGTTCATAACCTTGGGGATATGGAAGGGCTCCGCTGCTGCGCAACAGGTAAGAACGCAGGCTATGGCCCACCTGGGCAGGATGTTCGAGCGCATGTTCCAGGCTATAGAGCATCAGGCGTAAAGGTTTGCGGTAGTTGAGTTGATTGATAACATGGTGGTCCCAAATGCCGCACACAAATCCGGCGAATTGCGAGTCTTGCAGCGCTACAAAGCAAATGCCGCCCCGCTGACGAGTCAGCATTTCGTAGTGCGCCTGGAGCAGGCGCACCCCACCCCAACTACGAAAAGGCGTGCGCAAACAAGTAACATGCGCCAATGCAACCGCCCGGCAATCTGAAACTTGAAGAGGACGAATTTCGAGCATAAGATTACTCTATCGAATTGCGAATGACGACCGCAGGATTGCCCACCGCAATTGAATTGGGTGGGATGTTGCGGCTAACCACGCTTCCTGCGCCAATTACGCTGTTTTGGCCAATGGTGACACCTTTCAGGATGATGCAGTTCATGCCAATAAAGACGTTATCGGCAATGGTAATGGGCGCGGTCTTTCCGTTTTGAGGGTCTTGCAGGCGCATTTGTGGGTCAATAGGATGAAAGTCGGTATCGACAATGACGCTGTTTGCGCCAACGGCAACGTTATCTCCGATGGTCACGCGCTCGGCAACGCAAATTGAGCCGCCTGTCATGCCAAAGTTGCGGCCAATTTGCAGCACCGCGCCTGCTCTTAAGGTGCTGAGGATGACCGGATGGTTGGGGCCAAGCGGGTTGGAGCGCACGGAAGAACGCAGGCTGAAGCCATCGCCAAACTTCATCAGACTTTGGCGGTGTTTCTGGATGACCGGCAGGCCATAAAAACTCCAACCACGCCCCCACCGAATGCCGTTGAACGCCATCAGCAGACGCGCTTGCGGGTAAATCAGCCAGCGAAAAATTTGATTCCAGACCTTCCAGGGGGCGTTGATGGCTTGAGAAAGGCGATTCATGAGCGTTTTTTCTCCTCAATGGCCTGCCGGTAAATGCTTTCCAACTGGTCAACCACTGCTTGAATTGAAAATGTCTGAGCAATCATTTGGGCGCAGTTGGCTTTGTATTGGGAATATTTCTGGCGGTCAGCCAGCAGGTTATCCATTGCCTGCGCAAACAGCCTGGCATCGAATGGCACAACCTCGCTGACCCGGTCTTTGACCAGGTGGGCAATTTCACAGCGGTCGGTGATAACCATCGGCGTGCCAGCCAGGCACGATTCCATAATGACCACCGGGAAGGTATCGGCCCGGCACGGCAGGACAAACAGGTCAGAATCGCGGAAGGCAGCCAGAACCTCGGAACCAGTCACGAGCCCGGGCAGGGAAACGCGGTTTTGCAAGCCAAATTTCTGGATAAGCGCTTGCACTTCGGCCAGTTGACCATCATCCGGCCCGGCAATGACCAGATGCGCGGCGCGGTTTTGCATTTGCGCAAAGGCTTCTACCAGCATATCGGCGCCTTTTTTCTTGTTGATGCGGCCCAGAAACAGGATGAGGGGAAGGTCTGAAGTCATTCCCAATCGGCGGCGAAAACTGCCCGGCGGCGGGACCTGTTCCAGGTCGGCAGGGTCTATGCCGTTGGGGAGAATGACAATCCGTTCCGGCGGAACGCGGTGAGCCAGAGCCTGCTGACGCTCGCTTTCCTGCAAGGCAATCAGAGCGCTGATGTCTTTCAATTCAGCCTGGCCAAAGACCCGGTCGTAAAGCCGCTTCACCGTTTGCGAGTTGACGATAATCGGCATGGCCCCATGCGGCTGGGTAACGATAGGGATTCCCGCTTGGCGCGCTGCGTTAACGATGGGCAAAATCATTGGACTGCGATAGCCGTTGATATGCACAATATCAAAAGCGCGTATTTCCCGCTGAACATAAGCAGGCAAATCGGGCAGCCAGATAGGGCCGAGCGTGCCTGGCCATTGTTTAATGTTCCAGGCATCGAAATAGACAATTCTCATGCCGTCCATCTCACGCTCGAAAGTGCCAGGCTGAATTTTTTGATATTTGTTCACCAGATTGGAGCAATAGACAGTGACGCGGTGTCCGCGCCGAACCAGTTCGCGCCCGTTCTGGTGAACCACCTTGACCGGCCCGCCCCAGCTTTGCGCCGGGTAAAAACCAAGTGTAACCTGAAGAATGTTCATAATTTTTGCAATTCATCAACGAACGGTGGCACAACGCGCCGCGTGCTGAAGACCGCTTCGGCATTGGCGAGCGAATGCGCGCCCATCACCTGCCAGCCGCCTGGCCCGGCGGTTAGAAAATTGCGCAAGACGTCTCGAATGCTCTCCGGCTGGTACGGGTCAAACAGCAGGCCATTCTGACCGGCCTGAAGCGCTTCGGGGTGGCATCCGACACGGTCAGAGAGCAGGAGCGGCAGGTTTGCAAAGGAAGCCTCAATGACGACCAGCGGGTAAGGGTCGCCCAGCGAAGGAAGGAGGAAACCATCGGCCAGAGAAAACAGTTCCAGCACTTGTGTTTCAGCCTGATAGCCAAGAAAGCGAATATTTGCTTCCTTTCCGCATTTGCGCACCCTGGTTTGCAACTCCTCTTTGAGCGCGCCCGTTCCGGCAATCAACAGGATGAGACTGTCCAACTTTTCAAAGTGAAGCAGGGCATCCACCAGTTCGCGAATGCCTTTGATGGGTTCAATCCGCGCCACCGTCAGCAACACCGTTTTTCCGGGTGAGTCGCAGCCCCATTTTTGACGCAGCGCGGCGCGTTGCTGGCGGAGTTCCGCAGTTCTATCGCGGAAAAGCGCCTCATTGACCACGTTGGGCAGGCTCAAAAACGGTTTGTGATGCGCTGATGGAGCATATTCAATCACATATTCTCTGGCCCAAGCGCCCGGAACGACATAGCCATCGTACCCATCCATGGTGCGCCGCCGCCAGGCGTTAACCAGGCCGGTTTTACGTTCCATGTATGCCAGGTTTGATTCATTCCAGAACAAAGTGGTGGTTTGACGATGGTTAACCGCCAGCGGCACCATCTGCGCGGTAGGAAAATACCAGCTTCCCGAAACCATCAGCCAGCGAGGAGGGTGTTTCCATATCCAGGGCAGGAAATCAGGGTTAAAGGGCAGTTCGTAGCGGCGCAGTCTGAGTGTCCAATCTTTCAGGAAGGTATAACGATAGCGATGTTTGCCTGGCTCAAAGTTCCAAAATCGCCCTGGTTCGCTTTTCGCCATGTAAAGGACATGCAAACCAAGCCCGCGCGTTTCCATCTCCTGGGCGAGAGAATTGTAAAGATGGGTACGGTAAGGAGTGGGAATGTTGGTCAGGCTAACCAGAGTGGATGGGTTCGCAGGCATGCAGGCACCTTTTTTCAACTGGGTTGCCGGTCTGGAAGCGGGCTCCATGCCGACATAGTTTCAGTTCGTTTTTGCGGTTTTGCCGCTTTAGGAGCAAACAGCCACAGAAAAAGGCCGGGGATGGCATTCACCCCAATGACAATGGCGCCCCAATAGTCGTGACTGCCCCAAATCATCCACAGGAAGCAGGTCCAGGTGAACCCGATGGATTTGACAATCAGGTGGCTGTCTTTGGAAATCATGCCATCCACTTTTTTGAGCAGAAAGCCCATCAAGGCCATCAGCACAATCACGCCAATGATGCCACCGTTGCCATAAAAGCTGCCAATCAGGCTGGATTTTGAGCCATAAAGATACAATGTGGTCAAATGGTCGTAGAGAGGCGGCTGATTGGCGCGCAACCAATCCACCAGAAAATATTTCTGTGGGAAAAAGCGCGAAGGGATGAAGCCAAACAGCAGATAGTTGATAAGCGGCAAGAGGTAATCATAGCCAGTGATATTATCCCGCACATGACTTTCGAGGTAGAACGAAGAGAGCATCGCCGAATCCACCGTGCTAAACAGGCCGATAAATTCGGATGGGATTTGCTGAATGAATCCAATCAGTTCTTCGGTCGATTCGAGCGTGGTGTGACCGCGCAGGGTGAGAACGGCTCCGCCTATGAAAGCCAAGATGACGAAGATGGGGTGCGGCCAAACGCTTTTGCTTTTATACGTCAACACCATCGAAAAAGCCAGCATCATCGAGACAACGCTGAAACGGCTATGCGCGGAGGTGATGGTCAGACCAACATAGACTATCACCAATAAAAAACCAAACCAGTTCTTCCATCTGGCATTGGATGCCAGCAAATAGACCGTTGGGAAGAAGAAAAACGTATCGGCGATATATTCGTACCCCGTAGTGTTGCCCACAAAACGGCTGCCCTGAATAACCACATCCTCCCCGCCGCCCACAAAACGGGTACGATAGATGAGCAGGGAGAGGGTGGCAACGCTGATAAATCCGCCCAGGATGAGCAACATGGGCAGGTTGATGTGTTCTTGCTTTTTCACATCCATTCCCCAGCGAACCGGAAATGCCGGGGTCAGCAAATAGGTGGTAAAAAAGGCGATGATGCCCAAAACAAGAACCAGTCCCACCCATTCGGCGCGCGGCATGCCACCACTCATCAGCAGGTTGCGGTGATACAAAAACATGCTTGTCACCAGGCTGGCAAGCGGGTTGAGGACGAAGTAAAGCAGGATAGCGGCCCATGTCCAAAAGCCGGTGGAATACCAGTTGAATATTCCTTTTCTTGCCATCAAGATAGCAAAAAAGATGAGCATGGCCAGAATAAACAAAGACTGTACTAAAATTAAATTTTCAATGCGCGAAAACATGCTCTCTCCTGAACCGGCGATACCGAAACCAGGCTGCTATGGAATTTGCGAGAATACTGTTTGCAAGCGCGCGCCATATTGTTTCCATGTAAAATCGCGCGCGCGTGCTTTGGCGGCGGCGGCCATGCGGTCGCGCAGGGGGCGGTCTTCCACCAATTGCCGAATCCGTTCGGCCAGAGCGTGCGGGTCGCGTTCTGGGATAATGAAGCCCTCAACGCCATCTCGCACCACCGAACCAGTGGCGGCAGTGGTGATAACCGGGAGGCCAGTGGCGAGGGCTTCGTAGGTTACTTCAGCAGACCCTTCGAACAGACTGGGCAGGATAAATATATCCGCCTTGCGAAATTCTTCTTTGACTTCGGTGCGCGGCACAAAGCCAACAAAGTTTAACCCCTGGCAAAGACGATGTCTGCGCACCCGTTCGGAGGCGAAACCAACCACGCGAAAATCAAATTTACTCTCATGGATGATTTGTTTTGCCTGACCGACATAGTGAATGCCTTTCCCAAGTCCGGTCAACCCTACGAACAAAACCCGTCCTGGCACAGGTTCGTTTTGCACATCCAGCCAGGATTCGTGTACGGCGTAAGGTACCACAAAACACTTTTCGCGCGGGAAGCCGAAATTTTGAGTTAAATCTTCGATAACGTGCGCCGATGGAGCAATAACCCAATCGGTCAGGCTGCAAATTTCCCTTTGTTTTGCGGCGTAGGCTTCAACGTAAGCGTCGTCTGGCTCATCTTCCATATCGGGGAAGCGTTTCCACTCTTCCTGGTAGATTTTTCGACGCGATGGCATGCTGTAAAACTCGGTAACGACGGTCAGGCCCTGGTTGTGAGCATGTTGGATGAATGGTTTACATTCCCCGGCCATTGAAAAGATGTGCGTGGCTTGCCCCAGGCCGCGCCGAATCATTGCCTGCCCCAGCGCATCATCGAAGGCGTCCCATAGAATATCGTCGCCAACCGCGGAGCGGTATTTCCCAGAGACCTGGCGCAAGAAATGATTGAACGTAGGCCAGGGAAAGGTGATTGTTTTGGATTTGATATTTTCTGGCACTTCGCGCCGCGCCAACCGCTGCAACGAACCAGGCTGGAGCGCAAATGGCAGGGAAGAGAGCAAACGCCCCACGCCCACGTTTCCGCATAAATCGGTGTAGAACGCTTCTAACAAGCCCGCTTCTTCAAGCAGGGTTGGAACTGCATATGCCCGGCGCGCGCCGAATTGAACTGCAATGTACCTTTTCATTCTCTCCCTCTGGCGCGGAAAAACCGCTTTCATTCCCAGACCTGATTGAATTTTACCCCAAGATTTTACAAAAATGCAATGTCGCTTTCACCGCTTCAATCGCACCTGCTCCGTTCCATCGGGCAGGATTTCGATGTAGCCATAAGTTTGCCCAATGCGAACCAGCTTAAACCAATGACCGGTGCGCTGACTGCGGTAGTAGGCCAGCGCGTCGGCGTCCCAACGGTCGGGCAGGGCGTTGAACAACTCCTCGTCACAGAACAGTTTCGCGCGCTGCTGACTCCAACGCGCCCGCTCGTCGCTGACTTCATAATCGCCAACCAGCGAGACCTGGGGAAGGGTGCCAAGCAACGCTGCTAACAGGTCATCGGCTTGCCCACTGTTTGTCTCGCGCGTCCACATATAACTTCCCAGCAGGGCTGTGCGCAGAGGGTGGTTAATGTATATATTTGCGACGCTGGCCTGGCGCTGGTGCGTTTCCACGCCTTCCCAGGTATAAAAAACGTGCGGCACGAGCCAGGGCGATTGATATTCGCTCATCACCGCCAGTTCGGGCAGTTCGGCGTTCACTCGCTTGAGCGCGCTGATTTCGCCGAAGATGTAATCCTGCCCGGCAATCATTTGCCGTTCGGGGGGAAAGAAACCGATTCCATCGTTGCCCAAAACATCCATGTAAGCAGCGTTGGCCCCGTAGCGGCGGGCGTAGTTGCCAAAGTTTTGAACCAGATACTGCTGAAACTCTGGCGCGGCAGGGTGCAGGATAGCCAGCGTGTCATCATAGTCGCCGCGCGCGTTTTGCCAGTAGGCGTACCAATCGGCAGGCGCGCCGGGATAGTCGGGGATAAATTGATAGTTCTCAGGCAGCCAGCCTTGCGCTGTTAAGTAATTTAATCGTTCTTTTGCGCCGCTTTCGGTAAAAATCAGGTTGAATGGGTGGTATAACAACAGAGGCCAGCCATATTTCTGAACGGCAGCGAGCATTTCGGGGTCGGGTCGGCCAATTTGAGCCGCCAGCGTATGGTCGCCAAACAAGACAATTCGGTCGCCGTTCCAAAGATAGAACAATATTTTTTCAGGCGGGGCAACAGCAGCAAGTTCAGCGTATTTTTCCGGCGTGTCGCCGTAGAGTTGGTTCGTCGAATCGAAGACGGCATGAACCTTGCGCACCCATTCCGTATTATTCTCCCAAAGCGGTTTGGCGCCTGTGCGGTGTTCAAACTCTTGCTGCCAGCGCGCCGCGGCGTTGACCCAGGTAGAGTAGGTTCCAATCCGCCAGACAGGGCTGCTAATTTGGCCTGCAAGCGTCTCCTGAGGGTCTCTTTCACTGTGAAGGATGAGATGGTCTTGCTGTGGCGCGTGAATGAGACGGATAAATTCAGGCGCATATTGGGTTGATTCAGACCATACCGCCGCCGAAGCCTGCTCACCTTCGATGACAGCCATCGTCACGCCATACAACCCATAACCGGCCTCAGTGGTTTGCGTTTCGAGGGACGGAGATGTCCTCTCCACTTTCATTCCACTGCCCAGGAGAATGGCGGGCGTGTTTAAGGACATGATTGTCAGATTGATAGCCGAAGGGGTATTTTCGGGGATGGTTTCAAGCCCAATAAGTTTTAACAGCACTTCACCGGTTTTGGGGTCAACGGCAATGTCGAATTCCAGACGGTTTTCTAAGGCATCAGGCATTCCCAAATATGTTAACTTGCCGTGATATTCGTCCAGTTGGTTAAAGGTCACTTCACGGAATGATGTTGGGCAGCGCTGGGTCACGTTCCCATTGGCGGCTTTCGAGGCGAATCCGGCAGACAGCATGGCATCCAGTTCGCACTGCCCGACGGCATCAGTATTGACCAGCACTTCTGCGGTTTGCCTGTCTTTGAGAAAGACGATTGCCCCGTTTTTTATTTCCAACTCCAGCAAGGCTGTTTGGATACTCAACCGTTCAAAGCGAAAGGTGAAAACAGGGGGCTGCAGGCTGGGGGCGGGGCTGGGCATCGGAGAAGGCTGCGCTACAGGCGTGCTTGAGGGCAGGGCGGCAGTCGCCACTGGGCCGGGGGTGCTGGTCTCATCGGAACAGCTGGTAAGCACCAACATCAATCCAAAAATCAGAAGGAATATGCTTCTTTTTGAAGGTTTCATGGTTGTTTTGGCTTTTCCCGCCTTCTCAACCCCGCGCAGATGAACGCAGCTGTGATAAGCGATGCAAATCCTGATACTTGTAATAGAGGTTCAATCTCAAGAAGTCGAAGAGTGGCGCAAACAGCCCAATTGCCCGATACTTAAGCCAGTCAAGCGGAGATACCTTCACCAAGGGCACTCCTTCGTTAACTCCAATGAGCAATGTCAAATCTGCCAGCCGCGCAGTGGAGATTTTTTGTACGCAGCCAATTTCATCGGGCTTGCACGCGTTTTCCTCTCTGGCGAGGAAAGTATCCAGGTCTTTCAGACGAGCGCGGTACATTTCGGCATGAAGCTTTTGCCAGCTCAGCCAGCGCTGACGATGCAGAGAAAAGGAGGTTCGTCCTTTATCATCCTTTAATCGCCCTGAATCACGCCGGTAGAGAACGAGCGGCTCGTGAATGTAGCGAATCTCGCCCAGCAGGGCCGAACGAAAAGGTAACAGAATGTCTTCGGCGCGCACTTCGGTTGGAATAGGGCCGAAAATATCGAAAATATCTCGCTTCCAGGCATGGGTGGCGCCATTGACCAGGGCAGGGATGCGGCGAGAAGCATACCTGGCGAGTGACAGTTCTTCTGGCTGGACCGGTTCTTTGCGCAGAAGGTTCATACGATGGCCCTCTTCGTCAATCCAGATGGCGTTGGAAAAAATGGAGTACGCCTTGCCCTGCGAAGCAAGATACGCCTGATAGATGCGTTCAACGCGCTCCGGCAGAGAAATGTCATCTCCTGCCGCAATCACAATCAGTTCTCCCCTGGCGATACGCATAATGTCGTTGATATGACCAATCAATCCCAGATTTTGCTCCGTTTGACGGACGAGAATGCGATTTTCTCCCTGATATTCGGCGGCAGTTTGGCGCAAAATGTCGAAGGTGCGGTCGGGCGAGCGGTCGTCGGAGAGGATGATTTCGAGCGGGGCATAGGTCTGGCTCAATGCGCCGCGAACGGCTTCGGCCACAAATTGTTCCTGCCGGTAGGTAATCAGAGCGAAGGTAAGCAGGGGGCGAACAGTCATGCGTTTTTCCATCCCAGCCGGGCGCGCAGCCGGTTCAGATAGGACTGAAAGACTTCCGGCCCGAACAGGCGGTAAAGCGAGCGTAGGGCGTAGAGGCCGGTCAGCAGGGCAAGCAGGAGACCGGCAGCGGCCATCCAGAGCGGCGGCAGCAGGTAAGTCAGTCCAAAAGCCAGCAGCACGAGCGGGGCGAACAAGGCAGTTTGGGTCAGGTTCGGGCGCGACCAGCCAAAGCCGGAAAGACGCCGGGCGAGCAAGGTGACGGCCAGGGTGTAGAAGACGTACATCAGCAAAAAGGCAATGCCGATGCCCGCCAGTCCCATCCACTGCACCAGCGCGGTGAGCGCGCCCAGGTAGAGCAGGTTGGCAAGCAGTTCGTTCCAGAAGTAGAGCGTTTTTTTGCCGCGCGCCAGCAGCAGATAGGCCAGCGGCCAGGAGTAGATGCGAAGAAACGTGCCAAGCGCCTGCCAGCGCAAAATCTCGAAAGCGGCGGCAAATTCGCGCGCGTAGAGCAGTTCGAGCAAAAAAGGGCCAAGCGCCAGCACAAGCAGAATGCCCGGCGCGGCAGCCAGCAGGCCAACTTCGACCTGCGCGTTCATCAGGCGGTTGCTTTCGGGGTCGTCTTTGGCAAGCGAGGAGAGATGCGGGAAGTAATCGGCGCCCATTGCGCCCAGAATGAAGCCGATATAAACGTTGGAGAGCGCGCTGGCGGCTTCATAAAACCCGGCAGCATCCAGCCCCAACTGGCGCAAAACCAGCACCCGCACCAGGTAGGCAACGGCCAGCGTCACCAGACCGGAGGCCATGAAGGCGATGCCCAAACTCAACAGTTCACGCGCTTCCTGCCAGGTTTGCCGCCAGGTGAGCGTTAGCGGCGCAAGCGGGATGCGGCGGGCATACCACCATGAAACGAGCAGGGTGAGCGCAGCGGTGAGAATCAGGTAAGGAGCAATGCCCGACAATCCAAAGAAATACAGAAGCGGCAGGCCAAGCAGCGTGCCAAGCGCAATGCCAAAGATGCTCGTTCGGGCAAGGTCGCCAACGCGCCGCACGCCGCGAATCAGGGTGGTTTGGGCGCTTGCCAGCACGAGACAAAGCAAAGCCAGAGAAAGCAAGCCAATGGCCGGGGCGCGCGATTCATCGCCAAAAGTGAGGCGGGAGAGGAGCGGGCTGAGCGCCAGGAAGAGAAGCGCGCCCAACAGCCCCAACCCAAAAGCCACCCGCCGAAAAGCAAGGATGGAACGAGCAATGCGTTCATCTTCGCCGCTGCTCATCGCTTCGGCAATTTGACGCACGCCGCTGGTTTCCAGCCCCATGCCCGCCGCCAGGCTTGCCAGCGCCAGGATGGAGTTGTAGACGCCCAGCAGCCCAACCCCGGAAGGGCCAATGAGCAGGGCGGCGGCTTTGGCCTGTAAAATGCGAAACAGGACATTGACTGCCGAGGAGCCGCCAATGATGGTGGTCGTTTTAATCACGCGATTGTGGATTTGACTTTCGCTCATGAAAATCTCTATCCAAACGTTTTAATGGCATCGATGACCGCCTGCGCTTCCTGCGCGCTCAGATGCGGGCCGATAGGCAGGCTTAACACTTCACGATGAATGGCTTCGCTGATAGAGAAACTGCCCGGCGGCAAGTTGAGTTCGCGGTAGGCTTCTTGCAGGTGGGGCGGCACGGGGTAGTGAATCATCGTACCGATGCCCTGCGCTTTGAGGTGCGCCTGAAGCGCCTCGCGCCGAGGGGTGCGGACAACGAACAGATGCCAGCAGGGGGTCATCCCTTCCGGCACATGCGGCAGAATCAGGCCGGTTTTGCGCAATTCGCGCAGGTAAAAATCGGCAATGCGGGCGCGGCGAGCGTTCCACTCGTCCAGATGCGGCAGTTTGGCGCGCAGCAGGGCGGCCTGCAACTCATCCAGGCGGCTGTTGAAGCCTTTTTCGAGGTTGTAGTATTTGACCTTCGAGCCGTAATTCCGCAGGGTGCGAATGCGCTCCGCCAGGGCTGGGTCGTTGGTGGTGATGGCGCCCGCATCTCCCAGCGCGCCCAGGTTCTTGCCAGGGTAGAAACTCCACCCGGCGGCATCGCCCAAATTTCCGGCCATTTTGCCCTTGTAGCACGCGCCATGCGCCTGAGCCGCGTCTTCGATAACCTTCAGGCCGTGTTTGCGGGCAACCGCGTTGATGGAGTCCATTTCGGCGGTTTGGCCGTAGAGATGGACAACCAGAATGGCTTTGGCGCGCGGTGTGAGGGCGGCTTCGATTCGCTCCGGGTCGAGGTTGTACGTCCGCTCGACTGGCTCAACCGGTACGAGAGTGGCGCCCGCGTAAGATACGGCCAGCCAGGTAGCAATGTAGGTATTCGCGGGGACGATAACTTCATCGCCGGGGCCAATGTCGTAAGCGCGCAAAATCAGGTGTAGCGCTTCAAGACCGTTTCCAACCCCCACGCAGTACTCCGCGCCCACATAGCGGGCGAATTCCTGTTCAAAGGCGGTCACCTCTTGCCCCAAAATGTACCAGCCGGAACGCATCACCCGCTCCCAGGCCGAATCGAGTTCGCCCTGCAATTCCAGGTAGGGCGATTTCATATCGAGAAAAGGGATTTCACGCATTTTGCGCCTTCTTTTCTTGAACGAAAGTATCGTAATTGCGGATGTAATCCGCCGCGTCGTAGATATCCGAAGCCAGCACGAGCAGAACGGCATCGGCGGTGTACTTGTACTGAATGCCCCACACCATCGGCGGCAGATACAGACCCAGGTTGGGCTTGTTCAGCACGACTTCCTCGCGGGTTTGCGCGTCATCCAGCACGACCGAACACGAGCCTTTGAGACAGATAAGGAATTGATGCTGTGCGCGGTGAGCATGTTCACCGCGTACTTCCATGGAGGGAACATCAAAGATAACGAAGTAGCGTTTAGGATGAAATGGCAGGTGTTTGTCATATTCGCCAAAGGTCAGGCTGCCGCGCAAGTCTACAATTTTGGGCAGATGGATGAGCCGCGCGCCCTGCACGCGCAACTGCGGAAGTCCCTGCTCATCGGTTTGGGGCGGAACGGAGCGGGTATCGGCAGTGTTGACGTAGCCGCGAATGCGCGCCGGATTGCCGGCCACAATGGCATAGGGCGGCACATCGCGGGTCACCACTGCGCCCGCGCCTATCATAGCATGCGCCCCAATGGTGATACCCGGCAGGATGGTGGCGTTGGCGCCAATCGAAGCACCGCGGCAGACGCGGGTTTGCAGGAATTTTTCGGGGTAGTGCTTGCTACGCGGGAAGTGGTCGTTGGTAAAGGTGGCATTTGGCCCCACGAAGACATCATCTTCCAGCCGCACGCCATCCCAGACCTGAACGCCGCATTTGATGGTCACCCGGTCGCCGAGAACAACATCATTCTCAATAAACACGCCATCACAAAGGTTGCATTCCTGACCGATTTTTGCCCCCGGCAATACATGGGCAAAAGCCCATATACGCGTTCCATTGCCAATCACTGCGCCGGGTTCCACAATGGCATTCGGATGAATATAGGGTGTTTTCATACGCTCTTCTTTCCCAGGCCGGATGAATTCAGATTCATAGCCTGGCAATCAGGGTGGAGGTTGGATGCACTGATGATTTTCTTAAGGGATTTGGATGAAAAATATATTTCCGCCGCTTATAGATTGTCCAGGCTGTTTTTAGCCTGTCATATTGGACATAACGTGATTCCAGTAATTCAATTATACGGATTTGCAGTGGCCTTGCAAGTTAATACTCAATGAATCCACAACCAGCAGAACCAGCCGCCGCTGTATTTATCGGATGGCCGATGACGAGACAAATGAGAAATGGAAAAAGTACACTGGCCCGGCAAGGAGATGCGGAGAACCGCATCTCCTTGCCACAATTGGCTATTTCTCTTCCGTTATGCTTGTTAAAATGGCCCGCACCATGCGCCGATAATTATAAGCACTGGTTTTTATATTGAAACTTTCACAGGTAACCAGCGTCAGCCAACTCGCGTTTTCACGTTTCATGACCTGAGCAATGTCGTTCGGACTGACGCGCAAGTTACTTTGCACTTCGTAGGTAAACACCTTGCCCCAGGCGCGGATGATAATTTTATCGCCATAGACCAGGTCTTTGAGGCCATAGAACGGGCCGGGGCGGTTGAACGCATCCCAAACATGGGCAGTGATGACTGAATTGCCCGCTGTGGTGGGGAAGGCCGAGCCATTGAGATACCCGGCTTGCTTGTAAAGCCAGGTCACATCCCAGCCATCTTCGGTAAACGGCACGCCCACAATGCCCACCTGTACGACCAGGCGAGGAATTTCCAGAATCAGCCCGGAGTAAGCCGCATACATTTTGCTGGCGGGCTGAACCGGCAGGTCATTCATCAGGACGTTCGGCGCAAAGCCGGTGGCGGGGATGAGTATCCCGCTTAGATTAAGAGATTTCTGCTCATCATCAGGACTGCCGCCGCCCACGCTGCGCGCCGCCATGATAAAGTTGCGGGTGAAATCGGTTCGAGCATTTGTGCCATCACCTGCCAGGTGATTACCCGCCAGGTCAGTAATGGAGGTTGTGCCGCATACAATCAGGCGATAAACGCCATTCCCCAACCCACCGCCGCCGTTTAGATTAAGCGTGGCGGTAAAGGTCGAATGGTCATACGTTACCGCATCAATCAGCACGGGCAAGTCGCCGCCCGCCACGCCTGCCGAACAGGAATCGGTCTGAATGCCATCGCCGTTATCCTGCACAAGCAGGTAATTGGCGGGGTTCGTCACGTCATTCGCGCCGCTGTCGCCCGCCGGGTCGTTCACATCTTCGCTAAAGCGCGCCAGCAATTGCGTCAGGCCAATGGTCACAATTTCCAGTTCGGTGATGGCGCCATCGGCAGTGGCCGGAACGCTCGAAATGCCATTCAGCGCAATGGTCGGCGGAGTCAGGTCAATAGTATAGAACTCACCTGTAAACGGAACGCCTATCAGCGGATTGCCAACGCCATCTGAAATGCTGCCCGCATCGGTCAGGTTCAAGCCAACCGTGCCTTCGCCCGTGCCAGTGCTGACAACCGCGGTGTACGAAGCGCCGCTGCCCGTCACGCTCACCAGCGCGGCCCCGCTCACGCCAGTCGTTGCCAGAGAGAAGTTGGCATCCGAAATACCCGTTACCGGCTTGGAGAAGGTGATAGTGAAGGTTACGCTGGTGGCGGTGGTGGGGTCCGGGTCGGCGCGGGCAATCGAAAGCACCTGCGGATTAAGTTTTTCCACCACATAGGCTTCGCCCACGAAAGGCAAGCCGCTCAACGGGTTTCCGGCCAGGTCATTCAACCCGGCGCTGTTTTCCAGGGTTAGCCCCAGCGTGCCATCGCCCGTTCCGGTGTTCACCGTCACGGTGTAATTTGCGCCGCCGCCGCTAATGGATGTTATCGAAGCGCCCGTCACGCCAACGGCGGGCAGACTAAAGTTGACCGCCGAAAGCCCGCTCACCGGCTCGCTAAAGGTAACGTTGAAATCCACCGAAGCGGCATTGGTAGGGCTGGGATTGGCGCGAGTGATGGAGACGGCGGTGGGAGAAATGTTATCTACCACAAAGGTAGAGGATGGCCCTGCCGCCGCACTGGAATTGCCCGCCGCATCGAAAGCGATTCCTGTTGCGATGGAGATTCCCAGCGTTCCGTTCCCACTGATGCCGCTGACCGTGATGGTGGGCGTGGAACTCGCTCCATCGGTGACTGTGACCATTCCGGCGGCTGTGCCGGTGGCGTTGAGCGTTACATCGCCCGTCGTCAGGTTCACCGCGCTCGCGCCACTCACCGTAACCGGGAATGTGACCGGCCCGCTGTTGGTGATGGTCAGGCCTGGCGCGCCAATCGTCACGACCGGCGGGGTGGTATCGTAAGTGACGGTATTATCTGCGCTGGCACTGGCAAGGTTGGGGTTGCCGCTCAAATCTTGCGCCGCGCCAAACGGGACGGATGCAATGACCGTACCATCTGTTGCCATGCTGCTTACTTCCAGGGTGTAAGCCGCGCCCGCGCCAATGAGGTTGACCGTCGTTGCCCCCGCCGTGCCAGAGAGGACGACATCCGAGGCCGTAAATCCGCTGACCGGCTCGCTGAAGGTGACGGTGAACAGAATCGGCGCGGCGTTGGTTGGGTCGGGCTGAGCGGCGGCCTGCTCCACCGTTACGGTCGGACCGAGGGCATCAAAGGTCACTTCGTTATCCGCGCTGGTACTGGCGGAATTGCCATTTCCAGCAGCATCCTGAGCGGCATTGGCCGCAATTGTAGCAGTGACCGTACCGTTCGCAGTCATGCCGCTCACTTCCAGAGTGTACACCGGCCCCGCGCCAATCACGTTGACGGTCGCTGCCCCCGCTGTGCCGGAGAGGACGACATCCGATGCATCGAAGCCGCTAACCGGCTCGCTGAAGGTGGCGGTGAACAAAATCGGCGCGGCGTTGGTTGGGTCGGGCTGAGCGGCAGCCTGCTCCACCGTTACGGTCGGCGGGGTGGTATCGTAAGTGACCACATTATCCACGCTGGCGCTGGCGGCATTGCCATTTCCGGCGGCATCCTGCGCGGCATTTGCCGGGATATCGGCAAGTACCGTGCCATCGGCAGTCATGCCGCTCACTTCCAGGGTGAAAACCGGCCCCGCGCCAGTGATGTTGACAGTCGTTGCACCCGCCGTACCGGAGAGGACGACATCGGAGGCCGTAAATCCGCTAACCGGCTCGCTGAAGGTGACCGTGAACAAAATCGGCGCGGCGTTGGCAGGGTCGGGCTGACCCATAGCCTGTTCCACCGTCAAGGTTGGCCCGGTGGTGTCGTAAGTTATCACGTTATCCGCGCTCGTGCTGGCCGCGTTGCCATTTCCAGCGGCGTCCTGGGCGGCATTCGCCGCAATTGCAGCAAGGACCGTGCCATCGGCGGTCATGCCGCTCACTTCCAGGGTGAAAACCGGCCCCGCGCCAGTGACGTTGACGGTCGTTGCCCCCGCCGTGCCGGAGAGGACGACATCCGAGGCATCAAAGCCGCTGACCGGCTCGCTGAAGGTGACCGTGAACAGAATCGGCGCGGCGTTGGTTGGGTCGGGCTGACCAGCAGCCTGCTCCACCGTCACGGTGGGAACATCAGCGTCATAAGTGACCACGTTATCGGTGCTGGTGGCAGCCTGCGAGGGGTTGCCCGCCGCATCTAACGCGGCATTCGTTAACAGCGCGGCAATCACCGTGCCGCTATTGGTCATGCCACTGACCGAAACCGTGTAGTTGGCGCCGCTTCCGGTCACAACTGCGGTCGCTGCACCTGCCGTACCGGAGAGGAGGACATCCGCAGCCTCGAAACCAGTAACTGGTTCATTGAAGGTGACGGTAAACAGAATCGGCGCGGCGTTGGCCGGGTCTGATTGCAAGATAGACTGATTAATAGTGACGGTTGCGCCAGTGGTATCGTAGATGACTTCGTTATCTACGCTAGCGCTGGCGGCATTGCCGTTTCCGGCGGCATCCTGGGCAGCGCCCGCCGGAATATCAGCAAGTACTGTGCCATCAGCGGCCATGCCGCTTACTTCCAGGGTGTAAACCGGGCCTGCGCCAATGACGTTGACGGTCGCTGCCCCCGCCGTGCCGGAGAGGACGACATCCGAGGCCGTAAATCCGCTGACCGGCTCGCTAAAGGTGACGGTGAACAGAATCGGCGCGGCATTGGTTGGGTCGGGCTGAGCGGCAGCCTGCTCCACGGTAACAGCGGGCGCAGTACCGTCATAAATGACTTCGTTATCCACGCTCGCGCTGGCGGCATTGCCATTTCCGGCAGCATCCTGAACGGCATTTGCCGGGATATCGGCAAGTACCGTGCCATCGGCAGTCATGCCGCTCACTTCCAGGGTATAGACCGGCCCCGCGCCAGTGAC